>Ga0315314_1004284_pt1 | contig 10760 bp, 9 predicted proteins | sample TDP9_MG_FD_203631 | JGI IMG/M metagenome (GOLD analysis project Ga0315314, IMG submission 203631) | Freshwater sediment microbial communities from Lake Towuti, South Sulawesi, Indonesia - TDP9 | ecosystem: Environmental > Aquatic > Freshwater > Lake > Sediment | place: Indonesia: South Sulawesi... | reverse complement strand
GCCAGCCCCGCCGTGGCCAAGACATAACTCATCGCCGAGGTGAGCGTGGTCTTGCCATGATCCACATGCCCGATGGTCCCCACATTCACATGCGGCTTCGTCCTCTCAAACTTCGCCTTGCCCATTTTCGTCCTCCCATGTTCCTACCAGGCCCCTCCGCCTTATCGGGGCTGGTCGGGGTTATGTGTATGAGTTCCTGACCGTTCTCAGTCTTGTGTTCCCGATGACCTTTTCTCCTCCACCGTCCAGCACATCAACATGGAAGCCCACATAAATCGTGCGAAATCGCGACCGCTTCCAATTATACACAGTCATCTTGTCCGGGGCCGCCTTCTGGAATCTATAGGTGGGGAAATCGGCACGGTCGCCTCTCACATTCTTGCCATTGGGATACCTGATGCAAACATTGAAACCCTCAATCTCCCCAATGGATTTCTCCACATTCTCTACTTTCACGGTCCCGCTTCCCCCGCGCAGCATGACTGGAGCCCACTCCCGGGATTGAACCGGGGACCTTATCCTTACCAAGGATACGCTCTGCCAACTGAGCTAAGTGGGCCCGGAACAGTGTCCGTAACGGCCGCCTCCACCGCCAAAATTGTATCTCGCTGCAAGCAGGCTGTCAACGCGGCTAATCACTTTGCATAAGGAGGAGATAGACAATTAGCGATTATCGGCTGTAGAGGCGATGACTAGGTCTGCCCCTAGAAGTCATTTCAAAACTGCGTCATCTGCGGATGATTGAATCTGAATGAGCCGCGGCTTGACTTTTGAAACTGCTTCTAGGCCTTTGGTCGGGGTGGCGGCCTTCGGCCTAGCCATTTACTAATCGCCCGCAAGAAAGATTCCGGCGGATCAGAGCGCGATTTCGCCCGGGACGGAGATTGTCAGGCCGCTTCCGCTAAAGCGCGCAAAGTGTGCTGGATTCAGGGTCAACAGCCTCTTTGCTCCCGCTTCCCGCGCACAGCGGGCGATGATGGCGTCATGGATTGCACCTCCGCCGATTCCCTTTGCGGAGGCGCGCTCTATTTCCTCCCAGTGCGCTTCCCCATCAATGGTAGGGACTATCGCTAAAGACTGGAACGAATCCCGCAGAGACCTGAACGCGTTCGCCGACGAGACACGGTGGGGTGGGGGCAGACGAGTCAGAACAGAGAAGGCCTCAATCAAGACCGGCGCAGGCAAGATAAGGGGCGGCTCCTCATTGAGCAAAGACTCTATTGATTTGCGGGACTCGTCATGGCGCGGATGCCAGGAGCAAAGGGAGGCCACTATGATGGTGGTATCAAGGGCGAAAGGCATGGCTCAGGCTTCTTCCGCCAGTTCCGGCCGACCTTCCCGGACCTGCTCCAGAGTCCTTTCCACTACTTCTTCCATAAGTGGCTCAACGGTCGCTTCGGGCACAATAACAGTAAAGCGCCCGCGCTTCTCAAGGCGCATTTCAACCCCCGTCGGCCGGATAGCGACCTCTCCTTCCTTGAAGACAACATCAATCGTGTCACCGGGCCGAAGCCCCGCAACCTGGCGAATCTCTTTGGGAATTACCACCCTTCCGGCGCGGTCTATGGTAGTTTTCATGCTATTATTATACCATAAAAACTACCAATATGCCATCAAGAGGCTATCTTTCCTTTCCATTTTCCGCGGTAAAAGGCTACTTCACCCGCACGAAGAGGTTCCCCGGCAGGCGGCGGACGAGGCCCTTCAGTTCCAGCATCATCAATCCCGCGCTTACCTGGGAGGAAGGGAGGGCGGTTTCCCGGATGATTTCATCCACATATTTCTGCTGCAAGGAAAGGCAGGATAGAAGACGGCTTTCTTCGGGCTGAAGGGTTGAAGGCATAGGAGGAGTCTTTGCTTGGGGTGCGGGAGGCTTGGTGGCAGGAGTGAGCTCCTGCCCAACAAATTCAACGAATTCAGGCTTGGCCGGGGCGCTGAGAGGGAGCCTGAGTTCCTCCAGGATGTCCTCTACATTATCTATGAGTTTGGCCCCCTCACGAATCAGGTTGTGGCAGCCGCGAGAATAGACACTGTTCGCGCTCCCGGGAACGGCGAATACCTCCCGGCCCTGCTCTGCCGCCAGGTGAGCGGTGATGAGGGCGCCGCTTCTCTCCGGGGCCTCCACAACCACCACCCCCAGGGCGAGGCCGGAGATGAGGCGGTTGCGCACCGGAAAGCGCTCCGGCTTTGGGGGTGTGCCCAGAGGAACCTCGCTCAACAGGACCCCCTGCCGGAGAATCTTCTCTTTTAGTTCCCCGTGTTCGTGGGGATAGGGGACATCCAGTCCGCAGGCCATCACGCCGATGCTTCGTCCTCCGGCTTCCAGGGCTCCCTGGTGGGCGGAGCCATCAATTCCGACGGCGAGGCCGCTGATGATAGTGATGCCGCGAAGGGCGAGGTCGCGGGCGAGGCTGTGGGCGACCAGCCGGCCATAGGGGGAACAGCGGCGGGAACCGACGATGGCGATGGCCTGTTGATCCTGGGGGGTGAGTTGGCCGCGCAGATACAGCAGGGGAGGCGGGTCATGAATGTGGCGCAGCAAGGGAGGATAGTCAGCATCTCGGAGGGTGATGATGGAGGCTCCGAGAGTTTGGAGAGCAGCGCAGTCGCGGCTTCCCACTTCCTCGGGCCTCTGGGAGAGGAGGCGGCTGAGCATTGCGGGGGAGAGATTGGCGGCGGAGGCGATTTCCAGGGGGGAGGCGGAGAAGATGGCGGCCGGGCTCTGGAAGTGCTCAAGGAGTTCAATCGCCAGCCGCGGGGGCAATTCCGCGCGGCTCAGGGCCAGCCAGGCGGGCAGGTCTTGGAAAGTGCTATTCGCCACAACCTCTCCGGCAAGCGAAGGAAAATCAGGCTGCACAGGCCTTGACAATCGCCGCCTCCAGTCCCGAGAACTTTTCCAGATACTCCCTGCGTTCCTGCTTGAGTTGGCTGACCAGGGTGTCCAGTTCTTCACGAGAATAGAAGCCGGCGGGGTCAAACTTTTGCAGGTTCACGCCCTCCACCTGGCGAGGCATCAGGGTGCCAAAGAAGGGCTCCTCCACCCACTCCACTTCATTGCGGACGATGGCCCGGAAAACCGCCGAAGTCTCCGGTATCTGAATGCGGGTAACCTCTCGCTTCACATGGAGGCTGCCGTCAGGACGGCGCTCCTGTATCTCCCCCACCCCTCCGGTGTTGATGAGATAGGCCTGCACCTTCTCTTCATGGCGTTTGATGAACTGATACATCCAGTTTCCCTCCGCCGCCTCGTCTCCGACGATGAAGGGATTCGTCCCCACCACGCGCACCGATTCTCCCGCGCGCGTCGGGTCTCCCGCGGAACTCTCCACGGATTCGCCGAGCATGAAGGCGAGGGCGGCCTGTTCCGCGCTCAATCTGGAGATTACCGGCAGGACGGTATTGCGCCGGGTTATGAAAACCAGCAGCATTCCATCAAGTTCCTCCACCGCAGGGAGATTGATGGAATCACTAGCATGGGGGGCGAGGTCGGCCATCTGCACGACTCCCCGACCATTGCTGGTGATAGTCTCATCCTGAAAATCAACCCGGCCCTGCCAGTCAACCATGACGTTCTCAAAGATGGTATCCGGCTGGGTGGCGGCCTGATAGAGGAGGGGCTGGGTGTGAGGGTCAAGGCCCTCGGTTTTCAGGTAGAATCCCCGCTCCGTGCCGAGGGCGGAGCCGTCTTCGCGGAGGAAGCAGACATCATCCTGGACGACCATCATCTCCTCGCCCTCGTGATCCAGGGCGTGGGTGTGGCAGGAGTGGGTGGTCTTGCCGGTGGCGGAGAGGCCGAAGAGGAGCATACTGTAGCGGCGGAGTTTGCCTTCGGGATTGCGGGCTTGCACGAGTTTCGCGCCGGCGTGAACGCCCAACATCCCTTCCTGTTTGGCGAACCACATCGCCTTGCGAAGAAAGCCCTTTTTCGCTTCTCCCATATAGTCGGAGCCGAGGACGAGAGTAACCCCCTCTTCAGGAAAGACGAGAATCTGGCGCTCTGCTTCCGGCCACTCCGGGACATAGATGAGGGTAAGGTCGGGCCCTGCGGCCGTGGGCCGATAGGAGAAAAGCGTCTCCCCCCACATATAGGCGAGGCGGGCACATTCCTTGCGATAAGTGGAGACATATAGGGTGCAATGAGGAGAAAAGGAGGGATTGTCGCCCATGGTTCGCTCAACACAGATGAGCGGGGCGCGGTCCAGATAGCGGTAAACGGCGCGGAGGGTAGCGGGCACGGCGGCGAGAATCTGGCTCTGGCGGGGGGAGAGTTTTCGCTGTCTTACGGCCTCGCTGCCAACATAGACGGTCAATCCCGCGGAGCGGTTGCGCACTGTGGATTCAAAGTTGATGTTGCCGAATTCAGTCACCCGGCCGAAGGGCGTGGCGCGCGCCTTCGCCTGAGCATCGGAAAGATGCTCCACATTGGGATAGTGATAGAGTTTCTCCGCCATTTCTCCCACGGAAATCTTGCTCTTCATGTCTTGCTCCCAAGAGTGGAGTTTGAAAGCCCACAGTTGACAGGGCGAAGACTGAGGTTGGCGAGGCCGGGACCTGGCGAGATATCAGTCACCGCTGGCGGCCTCATTCTGTCCGCCCGCCCCCTCTTCAGTCGGGGCCGCCGGCAGCGACGGGGGCGAAGTTGCAGCCGCGGGCGCGGGCCGCTGGCGACGTTCCTCTTCCAGCATCGCCTGGGCGCGCCTGAGTTCTCCCCGATATGCTCTTGCCCTGGCGATAGACCTCCATTGCGCGGGGAGAAGGAGCAATACCGCAACGGCTATCCCCACTCCCAGACATACCACGACCAATTGCCATACCGCGACCTCGTGCAGATACCAGTGGCCAAGAAGATTGAGGCTTACCTGATGGGTGTTGCTGAGGGAGAACAGCACCAGGTAAATCCCCACAACGATTCCCAGCAAGAGCAACAGCAGCAAACCCATTTCTTCTCCTGCAAGCAGAACCGGTTCCTGGAAGGGCGAATAAGGAGAGTGCTGCCCCACTCTCTCGGCGTTCGCCCTTGCGCGACCTAAAAGCGTCCCATCCTCCCTCTTGGGGAAAAGCCACCAAGGCCTCCGATTCCTCCCCGGCCCGTGAAACCTCCCCCGCCCAGGAAGCCCTGGCCGCGGCGGCTGAGGCCGCCTCCTCCCCGGCCGTAGGAGTAGCCACCACGAGAGCCTCTTCCATAGCCAAATCTGCCCCCAGAGACGGCCTGCGCCATGCGGTATCTCTCCGCCAGGCTTTCCGGAATGAGTCTCTCCGGCGGAGTGATGCTCTTATCAGTGACGAATTTCCAGGCCACGGTTGTGGTGTTGCCGCGGTAGTCCTTTGCGATGAGGGTGACCGTGTGCGTGCCGTCAGCGATGGTTTCCTTGTCTTTCTCTCCGGTCATGAGATAGAAATAGGCCCCCGAGACGGGGTCTTTCTCCATTTCGCCTTTCTCGCCATCAAGATAGATTTCAATTGAGTCCGCATCAAGTCCGCTCCCCTCATCAAAGAAGCGCGCCTTGATGGCGAGCGGCAACTGGCCGGAGACCACCTGGCGGCCCGAGGGGCCCACATCTGTGATGGTGGGGCCGGTAAGGTCAAGGGCCTCGGGGCTGAAACAGGTAAGGTTGCCGTCGTTGGAGACCACCAACAGGCGGCCATCGGCGAAAACCGGCTGGGAGACGGCGGACTGGGAGCCCGGCCGGTCGGGAGGGCTGTTGAGGGTGCGGCTCTGGCATTTCCACAGCGGTTTGCCGGAGGCTGCTTCCAGGGCGATGACCGTTCCCTGGGAACCTCCTGCCAGCACGGTTTCCCCTGCCACCACAGGGGAGGCGGTTATGGAGACCTCGGGGTCATCATAGACCCACTTTATGCTTCCGTTTCTCGCCCCCATGGCATACAGGCGGCCGTCGCTTCCGGTCATATAGAGAGTATCTCCGGCGACCGCGGGGGCAAAGGAGAGAGGTCGGTCTGAAAGTGCCTTCCATAGAACGCTGCCCCGTAAAGTTATCCCGTAGAGGTAATTGCCCGAGACCAGATAGAGGACCTGCCGCGAGACAACTGGCGGCACGGAAAGCGGAACCTGCGATTCTCCCTTCCACAGCAGCCGCCCGCTGGAGGCTTCCAGGGCGTAGAGGAAGCCACTGCGATCCACGGCGAAAACGATGTTTCCACCGGCGGCCAGGGGCAGGCCGACGGAGCCTTCTGTGCCGGCGGTCCAGATAGTTTCTCCGTTTTCCGGGTTGAGGGCAACGACCTTTTGCGAGGCCAGGCCCACGAGAATCTTCTCCTGGTAGGACAGGGGTGAAGACAATATTGCCCCTTCAAGTTGCTTTTCCCAGCGCGGTTCGCCGGAGGAACTGTCAAGGGCGCGCAGCACACCCACATCGTCGCCGAAGATGACCAGATTGCCGACCAAAAGCGGGGAGGAGTGGACTCGCGCCTTGGCGTCAAATTCCCACAGGCGGGCGCCCGTATCCAGATCCAGGCAGAAGAGCCATCTACGGGCGGCGAAATAGACGCGCCCCTCCGCCGCTGCGGCGCTGGCCTCGCTGCGGGGGTCCGCGAAATAGAACTTCCAGAGGGTGGACATCGGCAAGGTGGGGGTTTCCTCGGTGAACCCGGCGCGACCTGCGTCGCCCCCGAATGTGAGCCAAGCAGACTCCCCTGATGAACACGCGCCCAACAGCACGAAGACACCCATTGCGGCGCAGAATATGCCTTTCATGTTCCCGCCTCCCCTTCTCCTGACACAGGGTTTGAGAAGTGGCAAGATTATAGCATGACTTTCGCGTCTGATGCAAGGAGATTGACCATGGATGCCCAAGGGACTATACTTTGGCCGGCGCCCCTGTAGCTCAATGGACAGAGCAGATCCGTCCTAAGGATAAGGTTGCCCGTTCGAGTCGGGCCAGGGGCGCCAGGTGTCTAGACAGGCTTGACGGTAGGGCTCCGCGATGCGTTTCTCGGAGAGATATGGCTACAAAGCCGCTAGGAGTGCTTTCCAGACAGATTCTTACGCAATCGCTTCTGGAACATCTTCTACCTTTTTGCAGTCAAGCCCTCTCAACAGGAAGTCGCCTCGCTGATGAGCGATTCCTTGTTTCCTGAAGCCGATTTGTCTGACGCGTCGTTCTGGGGATTGTATCAGCGCCTTTGGGACTCCCACCTTGGGAAACCGCTGAACGATTTGCCGCGAACCCCAGAGAGTTTTGAAGCCGTAATGCGCGCGCACTTTTTGGTGTGCAAGTGGTATGAGGTCTATGACCCTCTTGAGTGGGTGAGTTCTGAAGGAGACTTTGGGCAATGGGCCGACGATTTTCGTGGGAGGTGCAACGAAGTGCTGGAACAAGAGTGCGCTGCGTGGCGATTCGTCGGGGAACGCATTGCACCGATTGTGGAGCGAGAAGAGATTGTTGCCATAGAAAACGCCATCAACGATACAGAATCAATGCTGGGCGTTCGGGGACACCTGAGAACTGCACTCAGGATGCTTTCTGACCGCCAAAATCCCGACTACAGGAACTCAATCAAGGAATCAATCAGCGCAGTAGAGGCGCTCGCCCGACTAGTGACCGGCCAACCGAAGGCTACGTTGGGCGATGCCTTGAAGGTCATGAGGAAGGCCCAGCGCCCGCCAATGCACGAGGCTCTTTACCAGGCCTTCGAGAAAATGTACGGCTATACCTCAGATGAGCATGGTATCCGACACGCTATGCTAGAGCAACCGAACCTGGGGCTTTCTGACGCGAAGTTCATGCTCGTCGCTTGCGCGGCTTTCATAAGTTATGTAATCGCCAAGTGCGCGGAGGCCGACATAGACCTCCGCAACCAGTGATAACGCACCGCTCTGCGTCTTGTATAAGGAGTGGAGGGGCGGGTTTTTGGGGAGGCTGTATAATTTGGAGTGCGGCGGCTCGCCGCCGCTTTCATACCTGGAGCTTGCTCCAGGATCAAATCAATCACGGCAGCAAGCTGCCGCAGATGAAAGCGGGAGCAAGACTCCCGCACTCCATAGGGGGAATTATAGAACAACCTCTTGGAGCCGCCCGAAAATCTGGGGGGCGGGCTTTGCAAAGCCCGCCAAAAGGAAAGAGATTGGCGGGGTTCACGAACCCCGCCCCCAACAATACTAACCTTCACCACAGAGAGCGCAGAGTTCGAAGAGAAAACGAAGGGAAAGATACAGATACAATGGCGAATCGCAATTTCTCCATGATAGAGTATTTCAACCGCCTTGCGGAGGAGCGCAGGCCCGTCCTCACTTTCCAGGGCGAGACAAAGGCCGACTGGGAGCGCTGGCGCGAGCAATTCTCGGCAAAACTGCTGGAATTGTGTGGTGAGTGGCCCCAGCCCGCCCCCGGCGGGCTGAATGCAGAGACCATCTATAGTTGTGATGAGGGAGACTTCGTTCGCGAGAAAGTCGTCATAGATACCGAACAGCACTTCAGCGTTCCTGCCTATGTGCTAATTCCCAAAGACAGGCGCCGCGCTCGCAACGGCAAACTGCCGGCGATTCTTTGTCTGCACGGCCACGGCCCCTATGGAAAGGAACCTGTGGCTGGCGTTATTGACCCCAACCGTCCCGAACTCGCCGCGCACACCGCCAGCATGAACTATGATTACGGCGCGGAGATGGCGAGAGAGGGCTATCTCACCATGTCGCCGGATTCCCGCGTCTTCGGAGAACTGGGAGATGGTGGGAATCCCTATCCGGGTAGAGATGCGTGTAATGTGCATTTCATTCGCGGCCTGCTCTTGGGCGTCAACCTGCTCACCCTGAACATCTGGGATATGATGAAATGTCTGGACTATCTTCAATCCCGGCCGGATGCGGATGGAAAGCGAATCGGGGCAATGGGCCTTTCCTGGGGTGGAACCCGCACTGCCTTCCTCGCCGCGCTGGACGAGAGAGTGAAGGCCGCGGACATCATCTGCTATCTGACGCAGTTTGAGCATTTCGCCATTCGCGAGGCGAATTTCTGCGGCTCCCAGTTTCTCCCCCATCTTTTCCGTTATGGAGATGTGGCCGATGTCGCCGGGCTGATTGCGCCGAGGTCGCTGCTGGTGGAGAGCGGAGTTTATGATACTTGTTTTCCCGTGGAGCCGGTGCTGCGGGCCCATGAGCATCTGCGCCGCGTCTATCGTGCCGCAGGAGCGGAAAACCGCCTGCATATAGACCTCTTTATCGGCGGCCACCAGTTCCACGGCCCCAGCGCAAAGGAGTTCTTTGACCGCTATTTATAGCGATGCTTCCCGACTGTTCTGCCAACGCCGAAACGCCCGCCGAAAAGGATTCCAGCCTTCCGGCACCTGCGCTTATGAGAGGTGTGCTCTCCCTTGCCATAAAGCAAGGCCTGGCCGCCTACTGGGATCTGGCGAAGGTGATCATCCCCGTCTATTTCGCCGTTGCTCTGCTGAGTTATGCGGGCATAGTGGCGGTGTTTGCGAAGGGCCTGGCGCCGGCGATGGGCTTCTTTGGGCTCCCCGGTGAGGCCGCGGTGGTGCTTTTGACCGGCTGGCTGCTGAGCCTGTATGCGGCGCTGGGGGCATTGAAGGCGTTGGCTTTGCCTTCTTCCGCGGTTACCGCGGTGGGACTGATGCTGCTTATCTGCCATGCCCTTCCCATGGAATGGGCCGTCTTCCAGAAAATGGGAGCACGTGCCGGCCGGGTATCGCTGATGCGATTTCTCGTCTCCCTGTTGGCGGGGGCGGGGTATGCCCTTCTTTGCGGGAAGGAGAGCCTCGCCGCTGCGGCACCGATGCCCGCGGCAGTGGCAACCGGGGCTGGAAGTTTCCCCATTTTCCTGGCAGGCTCGCTGCTCGGCTGCGCCAAACTTCTCGCCCTGGTGCTGGCGATCATTCTGCCGATCACGGTCATCTCGGAATGGGCGCGAGGGAGAGAGTTTCTCCCCCGCGCGGCGCGCCGACTCTCGCTCGCCTTGCGGCAGTATGGGCCAGGAGAGGGAACCTTGCTGCCTCTGCTCATCGGACTCATCTTCGGCGTCGTGTATGGGGGAGGCGCGATGATTGCCCTTTCCCGCACAGGAGCGGTGAGGCCTTCAGAGGCGCGCACGGTGGCGCTTTTCCTGGGCCTCTGCCATTCTCTGATTGAAGACTCCTTGCTTCTCATCGCGCTCGGGGGCCACTGGTTCTGGCTGGTGGTGGTGAGATTTATGCTGGCTATTCTTCTGACACCGATTCTGCGCCGCTGGGCATAGTGCTAGCATCTGTAGGGGCGCATCACCACCTGTGGTGAGCGAAGCCGAACCATGCGCCCGAATCATAACGGGCGATTAGTAAATGGCTAAGTCGCCGAAGGCGACCGCCATGGCGGCCGCAGGCCTAGCCATCGCCCCTACAAAAGAGGCCGTGGGGGCGGATTGCGTCGGTCGGAAGGGTTTTGCTGAACCGGCGGTGAGGAAAATGCTACGGAGGCTCGGGGCATGATCATCGGGGTTCCAAAGGAGATAAAAGAAGGGGAAAACCGGGTGGCGATTACCCCGGCTGGGGTAAGGGCATTTGTGGAGAGGGGCCACCGCGTGCTGGTGGAGAAAGGAGCCGGGCTGGGAAGCGGGCTGAGGGATGATTCCTACCGACAAGCCGGGGCGCGCATCTCTTCCCGTCAGGAGGTCTGGCAAAAGGCGGGATTGATTCTGAAGGTGAAGGAACCCCTGGAGGAAGAATACCCGTATTTGCGTCCCGGGCTGATATTGTTCACCTATTTGCATCTGGCTTCCTCGCGGGCCACGGCGCGGGCGCTGCTGGAGAGCGGA
>Ga0315314_1004283_pt1 | contig 10763 bp, 11 predicted proteins | sample TDP9_MG_FD_203631 | JGI IMG/M metagenome (GOLD analysis project Ga0315314, IMG submission 203631) | Freshwater sediment microbial communities from Lake Towuti, South Sulawesi, Indonesia - TDP9 | ecosystem: Environmental > Aquatic > Freshwater > Lake > Sediment | place: Indonesia: South Sulawesi... | reverse complement strand
GAGAGGGCTCCTCCTCCTCTGGCTGAACCGTCCAGTTTCGCCACGATTATCGAGCCTATCGGTGTGGCTTTATGGAAGGCTTCCGCTTGGACGGCTGCCTGTTGACCGATTGTTCCGTCGATGACCATGATAACCTCGTCGGGCTTGATGGCTGCCTCAAGGCTTTTCATCTCCTTTATCAGACTTTCCTCGTCCTTATGTCTGCCGGCGGTGTCAACAATCACGACCTCGTAGGTCTCAAATTTAGCAAGCCCGTCCCTAGCTATTTTGATAGGCCCCCTATCTTTTTCGTTGCCATAGATTGGAACGTTAATCTGGTCTGCCAGTTGCTTAAGCTGGGCAAAGGCTCCGGCTCTGAAAGTGTCCGTGCAGACGAGCGAAGTCTTGAACCCCCGTTTCTGGAGGTATCTGGCAAGCTTCGCTGCTGTAGTCGTTTTGCCTGAGCCTTGAATGCCAACAAGCATGAAGACGTTTCTCTCGCCTGGCCTAACCCCTAAGGGAACGGGCTTTTCACCTAGGAAACGGGTCAGCTCTTCGTAGACTACTTTGATTACATGCTCTCTTCGGGGGATGCCCGGCGGAACCTTTTCTTTCAGAGCTCTTTCTTCAATGCGTTTCGAGAGGTCCAGAACGAGCCGGACGTTCACATCCGCCTGCAGAAGCGAACGCTGCAAGTCACGGACTAGTTCCTTGACAGCAGCCTCATCGACAACCGAGACTCTCAGAATCTTCTTCAAAGACTCGTAAAGAGACGAACCCAGCCTTTCCAGAGCCAACCCTGTTTCTCCATGCACCGTTACTGTTGTGTCCCTACCGGCAAGCGGCTTCTTACCCTAGAGCTAGGGGAAAGGATGCCCTTAAATCTATCTTCGTCCAGAAATGAGTTTAGTCACTGTGGAAAGGGCTTGCCGTGCCGAAAACCTCATCAATGGGTGGAAAACGACATGAAGAAGGCGTGAGTTATATTGCATCGTCTCGGGTTATTCACACTCTTTCTGGTATGTGGTTTATCAATTTTCGTTCCCACAATTTTCATATCGGGTGATTTTGAAACAATATACGTGATAGGTCTTCCCGTGTTATTTCTTCTATCCGCGGTCCTGTTGAATAAGAACAAGCCTTTGGAAAAATACTTTCAGGTTTTCTTTGCCTTTTTCGTCGGCTCTCTTGCGTTCTCTCTCTCACATATTGTTGTCGGAGAGGCTTCTCCTCCGGCGGTTGATGGAATAGTTTTCGAGAAGCTTCTAAGCACCATATTGGTTGTCACTCCTGTTGTCTTGCTGACCAAGATTTCCGGCAACGAAATGGCCTCGATCTATCTAAAGAAAGGAAAACTACGGTTAGGGCTTGTCATCGGGTTGGCGACTTTCCTAGTCTTTCTCGCAACATCTGTGCAGGCATCCACGGTGCTCTTTGGTGGTCGAAACTTGGCCTTTGAGCGTGTAGTCTCGTGGGCGCCTTGGATATTGGCCTTCGTGTTTTCGAATAGTCTGAGAGAAGAGCTGTGGCTTAGGGGGCTCTTCTTGAAGAAGTACGAATCCCTGCTTGGAGTGGGTGCCTCCAATTTTCTGCAAGCTACGATTTTTGCGCTGGCTCATCTTGGAGCACGGTATACACCTACTCTCCTCATCTTTCTGGTCATAACATTTTTCCTTGGCTTGGCGTTCGGAGCTGTCATGCAGAAGACTGACAGTCTACTTGCCTCGGTTCTGTTCCATGCGGGGTCAGACATACCTGCAATACTTGGAATGTTCTCCAACCTCTAGTGAAAAGTCTATCGAGTTTTCCGGAGTTTCCAGAATAGAAGATATCATCCTAGCTTTTCCGCGTGGTATTCTTGATATGTGACACGGAGAAAGGGAAAGAGAGAAAAGGAAAGAACAAGGGAATGAGAAAGCCCGGGTCTAGGGACAAGAGTTCCAGAGTGTGGAAGTGAAAAGGGATAGATTTTTATCTTTTTTTTCATCAGCTGCGTTGTGTTGGTAGAGAAGTTATCCAAGCATTATTCTGACTTTTGCTCGTGCCTCGCAAAAGTCATTTACCTGAATCCTGATTTCTTGCATAGTACCTTCTCGGAAAAGAAATCAGGCGACGCAAACACATGCTGACAAAGGTTCTGTGCTGGTACGCTGTGTTTGCTGAATCACCCTCTGCATGGAATCCTGAAGATACGCTAACAGTTGGCTTGATATCCTTTACGCTGAAGTAAGCTTGCAAGCTTCAGGACAATATATCTCCCTCAAGGGAGAAGGACCTGAACCAAAGAAAGAAACAGTATGCAGGTAAGAGGTGAGTAAAGAAAGAAAAGTGATTTATATTAGTTTAGTAAAACTTTGTTTACCGGGGGCTTAATCTGCTTTAGCAACTACAATCATTAACCTTCTAAGCAGTTTAGGCTATCCGCGGCTAGCCAGTATATAGATGCATAGAAGGAGGTGAAAAAGAATGAATAAAAGTTCGTTGGCATTTTTAGTTGTTGGACTTCTCATCGGTGTTGTTGTAGGTTATGTTGTGGGAATGACTGTTTATCAACCACAAATATCTCAATTACAGTCAGACCTTTCCGATACGCAAGACTCTCTCTCAGCATCCCAAGCTCAGGTGGAGTCACTTCAAAATAGCTTAAGTATTGCCCAAAATAGCTTAAGTACTGCTGAACAACAAATCTCAAACCTTCAATCAGACCTCGCTACTGCTGAAGATACAATCTCTAGCTTAGAATCGGATTTGATTGATGCCGGAAACACTATCACAAATTACGAAGGTCAAATAACCAGCCTTGAATCGCAGGTTGCAGACCTTCTGTCACGGATTACCCCTGAATCCGGATATGAAACAATTCTAATGTACGGGTTCTCTCTTGAATACCCAGAATACGTGGACATGTCCGTCTCAGGCTTGCTTAGTGCGTTAGGCGCAGACGAACATTCCGGAACTTTTTCTGCAGCGAAACCCGATGGAACTGAAATCATGGTTGCTGTATGGACAGATTCCACTTACCCTCGCGACCTAGATGATGCTTTAGACATGGGTATTGCTGGAATACCCGGCGTAACTTCCACGGGAGAAAGAGTTACTTCAATAACAAATGGGCATACAATCAAATATCAAAGTTTTACAGCTGTAATAGAAGGAAAAACATACAATGCTATACTTTCATGTTGGAACTGTGACTCAACACAAAGAGTCTACGTATTTGAATATATGACTATTGAAGAAGACGCTACCTCGGGATTCCTGCAAATCCTAGATTCATTCATATGCCACTAATAAAGCGATTGACTCTCAGATTTCTATCTATCTACCTCTTTCAGCTACGCTGCCACACCATAAGTCTATTAGAATGGTTTCTTTATGAAGCGTCTCTTGAGGTCCCACCGCTTTATTGCTACGTAAAAACGTACTGAAGGGCGTCCCTAAATAAGCCTGAAACGGGCTTATTCACTGTATAGAGGAAAAAAGGGCTGAAATACGAAGAGGATTCCTAAAACGGCTTAATTTTACGGACAGGGTAAATTTTACTTAGCGAGATAGAAAAAGAAGGTAAAAAATAGGAGATAAAACTAAGGGCTATATATGTACGAATAGGTCTACATCCTGCTCCGTAGGAAAGAGGCGATAAGATGCCCAGAGAAAGAGCAGTAGCTCTGGAAAAGGATAGATTTTTATGCGTTATTCTGTAGTTCGTCCGTCAAAATGCTCCTCACTAGCCATTGCTTCCTTCTTTGTATGGCGTACCACGCCATCTTGGTGTTCAGGTGGCGAGTAAATCGTATAGAGTTTCAGGTTACTGGTCTTAGAGGTGTTGATCACGTTGTGTCTGGCACCCGCTGGGACGATGACCCCAGTTCCGTCCTTGACACGGTGTTCTACACCGTCAATAGTCACTTTTCCTTCTCCTTCTTCAAACCGAAAGAACTGGTCAACATCTTTATGGGTTTCTTCACCTATCTCTTCACCAGGCTTGATGCTCATGAGTACGAGTTGACTGTGCTTCCCTGTGTACAGTACACGGCGGAAATCAGTGTTTTTCACCGTTTCTTTCTCAATAGCGACTACATATCCCTTCACACTTGTCACCTTAATTTATCACAATGCTCAGTCTTTTATTTAGACTTTTCCGCTATCTCAGCTGGCTAGATATCTGTCCCTTTACCTCTAGATTCATATTGTTTAGGAAGAGAAAGGTTAAAGCTTATCAGTGTTCTGGGGATTCTATCGGTTGAGGTGAACCGAACCTATGGAGAGCCCGAAGAGCTTGATAGGATTCATCGATCTGAGAAGCGACACTGTCACCTTGCCAACAGAGGAGATGCTTGAGGCAATAAAGAACGCGGAGCTAGGTGACGACGTCTTCGGGGAAGACCCGACCGTTAACAGGCTTGAGGAGATGGCTGCCAAGAAGATGGACAAAGAGGCAGCGCTGCTTGTGCCAAGCGGCACCATGGCGAATCTAATCTCAGTGACGAGCAATACGAAACCTGGAGACAGCGCCATACTGGAAGCTGACTCTCACATCCACTGGTATGAGGTCGGCGGAATCTCAGCCATCGCAGGCGTTCTGCCCCTGCCCGTGAAAGGCAAGATGGGCGTCATGGATCCCAAGGATATTGAGGCTGCTATCAGACGCAACGACATACACTTTGCCGAGACGACATTGGTGTGCATAGAGAACACGCATAACAGGGCGGGAGGAACGGTTGTAACCCCAGCTCAGATCCAAGCGATAAGCAGAGTTGCCAAGGAATATGGCTTAAGGCTGTACATGGACGGAGCCAGAATATTCAACGCTTCAGTGGCTCTCAAAGTTGATGTGAAAGAGTTTACGAGGCACGTGGACAACTTGATGTTTTGCCTCTCGAAGGGGCTGAGCTGTCCAATTGGATCAATCGTAGTTGGCAACCGAGAGTTCATTGAGAGGGCGAGAAAGGTAAGGAAAACCCTCGGTGGCGGAATGCGCCAAGCCGGCATCATAGCGGCTCCCGGGATAATCGCCTTGGAGAAGATGATTGACCGTTTGGAGGATGATCACAGGAACGCTCGCTTCTTGGCGGAGAGGCTAGCTGAGATAGAGGGTATCGACGTCGACTTGAGAACCGTCCAGACAAACATAATCATATTCGAAATCAGCCGACTGAGCATCGCTGCCGAAGCCTTCGTGAAGGAGCTGAGGGAACAAGGAGTTCTCGCATTGGACCTCGGCAAAACAAGGGTCAGAATGGTAACCCATAGGGGAATAGAAAGGGAAGATGTCGAGAAGGCGGCTGACAGAGTCGAAGACGTGACTCGGAAAATGAGACAGAAGAAGCTCTAGCTGAGAAGCTTCGGTTAACCCTTCGCTCGCATAATCTTTGTGCGGCCCAAGATGCGCCAGTATTCGATCTCCACGCCTTGGTTTAGTCGAGATCTGAGGTCCTCATCCTCGGGGAAAGATGTCTCAAAAACCTCGTAAGTCTCGAGGTCCATTATCTGGACGCTGGTCGGAAGAGATGCCAGTACTTGTCCGGTCCTTTTCTCAATCATCGGCACATCGACTTTGGCATCCACGGGTTTTACGAAGCTTCTCTTCACGCCGTCGAAAACCCCGATTGTGACTACTCGCGCCTTTGCGGAGCCATGCTTCCCAGGCTTCGACTTCGTCAGGTCAACTATGCGGCAAGGCTCATCGTCTACGATAACATAGCTCCCGGTCTTCAAGCTTCCAACATCAACAGGTTTGCTCATGCTCATCCGTCCTTCAAGTTCATAGTCGCAATAATCTTTTACATACGAATGCTTCAATAGCTTAAATAAGTTTCCGCTTAAATAACTATTCAGAGTGAGAGAAGTTGGCCAAAACTGTAGGCATAATTGCCCGATTGGATCGAGAAGAAGCATTAGGTCTCACTGCTCGACTGGCTGACCGCTTCGAACATGAAGGTTTCAGCATCTTTCTGGAGCCGAACCTAGCTGACAAAATGGATCGAAAAGACTGCTCAACATCGCTTGAGGAAATGAGAACAGATCTGATAGTAACGGTCGGCGGAGACGGCACAATTCTGCGAACATGTCTTCGAATACCCAAACCTGAATCCCCCATCTTGGCCATAGATATGGGCGTACGTGGTTTCTTAGCGGAAGTGCCGCCTGAAAAGGCTCTCGAAGCCGTCGAAAACTATCTGAACGGGTCTTATTCCATTGAACGTTACAATAAGCTCGCCGCCTTCATAGGCAAGGCTAGGCTTCCCGACGCGTTGAATGAGGTCTTTGTCACATCAAGGCACCTAGCTAAGCTCTTGCACGTCAGAATATGGAGAGGCACTTCTGCCGTTGCAGATTGCAGAGCGGACGGCGTGATTATTGCTTCTCAGGTCGGGTCTACCGCATATTCCTTCTCGGCCAACGGACCAATTCTCGATCCGGAGTTGAATGCATTCGTGTTAACCCCTGTCTGCCCAATCACGTTTCTGCGGCCGATTGTTTTCTCCTCAAGCTCCCAAGTCACCGTGGAGCTGCTTGAACCTAAAGCCGCAACGGTCGTGATTGACGGTGATTTCCAGAAAGAGATAGGCAAAGGTGAATCCTCGGTAATGGTGAGAAAATCCGACAATATGTCCTCTTTTATCCGGTTTGGAGAGGACTTCTACCAACGTTTGAAGGCTAGGCTTCTCTTCTCGAGAGAAGAAGGCTCCTAAGATGAGTAAGCGGAGAGCCATCATCCTCGACACTTCTGCTTTCATCGCAGGTTTCGACCCCTTCATAGTGGAGGACGATCTTTACTCGGTTCCCGCGGTAGGTGGAGAGTTAGCTGAAAGGTCTCTGCCGAAAATCAGGTTCGATGCAGCCGCGCAAAGCGGGAAGCTGAAAATGCGAGAACCGAGCTTCGACCACGTGAACATAGTCAAAGAATCCTCAAAAGAGATTGGCGATGTGCTTTTCCTCTCGGAAGCAGATATGAAGATTCTGGCTTTGGGTTTGCAGCTCAAAGAGGGGGGTTGTGCTCCAACGATCGTGACGGACGACTACTCTATCCAGAATGTGGCGAGAAAGATCGGGGTGAACTATGTTCCACTCATGACCTTCGGCATACGCTATTATGTGCATTGGCTGCTCTACTGCCCCGCATGCCGCAGAAATTACCCCTCCGACTATAGGCTCGGAAGATGCGAGGTCTGCGGAACCGACCTGAAAAGGAAACCCCTAGCCAAAACAATAATTGAAAAGGAAAGTGGGAACCAGCCACAGAAGGGAGAATAACCGCGAAACTCCCAAGCGAACGCGACTCGTACCCTCAACATCTCTGCAAACGCACCAAAAGGGCGCGAAAAGAGGGTTCCGAGAAACCCAAGCTGCCGGGGAGATGAGAAGGGGGTATGATTTGACAGGTTGGGTTTCCCGGAGAAATAATGTGTGCAAGTGGAATTTTATAAGGTTTTCGATACTTCGTGTTACAGCAGGCTGGTTTCAGTTTTCCGTCTAGGATCATGCGATAGATTTAACAGTAGTACGGGCTAAATTAGAGTGGGAGCTGTGGATCCGCCAAGCCGCTGAAGGATGCTGGTCCATGAGGATATTGCGCAAAGACATCAAGCATGACACGGTTATGGTGATGCCGGAGGTTCTAGACGACTTCTGGGTATTGTACAATGTCATCCAGAAGGGAGACACGGTATACGCGAAGACGACGAGAGAGGTCAAGTTTGATGAACGTTACGACAGGCCAGAGAAAGGGAAGAGAATATCCGTGCAGCTCGGCATATCAGCCGAGAAGGTGATGTGGGACCGATATCTAAACCAGCTGAGGGTTCACGGCATAGTCTCCGAATGCCCCAAGGACATCGGAGCATTGGGTTCGCATCACACATTGAGCATAAGCCTAAACAAACCGTTGACCATCGTGAAGGAAAAGTGGCTGAAGTATCAGCTTGACCAGTTGGACAGGGCTACTGAAAGAGGTGTTCGTCCTATCGCTGTGATATCGATCGATGATGAGGGATACTGCATCGCGGTTCTGAGGGGCTTCGGCTTTGACATAAAGGCTGAAGAGACGATCAGTCTTCCAGGCAAGCTCAAAGCGGATGAGAGGACAAAAACGCTTCATGAACTCTTCAAATCCGCCTCAAAGACCCTCGAGCAGGTATCAGCAGACATTCAAGCGCCCGTTGTTCTGCTCGGGCTGGGTTTCATCAAGAACGATTTCCTTAAGTACTTGGAGGATAGGATGCCGGAACTCCGCGAGAAGATAATCGACATAAAGAGTGTCAATAGTACCGGCCAAGCCGGCATCTACGAAGCCCTGCGCTCAGGCATACTTGCCAAGGCTCTGAAGCACGTACGGGTCGCCGAAGAGGCCGAAGATGTGGAAGAGGTTCTCAAACGCCTAGGCAAGGAAAGAGCGACCGTGACCTACGGATTGGCTGAAGTTGAAAGGGCCAATAGCCTAGGCGCTGTTGAAAAGCTGCTGTTGACAGATATCCGCTTGAGGGAAGCCTCGGACGAAGAGAGAAACATCCTTGAAAGACTCATGCGGGACACTGTAAGCAGGAGAGGAAGGATCATAATAATAAGCACGGAACACGAGGCCGGGGTGAAACTCAACTCCCTCGGAGGAATAGCCGCACTCCTACGTTTTCCGATTAGTTAGAGACTGTGGCAACTTTGTCCTGCACGAGACCGCTTTTTCAGCTTTTCGTTAGCAACTCTAACTAGAAATTGACTTCAAGTCCGAAAAACTTAAATATAACTCAGCCATAGCTGATTACAGGTCACACAGATGTCAGAAGGCATGAAGAATCTTGAAGAAAAAATCGAACATCTCAAGCAGCGAATGGAGAGACTTGAGACCCTGATAGGGCAAAGTGCGGGTGAAATGATAAGAGCTTCTAAGGTCGATGACCTCTTTGAGTGGCAGCGCAACCTTCCTCGCATAATGGACTACGATGTTTGGTCGATAATGCTCGCTAAGAAGCAGGGCACAGATCATATGCAGAGCGGACTTTACAGCGGCGGAGAGGATTATGCCAAAGTCACCGACCTTTCACCTGAGGATGCCGCCAACTTAGCTGGTGCCTTATCTCATCCTGCAAGGGTTTTGATTCTAAGAGAATGTCAAAGGACCGGTCAATATCCCTCTGACTTGGAGACAACTGTATCAGCCAAGTATGGAGCCCTCTACCACCACATCAACTCCCTTGTAGAAGCCAACCTTGTGGCTCAAGAAAAGGAAAGGGGAAAGTACGTTACAACCTCGGCGGGAAAGACAGCCCTCCTGTTCCTCAATGTCCTAGCATCCGTCATCGCTTCGATAGAGGCCCAAACATGGCAACCGAAAACGGAGCAGACAACATAGATGCAGTTTGCGGACAAAGAAGCTGTCCGTGAGCACAGAATCTTGTTGATTCACTATTGCAGTCACCAATCCCTCAAAACAGATTTCCGAAATCACCTAGCTAATTTGTAGACTAATATGCCACCTTTTCCAGTTGGGTCTGGGAAGTCTGGGGCTTCGACGAAACCGTTTTTGAAGAAGAATTTTTTAAACCTCGGCAAGGCTTCGGGGAACCCTGTGTGGCTGCACCAGGACCCTACAGCGATCTCTTCTGCCTTCTCGCCGCTGAAGCAAGGTATTCTTCTATGTTTGAGATCTTCTATCATTGCCTGAATAAGCCGTGATCCTACTCCTCGACTTTGGTATTCTCTTTGCAGCCCGCTTGTCCTTTTCCCTCCGACAAACACGCACGTAACAAGCACTACCTTCCGGTCCCCTAACAGATGTCTCAGCAATGGGAACATCGGACCAGGGTAGAATTCCACAAAGCCGATCGGCTCATCATTCACATAGGCGATCTCCGCACAGGAGCCAAATGTGCGGAGGGCTTTTTCGATCCACTTTTTCTTCACTAAGCTTCCTTCCCTCAGGGTTTGGGCATGACGGACATCTGACTGGGATACGCAAATATTGACCAGATCATCAATGTTCTCATTGTTTAGGCTTCTTATTTCAATATCACTTCTTTGCTGCCTAGGAAGAATCGTCTGTGACTTGAAAAGGGATTGTACGGGTCGATATGAGATGCGTACTTCTCAGCTAACTCTGGGTTTTCGAGGATGTTCACCTCGACGACTTCAACTCCGCGTTTCTCTAGTCTCTCCTTGAAGTCCCCGCCCGTTTTCGTCCATTCCTCGTCCAAGAATCCTCCTCCATAGGCGAAGAAATAGCTCCACGGGCAACAGCCGAAGTAGTAGATCTCAACCTTCGCTCGTGGCTTGATTGCCGATCACTCCCTTCTCTACGAAGCAACGAATCCGGCTACTACGTCGTAAGCATCTACCCTTTGATCTTTTGCTTTATCTTCTTTTCGGCAAGCTTGGCTAGTCTCTCCAATGCTTCCTCGTTCTTCGCCTCGACTGTCAGTCTAATCAGCGGCTGGGTGTTAGACGGTCTTATGAGGAACCAGCCTTCGTCCTCGGCTATCTTGACTCCATCAATCGTCAACGTTCTGTAGCCCATATCGGCAAATTCTTTGGATAGTTCTTCAACGACTCGGAACTTCTTCTCGTCGGGGCACTCGTAACCCTTTCCTGGTATTCTTGGATATTTCGGTTGAGAATCCACGATTTCGGATAGTTTCTCGCCTCTTTCAGACAAGACTTCGGCTATCTTGAGGCTTGTGAAGAGGGCGTCGTCAAAGCCGTAGACATCTCTGAAATAAAAGTGGCCGCTTGTTTCTCCTCCGAAGGCTGCTTTCTCCTTAAGCATCTTGTCAACTATGTAGGTGTGGCCG
>Ga0315314_1004282_pt1 | contig 10768 bp, 9 predicted proteins | sample TDP9_MG_FD_203631 | JGI IMG/M metagenome (GOLD analysis project Ga0315314, IMG submission 203631) | Freshwater sediment microbial communities from Lake Towuti, South Sulawesi, Indonesia - TDP9 | ecosystem: Environmental > Aquatic > Freshwater > Lake > Sediment | place: Indonesia: South Sulawesi... | reverse complement strand
TCCGGAGCGGGGTGGCCATCAGCTCTCGGCTACGGAAAGAGCGCTGCAACCTGTCCGACCGCTGAAACACAGCTGGCGCTGTCGCCCTTCATGCCCCTGATGGCTGATGGCTGATCGCTGACCGCCTGTCATTCAGACATGCTGCCGCAATTCCTCTGGCAAGAATGCAAGCTGGCGGACCTCTTCGAGGATCTCGCTGCGCCTGGCGAGGTCCGCCTCCACGGACTGCACGGCGCCTCTCGCGCCCTGGCCCTCGCCGCATGCCAGGTCGGCACTGGGCGGGCATTCTTGGTCCTCTGCCGGACCGACGAGGTGGCAGCCACGCTGGCGGCCGACCTGGAATTCTTCCTGGGGGGTGCCGTGGCCCTCTTGCCAGAGCGCGAGGCTGACCTTGAGGCCAGGGCTGGCAGAGTCCAGGCGCTCCACCGGCTCGCAACGGGGCAGGCCAGCATTCTGGTGGCGTCGGTGGCCGCAGCTTTGCCCCGGACGATCGGGCCGGCGGCTCTCGCGGCCGCGGCGCTCTCGATCTATCCGCAGCGGATCATCGCACGAGACGAGGTGCTCCGGGTCCTGGCTGCGGGCGGGTATCGCGGCGTGGGCCAGGTGACAGAGCCGGGGGAGTTTGCGGTCCGGGGCGGCATCCTGGACTGCTTTCCGCCCCAGGCCTCGCATCCGGTGCGGATCGAGTTCTTTGGGGACGAGATCCACTCCCTCCGACGGTTCGATCCTGAGACGCAACGATCCCTGGGTCTGGAATCGGGCGTGACGATCCTGCCGCTCGCCGAGGTCGTGATGACGGACGCGGCTGTCGCCACCGCAGAAGCTCGCCTTCGGGATGCGGCGAGACGGCAGGATGTGCCGATCCCTCCGGCGCTCTTCGAGGCCTTGGAGCATCGCCGGCCCACCCCAGAATGGGACCATTTCCTGCCGTATTTCCTCACCGATCTCCCCACCATTCATGCCTATCTTCCGTCCGGGGGCGTGGTCGTGTGGGATGAGCCACCAGCCCTCAAGGAGCGTGCGGCTGCCGTCCTCGAGGAGGTGTCAGCCGAAGGCAGCCGCGAGCCGGATCTGGCCCCGCTGTTCCCCCCTGTCGATGAGGGATGGGTAGCGTGGGCGCAGTTTTGCGAGGGGGCACAGCCGTGGCCAGCGATTGTCCTCGAGGCGCTCGGGCCGCCTGATGCTCGCGAGGATGATTCTACTGCTCGGCACATCCCTGCCACGAGCGTGGAAAGGTATCAGGGGCGCGTGGCGGGCTTCCTCGAGGAGCTATCCAAATGGCGGCGGCGGGGCGAGCGGGTCACGCTGGTGGCGCGCAGTGAGGCCCAGGCGAGGCGCGTGCAGGAGATCTTGCGGGATCACGATCTGGGAGCGCGCCTGGGTCGCGAGCTTCCCGATCCGGGCGGCATCGCGCTTTGGACTGGGGGTCTTTCGGCGGGCTTTCGGATCGCGTCGCTCGACCTCACGGTCATCACAGAGGCGGAGATTTTCGGCGCACGGGCTCTCCCGCGCCGACGCGCGCGACCGAAAGAGGCGCTGCCGTTCACCTCGTTCGCGGACCTTAAGGCGGGAGATTACGTCGTCCACGTGGACCACGGCATCGCCCAGTACATGGGCCTGGAGCAGCTCAGGGCGGGTGGGCAGGAAGGCGACTTCCTTCACCTGAAATACGCCGGGACAGACAAGCTGTTCGTCCCCGTCTCCAAGCTTCATCTCGTCCAGCGGTACGCCGGAGGCGACGCCGCGGCAGCGCCTGGGCTGGACCACCTGGGCGGGACGTCGTGGGCAAGGGCCAAGGAACGGGTGCGGGCCAGCGTCCGCGAGATAGCCCGGGAACTTCTGCGATTGTATGCGGCGCGCCAGGTGTTGCCCGGACATTCCTTTGCCCCCGACAGCCCCTGGCAGAGAGAATTCGAGGCCGCCTTCCCCTACGAGGAGACGACCGATCAGCTCCAGGTCATCCGGGACGTGAAGCGGGACATGGAGGAGCCGCGGCCCATGGACCGGCTGGTGTGCGGGGACGTGGGATACGGGAAGACCGAGGTCGCGTTACGCGCGGCCTTTAAGGCGGTCATGGACGGCAAGCAGGTCGCCGTCCTGGTGCCCACCACGGTCCTGGCCTTACAGCATTACCAGACGTTCAGCGCGCGCTTTGCCAGTTTCCCGGTGCAGGTGGAGCTTTTGTCTCGCTTCCGTCCGGCCTCGGAGCAGAAAGAGGTGCTTCAGGGTCTCGCAGAGGGCACCGTGGACATCGTGATCGGGACGCACCGGCTGCTTCAAAGAGACGTCCGGTTCCACGTTCTGGGCCTCCTCGTGGTGGACGAGGAGCAGCGCTTCGGCGTGGCCGCGAAGGAGGCGCTGAAGCAAATGCGGCGCGAGGTGGACGTCCTCACCCTCACGGCGACGCCCATTCCGCGGACGCTGCACATGGCCATGTTGGGGGTCCGGGACATCAGCACCATCGAAACGCCGCCCGAGGAGCGGCTGGCTATCCGCACCTACGTGACGCCGCACGACGCCCAGGTGATCACCGAGGCGATCGAGCGCGAGGTCCAGCGGGGCGGGCAGGTTTTCTTCGTGCACAACCGGGTGGAGAGCATCCGCGCTGTCGCCCGCGAGCTCGGGCGCCTGGTGCCCCAGGCGCGGATTGCCGTGGCCCACGGGCAGATGAAGGAGGCGACGCTCGAGCGGATCATGGTGGACTTCTACCTCAGGAAGGTGGACGTGCTGCTGTGCACCACGATCGTCGAGTCGGGGCTGGATGTGCCCTCGGCCAACACCATCATCATCGACCGGGCGGACACGTTGGGATTGGCGCAACTGTACCAGCTTCGCGGTCGGGTGGGCCGGGACAAGTACCGGGCGTATGCCTACCTTCTGGTTCCCGCCGACGGGGGCATGACCGAGGTGGCGCGCCGACGCCTGCAGGTCATTGCCGAACTCACGGAACTGGGTTCTGGTTTCAAGATTGCGTCGCGCGATTTGGAGATCCGAGGCGCGGGGAACCTGTTGGGGGCGGAGCAATCGGGCCACATCGCGGCCGTGGGCTACGACCTGTACACCCAACTCATCCAGGAGACGATTCGCGAACTCAAGGGAGAGCCGCACGAGGTCGCGGTGGACCCCGTCATTCGGCTACGCGCCGAGGGGTTCATCCCCGAAAGCTACGTGCCCGATCCCACCCTGCGTCTGAACCTCTACAAGCGGCTGGCGGCTATTCCGGCCGCCGAGCGGCTCCAGGACTTTGCCGAGGAACTCGACGATCGCTTCGGGCCGATCCCGCCCGAGGCGCGATGGCTGCTCACGGTGATGGATCTGAAGATCCAGGCCCGTGCCCTCAGGGTACGGGAGATCGACGCCCGGCGCGAGGCCATCCGGTTCACGTTTGCGCCCGATCCGCCGGTAGCCCCCGAGACGGTGGTGGCCCTGATCAGGTCGGAGCGGGGTCGCCTGCAGTATCTCCCTGGGGAAGCGTTGGAGTATCGGACCGACGGGTATACGTCCGCGGCCCGCGTGGAGGCAGCCAGAAACCTCTTGCAAAGACTCCGAGCGGGTGTTACGGTCCCTTGACATCCATTGACGCGTCGATCCCCATGACACCACCCATGAAGGAGTGACAGGTGCACAGGAAGATCCGAACGCATCTGCTCGTGGCCGCAGGGTGCGCCCTCCTCACGGCCGCGTGCGGCAGGGGCGGGGAGAGGGCCGAGGGCCCCGTGGTCCTGAAGGTCAACGACAAGGTGTACACCACAGCGGATCTCGAGCGCGAGATCACGCAGGAACTCCGGCGCGCCCCGCGGGAGATGCAGTTGATCCTCGCCACCAAGGAGGGTCAGAAGCAGCTCCTGGATCGGCTGGTCCGGCGAGAACTGCTGCTGCAGGAGGCAGAGCGGCAGAAGCTGGGGGAACGCCCCGAGGTGGCGGAGCAGGTGGCGGCGCTCCGCAGGGAGCTGATGGTGCGCACGCTGCTTCAGGAGGAAATCAGCGCCAAGATCAAGGTCGAGGACAAGGAGGTCGAGGGGCACTTCAAGACGCATCCAGAGGAGTTCTCGGGCGACCAGGTCCGGTTGCGGCACATCCTGGTCCGGACCGAGGAGGAGGCACGCTACGTCCTGGACCGCCTGAAGAAGGAGCCGTTCGAGGAGCTGGCCAAGAGCCTGTCCAAGGACAGCCCCACGGCGAGCAAGGGCGGCGATCTGGACTACCTGCGGCGCGAGCAGATGTTCCCCGATATGGGCAAGGCGGCATTCGCCCTGAGGCCCGGAGAGGTGAGCGGCATCGTGCGCACGCCGTTTGGCTTCCACATCCTCAAGCTGGTGGACCGGAAGAAGGGCCAGCCGTTCGCGTTCGAACAGGTCAAGGAGCAGTTGCGTCGGCGGCTCCTTGAGGAGCGGCAGAATCAGCGATTCCAGGAATGGATGAAGGGCCTGGAGTCCTCGGCCAAGATCACCCGGGAGGACTCTTTGCTCCCCGTGGGCAAGCTGGCGCCGACGCCCCCGATGGCACCCGGCCCGGCTGGCGGGGAGGACAAGGGCGGGCAGAAGATGTGAGGCCAAAGATGCGAGGCGCGACGCGAGGCATCGGGACCATGCTCGCCGTGATGTGCCTGGCGTCACCAGCCCTGGCGCAGACGGCCGGCCCCGCCGGTGGCGGCGGGCAATCAAGCGGACAGCCAGGAGGCATGGTGCTGGACCGCGTGGTGGCCGTCGTCAACGACGAGGCCCTCACCCTTAGCGAGATTCAGGAAGAGGGTCAGCCGGTGGTGCGGAAAATCTTCCAGGACTTCATCGGCCCCGAACAGGACCGGCGCCTGGAAGAGGCCCACAAACGCCTCTTGGAGGACTTGATCGACCGTCGGCTGATGTACCAGGTGGCGAAGCGGGAGGGAACGGTGCCCTCCCAGGCCGAGGTCAACGGGGCCATCGATGAATTGAAGCGGAACAATAACGTGACCGACGATGCCCAGTTCCGCGCCATGCTGAGGGCCGAAGGCCTCACCCTGGAGCAGATCCGCCGAAGCATCGGTGAACGGCTGGCCATCGGCCGCCTCTTGGCGCGGCAGATCCGCTCGGCCATCGTCCTGAACGAAGACGAGATGGTCGGCTACTACCAGGCCAACCAGGAGAAGTACAAACGCGTTCCCCAGGCGGAGATCCGCCACATGCTCTTCCCCGTCCCACCGGGGACGGAGGAGGCCGCGGCGCGGGCCCGTGCGGAAGAGGCGCGCTCCAGGATCCTGGCAGGGGCGGACTTCGCGCAGGTGGCAGGGCAGTACTTGGACGCCGCTGCCGCGGCGCGGGCCGCCGAGGTGATGACCGTGCACCGCGGCGATCTCGCCCCCGACATCGAGGCCGCGGCCTTCGGTCTGCCGGGCGGGGGGGTCAGCGGCCTCCTCCGCACGGAGACGGGATGGCACCTCATCAAGGTCGAGCGCATCCAGGCCGAGCCCGTGGCACCCTACGCCGAGGTGCGGGAGTCCATCCGGGAGCTACTGTTCCAGGAGAAGTTCGAGGCCAAGCGGAAAGAGTGGCTGGGGGGCCTCCGCTCGCGGGCCTTCATCCAGGTGCTGGTCCAGCCCTCGGAGCTCCAGTCCCAGTCCGCAAAGCCGTAGCGTTCCGCGACCCTCACCGCCGTAAGGGATACGGCTTATGCCCGTCGGTTGGCTTTCCACTCCTCCCTCTGCGGAATGATCCCAGGGAGTCGGTCGTCCAATCGGTCGCAGCACGATCAGAACCGGCCTGACGTTTCTTCCTCGGAAGCACCGACGTGAGGGAGGGGACCGGTCGTGTGTCTGGATAAGTGCGGATGACGTGGATGGCAGTCGCCGGGGCGTTCCTCCTGGCGAGCTACATCAAGGGCACGACGGGAATGGGCTTTCCGCTCATCGCCACGCCCATGGTGGCGATGCTGGTGGACATCCGCGCGACCTACGCCCTGCTCTTACTGCCCAACATCCTGATGGATGTGTTCCAGGTCGCGCGGGGGGAACTGCCGTGGCATCTCTGGCGGCGCCTGGCCCCCCTCTTTGCCACCACCGTGGTGGGGGTCTTTCTTGGGACCAGGATCCTGATCGCGATCCCGGAGCGTGCCATCTTCCTGTCCCTGGCAGGCGTCATCGCTCTGTATTTGGTCTCGGTCCGGCTGCGCTACGACCTGCGGATGTCGCCAGCGTGGGAGATCTGGCTGGGCCCAGCCACAGGTTTCCTCGGCGGCGTCCTCAATGGCATCACCAACGTATTCAGCCCTATCGGAGCCCTCTACCTCCTCGCCCTCCAGTTCGAGAAGCGGGAGTTCGTCAAGGCCATCGCCTCCATCTTCCTGGTGGCCAAGGTGAGCCAGCTCGCGGCTGTGGCAAGCTGGGGCCTTTACTCCGGTTCGATCCTGCGATGGTCGGCCAGCCTCTCGGTGGTGGCGCTAGCGGCGTTTTGGGTCGGCTTGAAAACCCAGGATCGCGTCCGCCAGGAGACCTTCCTCCGCGTCCTGCATGCCCTGCTCTTCGGCATGGCTCTGTTCTTCGTGTATCGAGGCCTGTTCGACCCACCCCGCTGACGGGCTGCCCTGGGGCGCGGGGTCAAAGCTGTCCGGTCTCATCCCAGGCTTCCAGCAGGCGTTGATAGGCGGGGTCCTGATATCGCTCGAGCAGAAACGCTCCGGCGTAGTGCGGGAGGAGGCCGCCGGTGAGATGCGCGGCCAGAAGCTCTCCGGCCGCGCAGGAGGCCATGATGCCGAAACCCGACAAAGCACCGATGACGTACGCCCCCGTGACCGGCAACGGTCCAACCAGGGGGCGATTCTCCCGGGTCCGGGTGTAGTAGCCGCCGTCCACCGTGGGCCGCGGAGCCCTGTCAAGATATGCAGCCAGACCGGGGACCATCGTCGCCAACCCTCGGAGGACGATCTCGAAGTAGTGTGAATCGAACCGAGGCGGAAAGACCGGCTGGACGGGTGGCGTATGATACGCCCACAGCATCAGCAGGGTGGTGCTCTGGCTCCCGCCTTCCGGGCGGAGGTGTGCGCCGGAGGGCAGTTCCCCCGAGAGATGTCTCCTCTCCTCGGATTCGGCGAGGAGCGAGCGCTCCTCATCCGTCCAGGGCAGGGTTTGAGGATCGGTCCAGATGAGCATAGGTGCGTCGCGGGAGACGATTCGCCGCTCGTCCTTGAACACGACCTTGCCATGCAGCTCGAAGAAGACCGGAATCTCGATCCCGAGCATTGCGCCGATGTCCCTCAGGAAAGGCCCCGCGGCGTTCACCAGGCGATCCGTCACGATCGTCTCGCCGGTGCTGAGGTGGACGCCATGAACCCGCCCGCCCCGGACTCCGATGTGCTGGACCCCGGCCGGGACGTATGTGACCCCGGTCTCGCGCGCCCGCTCAAGCAGGTACATGCCCAGTTGCTGCGCGCTGAGCCAACCACACCGCCGCGCATGCAACACCGCGACCGTGCGCTCGGAGAGATAGGGGAAGTGCTGCCGAATGAGTGCGGGGTCGAGAATTAGATCCGCCCCTGTTGGCTGATCGTCAAAGCCCTGCGAAGGAGCGGGGCGATAGGGGGCATCGCCGGGATGCAGTCGCACCGGGCCTGCGCCCAGCGCGGAGATCTCCTCCGCTGCGCGGCGAAGGTCGGGGAGGCGCGCCGGGTTGGCCGTCGCGTAGAGGTACCCCCGGCGATTCAGATGGAACACATTTTGACTCTCACGAGCCAGCTCCTCCATGATGTCGATGCTGCGGTTCATCAAACTCACCATGGCATCCCCGGGACCCGGCCACCAGTTGCGGTAGCATTCGGTGGACTTCTCGCTCGTCAGTGTGAGCGGAGGGCGCTCGTCCACCAAGATGACGTCTCTGACGCCGTGCTTGACTGCCAGGTGATATGCGGCGCTCACGCCCGCAATACCTGCGCCGCAGATCGCCACGTCCGCTGTTGCCCTCGGCACAATCGGCTCCTCCGTCGGAATCCCCCCGCCCTGCGAGAGCGGCGTGGCCCGCAAGGAAATGCCCCGGGCCGGGCCCAGGACCACTTTTCCGACGTTTCTTCAACAAAGTCAAGCCGAAGCCGCGGGAAAGGGTCGCGAGGGGGGATCAACCCGAGGCCAACGTCCGGCTCCCCATACCAGGAAGGTTCTTGTATTGGCCCCTGCGGCTGTGGTATTCAGCCATTTGGAGTACGATAAGAAGCTCCGGCTTTCGGGGAGAGGTACCGTTTGCCCGGATCTCGGGAAATGAAAACGAAGGCGGCTGATAAATCCAGAGCGCTGCTGGCGGGCCATCGGTCGCGCCTCCGGGAGTGGTCCCAGAAGGCCGGCCTGTCCGGATTTCAGGACTACGAGGTGCTGAAGTTGCTCCTGACCTTCGCTATTCCGCGGCGGGACGTCAAGCCGTACGCCAAAGCGCTCGTCACGCGCTTCGGAGACCTCCGAGGCGTTTTCGACGCCTCGGTGGAGGACCTCCAGACCGTCCCTGGCATCGGCCCCAGCGCCTCCATCATGATCAGATTCCTGAAAGAGGCGGCATCGCTCTACCTGAGGGATCGCATTCGGGGCCGCGCGCTCCTGAACTCGCCCCAAGCGGTGATCGAGTACTGTCGGCACGCGCTTCTCGGCGAGCGGAACGAACGCCTCCAGGTCATCTACCTGAACGTCCAGAACGAGATCCTTGATGTGGAGACCGCGGCCGAGGGCACGGTGGACCGCTGGCTGCGCAGTTTACCGCGCTGGAGCACTGTGTCGTTCGACATAGCCTTGTTTTAGCAAATCGCCGCCTGTTAAAATAAGGCCGTCTTCGGCACAGCAGTATTACAGGACGCTTTAATAAGGGAGCCCGATGGGACCTTTTATTACGCGGGCTGGCCGATACATAAAACAACCGACGGGCTACCGCGCCTTCATCCCGGCCCCCCTCCCGCCCGAACCGCCGGTTCAGGTGGACGATGCTATGCTGGGGGTTCTCTCGCGCGCCGACCAGGCGCTCGGCCGCCTGGACGGGCTCACCCAGACCCTGCCGAACCCGGACCTGTTCGTGGCCATGTATGTGCGGCGCGAGGCGGTCCTCAGCTCGCAGATCGAAGGAACCCAGAGCACACTGGAGGACGTTCTGACGTTCGAGCTGGACGGCAGGGGCCGGGAGTTCCCTAAAGACGTCGAGGAGGTCGTGAACTACATCCGCGCCATGAATTATGGCCTGGAGCGGCTGGCGACGCTTCCCATATCTCTCCGACTCATCCGGGAGATCCATGCAGAGTTGCTGCGAGGGGTACGCGGCAGTCAGCGGCAACCAGGAGAGTTTCGGAAGACCCAGAACTGGATTGGCCCGCAGAATACCCCATTGGCCCAGGCCACCTTCGTTCCACCGCCGCCCCACGAAATGCGGCAGGCGCTGGATAACCTCGAGAAGTTCCTCCACCATGACCACGGCTTTCCGACGCTCATCGAGTGCGGATTGGTCCATGCCCAGTTCGAGACCATCCACCCGTTCCTGGACGGCAACGGGCGGGTGGGCCGGCTGCTCATCACGTTCTTGCTGGTCCACCGGGGAATCCTCCACCGACCGCTCCTGTACCTTAGCCATTTCCTCAAGCGGCATCGGGCGGAGTACTACGACCGCCTGATGGCCATCCGCGAGGCGGGCGACTGGGAGGGGTGGGCGAGGTTCTTCCTGCGTGGTGTCGCGGAAACAGCGGACGAGGCGGTAGAGACCGCGAGAAGCATTCTCCAACTCAGGGAACAGCACCGAGCGCTCGCGCAGGAGAAGGGGCTGGGGGTCAACGGCCTGAAGTTGCTCGATCTCCTGTTCGAGCGACCGCTGGTCAACGTGAACCTCGTGAAGTCCCATCTCAACGTCTCGTTTGCCACGGCGAACAAGCTGGTCGAGCAGCTTGAGCGGCTGGAGTTGCTCAAAGAGACGACCGGAGGCCAGCGGAACCGCCGCTACCGGTACACCCCATACCTGGTGCTGTTTGAGGAGCCGCAGGCTTCTGAAACCGCTGTGCCGGTCGAAACGACTGAGCCAGAGAAATGACTCACGCGCACGTCTTCCGGCTGCTCCCGCACGAGGACAAGGGGGCACTCCTCGCCGAGGCGGTGGCGGCCGCCCGCGAGGGACGGACCATCGCCTCGGTAATCCATGAGGTTGACCCGACCTCGTTTTCCCAGACACCGGGATCCCCGTTCGCCTACTGGGTGAGCGAGCGCGATCGGCGGATCCAGATGGCCCAGCGGCAACTGCTCGAGGAGCTGATCGGCCGGCGCCTCATGTTCTAGGTGGCCCGCCGCGAGGGCCCGCGCCGCCATGCACATCCCCATCGAGTCCCCCGAACCCCCTAACCCCCTAACCTCTGAGCCCCAGCCAGACCGCGCAATCCGGCTGACCCCCTCCCCGCCGAGCGGCACCGCCAGAGTCCACCCTGAACACACCATCCGACTCGTGATATGAAGCACCCTGGCCAGGGCTGAACCGGGACGAGGCAAGATGGTCCTCCACATAATTCCCGCAAGTCACGGGAGCTTCGAGGCGCCGATCCCGATGGGTCGACGCTTTTTGCCCGGCAGGTGCCGCAATTCGAGCCGTCGCAGGAACCGCTTGGCGGCCGAGTAGCTGCCGGGGAAGCCGTGCTGTTCAATCAAGAGCTGGAAGATGGCTTGGCCCTCCACCCCTTGCTGACGCCACGCCACCACCTGCGCCCGGTACGGTACGACGCACGACTGCTCGTGCGTGGGGCGCGGGCGCTCGGGCGGCCGGAGCAGCGGGGCGAGCGTCGCCGGGTCTGGCAG
>Ga0315314_1004281_pt1 | contig 10771 bp, 10 predicted proteins | sample TDP9_MG_FD_203631 | JGI IMG/M metagenome (GOLD analysis project Ga0315314, IMG submission 203631) | Freshwater sediment microbial communities from Lake Towuti, South Sulawesi, Indonesia - TDP9 | ecosystem: Environmental > Aquatic > Freshwater > Lake > Sediment | place: Indonesia: South Sulawesi... | reverse complement strand
GGTTCTGGAACGGGCTCGATGCGCTGGGCTCCGCTCTCGATGGCGGCCACGATCGGCGCGGCCCCCTCGGCCTGGATGCCCGCGAGGCGCGGGAGCGACTCGATCACGTGGTAGCGATGGTACTCGACGAAGCCTTTCCAGTACGCGGCAATGTTCCCTCCGTTCCCGACTGGGCAGACGAGCCAATCGGGCGCCTCGCCGCCCAACTGGTCGCAGACTTCAAAGGACGCGGTCTTCTGCCCTTCGTGGCGATAGGGATTCGTCGAGTTGAGGAGGTAGAGCCCGAGCTCCCGGCTCGCCTGCTGGACGAGGTGGAGCGCATCGTCAAACGAGCCTTCCACCGAGATGACGAGCGCCCCGTGGATCATCGCCTGGGCGAGCTTGCCCTGGGCGATCTTCGCTCTGGGGACGAGGACAATGCACTGGAGGCCTCCCAGGGCCGCGTACGCGGCAAGCGACGCGGAGGTGTTGCCCGTGGAAGCGCAGATTACCGTGGACATCCCGAGCTCTCTCGCCCGGGTGACGCCCACAGTCATGCCGCGGTCCTTGAAGGAGCCCGTGGGGTTCTCCCCTTCGTTCTTGATGTACAGCTGAGGGAGCCCAAGCTCGCGGCCGAGCCGATGGCAGTGGTGGAGCTGCGTGCCGCCCTCGCCCAGTGTGACGACCTCGGTCCGGACACCGACAGGGAGGAGCTCGCGATAGCGCCACACCCCGAGCGGGCGTTCGCGGATCCTCTCGAACGTCTCCGCGGCCCGTCCCTCGGGAATGAAGAGGTCGATGGTGAGCGGTGCGTGGCATTTCGGGCACTCGTAGAGGACGGCATCGGCGTCATAGTGAGAGTCGCAGCTCACGCAGCGGAGATCGGCGCGCATGGGCTCCAGTCAGTCCTCCCGGACCCTGCTGGCCTGACTGGCTCAGCGAGGGACGGCTGGTATCCCGCCCTTTGCTACTAAAGCCCTTCGGCGCAGCACTAGCCAGTCGTGCAGCTAGCCGCTCCTGCACTCAGCGGCGGTAGACTGTGATGCGGGTGACACCAGAGATCTTCGTGAGGGCGCTGAGCACATCGCCGGGCACTGGAGTCTCGGTGATGATGAAGAGCTGCCCGCTCGCGAATGTGGGATCCTCGCCGACGGCCTGGCGGATGCTCACGCCCGCGGCGCCAATCCGTGTTGCGATCGCGCCGAGCACGCCCGGCTTCGCAGGGTCGGCGAGCTGGATCTCCAGGACTCCCCAGCCCATCTGTCCTGCGACATCCTTGAGGTTGCAGGTGGGGTAGAGGCGGGCGTAGACGCTGGCGAGCTTTCGGTCCTGCGCGATGGTCTCAAGCGTCCGGTACACGATCCTCCGATCCACACCGAGCGCATGAGCCACCGCCGGGGCAGAGATCCTGATCCTGTCGCACCGGATCTGCCCTCGGACCACGCGCAGCCCGTAATCCATCAGGGCCCGAGCAACCCTCGCCTGCGCTGGGCGGCCTGAGAAGTGTTCCTGGACCAGCTCCCACATCGCAGCTCGGCCATCGGAGCTGCGGACGAATAAAGCTTCGGCTCGTGCTGGAGGGACGGGCACCTGCCACCGTCGTATGGGCCAGCGCCCAAGCTATTTATACGGCAGGCCCGTTCGCACTGCAACATCCTGGGACGTTAATGTCCTGACTTGGGACATTTCCTCCCTGCTGGTCCTCCGGGGGTGTCGGCTGGAATGGGCTACGCAACCGCGATGCGCTGTCGCGAGTGTGGAGCGGAATACCCGCTCTCCAGGCGGACTGCCTGTGAGGCCTGCTTTGCGCCCTTGAAGATCGCCTACGACTACGAGCGGGTCAAAGAACAGCTGACTCCCGCGGCGCTTGCCACGCGTCCCAAGACCCTCTGGCGCTACGCGGAGCTCCTTCCGTTGGACTCTCCCGAACGCGCCGTGGACCTTGCGCCGGGGTTCACGCCGATGAAGCGCGCTGAGAACCTTGGTCGCCTGCTCGGCATCCGAGAGCTCTACCTCAAGGACGACACGATGAATCCCACCTACTCCTTCAAGGACCGCCCCACCGCGGTGGCGGTGAGCAAAGCCGTCGAGTGGGCGCTCCCCGCCGTCGGATGCGCCTCGACGGGGAACCTGGCCGGGGCCACGGCCGCGGCGGCGGCGAAGGCACGGCTCCCCTGCTACATCTTCATCCCCGCAGGCCTGGATGAGACCAAGATCTTCTCCGCGCTCGCCTACGGGGCGAAGGTCATCGGCGTCCAGGGCACGTACGACGACGCCAACCGGATCGCGAACCTCGTCGCAGACCGCTACAACTGGGGTCTGGTGAACATCAACATCCGCCCCTTCTACCTCGAAGGCTCAAAGACGCTGGGGTTTGAGACCTGCGAGCAGCTGGGCTGGGAGACGCCCGATCGTGTGCTCATCCCGATGGGCTCCGGCGCCCTCCTGACCGCAATCCAGAAGAGCCTCGAGGAGCTCGTGACCCTGGGGCTCATCCGCACGCACTCCGTTCGGATCTGTGGCTCACAGCCGCGAGGCTGCGCCCCGATCGTCAGTGCCTTCGAGCGGGGCGAGACCAGGATCGAGCCCGTCGAAGCCCCGGAGACGATCGCGGAATCCCTCGCCATTGGCGACCCTGCATCTGGACCGGAGGCGGTGGAGATCATCAGGCGCACGGGCGGGTTTGCTGACGCGCCCCTCGACGGCGAAATCATCGAGGCCCAGCGCCTGCTCGCCCGCACCGAAGGGATTCTGGCCGAGCCTGCTGGGGGAACCGTCATCGCGACTCTGAAACGGCGTTTGGACGATGGGACCATCGGGCCCGACGAGCGGGTCGTCTGCTACGTGACGGGCAATGGGCTCAAGGCCCCGCACACCTTCTCGGGGATGCTCACCGAGCTGATCACCGTGGAAGCGAACTTCGAGGAAGCGCTGCGGGTCTTGGAGGAGGTGGCCTAGGGCGATGGTGCGCGTGCTGTTCTCTTCGGCCGTGCGGGCCTCGACCAACGGGGAGAAAGAAGTGGAACTGCCCTTCGCGGGCACGGTAGCGGAACTCATGCAGGCCCTGGCCGAGCGGTACGGCGCGACGTTCGAATCGCGCCTGATGGAGCGTGGGGAACTCCGGCGCTACATCAACGTCTATGTCGACGACAAGGACATCCGCTTCCTCCAGGGGGCTCAGACCCGTGTGGGCGATGGCTCCACGGTCCTCCTGATGCCCGCCGTGTCAGGGGGCTGACGGGCCGAGGGGAGCCATGCCCAGCCGCGTGCGCGTCCGGGCCCCAGCGACGATTGCGAATGTCGGGCCTGGCTTCGATGTGTTCGGGCTCTGCCTGGAACGGCCTTGGGACGAAGTGGAGCTGGAGCTCCGCCGCAGGCCCGGGACCACCGTTGAGCTGCGTGGGCCATCCCAGGGGCTGCCACTGCGCCCAGACCGCAACGCGGCCTCCCGCGCTGCGCTGGCCGTTCTAGAGCACTCAAAGCGAGAGGTCGGGTTTCATCTGCGACTCCGCAAGGGCGTCCCTGCGGGGAGCGGGCTGGGAAGCAGTGCCGCGTCGGCGGTGGCAGGAGCGGCCGCGATGGGCGCGCTCCTCGGGGTGAAGGACAAGACCGCGCTCCTCCGCGCCGCTGGTGAGGGGGAGCGAGCCGCGTGCGGCAGCGCCCATCTGGACAACGTAGCGGCAGGGCTGCTGGGCGGTTTCACCATTGTCGTGGATCCCGTCCTGCCGCGGGTCGCCCAGTTCTCTCCACCACCACTCTTCGTCGCCGCAGCGATCCCCGAGCTTATGGTCGAGACCCGAACGGCGAGAGCCCTTCTCCCCAAGGTGGTTCCACGCAGGGCCGCTGTGGGTAACCTCGCGCGGGCCTCCGCCCTCATCGACGCGCTCCATCGGGCGGACTACGGAGCGCTCGAAGGTCTGCTCGAAGATGAACTGGCTGTCCCCTATCGCTCCCGCTTGATCCCAGGGTTCGATGCCGTCAGGAGGTCGGCTCTCAGAGCGGGGGCGCTCGGGAGCTCCATCAGCGGCTCTGGCCCCACGATGTTCGCGCTCGCTCGCCGCGGGGCTCCTCGGATCGCGCGAGCCATGGTCGAGGCATTCGCCAAGGCTGGCGTCCGCGCCCGGCCGCTTGTCAGTCGCATTGGGAACGGAGCACAGCAGCTCTAGCTCGCAGCCCGTCGGCCAGCTCCTCGCCTCTCCGCCCCTCCGATGAGGCTGCGGAGCTCTGCGAGCACTTCTTCAGGTGGCGGTTCCACCCGCGGTGCCTTGAGGAGCTCTCGCACCCTCTCCTGAGCACGGGCCTCGAGGGAGGGCGCGCCCGCCTTCGTCCAGGTCTCGAAGGACCGTCGATCGGTCAGCTCCGGCATGAAGATCTCCTCTTTCAGGTGGGCCATCGTGTGCCGCTGGCCGAGGAACGTGCCGGTCCCCACCCGATCGATCACGTCCAGGGCGAGCGTCTCGGGACCGACTTCGATTCCGCGGGAGAGCCGTTCCATGATCCGGATCATCTCGTGGTCGATCAAGAGCTGTTCCAACCAGAGCGTCCGCGAATCCTCCAGGAGGCCGATGCCGCAGATCATGTCGGCGCCGACGAGCATCTGGGGGAGGCCGCTTGCGAACTTCTCGTAGCACGCCTGGGCGCCCGGTTCGCGGGCGGTCGTCTCAAACCCGCCCACAAGGCTGGGCATCCCGTAGAAATGGGCCATCTCGGTGAGCGCGCAGGAGGTCAGGGCGTGCTCAGGCCCGCCGCCGCCCCGCGTGGCCGCCTTCATGTCCAGGGCCGCCACGCCACAGCCGAAGATGATCGGCGAGCCGGGTGCGGCGAGCTGCATGACCGTGTTCATCGCGAGGACTTCAGCGCAGGCCACCGCGACAGAGCCTGCAAGGGTCACCGGTCCTGAGGCGCCAGGGGTCGGCATCGCGAAGGCCGCCGCGGGGATGCCGGCACTGGCGACGTGGATGGCGCCCTCGACGAGGTCCCCCTCAAGGGTGAGCGGGGAGATCGTCGTGTGGATCGAGGAGAGCACGGCTCGACGCCGCAGCTCCTTCGGTCCGCCCGCGAGGGCCTGGCCCACCTTCACGATGTCCCGCGCCTCTTGGACTGTGGTCGTCGTCGCGACCATGATGTGCTTGGTCGTGTTGAGCAGGGAAGCCTCGAGGTCATGGAGGTGCCGTGTCGAGGGAGGGACATCCTGCGCGGTCACGGTGGGCCAGTCGAGGTGGAGGTAGGGGAGCTGCATCGAGAGATGCGCCGCAAGCGCCACATCCGCCTTCCGGGAGGGACGCCGCTCACGCGTCTCGAAGTCCATCGTCATGGTGCCGTTGCCATCGTTCGTGATGTAGGTGTGCTCGCGGTCCAGCACGAGATCGAACTTCGGGTCGCGGGCCGCGAGCGTGATCTCGCCCTGCTTCTTGCGGAGCGTTTCCTCGACCAGCGCGGAGGGAACGCAGACGCGCTTTCCATCCGTGCTGCGCGCGCAGCCATGCTCCAGGAGCAGCCGCTCGTACTCCTCCCTGCGGACCGCAGTTCCAGTCCGCTCGAGGATCTGCAGGGCGGCCTGGTGGATCTGGTCGATCGCGGCGCGGTCAAGAACGCGATAGGTGGATCGCTTCGGAATCCCGTGCATCGCCGCTTCCGCTCCTTCGCTGGATGCAGGAGTGAGGAATCAACTTTCCGCCCGACAGGCCGATGCGACCTGAGGCGGATGGAACGGCCGGGGCGGTCCTCTGCGGCCTATTCCTTGCCGACGATCCGCTTGGCGACGTGCACAGCCTCGGCGGCATCGCCGCTGTAGCCATCTGCGCCGATCTTCTTGGCGAACTCGTCGGTGACTGGGGCGCCGCCGACCATCACGTTGACAGAGCCGCGCGAGCCGTCCTCCTTGAGCAGCTCGATCAGCTCGCCCATCCTCGGCATGGTCGTCGTCATGAGGGCGGAGACCCCGATGAAGTTGGCTTTGAGCTCCTTGGCCTTCACGATGATCTTCTCGCCGGGGCAGTTCACACCGAGGTCGTGCACGTCGAAGCCGTTGGAGGAGAGCATCGTGGCGACGAGGTTCTTTCCGATCTCATGGATGTCATCTTGGACTGTCCCGATGACGAAGCGGCCGACGACGCTCCGCGCCTCGCCCTTGGGGAGTGCGGGTTCCAGCACCGCCATGGCGCTCTTCATGGCCTCCGCGCCCATCACGAGCTCTGGGAGGAAGATCTCCCCCGCGCCGAACTTGTCTCCCACGATCCGGATGCCCTCTGCCAGCCCCTGCTCGATCGCCTGCAGCGGAGGCACGCCCTTGGCGAGCGTCTGCTTGGCCAGCTCCGCGATGTTCTCCATGTCGTAGTTGATGACAGCATCTCGCAACTTGGCGATCATCTCCTCGTGCACATCAGTCACCTCCGAGGCTTCTTCTGCCGAATCGTGCCGGCAACGAGGCCCGCGTAGGCCCCACGCCAGCGACCTGTTGCCAGACCGGCTGGCCGGAGATTCCGCGTTCCACTAATATAGTTTTGCGCGAGTGGGATTGAGGGCAAATCCAGCGCGACTCCCTGGCCGCTGACACGCTCGGCCGCCAGAGCGCAACGGCCATGAGCTGCATCTCGGTGGCAGGGGCATCGCTGTTGAGGACTTGTCGGTCCCGCATGCGACCGCACGTGCGCGCCACACCTCAGCGCTGCACCCACTGGCCAGATCCCCCTGCGCCTCCACACGATCCGAGAAGTCCAGACGAAAGCCTTTTGCGTCTCTCACGCCTGCCGGCGCCAACGGATGTGAGAGCGTGGCGATCGAGCGGCCCATCGTCGAGCTCGCTGGGACAGGGAAGAAGGTCAGGATCGGCGAGACGCGCACTCCCGTGCTCATCGGCGAGCGGATCAACCCGACGAACCGGAAGACCCTCCAGGAGAAGATCAAGCTCGGCGACTGGTCGTACATTCAGCAGGAGGCCCTCAGGCAGGTCGAGGTTGGCGCCCAGGTGCTCGACGTGAACATCGGGGTCCCCGGGATCGACGAGCGCGCGGCCATGGTGGCGGCGATCCGTGCGATCCAAGAGGTCGTCGACGTGCCCTTGGTAATCGACAACTCAAGCCCAGAGGTCCTGCGGGCCGCCCTCCCGGTGGTCCAGGGCAGGCCGCTGGTGAACTCCACCTCAGCGGAGACGAAGAAGCTCAAGACCGTCATCCCGCTCGTCAAGGAACACGGGGCGGCGGTGATCGGCCTCACGCTTGAGGATGCGGGGATCCCCGAGACGACCGAGCGGCGGGTCGAACTTGCCAAGCTCATGCTCGACGAGGGCCTCCGCGTTGGCCTGGAGCCGAAGGACTTCGTGATTGACTGCCTGGTCCTCACCGCGGGCGCGAGCGAGAAGGGAGCGATGGCCACGCTCGGAGCCGTGAAGCGGGTCACTCAGGAGCTCGGCCTCAACACGACGGCCGGCTTGAGCAACGTCTCCTTCGGCCTCCCAGAGCGGCCCAGGCTCAATGCGACGATGCTCTGCCTGCTCACCGGGCTGGGTCTAAGCTCGTTCATCGGCAACCCGCTCGATCCCGACATCCAGTTCGCCCTCCATGCCATCCGGCTGCTGTGGGGCGAGGATCGCTTCGCCACCCGCTACATCGGGCTCATCAGGAAAATCAAGCAGGAACAGGAAGCCCAGAAGACCGCGTAGCGCAATTCGGGGCGGATGCCGCTAGGCGATGGTCATCCCGCCATCGATGACAAGCGAGGCTCCGGTGAGGTAGGAGGAGGCGTCGGAGGCCAGGAAGAGGATGGCCCGAGCCACCTCGTCAGGCTGACCTTCCCGGCCCAGCGGGTAGAAGCGCAGGGTGTCCCAGCGGTACTTGCGGGGATGTGCCGCCAGCCGGATCTCCCGCGTGAACATCGGCGTATCGATGATCCCAGGGCAGAGGGAGTTCACCCGGATGCTGTAGGGCGCACAGTCCAGCGCCATCGCCTTGGTGAGGAGCTCCACGCCTCCTTTGGAGGCGCAGTAGGCTGCCGAGCGTTCAACGCCTACAAGGGCGGCGACGGAGGAGAGGTTCACGATGCACCCCCTCTTGCGCCTCTTCATGTGCGGGATGGCCTCTTTGGACAGCAGGAAGGTCCCCTTCAGGTTCGTGCCGAGGACGAGGTCCCACTCGTGCTCGCTGGTCTTGTCCGCGCTCCTCTCCCGGTAGACGCCCGCATTATTGACGAGAATGTCAAGGTGCCCGAAGGCGCGCAGGACCTCTCGGACGATTCGCCTGGCATCGACCGCCGAGGCAACGTCCCCCTGGATGAAGATGACGCTATGTCCTGACTGTTTCAGGCGTGCCAGTGCCCGTCGGCCCCGGCTCTTGTAGCGCCCCGTGATGGCGACCGACGCTCCTTCTTGCAGGAAGAGTCGCGCCGCGGCCAGGCCGATCCCCGAAGTCCCCCCGCTGACGAGCGCAGTCTTGCCCGCTAACTTCACTTCTCTCCCTTCACTCCTGTCGGCTCGGGCTGAGCGCACTAGCTCCTCGCCGGGCCGGTGGTTGGTCCCGCCCGCTGGAGGATGGCCTCTGCGGCGAGCATCCCCGTGACGGCGGAATAGACGATCCCTCGGCTGTGGCCAGAGGCGTCACCTGCCACGAAGAACCCCCCCAGGGTCGTCTCAAGGTTCGGGGTGACCTCGTAGCGGGTGTCGTAGAACTTGATCTCGGGGGCGTAGAGCAGCGTGTTGTCTGAGCTGATCCCCTCGATGAGGTTATTGAGGCGCTCCAGGCCCTCGACGAGGTTGGTGACGATGCGGCTCGGCAGGGCCATGGAGATGTCCCCCGGCGTCGCCTCGCGCAGCGTCGGGCGGATCGCGGCCTTGTGGATGCGCGACCAGGTGGACCGCCGGCCCGCCTGGAGGTCCTTGAAGCGCTGGATGAGCGGATGTCCGCCGCCGATGGTCGTCGCGAGGATTGCGATGGCCCGGCCATACTCCGTCGTATCCTCCACGGGATCGGTGAGCCGCACGCGGGACAGCAGCGCGAAATTCGTGTTCTCGGTCTTGTGCTCATGAGAGGCCTGGCCGTTGACCAGGACGAAGCTCCCATGGTCCTCACGCGTCACGTAGCCGCGGGGGTTCGTGCAGAAGGTCCGGACGACATCGTCGTAGGTGTCGGAATGGAGCCGGAACTTCGCATCGTACATCACGCGCTCGATCCGCTCATAGACCGTCGCGGGGAATTCCACCCGGATGCCGACATCGATGGGCCCGTAGTGCGTCTCGATGCCGAGCGTCTGGGCCTGCTCACGGAGCCAGTAGGCTCCAGCGCGCCCTGGTGCGGCGATGACCGTAGGGCTCGTCACCGTGCTCGTGGCGGTCTTGAGGTGAAACCCCCCGTCGTGCGTGATGCGTTCCACCTCGGTGTTGAGGAGGAACTGAATCCCGCGGCGCTCGAGCTCGCGGTAGAAGGTCTCCACGACGCGGCGGACGCGGTCAGTGCCCATGTGCTTCTGCTTGCCGGCGACGAACTCGATCCCGTACTTGTTCGCCAGCCGCTTGAGCTCCCGCAGGCCCTCGGGATCCACGCCCGAGTACTCCCCTTCGATGCCGAGCCGGGTGATGATGGCGTCGAACTCGTCGATATACCGCTGAACCTCCTCCGGGGTGCGATGGAAGGACGCGGCATCCCCGCCGATCTCCGGGGTGAGGTTGAGCTTCCCGTCGGAGAATGCCCCGGCACCGCCGACGCCGCAGGTGACGCTCTGGCGTCTGGCGGGCTCGTCGCCCTTGTCGATGACGAGGATCTGGAGTCCCGAGCCAGCCAGACGATGGGCGGCGAAGAGCCCAGCAGGCCCCGCGCCCAAGATGGCCACGTCGACGTGCTGCTGGCTCACGGGGGGCCGAACGGTCTGGCTCCCCAAAAGCCTTGAGGGGGGCCATCGGGGCCCTGCGGATGGCTGGCTGGGCCTCCACCCTTTCTATTCCATTACCTTATTATATTGCGAGGCCTCTCAGCGCCTGCGGGGAACCCCAATGGTTACGGCCTACTGTGTGAAGTGCAAGAAGAAACGCGAGATCAAGAACCCGCAGAAGGTCAAGTTGAAGAACGGCAAGCCCGCGACCAAGGGGACCTGCCCAGTCTGTGGGACGAAGGTCTTCAAGATCGGCGGCTGATCGACGCTCAGACGTCGCGTTCATCGCCTCCCATCACCTTTCCGCCCTGGCTCCGCCTCCTGCGGGACCAGGGTGTCTCCTCCTTCTTCTCCTGGTTGGTCTCGGCTAGCGTCGGCTTCAATTCGCCCTGACGCCTTCCCGTCCTGCAGAGGCGACCCGCTGCAGGGCATCATCCGGAGGGGCTGTCGTGGCGCGGCGCGTTCTCGTCATCGGGGGCGGCGGGGCGGGGATCTCAGCGGCCGCTCGCGCCCGCGAGCTCGACAAGGCGGCGGAGATCACGGTGCTCTCCCAGGATCCCCATGTTGGCTACTCGCCTTGCGGGCTCCCCTATGTGCTCGGTGGAGAGATCCCGCTGCTCGATTCCCTCATCCCGCATCGTCCCGACTACTTCCGAGACCAGCTGAGAATCGATCTTCGGACCGGAGTCTCAGCCATCGGGCTCGATCTCAACTCTCACCGGGCCGAGGCCTCCGACGGACGCACGATCGGGTTCGACGGCCTGGTCCTTGCCATGGGCGGGGCGCCGCAGGCCCCACCGATCCCTGGCTGCGAGCTCCCGGGGGTCCATTCGATCCGGACGATTGAAGGCATGCGCGAACTCCTCGTGGCGGCCTCGGCTGCGAAGAGCGCCGTCGTCATCGGTGCGGGGCTCATCGGTTTGGAAATCGCCGT
>Ga0315314_1004280_pt1 | contig 10778 bp, 10 predicted proteins | sample TDP9_MG_FD_203631 | JGI IMG/M metagenome (GOLD analysis project Ga0315314, IMG submission 203631) | Freshwater sediment microbial communities from Lake Towuti, South Sulawesi, Indonesia - TDP9 | ecosystem: Environmental > Aquatic > Freshwater > Lake > Sediment | place: Indonesia: South Sulawesi... | reverse complement strand
AAGATTCGCTGAGGTGCTATCCAGATCATCATGACCGCTTATGACTTGAAGAAGCAGGGCGCAGTCCCGAACATTCCGGGCTAAGGGACCGATCTGCTCAAGGCTGTTCGCGTAGGAGACAAGCCCATAACGGCTAACAAGCCCGTAGGTAGGCTTCAGTCCCACCGTTGAACAGTAGCTTGCCGGGCACCTTACCGAACCACCCGTATCTGAACCCAGTGCGACGGTTGCCTCCTGAGCTATGACTGCTGCAGCGCTTCCACCCGATGATCCGCCTGGTACCTTCCCAAGGTTCCATGGATTGTGCGTAGGCCCGAAGTAGCTAGTCTCGGTGGTTGATCCCATTGCGAACTCGTCCATGTTGGTCTTCCCGATGACAACGGCGTCTTCGCTGCGGATCTTCTTGACAACAGTTGCATCGTAAGGGGGCACGAAATCCTTCAACATGCGAGACGAACATGTGGTTCGGACACCTTGCGTGCACATGTTGTCCTTCACGGCTACGGCTACTCCCGCAAGCAGGCCCAGTTTTTCCCCTCTGCGGATCTTTGCGTCTATCTCCCGCGCCTTCTTTACGGCTTCTGATCTCATCGGTGTGACGAAACAATTTATCTTCGGGTCTACTTTCTCCATTCTGTCCAGCAGCGATACTATGTACTCTTCAGCCTCCAACTCTTGGTTCTTGATCTTGTTGACGGCTTCCACGGCGCTAAGCTCGTACCATCTAGGCATAGCGAAGCCCTTCTTACTGAGTCTGCTCTCAGACTATTCTCGGCGATTTGAAGAAGCCCTCTTCCTTTCTGGGCGCGTTCTTGAGTGATTCTTCTTTCGGCAGCGACTCTTTGACCTGGTCTTTGCGGAGAATGTTAGCAAGGTCTAAGACGTGGTAAGTTGGTGGCGCATCTCTGGTGTCTGCCTCATCTATCTTCCTGAAGTAGTCAAGAATCCTGTTGAACTGGTCCGTGAAGAGAGCCTTCTCTTCCTCAGTAAGCTCTATGTGTGCGAGCCACGCAATGTGTTCAACCTCTTCTCGCGAGATATGTCGTTTCCCGCTCTGCCTCACGGTAGTGTCAACGGTTCTAGGCAACTGCATAGCTCACCTTCCAATGCCTATTGCCAATGTAACCAGTAAGCAGGGGAGAGATCCATCCAAACTTTCAATGCGTTCAAGCAGTCACTGTGCGCGGGCTTAGGCTTCTCCTGCTAACTCGCGGACTTCTCTTCTCCCTTCTGCCATCTCTTTTTCCTGTTCCTCGTCTCTTCTCAACAACAGGGCTAGAAATTCCCCAACATGGGTCTTTTCTTCTTTAGCGATGGCAATGAGAGCCTTCTTCACATTCTCGTCTAGGGTCATGGCTGCAAGCTGTTCGTAAAGGCTCACAGCGTCCAGCTCGGCGATCATGCCGACTCTCAGGATCTCTTTGTCCAGTTCTTCCCTTTTCATCTTGTCCAAGCTTACCGGTATCTGGGAGAGGATTTGCTTCAGCCTCCTGCTATCTATAATCTAGGCTTATGTTGTCCATTCACGAATATAAGAATGAATCGGTGGTTCCGCCTCCCACACTTGGTATAACGTTAGAGCAGTCAAGCTAGGAAACTGGTCAGCCTCTTCTGTCTCGTGTACCAGGGCAGGATCCGGCTTCTCTCCAGCCACTTATCCAAAGGGAGCCTAAGCCTCTTCCGGAGTTCGCTGAGGCTTTCGTCAAGCGTGTCGAATTCTAGGGGCTCCTTTCTAAGGGCTTCTCGGCAGAGTTCCCTGAACCGCCAGACGCCCAGCGGTATCCATTCTGGGTAGACTTCCATTAACACAAGGGCTCCGGCCTGCCTACTGATTCGCCTTAGGTACTCCAAGACGGGCAACCTTGCGGCATAGTATGCCCCAGCAACGTCGTAGGCGTATGATTTGCGTCCCCAAACAAGCTCAGAGTCGACACCTGGAACAGCATTGGCTGAAACCAGCCAAGCCTCTTGAGCTTCGAACATCCAAGAAGACGGGAAAAGCAAAATCTGAACGTTATTCGCGAGGGCTTCGTGCCCAAAGACTAGGAACTTGTTTACCCACGGATAGTCCAAGACCTCCTTGTGGATACTCCGCGCCAAGACGTCGTCCACGGCCGTGACGCTCCATTCTGTTGGGACAAGGCGTCTCCGCCTCTTCATTCCTAGGAGCCCTATTGACAACATCCGCGTTATCTGGCGTTGGCTCACCTCTGAATCGTAGAGCATCATAACTCCTTCAGCAGCCCTCAGATCGGTGTCTGAAACCACTCTGTCAACTGGCTTAGGAATCTTCGGGTTTTCCGTCACAAACGCTTGTCTAATCGGCGCTGAAGGCCCAGCAGGAGGCTCACGAGGCGAGAAGACCACATTCAACCGGGGTTTCTTTGTGAACCACATCTCCGTATCAGTAGGCTGGGACGACATGACGACTTCTTGAAATGTTGAGAGAATCCTAGTCGGCGCCTTTGCCGCATCTACGCTTACTGGATGCTTGCCTCTGACAAGGGTGAATCTGTACCTGAGAATTTCGTCAAGCGTCTTGTCCAACCACATCTCCGGCATGTCCATGACTGAAGAGTCTACAGAAGGGATGGGGGGAACCAGCGGCCCAGCTAGCACCTTGGGATAGTTCCACGAACCTACGAAGACGGCGGGAGGCGAAGAGCCGAATATACTCTCCTTGGAAAGCTGCTTCTCAAGATTCATCAAAGCCTCCGCCTTAGCAAGTATTGGGCAGAGCATCTTGCCGCAGAGCCTTCTATGGCCTTGGCATAAGGCGCAGAGGTTCCGCTGGCGTTCGCTCATTGTAACCTTGAAGAGCTGATCCTGAATCGTCATGGCGGCCTCTTGCCTCCTCGGCCCTATCTGAAGGCAGAATGTGTATAGGGACACTTATCTGTTCACTTAGCGAGACCCCATACCTCATGCAGAAGCTCTTATATGTGCCCAGACTTCTGTTAGCTTGAACGGACCTTCAGGACAGAAGTGACGTCCAGTGGATGCTGCTACAATTCTGTTCATTGGGCTTGGTTTGGCGATGGATTGCCTATCGGTCTCGATAACCAGTGGGCTGGCAATGAAGAACCCGAGGATCACGAACGCATTGAAGATTGGCGCATCCTTCGGTTTCTTCCAAGCCTTCATGCCCACAATAGGATGGCTGGGCGGAATCAGCATGACGGGGCTCATCTCAGGCATTGATCACTGGATAGCCTTCGGGCTTCTCTGCTTGATCGGCGCTAGAATGATCTTTGAGGCTTTTCGTGAGAAACATGGTGGAGAGAATGCGGACCCTGTGAGCGGTCATGTCTTAATGACACTATCTGTTGCCACAAGCATTGACGCTTTAGCTGTGGGGGTCAGCCTCGCGTTTCTTGAGACTCCCATAGCAGGTCCAGTTGTGGTGATTGGAACTGTGACATTTCTGATATCATTCCTAGGCGTCTACGTTGGCAGTAAGTTCGGGCGTTTCTTAGGCAACAAGGCTGAAGCCTTTGGCGGCTTGATCCTCATAGGCATCGGGGTGAGAATACTTCTTGAAGATCTGCTTTGAAACAACGCCGAGCCACGTGAGCCACGGCCTTCCGGCAACTACTTCATCTTATTAAGGATATCGACTACTTCCGGCAAGGATGCAATCTCATAATCCGGCCTCAATAGTTCAGGATTGGCCTTTCGCCCAGCGTTGAGCCATACAGCCTTCATGCCAATTGTTTTTGCACCTGCAATGTCTGTTGGCAGCATGTCTCCAACGTGGACTGCTTCTGGAGCGTCAACCCGTAGCCCTGTAAGAGCTTTCTCGAACATGGTTCTATGGGGCTTATTGCACCCGGTCTCATCAGAGAAGATAGCAACGCCTAGGAACCCCAAAATACCGTATCCAGCAAGGATTCTCCTCAAAACTCTGCCCGGCGTCAGACCTGTGTCGCAGATCAACCCAATCCTATACTTCGGGCTTAGAGCATTCAGTACTTCTCCGACGCCCTCGACAAGCACTGGCGGGTCCCCAGCCGCGAGCTCTTCAAAATCCCAGATAGCTCTTTGTCTCGGTCCTTCGGGCAACTTTGCTGATAGCCTTTCCAGAACCCAGTTAAGCCTTTCGCCAACTGAGACATGGCGGTAGTTCTCTTCTCTCCAGACTTTGTGGACGTACTGTTGAGCTGCCGTGAAGGCTTCCCCTATCTGGTCGTAGCTTCTCCGAAAGTCTGCCCTGCCCAAAGAATTGGCTAGGATTTTGATTCTCTGCTCAGTGTAGTCTTTGTCCTTGATCAAAGTGTTCCAGAGGTCGAAGGTCACTGCCCTTATCAAGACGCCGTCCACCGTTCTTACCGCTCAAGCACGAATGTCCTCTTGGTCACAGGTCGTTCTCTAACCTCGTGGATGAGCATTTCCATCCTTTGGCCTACGCCGAGAACGGGGACGCCCTCAAGATCAGCCAAAGCCCTTTGCAGCTTCGTGTTCACTTCGGCGTAAACAGTGAACAACGGATCGTTTCTCTTTACAGGGTCGCCTATCTTCCTGTGAAGAACTGTTCCTGCTCCCTTGTCTTTGGGGGCGCCAGCAAGCCTTGCTATCTCCACTAGAGACGCATTGTTTATCCAGAGGAGGAACCCCTCCCTCTCAGAGCGAGCTGTAAAGGTATGATCGCCGACTTCCACATCTTCTGGTTTGATCTCTGGATCTCCCCCTTGGGCTTCTATGATCTCTCGTAGCTTCTTCTCAGCCTTGCCTGACTTCAAAATGTGGAAAGCAACGCTTTTTCCATGGCTTACCCCGCTCATGTCGAGCAGTATGCCCGCAAGGTCCGTCGCCTTCTCCACCAAGTCGGGCGAGCTCATCTGTCCTTCTAAGACGCTCAGGGCTTCTCTGGCCTCCAAAGCTGGACCTATCGTATATCCGACTGGCTGTTCACCATAGGTTATGGCGCATTGTACCCTTATGTCAAGACGGCGACCCAGCTCAATGAAGTCCTTGGCTAGAAGGTCAGCGTCACCTATCGTCTTCACCTTTGTGCCCCTACCCGTCGGAATGTCCATGACAAGCAGGTTCGCTCCAACCGCCTTCTTCTTGCTCATGATCGAAGGCAGAAGAAGCGGGTCAATCGAGAGGGGATGCTCGACCTTGACGAATATATCGTCGGCTGGCGCCAAGTACAAGGAACCGCCCCACACAATACAGCCGTCTGTCTTCTCAACAACTCTACGCATCTCCTCAAGGTCTAAGCTGACAGGCATCAAGACCTCTGCTCTGTCTGCTGTGCCGGCTGCGGAAGTTATGGCTCTTGATGAGGACTTCGGTATAGTCAAGCCAGCCGCCGCAACAATAGGGACTACGAGCAGAGTCGTCTTGTCTCCGGGGACGCCGCCGATCGAATGCTTGTCCACTACAAGAGGCTTGTCAACCTTTAAGGTGTTCCCTGTCTCAACCATGGCTCTGGAGAGGCTTGTCGCCTCGTCTAGGTCCAGTCCGAATATGTGAAGCGCGGTGACGAAGGAGGCGATTTCGACCTCGCTTAGGTTGCCTTTCACCATGTCTTTGATTATCTCAACGATCTCCTCGTAGGTCAGTTTCCTTCTCGTCAGCTTGTTCCTAATCGAGTAGACTGATGTAGGCAAGGGGGCGATCTCAACATCAACCATCTCCTCCTCTTTCAGATCTAGGCTGTTCCGAACCTCTTCGTAGACGCCTATTGTGCCCTTCTCAATAAGCCTCGTAGCTGTATTCACAATTGCTATGATCTCTGCGCCTCTAGCTCTTATCCTAACTCTCTCGAGGCTTGAGACGGCCAGATCCTCCGCATCTTCGCGGTGAAGGACAACTACAGATTTTCCGCCAGCCTCCAATCCCAGAAATCTTACAGTGAGATTCATACAGTCAAAGCCACCTTCCAAGCGATCCTCAAGACACAGTTACAACTGCAAGTATCTTGTGCATGCTGGAAGATAAATCTGAGCAGATCTGCCTGACCTGCACCGCGCTAGTGCTATGCGTCTAGGGTTCGACCGTCTGTCACATTACTCTGATGTAATCCCTGCCTTTGAACGGGGTTCCATCGCGTAGTTTCCCCGTAACCTCGACAAGAACATGGTCGCCCATTTCAAGTATGGAGTACACAGAAGCCTTATCGAATCTGACGACTAGCCTTTGACCCTTTCTGTCTGCCCCAGTAGCGGACAACAACCCGTTCAGCAATATGGTGCTGACATCGATCTGGCTTACATCGTAGCCTTTGGGAAGACTAATAAAGATGTCAACTGACTTGCGCTTGCTGTCGAGGCGAAGAACCTCCGGCTCAAAATCTATTCTTGCCCTAATAGGCTCCGCCTGCTCAACCAGCTCATAGACCCTCACGATCTGGAAGATGGCTGCACCGTAGAAGACTGCCACATGTGGTTCCGTGTAGAGTCCCTCGTGAGCTGGTAGTCCTCCATCAGCTCGAAAGTATCTCCTCCCGTCCACGTATGCCTCAATCCTACCGCGATAGAAGGAAAAGCTCATCGTATACCAACGGTTCATCTCGACTGTGAAAGGCAACGGAAAGAAGTCATAAACATAATCGGTCCCGGACACCATGTGCCTCACCGAGCCCAGCTCAGTATCGAAGTACAAAACGATGCCGCTCTCAGAGCTTATCGCCGGTCCGTCCCGCGTCAATAACTGAATGTCTGTAGCTCCCTCCGAAGCGACTATCTTAACAGTCGCTTCAATCATGAAGTTGTTTCTGTGGTTCACTGGGAAGAAGTAAAGGCCACAGTATTCTCCACCTGGGTGGAGCCATAGACCCTCCTCCGTAAGCCGGATGTCTCCCCAACCGTCCCAGATCGGTGTATGACCGTTTCTGAAATCGTGTTCGTAGATCAACCGCCAAGTCGGCTTAAATACTTCATCCTTGGGAGGAGAAGAGGACAGGGAGACCGTAGGTGAGATCTGAAGGCAGAAGGTTAACACGAACGCTGCCAAAAGAAAACGGGATGAACTCCTGATCCTCGTATTTGTGCTTCGATGTGCAGAGCCCAACATATCCAACATCTGCAATACGCGTCGCTAAGCATAAAAGACCTTTGGAACTTTATTCCATGAACTCACCTATGCTGAAACCGCTAGCTGCAAAAAGCCGAAAAACATAAAGCGCCATCGATTGAATAAGTACTAACCATTCCATTGATTAGTCAACAGGACTCAAGAAGATAGAGGCCGAGAATATGTCTGAAGAGGAACGTGTCTGGATCGCGAGAGATTACGCCAAGTGCAGCGGATGCAGAAGATGCGAGATCGTCTGTTCTCTGAGCCATGAAGGAAAGATATGGCCTGAAGCCTCTAGAGTGAGAGTTTTCATGCTAGTGCCCGGGATAGAGGTTCCCCATCTGTGTGCACAATGCCATGACTATCCCTGTATTGACTCTTGCCCGGTGGACGCTCTTTCCGTAAGCAAGGAGACAGAGGCCGTCTTAGTCGACAAAGAAAAATGCATAGCCTGCGCGAAATGCATCGATGCCTGCCCGGGCAATGTCCCTTTCATCCACCCGACCGAGAACTATGCCGTGATATGCGACCTCTGCGGAGGCGAACCGAAATGTGTCAAAGCCTGCACCGAAGGCGGATGGTACGCCCTGCAGACCCTCAAGAGGGAGGAAACCCACACCTACAAGCTCTACGCGAAGAAGCCCGAGGACATAACTCGAGACGTGATTGCCCAACTGTACGGAGAAGAATGGAAGGAGGAATTCTGAGATGCTCGGTTACGCTGGCAAGTTCCTTGACATAGATCTGTCAACCGGCAGCATAAAAGAGGTCAAATTCCGCGAGCAAATCCTAAGGCAATACATGGGTGGAAGAGCATTGGCAACCAAGATTCTATGGGATAGACTGGGAAGGCGGTGGGAGGAGATCGATCCTCTGGGACCAGAGAACTTGCTTCTCCTTCTGACCGGTCCCCTGACAGGGTTTGCACCGGGAGGAAGGCTCTGCGCTTCAGGCAAATCTCCTCAAAGCAATGGGATCGTCGGGTCAACTGTTGCCGGCGAGTTCCCCATCGAGCTTAGGTGTGCTGGCTACGATGGCTTGATATTCACAGGCGAGGCTGAAAAGCCGGTCTACCTCTTCATCAAGGACTCTGATGTCGAGCTGAAGGATGCAAGCCACATATGGGGGAAAAACGCCAAGGAGACCCTGAAGGTTCTGGTTAGAGAAGGAAGAAGCGAGCTTGAAAGCCGCTACAGAGGGAAAGGGTTGTGGAAAGAACCAGCAGCCGTCTACATCGGCCCAGCCGGAGAAAACAGGTCAAGAATAGCAGCTGTCACAGCAAAGTGGGCACACGCAGCAGGATACGGCGGTTACGGAGGCGTCATGGGATCGAAGAAACTCAAGGCAGTCCTAGCTAAGGGAACAGGTCCTTTGCCCGATGTTGCCGACATGGAAAAGGTTGAAGAGATTATTGACTTGGTCCTGAAGAAGGACTTTAAAAGCGCCGCATGGAGGCGATGGGGCACAGGCGCTGCGGGATACGATGTTGGCGCCCGTCAGAGTTCGGAGCCTGTGAGAAACTGGCAGGATGAGTGGCATGACGAGAAGACCTATGGCGTAGACGAGTTCGAGAAGTTCTGGGTCAAGAGGTTCTGGGGGGACTTCGGTTGCCCGACGACTTGCCTGAAGCTTGCCGTAGTCAGAGAAGGCCCCCTGAAAGGCGCAATAACCGACAACCCTGACTACGAGAACCAAGCCTACCTTGGCACAAATCTAGGCCTATTCAAGCCTGAAGAAAACATCTACATGACGGCGCTCATAGACGATCTGGGTCTCTGCGGTATACAGGGGGGAAACGTTCTGGGTTTTGCCGCTGAACTCTACCAGAGAGGGATACTAGCCAAGAAGGACTTCGACGGGATTGAACCGAAATGGGGAGATGTGAAAGCCTTTGCAGCATTGGCTGAGCTGATAGCGGAACGCAAGGGAATAGGAGACGTTCTTGCTGAGGGCACCTACCGAGCAGCTCTGGAAATCAGCAAGACGAAGGGAGTGGATGTTATGCCCTATGCGATCGTCTCCAAGGGTATAGCGATAGGCGCTCATGGCATAAGAAGCGGCGAAGACTATCCCGCTTTAGAGTCTTACGTCTGCTCGGTTCAAGGAGGCGACCATACGTCCACGGCGTATCTTCCGCTGGACCATGAGAACAGCGAGCTGCGGATGGTGCTGTATGACTCAGGAGTCTTCTGCTGGTTCAACTTCTTCAACAAAGAAGCACGCGATTCGCTCTGGGATCTTATCGAGGCGGTGACTGGCTGGAAAATCAGTGTCGAAGAGTGGCTGAACGTGACAGCCCGAAGAGTATTGCACATTCAAAGAGCCGCCCTGCTTCTCGGAGGACCAGACCTGAAGTGGACTCCCAAAAGACATGACGACATCCCTGAAAGGTGGTATGAACCTCTCCCAAAGGGTCCTTACAAAGGAAAGGCGGTAGACCGCACAAAGCTTGAAGAAGTACGAAATGAGTACTATGAAGCCATAGGTTGGGATGAGAACGGCATACCGAGGTCTGAGGCGCTCAAGCGCCTTGGACTGGGGGATGTTGACAAGAGAATGGAGAAGATTAGACCAGAGGCCTAGGACATATCAACAGAGGCACGATGTTTACCCATATCTTCGATCTGGACGGAAAAATGGTTTACATAAGTGGCGTTAATTCGGTAATGCAGCGGAATCTCTGAGGTTTGAGACAGGTGCGATCTCCGGCGAGCGGCTCTTCTCAGTCCCTTCTGAAGTTCTGGAAGATGCATGGCTTGGGGAACGACTATGTTCTCATAGACAACAGAGATGGAAGGATAAGAGAGAAGGATATTAGAAGAACCGCTCGGAAGCTCTGTGAAAGAAGGTTCTCGATAGGCGCAGACGGACTGCTGCTTCTCTGCAACTCTTCAGCTGCTGATGTGAAGATGAGAATCTTCAACGCTGACGGCAGCGAGGCAGAGATGTGCGGGAACGGAATCAGATGCTTCGCCAAATACTGCAACGAGAATAGCATTGTAGACGCAACGGAACTAACGATTGAGACTCTTGCGGGCTTGAAGAAGGTTTGGCTGAAGATTGAAGACGGAGAGGTCAAATCTGTCACAGTCGACATGGGAAAACCTGTCTATGAAAGGGATAGAATTCCAGTCCTCGGACAGGGACGGTGCATCGATCAGGAACTAAAGGTGGACGGCGCCACCTTCAAGATAACGTGCCTCTCGGTTGGGAATCCACACTGCGTCATCTTTGTCGACAGCATAGAAGATTTTCCCGTGGTGGCAGTTGGACCAAAGATCGAGAACCATTCGTTCTTCCCTAAGAGGATTAATGTCGAGTTCGCGCAAGTGGTGAAACGTGACGAGTTGAAGGTGCGCGTCTGGGAACGGGGTGTAGGAGAGACTTTGGCTTGCGGGACGGGAGCATGTGCAGCTGTCGCAGCGGGAAATATCCTGGGTAAGACCGGAAACACCTGCACAGTCCATCTCTGGGGTGGGGACCTGCAAATAAGATATGAAGGTGACAGGATTCTGATGACTGGTCCTGCTGAGAAGACTTTTGAAGGCTTGGTAACCGCGTAGACCTTCTCGCCTGGACTTGCGCCATAGTCAGCGTCAACCTATCTTCTTTATATCTCTGAAAAATACAGATAAATACCCAATCCAGCAGACAGACTTAGGCAGAGGGAGAGTGGCACCGTGAGCAGAGGCTTCGGCATGAGAGAAGAGAGGAAAGAAGTTTTGAAGACGCTCATCAAGAGCTTACACGAAGGT
>Ga0315314_1004279_pt1 | contig 10781 bp, 9 predicted proteins | sample TDP9_MG_FD_203631 | JGI IMG/M metagenome (GOLD analysis project Ga0315314, IMG submission 203631) | Freshwater sediment microbial communities from Lake Towuti, South Sulawesi, Indonesia - TDP9 | ecosystem: Environmental > Aquatic > Freshwater > Lake > Sediment | place: Indonesia: South Sulawesi... | reverse complement strand
TATGGTCTGTGATCAGAGCAGAGGAGAGTGAAAAAAGAGATGCCGATTGTCATCGTGGGAATGTTAGATGAAAGGGAGGAGGCGCTCAGGCTGATCAAGGAACAGATCGAACGCCGGGGGCATCGAGCAATCCTGATCGATGTGAGCATCGGGACAGGCGCAATCAAGTCAGCCTTGAAGGCAGATTTCAGTTCCGATGAGATTGCGCAGCTCGGTGGAATGAAGATCGAAGAAATTAGGGGCATGCTCGCAAAGGAGAGGGAGAAGGCAACTTCCGTCATGGCAGAGGGTCTGACCAAGAAAGTCTTGGAGCTTCACCGAGCGGGTGAGCTGAAGGGGATGATCGCTATAGCAGGCATGACAGGGACTTTCCTTTCTATTACCGCAATGAGGGCATTGCCCTTTGGCGTACCCAAGCTCCTCATTTCGAGCGTTGCTGCCATGCCTGCCTACGCCGGTAGACTTTCAGAATATTTTGGCCTCAGAGACATCACGGTCATGCATACGGTGGTCGATACAGTAGGCCTCAACCCTTTGGTGAGAACTCTCGCGCTCAATGGAGCCAATGCGATCTGTGGAATGGTCGAGGGGTTTGAACCTCCTCAAAGAGAAGAAAAGCCCTCGATCGCTCTTACCGAATTTGGTTTCTGTGATAAGGGAGCCCATTATGTGAGAGAGCTTCTGGAAAAAGATTATGACCTCGTCTCCTTTCATGCCACAGGATTGGGTGACAGGGCGGGAAAGGATCTCGTCAGTCAGGGCTTCTTTGAGGCATTTATTGACCTTGTCCCAGCAAGTTTCAGCGAATACCTCTTCGGTGGAAACCGGGCCTCAGGACCGGATCGGCTCGACGGAGCCCTCAATCAGAATATTCCCTACATCCTCGCTCCCTGTGGTTTCGATATGATCAGTTGTGGCCCGATTGAGAGAAAGGATAAGGGCGACCCCCTCTGGGTCTCTCGGAAGTTAGCGGAAAGAAAGCTTCTGATCCAAGACGTGATGAGGGTTCAAGCGAGGACGACCATCGAGGAGATGGGGATCGTCGCAAAGGCTGTTGCCGAAAAGTTGAATCAATACAAGAATAAGAAATTGGTAAAGTTCATTCTCCCTAAAAAGGGGTTTTCCTCTCTAAGCGTGGAAGGCGGGGCTCTTTACGATCCCGTGGCCGACAAAGCCTTTATCGACGAACTGAAAAGAAACTTAGACCCGGAGATCGGCATCGTGGAAGTGGATACCCACATCAACACACCTGAATTTGGTCGGGCAGTGGTCGAGGCCCTCCAGGATTGTTTTCAAATAAAAGCGCAGAAGCCATAGGAATCGTTTCATACGTCCATCCATGCGGCTCATCAGGTATACTCATCCACCATACACTGGGCAAGGTCCTTGACCTCTTTCAGGTCGATTACCATCTTTTTGAGCGCTGGGAAAGTTCTAAACCACAGAGAACGAAAAAGAAGAATTAACCTCTTGCCTCGAACTTCGATTCAAAATATACTATCGGAGGAGGTGGACCCTTCTGAAAAATTCTGGAACACTCCTCTTAGCGCTTTCATCCGTTCTTCTTCTTGTTCTGCTCAATCCATTTTCGATTCCCTCCCAGGTCTCGGTGCATGAAAAGATCGTTCTCACGGGAATCGATGGGAATCCCCTGACCGTCGAGAGTAACATTCCCTACAGCCCTAAGAGGACCTGTGGTGCTTGCCATGATTATGAGCGTATCGCTAATGGCTACCACTTCCAACAAGGCCGGACGGATGGAGCCAGGAAGATCGTCATCCGTGATAGGTTCGATCAAAAATACCCTTGGAACCTCTCCTCAGGAATGTATGGGAGGCATTGACTGGCTTCCTTCGACTCGAGCCAGTTGGCTAAGAAGGTCAATCAGCATCCTTCCGAGATTGATAAATCTTCCTTCTTTTTCGTTCAGAATTGTGGTCCCTGCCATCCAGGAGGCGGATGGGCTGAGTATGATCGAAAAGGAAACCTCTACTACAATGAAGAGGAAAAGAAATTCGGTTACGAAGTCTCAGGTGATGATCCGAGGCTTGACGGAGACTATACCTTCTTCAGCCGGGGAGATCCCGACTATGGAGCTCCCTGGGACAGGAGCGGGGTAAGCGAGGTAGACTGCCTCATTTGCCATCTCAAGGGATATCAATGGAAAGAACGTGGGGCATCGTTAAGAGGAAGGTTATTCAAATATGGGCCGACTGTAGGAGCAGGCTGGGCTAATGTGAAGCTTTCCCAGGATGAGTCTGGACATCTGAAGGCGGATGAGGTGAGGATCGATTATGCCAAGAAAGAGGTTGCGGATTTCGGCAATCTCCATCTCCAGATTGTGAAGAGACCCCCCGACGAAAATTGCTGGTTTTGTCACGCGATCGCTGATGGAAAGCGGAGAGGGCGCCTTTGGAGTCCTGAAACAGATATCCATAAGGCCAAAGGTTTCGACTGTCTTTCTTGCCATCCCAGTGATAAGGATCACAACTTCGCAAAAGGGGACACCCTTCAGGAGACCGTACGGGATGACCTTGACAACACCATCCATTCCTGTGAGGGCTGCCATTACAGAGGAAAGGATAAGAGAGCGCCGAGGTATAGGCATCCCTTCTCCCCTCGCCACATGAGAAGATTGGTTTGCCAAACTTGCCATATTCCATTTCAGATGGCTTCGGCTGACCTCGTCTACGATCATGCCTCAACTGGATCGACGACTCTCCATGAGACTTCGAAATTTCTTTCGAACGATCCGTTGGACCCTAAAAAATCGGTCTCCGGTGTCAATCTAACCCAATGGTATCCGACGCTCAGAGAATTTAAAGGGAAGATCGTTCCAGTCAAATCTCTGATCGTCATCTATTGGGGAGATCTGGATGAGAAGACGAATGTGGCGAAGCCTATTCCTCTTTGGAAGATCAGAGAGATCAGCAAACCCGCTCTTAAAGACGACGATGGAGATGGAATCCCTGAAGTGAATTCCATCGAAGAGATCAAGAGCTTTTTGGATGCGCTCAAAGCAAAGGACAAATTTGGAAATCCGGTGGCCACCCATCCGGCCTTAATCAAAGGAGGATTCCTCTACCATCTGGATAAGAAAGGAGAGGTAGAGAAGATCAAGCACGATCAGGCCCCGCACCGTAATGGTGCAGGGCAGGCCGAGCCCCTCGATTTTTCCATCAGCCACAATGTGATGTCAGGAGAGAATGTCATCGGTTCGAGAGGCTGTAAAGACTGTCATACAAAGAACTCCCCATTCTTTCTGAGAAAAATTTTGATCGATCCCTATGATGAGAAAGGAAAGCCGGTCTACATCGAAGCTTGGGAGCGCTTGCGGATTGATAAAGAGAAGTTGAGCCGTCTTCTGTTGGAGCAGTAATGGCTGGATTGAAAATTCTTTGAACGTCATATATTCTTCGCCTAAATGGTAAACCGCGTTAGAAATAAGTCTCCCTGAACGGATGCCGCTACCCCTCGGAGGAGTGGATTTATAATAGGGTTTACCCCGTTAGAAATAATGCCCCGCTGCTCTGCAGCGGGGTTAGATTTTAGAATAATTCCGGCGGGGTTTGATGCCCCGCTGGAATTTTTAACGGGGTTTACTAAAATTTCTAACGGGTGGGAGCTTTGACCCCGCCTTTTCTATGAGGAATTGAGGTTTCGTATATATCATCCGTGCCATGAATGGCGGAGCTTTCTAATGGGGTAAACTGCTGAGATGGGAGGGAAACCAGTGGGAATAGAAGCCATCTTCAATCCGAGGTCCGTAGCGGTTGTCGGTGCGTCCGACAACCCGGGAAAGCTTGGATCTCACGTCATGAGAAGTCTGACAGAGGGAGGATATCCAGGCAGAATCTACCCAGTCAATCCAGGGAAGGAGGAAATCCTGGGGATCAAAGCCTATCCATCCCTTTTCCAGATCTCTGAAGCAGTGGATCTCTCTATCATCGTGCTTCCAGCCGAACAGGTTCCCAAGACGATCAAAGAGTGTAAAGAAAAGGGTGTTTATGGAATCGTTCTCATTACTGCGGGATTCAAAGAGATCGAAGATAAACGAGGAGAGACTTTGCAGAGAGAGATTACGGAGCTGGCCAATGAATTTAACATCAAGATCATAGGTCCTAACACCTTTGGAGTTGTCAACCTGCATCTCCCTCTTAATGCATCTTTTACACCTGAATTTTCTTGGGTGGAGAAAGGGGGAATCAGCTTCGTTAGCCAGAGCGGTGGAATGTCTCATTTGATGGCCTTTCTCTCGATGAGCGGACAAGTGGGGCTAAGCAAAATTATCGGGTTAGGGAATCGTTGTAATGTGGATTTTGCCGATATGGTGGAATATCTCGCCGAAGACCCTGAAACGAAGGTGATTGCTATGTATCTCGAAGGGATCGATGATCCCAGGCGATTGATAGGGGTAGCCGGAAAATTAAGAGAAAAAAAACCGATCATTGCTTACAAAGTGGGCCGGTCCCATACAAGTGATCTTGCCTCTCAATTTCATACAGGATCACTTGCTGGTAAACATCGGATCTACGAAGGAGCATTCAGACAAGCCGGGATTCTAACAGTTCAAAGTTCAGAAGAGCTTCTTGATACGGCAAAGGCGTTAGCCATCTCTCCACTTCCACAACGGAGCCACGTGGCTGTCCTCTCTGGCCAAGCAGGACCTGGGATGGCCGCTTGTGATGTATGTGAGACAGAAGGATTAGCCCTTCCTCCATTTTCTCCTGCTACTCAAAAGAGGATTGAAGAACTTCTTCCACCTCTCGCCATCAGGACAAACCCCGTCGATATGGGGCCTGCTTGGTATGACTCAAAAGCGATCAGCGGGATCGTGCAAGCCGTTTTGGAAGATGATAAGATTGATGCCATCGTTCTGTGCATCATGTTTGCTTCGGCCAATCGAAGTGCTGTGGGGACTCTGTCTGATCTACTCCTCCATAGGAAGGGAAATAAGCCGGTGGTCGGTTGCATCTCCGCTCCCAAGGGAATCTGGGATGAGGAGATCAAAAGACTTGAACGGTCAGGAATTCCAAACTATCCCACACCCGAGAGGGCTGCCAAGACACTCGCCAATTTGGTAAGATTCCAAAAGATAAGAAAAGAATAGAGTGAGAATGAACTTTTTCGACTCCCTTTCGATTCGAATCCCGTTGGCAGTGATTGGAGGGGTTCTTTACGGTGTTCTCACCCACTATATTCTCATCCTCCTTGACCTCTCCTCCCAGTTTGCTATTTTTGCTGCCGTCTTCGTCTTCCTACTCTATGTTGGCTCAAGACTCCTCATCCTCTTTTCTGGATTCGACTCTCCCTATTATTCGAAAGGGCGCTCCATACGACCTGCTGAAGGAAATTCTTTTTATCGGACGGCCCAGTGGGTTGGGGAATTCTATCACTATCATGACATTGCCCTTCTCATTTTTCTGGCTCTCCTCTCCATTGTCTTCCTCACCTCGCTGATCGTGGATTTGATGGGAAGTAAGCCTGTGGGAGATACCATCCGAAACCTCTGGGGTACTTTCATTTCCATCTCATGATCCATACCGCCCCCACCTTTTCTTGTTGACATTTTACCCAGTTTTGTTAAATATTACTCAACTTGTTGATAAATAGTTAACAAAATGATCGAAAAAAAGATTGCAAAAAAGATTCGGCAAATCCGGACAGAAAAACTTCTGACTCAAGGATGGCTGGCGTCAAAAACCGGATTTTCCAAAGCCTTTATTTCAAAGATTGAAAAATGTATGGCCGTCCCTTCCATTGCTAGCCTTTCAAAAATTGCAACGGTCTTAGGGGTCACTATATCGACCCTATTAGATGAAAGCCCCGAAGAAAATCAAGACATTGTAATCGTCAGAAGAGGACAAAGGAAGAAAATTGTGGGACCAGGAGCGGATATTGGTTTTGCTTATGAGTCTCTCGCCCACAAGAAAAAGAGGAAGGTCATGGAGCCCTTCATCATAAAATATCCACCCGGTAGCCATATCCAAAAACTTTTCGAACACGAAGGGGAAGAGATGGTCTTTATCCTTAAAGGGAAGATCAGGCTCATATACGGAAATAAAACTTTCATTCTTAGAGAAGGGGACACAGCTTATTTCAACCCAAGTATTCCCCATCGGGGGGAAAGTATCGGGAAAACAGAGGGGGTTGGTCTCTGTGTTTTGGTGCCTTCAAGACAGACGACCTCTTCGTCATTCTGAAAGAGTGGACTCATTGGGAAGGAAACTTGAAAATTTCGATTTAATTATTATCGGCAGCGGCCCGGGCGGTTATTTATCTGCGATTTTAGCTGCCCAAAAGGGTTTATCGGTTGCCGTCATTGAAAAAGGTGATTTGGGCGGAACCTGCCTCAACCGGGGATGCATCCCGACGAAGGCCCTCTTACATGAAGCCTCTCTCTGGGATGCCTTTGATAAATCAGGGTTGATTAGAAATGAAGAGGAAGCAACCTCTTATTTTAAAAAAGCACTGGAAAAGAAGAACAACGCTGTCAATCAGGTGGTTTCAGGCCTTCGGAATCTCCTCAGCCGTGACCGCATCACCGTCATCCAAGGAGAGGCCTCTTTCATCAATTCTCGAACCATAGGTGTCAAGAGCGACGCAAAGGTCGTAGAAAAATTGGAGTCAGATCGAATCCTCATTGCATCCGGAGCAGTACCAAAGGAAGCAGAACCCTTAAAAAGGGAAGGAAAATGGGTGATAGGAAGCGATGAAGTTCTCAATATGACAGAACTTCCTTCCACCTTGGCCATTATTGGAGGAGGGAGGCGAGGATTAGAGTTTGCCAATTTCTTCAACGCCTTTGGAGTAAACGTCACTCTTGTTGAAAGAGAGAATCGGATACTTCCCAAAATGGATCGGGAGATTTCCATCCGGTGCAAAGGCCTGCTAACAAAAAGAAATGTGAAGGTGTTGACAGAAGCGGAGATCATTTCGGCCGATTTGACAGAGAAAGATAAGTCTGTCTGTCTGATGGTTCTCCAGAAGGGGAAAAAAGAGAGATTGGAGTTTCAAAAAATATTGGTGGTGGGAGAGAGGCGTGGAAATATTGATGGCCTCGAGATTGAAAAGGCTTCCCTCTCTTTGAAGGATGGCTTCATCTCCGTTGACCTTCACATGAAGACCGCCACCCCTGGGATCTATGCAGCAGGGGATGTGGTTGGCAAAGGGTTTTACGCTCATAAGGCCTTCTATGAAGGGAAGATCGCCGTAGAGAATATTTTGGGGAAAGAAAGCCAGGTGGATTACCGAATGATTCCCAATTGCCTCTATGCTTATCCCGAGGCTGCATCCATCGGTCTTACAGAGGAAGAAGCCATAAAGGAGTATGGGGAAGTAAATATTGGTAAATTCCCATTCATGGCGTGCGGGCGATCCATTGCTACGGGAAACCAGGAAGGGATGGTTAAAATCATCTCCGAAAAGAGATATGGTGAGGTCTTGGGAGTTCATATCTTCGGCCCTTCAGCCACAGAATTGATCCATCTGGGTGCCATGGCCATGAGGCATGAAATTGGAGTAGAAGAGATGAAAGAGATGATCTTTGCCCATCCCACTTACTCAGAAGCCCTCTTTGAAGCTGCCCTCGACACCTACGGAGAAGCGATCCACATGATGAAAGGATGATCAGGAGATCCCATATGGCAACGACCGTCATTATGCCTAAACTGGGCTTGACCATGACAGAAGGAACGATTGAGAGATGGTTGAAAAAAGAGGGAGATCGTGTCGAAAAGGGAGAACCCCTTCTCGAGATCATCACCGAAAAGATCAATTTCCAATATGAGTCCCCTGCCTCGGGCATTCTTCGAAAGATCCTCCATCATGAAGGAGAGGTCGTTCCGGTAACGGTACCCATTGCCATCATCGCTGAGGAAGGGGAGGTGTGGGTGGAGGTGCCCATGCCTGCTGCCGTGCAGAGAGAAAGTAAGGAGCCTTCCGAAAGGATCTTCGTCTCTCCGCTTGCCAGAAAGATCGCTCGAGAAAAAGGGATCGATCTCTCCTCTCTGAAGGGCTCTGGACCAAGAGGCAGAATCGTTCGAGCAGATGTTTTAAAAGCAACCGAGAGGGTGATTGTCCAAGAAGTTGTTTCTCCTCCACCAACGCCCATGCCTACAGGAAAACTCATCCCCCTTAAAGGCATTCGGAAAATCATTGCGAAAAGGATGACAGAAAGTTTTCAAAATATTCCCCATTTCTACCTCTCATTGGAAGCAGATATGTCAGCGGTTCAAGACTTAAGAGAGGGATTGAGAGAGGAGATTGAAAAGCGTTCTAATATCAGGCTGACCATGACAGACCTATTGGTCAAAGTGACGGCATCGGCACTCAAAGCCAATCCCATCATCAATTCTCGGATTGAAGGAGATCAGATTCGTCTGATCGAAGAGATCAATATCGGTGTAGCCATCGCCCTCGAAGACGGTTTGATCGTTCCAGTCGTCCATCACGCAGATAAAAAATCATTGACTGAAATCGCCACGACTCTGCGAGACCTTACGCAAAGAGCGAGGGAAGGGAAGCTGTCCCTTGAAGATGTGGGGGGAGGGACCTTTACACTTTCCAATATGGGAATGCTCGGGATCGATAAATTCAATCCCATTATCAATCCTCCGGAATGTTCCATTTTGGGTGTGGGGAGGACAGTGGAAAAACCAGTCGTTTATCGAGGGGAGGTCAAAATCCGGCCCATGGCTTGGCTCAGTCTCTCCTCGGACCACAGAATTGTGGATGGCGCCACGGCTGCCCTTTTTTTAAACCATCTAAAGAAATTGCTCGAGAATCCCACACTCCTTTTGATTTAAGGGGGGATGTTTATGCCAGATGACGCCAAGACATTGCTGTCTCTTTATCGCACAATGGTTACCGTGCGAAAATTTGAAACCTTAACCGGAGAGCTTTTTGCTGCCGGCAAGATCCCTGGCTTCATTCACCTCTCCATCGGCCAGGAGGCGTCTTCGGTAGGGGTCTGTTCAGCCCTCCGGCCCGACGACTATATCACCACCACCCATCGGGGCCACGGTCACATCATCGCCAAGGGAGGAGATTTAAAGAGGATGTTTGCAGAACTGATGGGCCGCAAGACAGGATACTGCAAAGGAAAAGGCGGCTCCATGCATATCGCCGATTTTTCCCTGGGCATTCTTGGAGCAAACGGTGTGGTGGCCGGAGGTTTTCCCATCGTTGTCGGAGCTGGTCTCTCCATAAAACTGAGAGGAACAGACCAGGTCGCCGTCTGTTTCTTCGGAGACGGTGCGTCCAACCGCGGGCCTTTTCATGAGGCCCTCAACATGGCATCCATATGGAAGCTGCCCATTCTTTTCGTTTGTGAGAATAACCAGTATGCTTCCACAACCTCTGTTCATTACTCCACATCGGTCAAAAGTGTTGCTCTGAGGGGAAAAGGTTACGGGATACCGGGAAAAAGTGTGGACGGCAATAATATTCTTGAAGTAAGAGAAGCTGCTCTCGAAGCCGTGAAAAGAGCACGTCACGGAGATGGCCCCACCCTTTTGGAAAACAGGACTTACCGCATGCGTGGCCATTTCGAAGGCGATCCTCAACGCTACCGAACGAAGGAGGAGGTGGAAAAATTTTCCGAGAAAGATCCGATCCAACAATTTCAAAAATTTCTCAAAGAGAAGAAGCTCCTCAATGAGAAAATGGATCAACAAATCCTTACAGAGATAGACCGTGAATTGGAAGAGGCCGTTCGCTTTGCCGAAGAGAGTCCCTTGCCTCAGCCCACCGATGCTTTGGAGGATCTTTACGCAGGCGAGGTGGGTCCAGCCTTCATGAAAGGAGGCCGGCGATGACCCTCCGAGAGCTAACTAACACAGAAGCCATGGCTGAGGCTCTGAAGGAGGAGATGACAAAAGATTCATCGGTCTTCATTATCGGTGAGGATCTCGTAGCTCACGGTGGAATCTTTGGTCAGTTCATTGGCTTGCCTCAGGCCTTTCCGGGGAGGGTGATTGACACCCCAATCTCAGAGACAGCCATCGTCGGAGCAGGCTTAGGCGCGGCCCTCACCGGAATGCGTCCCTTTGTGGATCTCCACTTTGCAGACTTCGCCACCACGGCTATGGACGAAATAGTGAACCAGACCGCTAAGATCAGATATATGTTCGGAGGCCAGGTAAAGATCCCTCTCGTCATATGGGCGCCGGATGGAGCAGGATTGTCGGCAGCGGCCCATCATTCTCAATCGCTGGAGGCTTGGTTCGTCCATACCCCAGGCCTGAAGGTCGTCTCCCCATGTTTTCCCTATGACGTGAAAGGTTTGATTAAAACCTCCATTAGAGATGATGACCCCATCGTTTTCTTCATGCACAAAAAGATATTTTCCAGAAAGGGGCCTGTCCCCGAAAAAGAATACCTCATCCCTTTGGGAAAGGCCGATATCAAGCGCAAGGGAGCCGATGTCACTGTGATCACATACTCGATCATGGTACTCCATGCTCTCCAGGCAACGGAGCAACTGGAGAAGGAAGGGATCAGTTTGGAGATCCTGGACCTCCGCACCCTCTGGCCCATGGACTGGGAAGCCATCGCCCAGAGTGTTTCCCATACGCATCGAGTGGTCGTGGCCCACGAGGCCTGCCTCACGGGCGGATTTGGAGCCGAGGTGGCGGCACGCATTCAGGAGGAGCTCTTTGACGAGTTAGATGCACCGATCATACGGGTGGGGGCTCATCACGTTCCCATCCCTTTCAGTCGACCCATGGAGAGCTTTGTCATTCCAGGTCCGAACTCCATTATTGAAGCGGTTCACCGGA
>Ga0315314_1004278_pt1 | contig 10782 bp, 11 predicted proteins | sample TDP9_MG_FD_203631 | JGI IMG/M metagenome (GOLD analysis project Ga0315314, IMG submission 203631) | Freshwater sediment microbial communities from Lake Towuti, South Sulawesi, Indonesia - TDP9 | ecosystem: Environmental > Aquatic > Freshwater > Lake > Sediment | place: Indonesia: South Sulawesi... | reverse complement strand
CTCCTGAAAGCAATGGAAAGCGACCTGCCTTGTGAGCGGCGGCCTTTTCTGCGGCTGGCGGAGCAGTTTGGCCTGGGTGAAGCGGAGTTGCTCAAGGCCCTCCGGCAAGGCCTCAAGAAGGGCCTGATTCGCCGCTATGGGGCGAGGATAAGCCACTACCAGGCAGGTTTCTCGTGCAATGTGATGGTAGTCTGGCAGGTTCCTTCCGGGGAAGTTGAGAGGACCGCCGCCATCCTGGCTTCTCATGCCGCGGTGAGCCACTGTTATGAAAGGCCGACCTTCCCGGGCTTTCCCTATAATCTCTACACCATGATTCACGGCCGCAGGCGAGAGGAATGCGAGAAGGTGATTGCAGAGATTGCTGAAGCGAGCGGAATGAAGTGCTACCGCGCCCTCTGGACAACCCGGGAATTCAAGAAATCCACTCCTTGCTACAGCCGGCTGCTGGAAGAAAAATGGAGCAAGCGAATTCCAAGCGACTTTTTGAAAAGGCCGAGCGGCTCATCCCTGGAGGGGTGAACAGCCCGGTGAGGGCCTTTCGGGGGGTTGGAGGCAGCCCCGTCTTCATCTCTCACGGGGCCGGCTCTCACATCTGGGATGTGGATGGAAACGAGTTTCTGGACTGCGTCTGCTCCTGGGGGCCGCTGATACTGGGGCACGGGCATCCGGCGGTTAGGGAGGCAATTCAAAAAGCGGCGGAGAGGGGGACCTCTTTTGGCCTGGCCACGGCCGCGGAGGTGGAACTGGCGGAGGTCATCTGTGCGGCGGTGCCTTCGGTTGAAATGGTGCGCCTGGTAAACTCCGGCACCGAAGCGGTGATGAGCGCGCTGCGGCTGGCGCGCGCCTTTACTGGCAGGGAGAGAATCGTAAAGTTTGAAGGGGCTTATCATGGCCATGCGGATGGCCTACTCGCCCGGGGAGGATCGGGCCTGGCCACCCTGGGGGTGCCGGATTCGCCGGGTGTGCCCGCGGCTTATGCGGCCCTCACCCTGACCCTTCCCTATGGCGACCTTGCCGCGGTGGAGCAGGCGATTTCCTCCTGTGGAAAGGAAATCGCCGCCATCATCGTTGAACCTGTGGCGGGGAACATGGGAGTAGTGCTTCCGCCGCCTGGATTTCTCCCGGGGCTCCGCGACCTGACCCAAAAGTGCGGGGCGCTGCTCATTTTTGATGAAGTCATCACCGGATTCCGCCTCCACTTCGGGGGCGCGCAGGCCCTCTATGGAGTGAATCCCGACCTCACCTGCCTGGGGAAAATCATCGGGGGGGGCTTGCCGGTCGGCGCCTATGGAGGAAGAAGGGAAATAATGGAAATGCTCGCCCCCGCCGGGCCCGTCTATCAAGCCGGCACCCTCTCCGGCAATCCCATCGCCGTTGCCGCGGGTCTCGCCACTTTGAAGGTCCTCTCCGCGCGGGGGGTATATGAACAACTTGATGAGAAAGGAAACTTCGTGGCGCAAGGGATCGCTCAGGCGGCAAGGGAAAAGAACTGTCCGATAACTATCAACCGCGCCGGGTCAATGTTCACGATTTTCTTTACGGAGGGCCCGGTAGGGGATTGGCAAAGCGCGAAAAAAAGCGACACCGCGAAGTATGCCGCCTTTTTCTGGAAGATGCTTGAGGCCGGCGTTTATCTGCCTCCTTCGCAGTTTGAAGCCATTTTCCTTTCCCTCGCTCACAGCCCCGCGGATTTGGAGATGCTGGTGGAGGCCGCCGGGAGGACCTTCCGCGAATGCTAGAATCGCTGCGGAATAAGAGATGAAATTCGCCATTTGCAATGAAATCTTCACGGGCTGGCAATGGCCCGCGGTCTGCGCTTTTGTGAAAGAAGTGGGTTATCACGGAATTGAGATTGCTCCCTTCACTTTCGCGGAGAGGATAACCGACATTTCCTCGGCACAGCGAATTGAGATAAGGCGAAACGCGGAAGACTCGGGGCTGAACATTGTCGGACTGCACTGGCTGCTGGCGAAGCCGGAAGGGCTCTGCATCAACCATCCAGATGGGACAGTCAGGCGCAAGACGGCCGACTACCTGATGGCTCTGGCGGATTTCTGCGCTGACCTGGGGGGAAAGGTGATGGTGTTTGGCTCACCCAAGCAGCGCAATGTTCACCCTGGGCTTTCCTCTGAGCAGGCCTGGCAATTAGCGCTGGAGACTTTCCGGCTTGTCTTGCCTCACCTTGAGAGACAGCAAATCACTCTTTGCCTGGAGCCACTAGCGCCACAGGAAACGAACTTCATTACCACGGCAAGAGAAGCGAGGGAACTCATTCAGGAAATCTCTCATCCCAATTTCCGCCTCCACCTGGATGTGAAAGCGATGTCCTCGGAGGGCCGGCCCATTCCCGAAATCGTGAAAGAGAATGCCGACCTGTTGGGTCACTTCCATGCCAATGACCCGAACCTGGGCGGTCCCGGTTTTGGAGAGGTGGATTTCGCCCCTATCCTGGCGGCGCTGAGAGAAATCGGCTACCCGGGCTATGTATCTGTGGAGGTGTTTGATTTCACTCCCGGAGCAGAGACCATTGCCCGGGAGAGCCTGAGATACTTGAGAAACAAAGAGCGGTGAATTTCCGCTAGCCAGAAGGATTTACGATTTACGAGGGAGGCGTCTGCCTCTCCTGCCAACGCAGGGGATTCAGGCACATGACAACCGCGTCTTCGCCGGTGTCCAGGTAGTAGTTTTTCAGACAGGCGATGGGGACGAATCCATAGGCTTGGTACAGTCTTTGGGCGGCGCGGTTGGTGGCTCTCACCTCCAGGGTCATTCTTTTCGCTCCCCGCTCCATCGCCAACTTCATCATCTCCTCCAGCAGCCTGCGGCCCAATCCCTGGCGGCGAGAGCGGGGGCGAACGGCAAGGGTAGTGAGATGAGAATCCTCCTCCACTACCCACATTCCCGCGTAGGCGAGCACTTCTCCTTCCCGCGCCACCACCAGATAGCAGCAGTTGGGGTTTGCCAGGTCGCGGAGATAGGATTCCCTTGCCCAAGCGCTGGGGAAAGAAAGCCGGTCAATTTCCAGCACGGCATCAACATCCGCGGTTTGCATGGGCCGGAGTATCTCCATCGCCGGGCTCCGTCTAGCCTTGCTCAATTCTTCTTCGCTGGTTCGCCAATCGGCCCGTCATTTCGCCATTCCCAGTGAGGCGTTCCTCCGGCGAGGAAAGGCGCAGATAGAGTGGCTTGAGGGCAACGGGGTCGGCAGGACCGCTTTCTTCCAGTCTTTGCAGAGCGAGTTCGCCCACCGCCGCGGCGCTCGGAAGTGCCTCCACAGTCCTGGCACGCATCTCGGCTGCTTTCCACGCCAGATACTCATCTATTTGACCACACACAATCAGTGGAGAAGAGGCTTTTCCCGGGCTGGCCTGCCGCTGAAGAGAAGCGGCTTCTCTCAACCATTCTCTGGCCTCTTCGGCAGAGATCAGCGCGGGCGCTTCCACCGCAGAGAGTCCCGGCCCATAGAGAGCCGCAAAGTAGCGTGTCTTGCCGGCCTGGAGGAAGGCGAGGATGAAAGCATCTTCTTTCTGGAGCCCGAAGGCGGTGCTTTCCAGGGAGTTCACGCCCACAAGAGGCCTCCCCAGCGCATGGGCAAGAGCCTTGGCCGTGGCGAGGCCAATTCTGACGCCCGTGAAAGAGCCGGGGCCCAGGCATACGCCGATGAGTGCCAAGTCCTCGGGAGTCTTCCCGGAATTTCCAAGCAGGGAGACTATTTCGGGAGCAAGTTGACGACAGACCGCAAAGCGCTCACCGATGCTGCGCTCCGCGAGAAGATTCCTCTCCTCCAACAGTGCTACTTGGGCTGGCCCTACCGCGGTCTGAATGCCGAGAACAAACATTGTCAGGCCTTTCCTCTTTGCTGAAGAAACAGGGAAAACACTTAGGCTTGCCCGGGTTCTTCTTTCTCTTGCGGTTGCCGTCGCTCAACCTCTTCCGCAAGCACCCTTGTGGCGATAACCAGCCAGGAGTTCAATTCCTCTACTCCAGCGGTGGAAGCGGCTCTCTCCTTCTCGTCATTTCGTTTAGCAGATTCGCGGCAGGCTCCCCGCTGAGATTTCTCCCGGCGTTCCCACCATTCCAGGACGGCCTGGCGGCGAAACTTCCACCTCCCCCCTATCTTCACGCCTGGCAGAGGGTCGTCCTTCCGGCGCAGCCAGGAAAGCAGTGTGGGCTTGCTTATGCCAAGCCAGCCCTGGATTTGCCTTGAACTAAGGAAATCTTGTGACACCTCAATAGTCCGCGGCTCTTACCGTTCTTTACATTTCTTTGCTTTTTTTTACGAATCTCCTTCTGGTCAATACAGATAAAGCCACAATTATGCACATTCCCGTTTGCATCATCTTTATAGTCTGGGTGCGCCGACGCGCAGTATGGCAGATAATGGGCGAATTCCGATTTCCGCTGATTCCCCCTGCCGACCGGGGCGTGGAAAGACACGAACCTGAAGTTCCTGATGGCTTTTCTGTCCGAGCAGGAAAGTTGAGCAGGTCAAGTGTGAAATGCTCAACTCACGGAGGATGACCGATTCTTCCGCTCCCTGGCGGAGTTTGACAAGGCAATGCGTTTCTGGTATAGTCGGCAGGCGCTCTTGTAGGCACACGAGCAAACCATAATTCCCCGGGGGCAAGAAATGAAAAAGGCCAAAGCGAAGTTCCTGGCCGGGTGGGTTTTGATTGCTTTCGCCTTGAGCCTCGTCATTCCGCTTGGGGCCTCATTTTCCACTCTGCAAGTAGATTTCCTTTCTCCTGCTGACAAGGCCTTTCTGAGCGAGAACAAGACGCTGGTGAAGGGCCTGGTGTGCGCCCGAGGGGGCGCGGTGAAGGTGGATTTTCTGGTCAACGGGACCCTCTTCCAGAGCACCGAGGTGGTTCCCTCGCAAGGACGGGGAGAGTTCTCTTTCCCATGGGATACCGGCGACCTTGCCCCGGGGAGGTATGGCCTCACCCTGGTGGCCAAGGGGAATACAGGCGAACAGGCCTCTGCCCGAATAACCGTGAAAGTGGCTGGGCAAGGAGGTATCATTGAGCCCCCCCGGATAGAGAGCCCGGCTGAGGGTTCAGTGGTTTCTGGAAAAGTGCAAGTTCGCATAAGAACAGATGAGAAAGAGAAAAGCAATGTTGTGCTGCTAGTTGACGGGCGCCTGGCATGGATCACAAACCTCCCGCCCTACTGTTTTGAGTGGGATGCCAGCCGGTTGGCGGAGGGGCGTCATATTCTCCAGGCCCAGGTCTATCGGCCTGATGGGCAGGTGGTCTCCTCCGAGAAGGTCAGCGTCCAGGTGGCGGGGTTTATCCTGAGCGGAGTGGCTAGGTCTAGCGACCGCCACGGCGGCCCAGAAGGCCTAGCCGCCGAAGGGTCGGCGAAAGTGACCTCCGGTGTCCCTGAGCCGCAGAAAGAAGCACCGCTAACTTCAAAAGCGACAAGCATTGCCAAGGCCTCAACAGCGCCGCCTGGGGGCGAACTGCTTCTGCCCTCTGGAGTACAATCCCCCCGGCAAAGTGAACAGGCAGTCAGTATAGTTTCCCTACAAGCGAATGTCTCTGGCGCGGACTCTCCCGGCCTGCCAAAAGCGAAAACCGAAATATCCGCCAGAGCGCGCGCTTGGGAAATGAGCCTTACCCTCGGCCCCGGCAATCAGGCGCCGGAGAGGCCGAGCCGTCAGGAGACACGAGGCCCCGGGGAGCCAGAGACAAGTTCGGCGCGGACACAGTACTCTCTGCTGCCGGATTCCGGAGGGCAAGGCAGGATAGAGTTATCTCGGCCATCGCCAAAGCAGGAAGGCCCTGCCATTTCTGTCCTACCGGCGGAGGAACCGGTGTCCCGGAAGCCGAATTCATCAGCGGGGTCCGCGCCTGAGCCCTTGCTAGAGGAAGCCGGGATTTCCCCTCAGAAGCAACAGGAAACCCAGCCGCAGGGAACTTTCTGCTACACAGTTCAGAAGGGAGATTCGCTGTGGAGCATTGCCCGTCACTACGGCAGCAGTGTTGCGGCGATTGCGGAGGCAAATGGGCTAGAGGAGGCGGCCAGGATAAGGGCCGGCCAGCGCCTCATCGTTCCGACGGGGCCGGCGCTCTATCTGGAGGGGAAGGCCTTGGCGGCGTCGCCTGGAGCGTTTTTCAGTAACGGCAGATTGATGGTGCCGCTTAGAGCAATTGTGGAGGCTTGCGGTGGAAATGTGCATTGGGAGGCGAAGACCCGCCAGATCACTGTTATTGCCGCAGGGGCGAAAATCGTCCTGCGAGTCGGCGAAGCCCAGGCCCTGGTGAATGGCCAACTGGCGATGATGACGGCGGCAACGCGGCTGCACGCTGGGCGGGCTTTCATTTCCATGGAGTCTTTGTGCAAAATCGCTTCCCTGCCGGTGCGCTATGAACCTTTGGGCAATCGTGTGGAGGTGGCGCGGTTGCCGGGTTGAGTTCCCGCCGAGTCGGGAAATGAAGAAAGAGGTCCTGGCGGGGGGCCTCTTATTATTTATTGTGGTTCGCGGAGGGTGAAGTCAACCTCTCCCGCCAGCGCCAACAGAAGCAGCCGCTCTATTGTTTCAACTTCCCAGAAATAACCTGGCTGGGCGACCTGATATTCGATCACCGCTCGCTCTTTCATCACCCGCAGCCGGCCGCGGAAATCCGGGGCCTCCCTTTTCACCTGTTTTATTAGCACAGGCCGGCCCAGGGCGAGTTCCACCTGGCGGCGCTTTTCCTCAAGCAGCCCCGGCAGCCTGCTGACAGGCGTTTTCTCGTCTGCTTTTCTGCGCATCACATTCCCAACCCTTTCGGGATATGCTATATTGGCCTGCCAGGGGCGGATTTCCTTTTGCGGCTTTGTCCGCCGATTCCTGGATTTCTCTCCTTGGAAACCAGCACAACGGGAGGGGAGATGTCTGAACTGCGTCAGGATGTGACTACCAGGGAATGGGTGATCATCTCCACGGAGCGGGCGCGGCGCCCGCATGAATTCTCGCCGGCCCAGGCCGGGCAAGAGCCGGCCGCTTTGCCGGAATACAGCGAAACCTGTCCTTTCTGTCTCGGCAACGAGGCGCTTACCCCCGGAGAGTTGTTCGCCCTGCGCGAAGAGGGTAAGCGGGATGATCCTTCCTGGCAGGTGCGGGTGATACCGAACAAATTTCCTGCCCTGCGGGGGGAAAGCGAGCCGACGCGTTTGCACGAAGGGATGTTCCGCGGGGTAAACGGCTTCGGCTATCACGAGGTGGTGATAGAGACCCCCTTGCACAATCGCGAGATGGCCCTCATGGAGGTTTCCGAGGTGAAGAAGGTGGTAGGTGTCTTCCACGCCCGCTATGAGGCGATGCGCTCCGACCCCAGGGTGAAGTTGATTGTGATTTTCAAGAACCACGGGCGGACGGCAGGCACTTCGCTGGAACATCCACATTCACAGATTGTCGCCGTCCCCATAATCCCCGGGGGAGTGAGGGCGCGGATAGAGGTCGCCCAGCGGCACCATGATGACAACGGAGAGTGTGTTTATTGTTCGCTTCTGGAGGAGGAATTGCGAGCGCGGAAACGCATTGTGCTGGAAGCAGAGGGATTCGTCGCCTTTCATCCTTTCGCCTCCAGGGTTCCCTTTGAGACCTGGATAATGCCCCGCACTCATAACACCTCTTTTGGGGATCTTCAGAAAAACGAATGCCGGGCCGTGGCTTCGGTGCTGAAGAGCATTCTCGCGAAACTCCACCAGGGCCTGCAAAATCCCGATTTCAATCTCATCCTCCAGAGCGCCCCCGTGGAGGATGAAGACACGCCCTATTATCACTGGCACATCCAGATTTTCCCCCGGCTCACTCTCCAGGCGGGATTTGAGTTGGGCTCCGGAATCTATATCAACTCCGCCCTTCCGGAGGAGACCGCGGCTTTCCTCCGAGAGATTCCCGAACCCGCTCCGGCGAAGTAGCCCGCGGCCGCCGAGGCTGAAGGCGTCACGGGCGGTTCTTTCCCCTTTGGTCTGCACCTCGGCGCCGCCGTAGTGAGATTGACGGGCGCGTTCCAGGAGAATATCATGACGACCGGGGCCGTTAGCTCAGGGGCAGAGCGCCGGACTTTTAATCCGGGCGTCACAGGTTCGAATCCTGTACGGCCCATTTCTGTTGCTCTGCGCAGAGCAACAGAAATGGAGTAAGGTGAGAGTAGATAGGGGAAAGTTGATTGAATCAAAAAACTTCTTGCCGAAGCGGCGATGTCATGATTACTTCTAACGCTCTTGCCGGATGATCAACTTTCTACTTTCAAGTTGTCAAATACTGAAAACTGCGAACTTCCTGACCCTTCGGTCGGCTCACCTCGGCGTGAATCTTGACACCGCTTGCTGGGCAAGCAAAAATAGTTTGCTCATGGCGGCGAATAATTCAGACGATATCCTCTCCAGTCTATACACCATGGCCGATCTTCTTTCCTTCTGTCCGGGCATGAGGAAGGATGATGTTTACTACCTGGAACAGCGCGGCTACATTCACCCCCTCAAGCAAAGACACGGCCGGCTGGAACGCAACCTGTTCACCCGACAACAGGCGGAATTGCTTCTCTCCATATGGAGATACCGCCAGAAAGGCCTGCCGCCGCGGCGCGCCTATGAGCAGGCGCTGAAGGAAAAGACGATGGGCCAACTCTCTCTCTGGGAGGAATCCCCGCGGGGCCGGGGTGGAAAAGGAGGAGAGGGAGATAGATATTGAAGATACCGTCGCCTGGCTTCATCGGATGCAGTCAGAACTGCGAGGCGCGGGAGCCGAGGCGGCCGGGTCTCCCTCGGCCGGCGAGGAGGTGGCGGTTCGCCTTCGTCTGGAAAAGGTTGAGATTTCCCTCGCCCCCGGCGAACTGAAAGCGACCGTTGCGCTTCACGATGGACAGGAAACCTATCTGGGCCGCCAGCGAGCCCGGAAGGGAGAGCCACTTTGGGCCGTCGCCGCGGCCGCGGTGGAGGCGCTCAACTCCTACCTGGAATCTCGGCACAGCAAGACCCCGCCGGGGAGGATTCAACTTCTCGGCGCGGAAAGCCTCCGCTTCGGCCCCCGGGAAACTGCAATCTGCGCGCTCGTGGAACTGGCTGAGGGAAGAAAGAAACAACGCTTCCTGGGAGCGGTGCTGACGAAAGAGTGGGGGGCGGCCAGCGGCGCCGCCGCGGTATTGGATGCCCTCAACAGAAAGACGGGCCGACGGCCAGGGGGCGCGTAGATTGACTGCCGCCGCGCCTGGAGAGCGCGGCAATATGAGAGAAGCCCCAGGATATGGCATAGGTATTGCGCCGGGCAAAAACCGCGCCGATTGTGGGCAGGCAGGTCAGCCCGGCCGCGGCAAGCCGCAGAATTTTCTGCCAAGCCGGAGAGAGGCCGTGTCGCAGATAATCCGGATTGGCCCCCAAGATGCGAGGAAACCCGTTTCCCTGAACCCGGGCGATCTCCTGGAGGTCATATTGCCGGAGAAGAACATCACCGGCATCTGGAGCGCGGATTTTGACCCGGCTTTGCTGTGGGATGGAGAGGAGGAAAACCGGCCGGCGTGGTGGGTGTTGGGGGAAGGCGTCCAGCACACAGTGCGCACCTTCCAGGCGCGCGCCCCGGGGTGCTGCTGGCTGCATTTTGACTACCTGGACATGCACAACGGCAAGGGCGGGGTAATAGAAAGCATTCATTTCAACATCCTCATCGGTCCTGACCAGCCGCGGAAGCGCCGCCCCTCAGAGAAAACCTCTCCCGCAGCACAGCCTCCTTCCTGGCGGGGAGAACAGAAAAGCCCTCGCCGGCCAAGCCCCTCCGTTTCCCTTGATTCCCAGGCGAAAATCCAACAGTTGGAGGCTGAGAACCGCCGCCTTCAGGAGCGGCTGTGGGGCCTCACCCACAAACTGGTGGAACTCGCCGAGGGCTACGCCGCCCTGGTGAAGGGTAAGTCTTCCCGCAGCAGGCCGTAGGGCAGACCGGCCTACAAAACGCCCTGCTCCTTCAGGGAAACGAAGCCTCCCCCTCCGATAATGATGTGATCCAAGAGGGGGATGCCGATGAGATTGCCGGCCTCTTTCAGCCTGGTGGTGATGGCGCGGTCGTCCTCGCTCGGGGTGGGGTCGCCGCTGGGATGATTATGCAGCACAATGAGGGAGGCGGAGGAGCGAGAGATGGCCTCCTTGAAGACCTCGCGGGGGTGAACGATGTTGCTCTGGAGACTGCCCACAGAGATAGTTCTCTGGGCAATGACGCGGTTGCGGGAATCAAGAAAAAGCGCCAGGAAATGCTCCCTGTCCTGGTAGCGCAGTTCCTCCATCACCAGGCTGGCGGCATCCCCGGGAGAGCCGATTGTCGGCCGCGCCTCTTCTGTGGAAACGGCCAGCCGCTTTCCTAACTCAAAGGCGGCTTTCAGTTGTGCTGCTTTCGCCAGGCCCATCCCGCTGACCTCAGAGAGTTGCTCCACCGTCGCCTGGGCGATTCCCCGCAAACCTCCGAAGCGGCTGAGAAGGCGGCTGGCCAGCCCCAGGGCGGATTCTTTCGCTGAACCAGTTCGTAGTAGAATTGCGAGAAGTTCGGAATTGGCCAGGGCTTCGGGGCCTCGTTTTGCGAGGCGTTCCCGGGGCCTTTCCTCCTCGGGTAAATCGCGAATTATTGTGCGGTAGGTTTCCATCTTACGGCGCGTTGTATTTTCTTACGGCGATGAATCGCCTTACTACGAACTGAGTTCCTCCAGGACGGCGGCAGCAAGCAGGGGGAGCATGATCTCGTGATGGCCGGTAAGGGCATAGCCCGCTCCGCCCAGTTCTTTTGCCCGCTGCACGGGCCAGAGGAGGGCG
>Ga0315314_1004276_pt1 | contig 10784 bp, 10 predicted proteins | sample TDP9_MG_FD_203631 | JGI IMG/M metagenome (GOLD analysis project Ga0315314, IMG submission 203631) | Freshwater sediment microbial communities from Lake Towuti, South Sulawesi, Indonesia - TDP9 | ecosystem: Environmental > Aquatic > Freshwater > Lake > Sediment | place: Indonesia: South Sulawesi... | reverse complement strand
GTCTCAGATTATTGCTGAGAAGAAGACCACACCTCCTATCTGAGCAAATATCCCAAGCGGACAATGAGGTGCTTGAGCTGATTCGTTCGAGAGGCGGCAGGATATTCGAGTCCGAACTGAGAGACCTATTGGGTATTCCGAAAACCAGTGCTTGGAGGCGTGTTAAGAAGCTGGAAGCACTCGGTCTCCTCAGAACGAGGAAGATTGGATCACAGAACGAAGTGGAACTCGTCTAGGGCCTTATGTGTTTGGCGACTTCCTCCCACATCTGCCTTACGATCTCGCTTACCTGCTGGATATCAAGAAGCGCTTCGGCAAACTGGTCTTCGGATACCATGTTTCTAGCAAGCTCAATCAGCCTTGCAGCCATGTCAAGACGGGCCTTTAGGTCGTCAACGTTGACCCCCGCCATTTTGAGCCTGCCAAGTTCATCTCGAAGCCGGGCAATCTCTTCCTCAAGATTACTGAGAAAACTCTCCATTCTTTGCTCGTTCAGCTCCTCGGAGGCATACTTCAGCAACATGAAGGATTCGACTATCAGCTTCTCCGACTGATCTAGCTTGAAAGCTGCTTGGGAAGTGTCGCCTGTCTGCAATCCCAGCAGCGAATCTGCTTCGTCTAGGAGGGATTCAGCTCGATCAAGGTTGGCATTGATCTGTTCTCTCAAATTCTGATTAATCCCCGTCGAGTTTGAGAGAGTACTCCTGATTCTCAGAATTGTCTCTCGCGCTCTCTCCAATGCTTCAGACAGCTGTTCCTCTTGCTCCTGAACAGGAGGGCTCTCGGGCCCCAGGTTCCTCAGAGCGTTTCGAAATTCCCGCTGAGCCATTCTAGCATGGAAGACTGCCAGGCTGTATTCTCCTCTATCGTAGGCGGCTCTAGCCTGGCCAAGAATGATATTCCCTTCTTCAATGTAAGCTGTGGCGAGTGAAACGTCCATGCCAGCAGCATCTGCCTGCTTCATGAATTCAAGGGCAATACCTCGCACGTTCTCAGCTATCCCTATGAAGACCTTAGCCTCCGTCTGGCCATCTTGCTGGGCTTCTACCGGCATCAAGCAGGCGGCGAATGTCACAGCCATGAACAGTAATGGAAACGCCTTTCGAATCGACACCACGAACACTAGCTTCTAGGAAGGCGGAGAACTGGATATAAGGGACTCTCTGAAACGACCGTTCCGGTCCTCCGGTTAATTCTCTCTAGCCCACACACCGTCGATAGACAAGATCCCTCTGGGCTCGGCAAGAATCTTGTCCAAGCCGAGTCAGGTTGGGTTCTGGTCTGTGATGCTCTCAGGCGTAATCGGCTTGTCTTCAAGCATTCTTGTTGAGATCAGGCATGAGAGAAGAAGCATCAGCGCTATTGCCACTATGAATGGATGGTATGGTGAGGCGTCATACAAAACGCCCCCTATGTAGGGGGCTATGAACGAGCTGAACATGCTAATGCTCTGAGGTACGGAGATCCAGCGAGTCCTGATGGACTCAGGAGCTTGGGGGCCAATGATAGCATTCATCAGGGACCACAACGTGAAGGATGATCCAGCCAAGAAGACCGCAATCATCAAGATTCTGAAGTCACGAAACATCATGAGAAGAACCAGCGAAAGACTGCTGATTGCGAGTGAGAAAGCATTCGCATAGGATCTTCCGTATCTATCTCCTAACTTACCCAAGGAAAGACTGAGGATGGCTGAGCCAAGGAATAGGACTGAACCTGAGACTCCGATCTCAAAATCTCCGTAGAGGTGGACATCTGCTAGAAACTTGGAGATGAACGGTCTGAACAGCATAGTAGTGAACATGATGGATGCGAAGACGGTCGAAAGAGTAAGCAGCTTTCTCGCCTTGAGAAGTTGGAAAAGCGATAAGCTTTCCTCTGGGCGACGTCTTCGCGCTTGACTGATTGGTCTTTGACTGCTGATGAATAGTAGGATGAGACCAGCAGAGGCGTAGAGGATCGAAGACAAATAGAAGACGTACCTCATGCCTACTGTGGCGGCCAAAAAGCCCCCGACAGCCGGAGAGAATACATAGCCCAGCGACCATGCAGCGAAAACTGCCGTGAAGGTTGAAGTCACCCTTTCCTTGTCAGCGACGGTGGCAATGTAGGCCGTCATTGTTGGTCCACCCACCCAAGATCCCCACAGGGCCATACCTGGTAACATCTGAAACCAGTTCTTGGCTAACGCAAAGCATATTGGCGCAGGAACCCAAAGACCCCATCCAACGATCATAATCTTCCTACGGTCATACTTGTCTCCAAGTACTCCTGTCAAAAGCATGGTTGAAGCGGTAAACAAATTCAGAACAGCATAGAGTATTCCGACTTGTACTGGATCGGCCTTGAGAGCTTCCGTAACATAGACTGGCAGAAGATAGGCGTAGAGGCCGTCTCCGAAGGAGCCTGCAAGGTTCGAAGCAACGATCAGTCGCAAATCCCGACCCAGAAAATCACCAGATAGAAGACTGAATCTGAAGACCTTCTGCTGTTTGGCAACCATCCCTAAGCCTCAGCATGGCCGCACATGATATCCTCAGGGGGGCTCTCGATCTCCGTATGCATCTCTTGTTACTAAAAAGACTGCAGGCCTTTCCACATAGCACACTCTCGCATTTGACGGAACTCGGCCCATGCAAATCAGATTGTTCTGCTCTGAGGAATCCTGTTCATCTGGTCGCTCCCTTTTCATCTGAGATATGAAAGAAACGCGACCCCTCTTCAGAGTTGCCTTGACAAGCGTCTAGAGACTGAAATGATTGGCTGTTTCTATGGCCGTGGCCCTCTTATTGTTTCACGAGCGTTCCACTAAGGCGACGTGACTTCTAGCATGTGCCTTTTTCGTACCGAGACTACTAGCGGAAGATTCGTCATTAGTAACGCTGCACCGGCCAAGAAAGGAACACTTCTGCCAATGGAATCATAGACAAACATGAAAATGACCGGTCCAAGTATCCCGCCGAGAGCCATGAAAGTTCTGAAAAGTCCAACAGCGCTTCCTCTCATACGAGGAGGCACAGCACGGGACAGTAGAATGCTGAGAGTCAGCCAGATCGCTCCGCCGCCAAATCCTTCAAGCAGTCCAACGACTATGACGTAAGTCAGAGAATTCGTCATCGTGTAGAGGCAAAGACATATTCCTTCGACGAGCAGTCCGACTGTGATGACGGGTCTGAGTCCTAGGCGATCGGTTAATCGACCAGAAAGAAACGTCGCAGCACAGAACCCTGCAGTTCTCACGCCCATGATTAATCCAATCAGTGCAACGTCATAGGAAAGAACTTGATTCAGGTAGAGCTGAAAAACCGTTAACATTACGCCATGCGTGACAAGCATCCTCGTCATAATCGCGAGGCAGGCAACGAGTAGAGCCCAGCTTCTCAAACCCTTCAAAGCTTCGCATATTGAGATCGATGTGTGCCTTTCACGTTGGCTGCTGGTCGCCTGCTTCAATCCTTTCGAGAGGAACGCGACAAAGAAAGAAAGCAGCGTCATCAGCGACGCGACGTAGAACACAGAGTAGTACCCGAAGAACGTGGCCGAGACCGCGCCTAGAGGTGTCCCAACAAGGCTGCCCAGAAATTCGATAGCCTGCAGTGTTCCAAGTGCCTTCCCCCTCACACTTGGCTCGAACATATCGAATATCAATGCTGTGTTGTTTGTGAAAAAGAATGCAGCTCCCAAGCCCCAGAGAGCGCGGCCGAGGATCAGCTGATGTATGAAGTGGGAGCTAGCGCACATGAGAGTTCCGACGAGGGATACGGTTAGGCCAAAGAGGGCTAGCCTTCGCCTTCCAAGCATATCAGATAACAGACCTGACGGTAGCTCAGTGAATATTCTTGCCAGGAACCAAGCTGAGGTAACGAAACCCACTAGCAGGCCAGTAGGGTCAAGTTCCCATGACAGAATAGGAAGAAAGGCTCCCGACAACCCCATGCCTAGCATCAAGGATGAGCCTGCGAACAGCAGTTCGTAGTAGAGCCGAGGATAGAGCGAGTTCTTGACCATTGTTTCCTCATCGCGAGTCGAACTAGAGTCTGCTTGCGTTCTTACCCGTAACTTTGGAGCGCCACTACTGCAGATAGGTACCCGCTTATAACGCTGACCTCAACTCTCGACTCTTGGAGATGTGGGACAGAATCCTCTGGCCCAAACATAGTTGAACTAAACTGCGCCTGACTTGTGAGAGTTTCTTAGGAGAGTGGTTGAAAAGCTCAGGCAAGGCTTATGTAAACGCATCCTTGTCTATATTCACGGCCCCGCGGTAGCTCAGCCTGGTAGACTCGCGTTTCGCGAGGCTGAAAGCTTCCGGCTGTAGTCCTGTACCTGTTTGGTATGGGGAAGTCAGCCTACTGGGCGCACAACGACTGAAACCGGAGCTTGGCGATCGGCCAACCGGAGTGTCGCCTGTTCAAATCAGGCCCGCGGGACCATCTTATGCTCCTTGCCGAGTCTGTTCTCCTAGGGATGGAGTGGAGCACTCAGAATCGGGAGATATGCTATATTCTCGGGTCAATGTTCCTTGTTCGAAGTCACGCCCGTGGGGATAGTTCTCGTTTTTATCTGAAACGTGGCTTATTCTACCTTGGCGAGGACGATGAGCAAATCTGAGATCGAGAAGGAGTTCCTCAGTCTGCTTCTGAAGAAAGGTGGTCTGAGGATCGCGCCAAACAGTCAAGAACTGTTTGAGTTCAAAAGCGGAAGAAGATCGCCAAACTTCGTCAATACTGGAGCCCTTACCGACGGAGAGTCTCTGGCGAAGGTAAAATGGGCATTCGGCAGCTTCATTGCGAATCTCTTGAGTGAGGGTCAGCTTCAGGATTTTGACTTCATATTTGGCCCTGCCTACAAAGGAATTGCTCTAGCTGCTTTAGCCTGCGAAGGTCTAAGAGAGCTACGCGGAATCAACAAGAGGTACCTCTATGATCGAAAGGAAGAGAAGGCCTACGCAGACAGAAAGATGGATAAGATCATCGTAGGCTCAGGCTACTTCAAACCCGGAGACAAGGTACTGATCATAGACGACGTAATAACCACGGGAGACACAAAGCTAGAAGCTATAGAGAAACTGCGGATTCTTGGCGAACACAAAGTCGTTGGTCTGGTCTTGGCTGTGGACCGAGAGGAAAGAATGGGAAACGCTGAACACGTTGAGCAGAAGAGTGCCGTCCAAAACATAGAGGAACAGTTTGGGATTAGAGTCTTCTCCATTCTGGGTATGCAAAGGATATACGATCTCGTCAAGAATGAAATCAGCGATGACATCCGAAGGGCTTGGATAAACTATTATGATAGGTACGGTGTTGTGAGCTTAAGATAGGTCGGCTGTCTCCAGAATCGCCGACTTGACACTGTTTTCGCGATTGCACACATTGACCAGGTCTTTAACCCGAATGCGGATTCGGAAGCCAACTGAATTGGCGCCCTTCGCCGAGGACCACTTTCATGGCCATCTTGGGCGGGATTCGAACCCGCTTCACGCAGCTGTCTGCGTCGTGCGGGCGACAGCCGCACATGTTAGACCGGGCTGCACCACCTTCGCCGTCACCCTTTTGGTCGATGACTAGGGCGGTGCCAGGGCGGATACCTATCCGAACGGATCCGAATCTTAAGCCTTTCCTACACTGCGGCTTTGCTGTCATTTCACGACTCTGACAAGAAAGGAAATTGACCCGCCAAGCAATCTGTGTCCACGCTAGCTTCCTCGATTCATAGTCCATCTCGCATAGTGTTGCTCTTGTTGATGTGTGGACACAGGGCCAATCCCATCTGACTAAGTTAACCAAGAACTATGGAGGCACAAGTCATTTAGCTCAATGATGACCTAAACTTCGACCGCGATTGGCATGAGTCTCTATCGATGGATCGACATTCCGGAGGAGAAAGTAACAGAGAAGCTTTCTCGCAGGTTGATCTCAGGCAAGAACGAGATGATGGCCCAGATTTTCCTGAAGACAGGCTGCATCGTCGCACCCCACAAGCATGAGAGCGAACAGATGACCTTTGTTCTCAAAGGCTTATTGGAGCTGACACTTCCAGATAGGAAGGTCAGGGTAGGGGAAGGAGAAGTCCTTGTTATTCCACCAAACCTAGAACACAGCGCTGTGGCACTTGAAGATACTATAGACCTAGATGTCTTCAGCCCTATCAGACACGATTGGCTGACCGGGCAAGATCAGTATCTGCGAGGCAAATGAAAAGAAGAGGATTTAGGAGTGAAGGATGAGCATCGATTGTCGCTGGTTCGAGCCGAGGAATAGGTAAGGCGATCACAGACTGCCTAAAGGAAGAAGACGCTAAAGTCACTATTCGTTCAAGAACCGGGATTCTCTGTGAGTAGCTGAAAGAGAGATTGAAGCTGCATTTTAGGTCGATGGATCGGGGATTGGAGGAGTAATTTGACGAGCCTGATCGCTTGTATGCAGCTATATCTTTGGTGCGTTCCTTCCTTTGTAGGCAAGTCGGAATCCAGTATCCAAGGTTGCGGCGTTCTTGAGTATGAGGTTTGATGTAACGAGCCGCTGGATCTGGTTTGTCCCTTCGTAGATCTGGAGCAATTTTGCGTCTCGAATGAGCTTAGCTGCGGGATACTCCTCCATATATCCGTAGCCGCCCATGATCTGAGCGCATTCGACAGCGTTCATCATAGCTGAGTCGCTCGCAAACCATTTCGCGAACGCTGATTCAACCGTGTTTGGTAAGTGTCTGTCAGCGAGCCATGCTGCATGTCTTGTCAAATGTCTCGAGGCAGCGGCACGACATGCCATGTCAGCGATTGTGAATCCTACTCCTTGAAACTGGCCTATTAGCTGGCCGAACTGCTTGCGTACGCTGGCAAATCTTGAGGCCTCATCTACTGCCCTTTGCGCGACACCGGTCGCTATGGCTGCTATGCCAGCCCTCGTCATGTCCAGGGTCATCATAGCCAACCTAAAGCCGTCGCCCTCTCGGCCTACTAGAGTGTCTCCAGGAACGCGTACGTTCTCAAAGAACACCTCGGTCTGCACAGAAGCTCTCTGGCCAAGCTTGTTCTCTATGTGCCCTATCTTAACGCCTGGAAGATCAGCCGGAACCATGAAGACAGCTATTCCTTTGTGGCGAAGGAAAGGGTCGACCGTGGCAAAGACAGTGTGGAGAACGGCAACAGGTGCGTTCGTTATGAAACACTTCTCCCCGTCTATGATCCATCCGTCTCCGTCTCGTTTCGCAACCGTCTTTATGGATGCTGCATCTGAGCCAGATTCACGTTCAGTCAGGCAGAAAGAAGCCAATTTGACCTCGTCTCCGGTGACAAGTGGCTTGACGTACTTTGTGAGCTGCTCTTTTTTGGCTGCGAGCATCAACGGGGCGAAGGCTAGGTTGTTGCACATGATCGATGTTGCGCAACCAGCACAACCGTACCCAAGAGCCTCGCTCACCAAAGTCTCTTCAAGGAGCGTGCGTCCGGGTCCACCAACATCCTTCGGAACATGCAGGTTCATGAGACCCTCTCCGTAAGCCATTTGCACAAGTTTTCTCGGAAAATCGTTCTGTCTGTCGAACTCAGATGCGAAGGGTGTTATGTGCTCTCTGGCAAACCTCTCAGCCCTTTCCTTGATATCTCGTTCACTAGGAGAAAGCCCGAGATCCACCATTGCGAATGATGCCTCGTCTCCTAGTAGGCTTCACCCATTCAAAAGTGCTTCTGGCTTTCCAAGTTTCTTCTCCCTATTAGAGTGGCCTCGAAACGATTAAACGTCTGCCAACGGATCATAGCATTCCAGCCGTGTGAACATCAATTGAAGGCGAGAAGGCCAGCAGTCATTCTCTTTTCTTACAGTCATAATGTCGAGAAAGTCTGCGCCGCTGCCATGCGGTCCTGCTATTCGAACTCATGCGCATTTGAATTGTACAAAAGCCAACTGCCAAGTGATGTTGAAGATGGACATGCCCTCACCGAAGAACGGGTAAAGGAACTCATCCAAAAAGCGTTGAGAGCTGGTCACGAAAGTGTCCTTGAGCATGGCCTGTTCACGTTTGATCTTCAGGGAGTATCAAGAGTCTGTACGCACCAACTTGTTAGACACAGAATCGCTTCATTCTCTCAGCAGAGTCAAAGACATGCAAAGGTCAGCTTCGACGCCGACTGGTACGTGGTTCCCCCTAGCTTCAAAGAGGACTCTCGGAAGAAGTTCGAGGAACGAATGAAGGCTGTGGCTTCATGGTACTTGGAAGAATCAGGATCGGGAGGCAAGATTGAAGACGCTAGATTCTATCTTCCAAGCGCCGCTAGGACAAACGTAGTAGTATCGATGAATCCAAGAGAACTTTTGCACGTGTTCCAGCTGCGCTGTGGAGCCGAAGCCCAATGGGAAATCAGAGCTGTCGCTTGGGCCATGTTGGCATGTTCAAGGCTGATCGCACCAACAATATTCGCCGAAATCAAACACTCCCCAGCTGATGCATCCTTCGAAGAAAGGAAACGGATACTCGAAGAGATCCTCTCTGAAGTGCGACCCCGCTTCGAGCGAACTGGCTTGCATGAGACATTTGAGATTCCTCTGTCAAGTCTGGAACTGAAGTCTGGCATCCAAGCGTTCGTCTATAAAACCTGATACCGCGGCTCGCAGGAGCTTGGTTGCGCAGACAGGGAAATGAACTTCCACATCAGACTTAGCTCTTCGGCAAGAATTATATATGCTGGGAACGTGAAATTGCGTTCGAAGTGAGAGACTTGGCCCTCGTCAACTTGGATGTGTTGGCACTCCACGTGATAGTGAACGTTATCTTCCTCGGACCAGTCTTGTGGCTTGCAGGACGCCTCCTTGTCGGAAAAGAAAAGGCCAAATTTACTGATGCCATATGGATCGCCGCATTAGGAACAATCATCGGGTCGGTGCTAGGGTACCTATTTTCAGGCATCATAGCTACAGTCGTAGTCATCGTGTTGTGGCTGGCGTTGATAAAGAAGTTCTTCGATTGTGGCTGGGCGAAGGCTTTTCTTATTGCACTCATTGCAGCAGTCATCTTCATCGTGATAGGCGCAGTCTTGGTTCTTCTCGGCTTTGTAGCGCTGAGGGCTCTGTTTCGATTCATAATGTAGCAGCTGGGCTTCATTGATACCGCTACATTGCCCCTGCGAAGAATTCTGCGCTTCTGAATCTCACGGGAAAGACGGAAGCAAGCTTCTGTCCTGATACTTCGCTCTCCGGTTGAAGTTTGCGGTCTCATTCATCACAAGGTAGCCTGAACTAAAGCTCATCTAGCCAAACGCACGTAATGGTAAGATCAGAACAGTTATGCGGGGAAGTCGTCTGTGAACCTGAGAAAGGTGTATGACCATATAGACTTGAACCACGAGAGCCACGTCATGAAGGTCCAAGAACTTCTGAGGCAACCGAGCGTTTCAGCTGAGAACTATGGCATCCGAGAATGCGCTGAGTTGTTAGAGAGGTATTTCCGCGACTTGGGTTGTGAGTCAACAGAGATCGTGGAAACTGATGGAAATCCTGTGGTTTATGGGAAATATGATGCAGGTGCCAGGAAGACAGTTATTATCTACATGATGTACGACACTCAACCCGTGATCGGGGAGAATTGGATCTCTCCGCCTCTAGAAGCCAGAACTGTGGACATACCGCCCTTTGGGGAGTGTATCGTTGCTCGCGGAGCAATAAACACGAAGGGCCCTCTGAGAGCGTTCTTGAATGCTATGGAGTCCGTCAAGGCAGTTGGTGAAGAGCTCCCGGTAAATCTGAAGTTTGTCGCTGAGGGTGAGGAGGAGCTGGGAAGCGTGCACCTGCCTCAGTTCGTGCGGAAGTACAAGGACAAGTTGGAGGATGCTGATGCTGTGTTCTTTCCGGGAGCCGCGCAGGATCAGAAGGGAACTGTTCGTATGTCGCTCGGCGTCAAGGGGATAGTGTACTTCGAGCTTGAATGTTCTGGGAAGCTTTGGAGGAAGGGCCCCACGGAGTACGACGTTCACAGTGGAAATAAGGCTTGGGTTGACAGTCCGGTCTGGAGAATGATCCGCGCCCTTTCAACCATGACTTCCAAGGATGGAAACAAGATCCTGATTGATAGATGGTACGAGAATGTGAGACCTCCGAGCAGGGAAGATCTGGAGCTCGTCGACAGGCTTACGGAGACATTTGACGAGCAAACGGTAAAGGACATGATCAAGGTGGAACGTTTCATCGACAACCTACACGGCAAGAAACTGCTACTGAAGTATCTCTACTCCACGACGCTGAATGTAGACGGCATTTGGGGCGGTTACACAGGGCCTGGAACCAAGACTGTTCTACCATACAAGGTGACCGTCAAGATGGATGTGCGCCTAGTCCCGAATCAGAGACCCAGCGAGGTATTGCCGAAGATCAGGAGGCATCTCGACAGAATGGGATACAAGGACATATTTATTCGAAAATTAGAGGCCGGCTACAGTTGGGCGAAAACCAGCGTCAAGGAACCACTGGCACAGGCCGCAATACAGGCCTACCGCAGCGTCGGGTGCGAGCCTGAGGTTTGGCCGCACATGGGCGGAAGCGCACCGTTCTACCTATTCAACCAAGGGCCGCTCTACCTGCCCTTTGTAGGGGGCGGATTAGGGCATGGTGGAATGGCACACTCACCAAACGAGTACTTCGTGGTTGAAGGAAACGAGAAGGTTGGCGGATTGGCCAAGTGCGAGAAATCATACGTAGCCATCTTGGACGCGTACTCAAGATTTGAACAGAAGACGAGGAGATCACGAAAAACAGGATAGCTAAGCCCGTAAATGAAGACGACACAGCAAGAGTGAG
>Ga0315314_1004275_pt1 | contig 10786 bp, 8 predicted proteins | sample TDP9_MG_FD_203631 | JGI IMG/M metagenome (GOLD analysis project Ga0315314, IMG submission 203631) | Freshwater sediment microbial communities from Lake Towuti, South Sulawesi, Indonesia - TDP9 | ecosystem: Environmental > Aquatic > Freshwater > Lake > Sediment | place: Indonesia: South Sulawesi... | reverse complement strand
AGAGGCCAAAGAGTTGGCAGAGCGAGCGGGCATCGCCCTCAACGAATATGGCTTCTGCCAAACGGCCGAGTTCGCCCCCACGGAGACCTCCCGGCCTGGTATCTTTGTGGCTGGCACTTTTGTCGAGCCCAAGGATATTGCTCTGACCGTGGCCGAGGCGGCCAGCGCTGCGGCCAATGTTGCCTACCTTCTGGGAAGGAGCCGTGTCTCACCGCCCAAGGAATATCCTCCTGAGCGGGAGGTGGCCGAAGAGGAGCCCCGGGTGGGGGTGTTCATCTGCCGCTGTGGGGAGGAGATAGCCCAAGCGGTAGATCTCGTCCAACTGAGAGAGTTCGCCCAAAGGCTTAAGGAGGTAGCCCTGGTTCAAGAGGTGGGCTACGCTTGCCGGCCAGAGGGGCTGCAAGAGATAAAGGAAGCCATTGCCGGTGAAAGGCTGAACCGAGCGGTGGTGGCCGGCTGTAGCCACAGGCTCTATGAAGAGGAGATGCAGAGGAGCCTCCAGGAAGCCGGCCTCAACCCCTACCTTCTAGAGCGGGCCAACCTGCGGGAGGAGTGCGCTTGGGCTCATGAGGGACCTCAAGCCACAGCCAAAGCCGAGCAATTGGTCGAGATGGCAGTGGCCAAGGCCCGGTTGCTTGAGCCCTTGCACAAACCCTCCGTCCAGACCCAGCCCGCCGTCCTGGTCATCGGCGGCGGGTCAGCGGGAATGGTGGCCTCCTTAAGGTTGGCTGACCTGGGCTTCCCCGTCACCCTAGTGGAAAGGGAGAAGGGGTTGGGCGGCAACCTGCGCCACCTCTACTACACCCTTAGGGGATCAGACACCCAAACGTTTTTGCGCTCTCTAGCAGAAAGGGTGGAGAGCCATCCCCGTATCAAGGCCATGAAGGAGACAGAGATCATCTCCTGCCAGGGCTCCGTCGGCCATTTCCATTCTACTCTCCTGACCGGTGATGAAAGATCGATCGTCGAGCATGGGGCCATCATCGTAGCCACGGGAGGAGAGGAGGCAAAACCTACCCAATATCTCTATGGCCAAGACCAGAGGGTGGTCACCCAGCGGGAACTGGAGGCTCGCCTGGCGAGGAAGGAGGCTCTAGAAGAGTTAAATACGGTGGCGATGATCCAATGTGTCGGCTCCCGAGAGGAGGGTCGCCCCTACTGTAGCCAGGTCTGTTGCTCCCAGGCCATCAAGAACGCTCTCCGCATTAAGGAGGTGAAGCCAGAGGCTAAGGTCTTCATCTTCTATCGGGATATGATGACTTATGGCTTCCAGGAGGAGTATTACCGTCAGGCGAGGGAAAGAGGGGTGATCTTTATCCCTTATGAAAAGAAGCCCCAGGTCGCATCTAGAAATGATGGGTTGCGACTCCAGGCAGAAGACCCCCTCCTGAGGCGTGAATTGAGGTTAGAAGCCGACCTATTGGTCTTGAGCCCCGGGATAGCCCCCTCCGACAATGGAAGACTGGCCCAGATTTTGGGTATCAGCCTCGACGAAGATGGCTTCTTCCAGGAAGCGAACCCCAAGGTGGCCCCCATGGATTCGGGGGTGGCGGGGATATTCCTCTGCGGCCTAGCCCAGGGGCCGAAACCTATCTCCGATTCTATCTCCCAAGCCAATGGGGTCGCTTTAAAGGCCGCCTCCCTCTTGACTAAGGAGAGGCTACTCGGCAAGGCCACCATCCCCACCGTCAATAAGAGGCTCTGTAGCGGCTGTGGCCTCTGCGTCTCCCTCTGCCCCTACAATGCTCGAAGGCTCGATGAGGAGAGCCGAGTGGCAGAGGTGATAGAGATCCTCTGCCAGGGGTGTGGTCTCTGCGCCATGGCCTGCCCCAACGGTGCCACCCAACAGAGCCTCTACCAGATGAGACAGGTTATGGCCGTAATCGATGCTGCGCTATAAGAGAGGTCAAAGATGAACGAAGGTTTCGAACCCAGGATCGTGGCTTTCCTCTGCAACTGGTGCGCCTACACGGGGGCGGACCTAGCAGGCACCTCCCGCATCCAATACCCACCCAACGTGAGGATCATCCGCCTGATGTGCAGCGGGGCTGTCGATCCGGTCTACGTCATCAAGCCCTTGCTCGATGGGGCCGATGGTGTCCTCATCGGAGGCTGCCATCCCGGCGATTGCCACTATCAAGAGGGGAACTATAAGGCTCGGCGTCGAGTGGCTATCCTCAAGAACATCCTCCGCCAGATGGGGTTCGATGAGGAACGGGTCTGGCTCCGCTGGATCAGCGCCAGCGAAGGGCAGGTGTTCGCCGAGACGGTGACGGAGATGGTAGAAGCCCTCAAAGAGAAGGGGCCCAACCCCCTCAAGGAACTTTGGGGAACATAAAGATTACAGAGTCATAGAGGACGAGAACGATGAAAGTGAGAAAGTTCTTGGAAGTCAGAGAAGGCGAAACCTTAGTGGCCCTGCAGAGTTTCTTGCAACGGTTGCTGGAGAAGGAGATTGTCGAGGCGCTACTCGTCCCGCTGGAGGCCCCTTCGGGCGATACCGTTATGCCCGCTTTGGTGAAGGATCCTCTTCGTCTGAAGAAAGCCAACCCCTTGGCCCCGGTGATGCCGGTGAACGCGGCCCGGCTCGTCTCCTCCTTGACCATAGGAAAACCGAGGGAGAAGATCGGAGCCCTCTTGCGCTCCTGTGAGAGAAGGGCTCTTATCGAACTGGTCAAGTTACAGCAGGCCCATCTGGATAACCTTGTTATTATAGGCCTCGACTGCCTGGGCACCTACGAGGTGACCGATTACGCCAAACTCATCTCCGAGGATGGCTCTTTAACCATGGAACTGGTGCGAGGGGCTGAAGAAGGCGTTCTCTCCCCCCACCCGGGGTACCAGTTCCGAGCCGCTTGTCGGATCTGCGAGTACCCCATCCCCAAAAACAATGCTCTGACCATCGGCCTCCTGGGCGTCGATGGAAAGAGGATCCTCATCGAGGCCGAGGAGGAGTTGGCCGAGAAACTAGAGTTGACGGAAGGAGAAGCCCCTAGCCGAGAGGAAGCCATCGATAGATTGGCGAGGGCTAGGATCGAGGAGCGCGATCGCCTCTTCTCCCAGTTCCGAGAGAGGGTGGTCGATATGCCAGGCCTTTTGGCCCAGTTTTCCACCTGCATCCGCTGCCATAACTGCACCGTGGCCTGCCCCATCTGTTACTGTAAAGAGTGCCTTTTCCGGACATCCACCTTCGAACATGAATCCGATAGATACCTGAGGTGGGCAGAGCGGAAGGGGGCCATCCAGATGCCTACCGATACCCTTCTTTTCCAACTGACCCGGCTAAATCACATGGTCACCTCCTGTGTGGGCTGTGGGATGTGCGAAAGCGCCTGTCCAAGCGATATCCCTTTGACCACCATCTTCCGGGCAGTGGGACAGGAGGTACAAGCCATGTTCGATTACCTGCCTGGAAGGAGCCTCGAGGATGAGTTGCCCCTGGCCACCTTCAAGGAGGACGAACTAGCGGACCTAGGAGAAAGGTAGCCTCCTCATAGAAGTAGCATAAAGAATGGAACCGAAACAGGAAGGCTCAAAGCCAGCGGCTTTAGTGATAGGCGGGGGGATCGCGGGGATGCAGGCCTCCCTCGATATCGCCGATGCCGGCTTCCTCGTATATTTAGTGGAGAGGGAGCCTACCATCGGGGGCCATATGGCCCAATTAGATAAGACCTTCCCCACCCTCGATTGCTCATCGTGCATCCTGACCCCCAAGATGGTAGATGTCTCTCGCCATCCTAATATCGAGTTGTTGACCTACGCGGAGGTGGTGGGTGTCGAGGGCGAGATAGGCCATTTCAAAGCAAGGGTGAAACAGAAGCCTAGGTATGTAGATATAGATAGGTGTACCGGTTGTGGCCTCTGTGTGGAGGCTTGCCGCCTTAAAGGGAGGATCGTAAGCGAATTCGATGTGGGGATGAGCAAGAGGGGAGCAGTATATATACCCTTTCCTCAGGCAGTACCTCTTAAGGCGACCATAGACCCTGAGCGTTGTATCTTCATAACCAGGGGTGTCTGCGGGAAGGTCCCCGCTTGTAAGGAGGCTTGTCCAGCGGAGGCTATCGATTTCGAGCAGAAAGAAGAGATGATAGAAGTAGAGGCGGGGGCTATCATCGTGGCTACCGGCTTCGACCCCTTCGACGCCAGGTTAAAGCCGGAGTTCGCCTATGGCCTCTACCCCAACGTCATCACCGGCCTCCAGTTCGAACGGCTCTCCTCGGCCTCTGGCCCCACCAGAGGCAAGATAACCCTCAACGGGCAGGAGCCAAAGAAGGTCGTTTTCATCCAATGTGTGGGGTCGAGGGATAAAAGCCTAGGGGTGGAATATTGTTCCCGGGTATGTTGTATGTACACGGCCAAGCAAGCCCATCTGGTGAAGGAGAAGATACCAGATGCGGAGGTGACGGTCCTCTATATGGATGTGCGAGCCTTCGGAAAGGGGTTCGAGGAGTTCTACGACCGGGTGAGAGGTGAGGGGGTGGTATACCGGAGAGGGAACCCCTCAGAGATATACAAAAATGGAAAGAGGCTCATCGTTAGGGCTGAGGATACCCTCCTGGGCGAACCCATGCAACTGGAAGCGGATCTCGTGGTCTTGGCTACCGGGCTCGCTCCCCGCGGAGACGCCCAAGGTTTGGCCACTCTACTTAAGTTATCCTCCTCGCCCGACGGCTTCTTCCAGGAGGCACACCCCAAGTTGAAACCGGTGGAGACAGAAAGGGAAGGGGTATATCTAGCCGGCTCTTGTCAGGGGCCTAAAGATATACCCGATGCTGTGGCCCAGGCCAAGGCCGCGGCCTCTTCAGCCATAATAACTTTGAGACATTGCATGGAGGTCTCCTAGATGGAGGGGCGAGATCTCATCCAAGCCTATAGGCTTTTCGACTGTATCCAGTGTGGCCGCTGTACCGGCGGCTGTCCCCTGTCCCTAAAGAGCCGCTTCAACATCAGACGACTGATCTATGAGGCTCTCATTGACCAAGATATAGATCTTCAGAGCAAGGAGGTACTCTGGGATTGTACCACCTGCGCCACCTGTACCCTCCGCTGCCCCAAAGGGCTCGACCCCACCGATATAGTGATCGGCATGCGGAGCATCCTAGTAGATAGGGGGCGGATACCCCCTACCATCAGGGACGCCCTGAAGAGCCTGGCTATCCGAGGGAACCCTTTGACTATGTCCAGGGAGGAGAGAGCGGACTGGGCAGAGGGGTTGGGTGTGAAAGAGATCTCCGAGGGCGCTGAGGTTCTCTACTTTGTGTGTTGCAGCGCTTCTTATGATCCTCGGGCGCAGAAGGTAGCGAAAGCCTTGGTCCAAGCCTTCAAGAAAGCGAATGTAGACTTCGGGATCCTAGGCAACGAGGAGGTCTGTTGCGGGAGCGAGGCTCGTCGGGTCGGGGAGAGTGGTCTCTTCGAGATGCTCCAAGAGATGACCTTAGAGACCTTGAAGCAATACCCTGTGGAAGTGATGGTCACCACCTCCCCCCATTGCTATAACGCCTTCAAGAACGAATACCAAGGCCTGGCTATCAAGGTGCAGCACTATACCCAATTCGTGGCTGGGCTTATCGAGGAGGGGAAACTCCCTCTCTCCAAAGAGGTGAAGAGGATCGTCACCTACCAAGACCCTTGCTTCTTGGGAAAGCAGAACAAGATCTTCGAGGAGCCGCGAAAGATACTGAGGAGCATCCCTGGCTTGGAGGTAAGGGAACTCGATAGATCGCGGGAGAGGAGCCTCTGTTGTGAGGGAGGAGGGGGGAGGATGTGGGCAGAGGGCACCAATCCCGAGGAGAGGTTGGCCCATACCCGCGTGCAGGAGGCGATCGACTTAGGCGCTGAGATCCTTGCCACCGCCTGCCCTTTCTGTCTCCTCACCTTGGAGGATGCGGCCAAGACCGTGGCCGGCGAAGGCGGGCTCCAAGTGATGGATATCATGGAGCTGGTGGTGGAGGCTCTATAAGTGGCTCCTCGGATCGGCGTCTATATATGTCACTGTGGAGTGAATATCGCTGCCACCGTGGATGTGGAAGCGGTGACCCAGTTCGCCCAGGGGTTGCCCTCGGTAGCCATAGCCAGAGATTACACCTATATGTGCTCCGACCCTGGCCAGGCGCTGATGAAGGAAGATATCAAGAAACTGAGCCTCACCAAAGTGGTCGTGGCCGCCTGCTCGCCGAGGATGCATGAACCGACCTTCCGAGCCACTATCCAAGAGGCGGGCTTGAACCCCTACTGTTTGGAGATGGCAAACATAAGGGAGCAGTGTAGTTGGGTCCATGAGGAAAAAGAGGAGGCCACCCGAAAGGCGATGCAACTGGTAGCCGCTGCTGTGGACAAGGCTTCCCTCCTGGAGCCTTTAACGGAGAGGAGAGTCGCTGTTACCTCTGCGGCCCTAGTGATAGGAGGGGGGATCGCCGGAATGCAAGCGGCCCTCGATATCGCCAACGCCGGCTTCCAGGTCTATCTGGTGGAGAAGGAAGCCCGCCTGGGGGGACATTTAACCCAATTAGACAAGACCTTCCCCACCTTGGAGCCTGTGGCCCCCCTCCTGGCCGAGGAGATAAGAGAGGTAGAGAGACACCCCAATATCGATCTTCTCACCTCCACCGAGGTGACCGGCGTGGAGGGGTATATCGGCAACTTCAAAGTTAAAGTTGCCCAGCGAACTACGGATCTCATACGAGAGATTGAAGTGGGGACCATCGTCGTAGCCACCGGCTACGACCTCTTCGACGCTCGGTTAAAGCCCGAGTATGGCTATGGAATGTATAAGAACGTTATCACCGGCTTGGAGTTCGAGCGGCTCGCCTCTTCCTCCGACTCCAAGGAAGGGAAGATCTGGGGAAAAGAACTCCAGGATGTGGTCTTCATCCAATGTGTGGGCTCTCGGGATAAGAGCGTGGGGCAGGAGTATTGCTCCCGCATCTGCTGCATGTACACTGCCAAACAGGCCCTTCTGGTTAAGGAGATGTTGCCCCAAGCCCGGGTGACGGTCCTCTATATGGATGTAAGGGCCTATGGAAAGGGGTTCGAGGAGTTCTACGACCTGGTGAGGGGCGAGGGGGTTATCTATAGACGAGGGAATCCCTCAGAGATATATAAAAGGGGGGAGAGGCTCGTGATTAGGGCTGAGGATACCCTTCTCGGTGAACCTATTCAGTTGGAGGCTGATTTAGTGGTTCTGGCCACAGGGATAACGCCTCGCCACGATTCTCTAAAGATCGCCAACCTTCTAAAGTTGCCTCGCTCACCAGACGGCTTCTTCATGGAAGCACACCCCAAGTTGCGCCCCGTGGATGCGGTGACGGAGGGGATATATCTGGCCGGCTGTTGTCAAGGGCCCAAGGACATACCAGATACCTTGGCCCAGGCCAAGGCCGCGGCTGCCTCGGCCATGATACCCTTGTGCCAGGGCCAGGTCAAGGTAGAAGCCATAACCTCGATCATAGACGAGGAACTATGCTCTGGCTGCGGGATCTGCGCCGAGATATGCGTATACGATGCCCTCTCCCTTCACGAGAGGAAGGAGGTTATGAGTATAAACGAGGTCCTATGCAAGGGGTGCGGCGCTTGTGCCGTGGCCTGTCCTTCTAAAGCCATAAAGTTGAGCCATTTCACCCCGGCGCAAACCTTAGCCCAGGTCTATGCCTTGGTATAGAGAGGTCCAAAGATGGCTGAGAAGTTGATATCCATATATATCATGGGAAAGAGATACGAGGTCCCTTCCAGCCTCACTATCATGAGGGCTATGGAGTGGGCAGGATATAAAATCATAAGGGGAGCCGGTTGTCGCGGTGGCTTTTGCGGCGCTTGTGCCACCGTCTATCGCCTCAAAGGCGACTACCGTCTGCGCATCGGGTTAGCCTGTCAGACCCTGGTGGAGGCAGAGATCTACCTGGCCCAGATCCCCTTCTTCCCCGCCGAGAAGGCAACCTATGATATCGAAGCGTTGAAGCCCACCCCAGAACAACTATTCCAGATCTACCCTGAGATCTTGCGCTGTCTCAGTTGCGGGACCTGTACCAAAGCCTGTCCTCAGGAGATAGAGGTCAGGGATTACATGGCTGACGCCATGAAAGGCGATATCGTTTCCGTAGCCACGAAATCGTTCGATTGTATCATGTGCGGGCTCTGCGCGGCCCGCTGCCCCGCCGAGGAAGCCCAGTACAATGTGGCCATCCTCTGCCGACGGCTATACGGCAAGTACCTGGCTCCCAAATCCCAACATCTATGGGAACGGATAGAGGAGATCGAGGCTGGCAAGTTCGATGAGGAATTGAGTAAACTGAAAAGCATGAGCAAAGAAGAGTTGCAGCAAAGGTATAAAGAAAGGGATATCGAGCCCGATTAAAGGAGACGAAGATGTCTTACCCCCCTGAGATGCGGGAATCGATAAGAAAGGTAGAGGCCACGCGCCAAAGAAGGCTAAAGGAAACCCACCCTCGCATGCCGACCCAGGAGCAAGAGGAGATCCTCAGACGCTTCCACCCCGATTATGTAGAAGGGGGGATGCGAGAACTTCTGGTAGGGCCAAATAGAGGAGATCGCACACCTAATGAGTTGGCCGACCTCCTGGAGGGCCGCAGCCATATCGATGTGGCAGCCTTCGATCTGGAGAGAGTGGACTACGAATGTGATGTTTTGGTCATCGGAGGGGGTGGGGCGGGAGCCTCAGCGGCGCTTTTGGCCCAGGAGAACGGAGCCCAGGTAATCTTGACCACCAAACTTCGCCTCGGCGACGCCAACACCATGATGGCTCAGGGAGGCATACAAGCCGCCGATAAGCCCAACGACTCCCCAGCCATCCATTATCTGGATGTTATGGGCGGGGGCCATTTCACCAATGTCCCAGAGTTAGTGGAGGCCTTAGTGATGGACGCCCCTTCAGTTATCCAATGGCTGGAGGATCTGGGCTGCATGTTCGATAAGGAATCCGAGGGGACGATGAAGACCATCCACGGCGGCGGCACCTCCCGCAAGCGGATGCATTTCGCCCGCGACTACTCAGGGGCAGAGATCATGCGCACTCTGCGCGACGAGGTGCGCAACCGTCCCATCTCGGTCTTGGAGTTCGCCCCTATCCTGGAGTTGGTGATGGATAATAAGGGTCAGGTAGCCGGGGCTATCCTCTTGAACCTAGAGACGGGAGATTATAGCCTGGTGAAGGCTAAGACGGTGATCATCGCCACCGGAGGCGGAGGTCGCCTTCACTATCAAGGTTTTCCTACCACCAACCATTACGGGGCTACGGCCGATGGGTTAGTCCTGGCCTACCGAGTGGGAGCCAAACTGGCTTTCATCGATACTATGCAGTACCACCCTACCGGAGCAGCCTACCCTGAGCAGATACTGGGACAACTGGTGACCGAGAAGGTTAGAGGCTTGGGAGCCCAACTGGTCAATGTGGAAGGCGAGCAGTTCGTTTATCCCCTGGAGACGCGGGATGTGGAATCGGCGGCTATCATCCGAGAATGTGTCGAGCGAAAGAAGGGGGTTATCACCCCTACGGGACAAGAAGGTGTCTGGCTCGATTCTCCCATGATCGATATCCTCAAAGGGCCAGGAACGATCAAAACCAACCTGCCGGCCATGGTCCGTCAATTCGCCCGGTTCGGCATCGACATCACCAGGGGGCCCATCCTCGTCTACCCTACCCTCCATTATCAAAACGGGGGGATAGCCATTAAGCCCGACGGTTCGACCGATATCTCTAACCTATATGTGGCTGGCGAGGCCGCCGGAGGGATCCACGGGCGCAACCGGCTGATGGGGAACTCCCTTTTGGATATAACCGTCTTTGGGCGGCGGGCGGGCAAGACGGCTGCCCTGCGGGCTAAGGAGGTTGAGTTAGGGGAGTTGACCTTGGAGCATTTGCGAGATTGGGAACGACAACTGAAAGAGGCCGCTCTCGAGCCCCAGACAAGGTCACCTCTCATCTTGCCGGACTACACGCGCCATACCCGACCACTCTTCAAAGTAATGTGAAACCGCTTTCCTAAATCTAGTGCGCTCCCTTTGAGGAAGCCTACTCTATTGACGTTATAGAAGGCTTCGAGGGCCAGCATTTTTTAGGAGGAGCCATGGAGGAGAAAGCCATACTCGAGTATCACCCTCGGATCAAGGATCTCCCCCTGAGCGAGCGGCCGCGGGAGAGGTTAAAGTATTATGGCGCCGGCGTCCTCTCCACCTCTGAACTCTTGGCCATCATCTTGCGCACCGGCGTGGGCGGGGAAAACGTCATTAACCTAGCCACCAGGCTTCTGGCCAACTTTGGAGGGCTGGGAGGCCTCTCTAAGGCGGAGTTCGACCAGATCAGCACCCTTAAGGGGATGGGAGAGGCCAAGACGGCCCAGGTGAAAGCCGCGCTGGAGTTGGGCCGCCGCCTAGTCAGCGCCTCCCCCGAGGAGCATCCCCAGGTCAAATCCCCTGCCGACGTGGCCAACCTCCTCCTCTTGGAGATGGGAGCCTTGGAGCAGGAAGAGATGCGCGTCCTCTTCCTAGATGTAAAGAGTCGGGTTTTGGGCGTATCCACCATCTATATGGGGAGTCTCCACACCGCTTGGCTCAGGGTCGGAGAACTCTTCCGCGAGGCGGTGAGGCGCAACTGTGCGGCCATCATCGTAGTCCATAACCACCCCTCAGGTGACCCCACCCCCTGTCCCGTTATGTGGAGAAAATGTCAAGTGGCAATGACACGGGAGCTTTGTCGGGCGGGATGAGGGATGTTGTCTCGGCGTCAGTCTGAGCTTGGAGACGTCGGATATGGGAAAGGACGACATCGGCCTTG
>Ga0315314_1004274_pt1 | contig 10788 bp, 7 predicted proteins | sample TDP9_MG_FD_203631 | JGI IMG/M metagenome (GOLD analysis project Ga0315314, IMG submission 203631) | Freshwater sediment microbial communities from Lake Towuti, South Sulawesi, Indonesia - TDP9 | ecosystem: Environmental > Aquatic > Freshwater > Lake > Sediment | place: Indonesia: South Sulawesi... | reverse complement strand
CGAAGACAACAACGTGCAAAACAACCATGCCGGAATTGTTGTCGTTCGTTCCTTCGGTGCAAGGGTTAGGCGAAACACGGTGACAGCCAACTCTGTTGGCATAATCGTCACTCAATCCCAGAACACAACTGTCTCAGAGAACAGAGCGTTGTACAATGGCTGGGGCATCTATCTGTTCAATTCTCGGAACTGCACCATCCAAACCAATACGATGGCTGACAACGCCTACAATTTCGGTGTCAATGGAAGCAGCTTACCCGACTTTTCAAACACTGTTGACTCATCGAACACGGTCAACCAGAAAAACGTCTACTACTTGATTGATCAACGCGACTTACAGATAGACCCACTGACTTACCCCAATCTTGGATATTTGGCGCTGATAAACTCCTCAAATATAGTTGCTCAAAATCTCAAAGTGACACAGAACTGGAGCGGCGTTCTCTTGGTCAACACCAATAACTCGAGAATAGGCAAGGTTCACGCTGCCCAAAACTACGGAGGCATAATCGTTCATCAATCGCGTAACGTGACTGTAGAAAAAAGCATCGCCTCGGGAAACACGGAAACCGGCATATACGTCGGCGATTCTGAAAATTCCACCATCATCTCGAACACTGTGGTAAATCAAACCGCTAACTCACAAACATCTAGCGGTATCGAACTGACACGATCAAAGAACGTTACAATAACCCAGAACAAGATTTTGAACAACAGGTTTGGCATGGCTGTTCCATATTCAAACGCCAACCTCATCTACTGGAACAATTTCATTGGGAATGCCTACTCAGTAACCGGGGCTTCTTCCGCCTTCGATATTATGTGGGATAACGGGTATCCCTCCGGGGGCAACCACTGGAGCGACTACGCTGGTGAGGACACAAAGAACGGCGCAAACCAAGACATGGTCGGAAGCGATGGAATAGGCGACACTCCGCACATCATCGATTCGTATAATCTAGACCGCTATCCACTCATGGTGCCGACCGAGTCTTACATCTCTTCCGTGCCATTCCATTTTCAGGACACCGACTATTTTTGTGGCCCCGCTGCGCTTCAGATGGTTTTCGACTTCTATGGTCCCGACATATCTCAAATCGAGATAGCGGATGCGGCGAGAACGGCTCGCGATGGAACCTATACCTCTGACATGGTGAGAGCATCTCACTTCAGCAACCTCAGCACATCCGTAGGCAACGAAATGCCGGGAAACATCACGGGATACACTGCTCGCACGCTAGGCTACGGAGCTTTCGAGTATGGAGGCATGACAATGCCTCAATTGAAATCTCTCCTTGCAGGCGGTTACCCAATAATCGTGTTGACCACTTGGCACTACCGCGTTGCCGTGGGTTACAGCCTCACTCATATAACCTTTCAGGACTCTTGGTATGGTCCCATGTACAATATGACTTGGGCAGCATTTGACAGGGACTGGGACTACTCAAGCCATTGGGCACTTTTCATCAGCCCATGGAAGGTCGAAGTTTCCGTTCCCAATAACGCCACGGTGGGTGAAGTTTTTAACATTACAGCAACTGTAGCCTATCCACTTCACTCTCCATTCTATCCAGGTCAGTACACTGCCTCACAGGTGAACGCAACGATAGGGATACTTGATGGTCTGAGTCTAGTTTCAGGAGAAATCGTCAAAAAGATAGTAAGCGATGGCAACCTCGTAGCAGGAAATTCAGCCAATGTTGAGTGGAAGGTTCAAGCCCTCAGCTCTGGAAACCTCACAGTGTCGGTTGAAGTTGAGGCGGGAATAGAGGGCTACGTACCACCTCTGCCGTCATATCCGCAAGGCTATAATTATGCGGACAGAATCGGCGGCGCCGGACAAGTCGCTTTAGCTGTCACTTGGGCAGATGATATTCCACCAGCAACATCGGATGATTATGATGACATGTGGCACAACGCTGACTTCACAATAACTCTTCTTGCATCCGACGACTTGAGTGGAGTAGCCAAAACCCGCTACAGAATCAACGACGGACCCGTTGAAAACGTAACCACTCATGGACAACCGCTGATCACCGCTGAAGGAGCCAACAACACGCTGGAATACTGGAGCATAGACCACGCTGGCAACGAGGAAACCCACCACCTTTTGGTGGAAATCAAATTAGACAAGACAACGCCCTCAATAGGAACTCCGTCTCACATGCCAGACGACCCCATCTTTCCAAGCCAAGAGGTGAAAGTCTCAGTCAACGTGGAAGACACCATCAGCGGAGTGAAAAACGTTACACTGTGTTACAGCCTAGATAATGGCACAACGTGGCAGCAACCAACACTTATGACTTTCAACGCTTCGGCAAACGAATATGAGACCACCATCCCGCCACAAGACGCTGGGAAACGGGTAACGTTCAGAATTTTCACCTATGATAACGCCGGAAACCAAGCTGTAAACGACAATGCGGGGCAATATTACGTCTACCTAGTGGTCCCAGAGTACCCACAGACATTTACTCTGCCTCTACTTGTGGCTCTAGCTCTATTAGTCGTAGCCGTCAAAATCGGGAAAGACATCGCAAAACTCAAGACAACAACTGTTACATAGTACTTATAAAAACGCGAAAACCAATCATAATTCCGCCTAAGCATGCACAAAGGAAGACTCTAGCATGGAATTCCTGAAAGGACTGGTTGACCCCTGGTTCGACTCGTTGAGAAGCCCAGCTGAGTCCCAGCAGCGCGTGCTCTATGACCTGCTGGAACTCTACAGGAAAACTCAATACGGAATCGATCATGGATTGCTCGAGGTCCATGACAGTGAAGATTTCCGCAGAAAACTGCCAACAATCAATTATCAGAGGCTTATGCCATATCTCGAAGGGGTAAGAAGCAGCAGCTATAAAATAATCTTGCCCGAGCCCCCGTTGTTATGGGTAATGACTCGAGGTTCAACAGGACGCTCGAAGATTCTGCCAGCGACACAAACTCACCTAGAACAAATATTCTCATGTGGAGCAAGGGCTTTCATAAACTACGTCTTGAGAAAAAAAGACTCAGCAATTTTGACTGGCAGAATCTTGAACCTTAATTTTCCTTCGACAGTGGCAACCTTGGACTCAGCTGGACAGAAAGTCACGTACGGCTACAGCTCAGGAACCTACGCCAAGCTGAACCCAATGCTCAACCAAGCCAGCCTTGTGCCCAGACAGGAAGACATAGACGCTCTTGGCCCAGGCATAGGCAAAAGAGACTGGGAACGAAGATTCGAACTGGTTTATCAAAGAGCTCTGAACGAAAACGTGGTCGCAACCATGGGCGTCACACCAGTCGTCCTATCGTGGGCACGGTACATAAAACGAAAACACGGAAAAAAGCCTCGCGACCTCTGGAACTTCTGCGCGTTATTTTGCACAAGTGTCAGAAAAATCCAGTTCCGATACGCACCGATACTGAGAAAGTACTTCGGCGAAGTGCCCATCGTGGAAATCTACAGCGCAACCGAAGGAGTCTTCGCCCAGCAACTCGACGATCTACCGTACATTTCACCCAACTACGACAAATACTACTTCGAAGTCGAGACTGGCAAAGGAACAAAAATGCTCCATGAACTCAAAAAGGGCGAGTGGGGCAGGCTCATAATCTCTTCATGCATGTTCCCAAGATACGACATCGGCGACATGATAGAATCAATGGGCAAGAACTACTATCGCATCTTCGGAAGGCGCACCTTCCTAACGCTCGCTGAGCACAGACTGTACAGGTTGTTGTGGGGCTGGCTGATCTAGGGTGGCGGATGCCTTCTCGTTGCCATCATGGTTCCATAAATCGCTGCTAAAATGATCACAATGCCGATGATGACAAAGAACCAAGCCCAAGCCGTCTCAGTTGGCACGTTCAGATATGTCCGGATATAGAACAGAAGGCCTATGACTATCAGGATTACGCCGCCAATGATCGGCGCAACGGGTCCATAACCCCGCTTTTCCTGCTTCTCCACCTTCTCACCTTTCTCAGACTTCTCACCTTTTTCCCGCTTCTCACCTTTCTCAGCCTTCTCACGCCTCGGTGGCGGAGCAGCTGGAGATGGAGCAGGCGCAGGTGCTGGTGCCGCAGCTGGTGCAACCGCTGCTTTAAGGGACATGCCACAGTTAGGACAGAAGCTCATAGCCTCAGTGACTCTGCCGCCGCATTTAGGACAGTTTGGCATACTTCTCACCACATTCGCTTTGCCTCTATTTTGAACGAGAGAGTATTTAAAATGTATACATGCGCATGGAACACACAACGATCTACTCATGTAGCGGGTCCGCTGAGGCGTTTCATTGGCACTAAAGAAAAACTTATATCTGAACTGTGTTTTCTAGTGTTCGAAACGTTTAGGAGAGTAAATTAGGAATTGTCAGCTGAATTGGCAGGCACCCCTGTCCTCATACTAAGGGAAGGCGCATCTCGCTCTAGAGGCAGAGACGCTCAACACGCAAACATAATGGCATCCAAAATAGTTGCTGAATCAGTTAAAAGCGCACTAGGACCCAAAGGCATGGATAAGATGCTCGTCGACAGCTTCGGCGACGTCACAATAACCAGCGACGGAAGAACAATACTGAGCGAAATGGATATCCAGCACCCAGCAGCCAAAATGATGGTTGAAGTATCCAAAACGCAAGATGACGAAGTCGGAGACGGCACAACAAGCGCCGTAATCATTGCAGGTGAACTTCTGGGCAAAGCCGAAGACCTCATCGACAAAAACGTTCACCCAACAGTCATCATCGACGGCTACAGAAAAGGAGCAGACAAGGCTCTCGAAATCCTAGAAAAAATAGCCATACCCGTCAAACCTAACGATCGACAGTGGCTGAAAAGAGTAGCAGTAACAGCGATGGCGAGCAAGCTTGTAGCCGACCACAAAGAGCAACTGGCTGACATCGCCTCTCAAGCAGTCCTTCATGTAGCCGAAAAGACCGACAAAGAATACAGGGTTGACATCGAAGACATCATGGTTGAGAAAAAACCAGGAGAGTCAATGACTGAAACCAAACTCATCAACGGCATAGTCGTGGACAAAGAAGTGGTTCATTCAGGCATGCCAAAACGTGTTGAGAAAGCCAAAATAGCACTGTTAGACACGCCACTGGAAATAGAGAAAACCGAATTCGACGCCAAGATCAACATTGAAAGCCCAGATCAAATGGAAGCCTTCTTACAGCAAGAGGAATCGATGCTGAAAGAAATGGTTGAAAAAATCGCTAAAACAGGCGCAAACGTCATCATAGCTCAAAAGGGCATCGATGACCTTGCTCAGCATTTTCTCGCTAGAAAGCAGATTCTCGCCGCGAGACGAGTTAAGAAATCCGACATGGAAAAACTCGCGAAGGCAACTGGTGGAAAAATAATCACCAACCTAGACGATGTGTCAGAAAAGGACTTGGGCTACTCTGAACTGGTGGAGGAACGCAAGATTGGCGATGACAAGATGACGTTTATTGAGGGCTGCAAGAATCCGAAATCAGTTGCCATCCTCATAAGAGGCGGAACTGAAAGAATCGTTGCTGAAGCGGAGAGATCAATACATGACGCTCTGTGCGTCGGCAGAGACGTCGTTCGAGAACCCAAGATTGTCGCGGGAGGAGGTTCGCCTGAACTTGAAGTCGCGAGAGCGCTGCGAGAGTATGCACAGACTCTTCCAGGAAGAGAGCAACTGGCTGTTACCTCTTATGCTGAAGCATTAGAATCCATACCATTGACCCTTTCAGAGAATGCTGGGCTGGACCCAATCGACATAATATCCGAACTGCGAGCCCGCCACGAGAAAGGTGAACTTTGGGCTGGAATCGATGTCCTCGAAGGCAGAGCAAAAAACATGGAAAAGGTAGGTGTCTTTGAACCCTTAGCCGTCAAGAAGCAAATGGTCAAATCAGCAACTGAAGCTGCCACAATGATACTCAAAATCGACGACGTAATCGCATCTGGAAAAATGAAAGCCCCTGCAATGCCGCCTAAAGGTCCACCCGGAGGCATGGGCATGGGTCCTGAAGGCGCTGGAGAGTTCTAGTATCAACTCCGACGAAAAGAAAATCTGGGTTGGTCCGCCGAAGCTAACTCGCTTTGAGAGAGCACGGATAGTGGGAGCTAGAGCCCTTCAAATCGCCATGGGCGCTCCAATCCTTGTTGAGCCTTCCCAAAGCCAAGCCAACCCAATCGACATAGCTATAAAAGAGCTAGAGATGGCCATCCTTCCAATGACCATTCGCCGAACTCTACCAGACGGAACACATCAAGACATCCCGCTCAGATGGCTGCTGCAATAATACCGCAAATCATTCTCTATTTTTTTCAGGAAGGAATTTCTTGCAGGGCAAAGATGAACTGAAAACTTGGGGCATGGCAGCTTTTGTTACGGTTGCCCTAGCGATCTTTGTATTCCTAGCTCAACGCTTTGTCGTCCGTTTCTTCGCTGACATTGTATTTGAAATCTGCATATTCTACATTCCAGCCTTTGCGTCGACGTTATTCTACATATACCTGAAACGAAAACTCTGACTCAGCCTGCCGTCGTCAACGTCTTTTTGGCGTCTTCCAACACTTTTTCTATCCTTTTCCAATGAGCCCCACGCCAGTATATCTGTCCACAGTTCCGGCATTGCCAAAACCGGTCATAGTAGGAGGAAGTTGTAGAGGGAATTCTCTTTTCGACTTTGCCTTTGGGTACTGATTGAATCTCGCCGTTGCATTTTGGGCAGCGTGAAATCGTCACGTCAATTTCGAGTTTGAATCTGTATCTTTTGGCTAAGCTGGCTAGGTTTGCGGTTTGGTCGGGGCTTCCCATGAGGAAGGCTTCTGCGCCTTTGGCTATTGCTTGTCTGTAGAGTTCAAGGTCTCGCGTCAGTAGAATCCGGTCTTCTTTCTTGGCTCTCTGTATCAGCTCTTTGTCGTCTAGGGTGCCGGCATATTCAACGTCATTGCCTAGGAGGCGAAGCCAACGCGTTAGTTTGCCCAGCATCCCATCTGTCACGAACTTCAACCAGAGCCTCCATGCCATAATGAGTAACGTTAGAGTCCAATTACTCGCCCTGAGCCAGGTTTGGCTATGACTTCATTCTCATCCATTTCGAGCTGACCGTTCACAAACGTTTTCACGGGCAAGCCTTTAACTCTCCAGCCATCAAAAGGCGAAAACTTGGCTTTAGAGTGGAACTTGGAAGCGTCTATTTTGCTTTCCTTCTTTAGATCGACAACTGTAATGTTGGCGAATGAGCCTTCGTCCAAGCTTCCGCAGCCTTTGAGACGGTATATCTTGGCGGGATTTTCACATGCCAAACGGATCAGTTTGCGCAGTGTCAGACGCCCCTCGTTTACCTGCGTAAGCAATAACGGCAGCATCGTTTCTAAGCCTACAATGCCGGGCTTCACGTCCCAAACTGATTCAGCATTCTTCTCAGTTATTGAGTGAGGGGCATGGTCAGATGCGAGTGTGTCCACAGAGCCGTTCTGTAGATTCTGCCAGAGGAAGGCTACGTCGCTTCGTTGTCGTAGAGGGGGGATCTCGAGCCCGAGTTTGCCGCATTTCCTAAGGTGCGCACTTGTGAGGAGTAGGTGATGTGGTGTAACTTCGCACGTTACGTGAAAGCCAAGTTTTTTTGCTCTTAACGCCGCCCTCATGGCTACTTCTGAGCTTACGTGGCAGATGTGTAGGTGAGCCCCGGATTTTTGAGCGAGTCGTGTTACTCTCTTTACAGCCTTTTCTTCAGCCTCAGGTTCGTGGGCTTCTAGGAAGGCTTTCAAGTCGTGGCGTCCTTGTTCTATGAGGCTGCTCTTAGCCTGTTGGATCATAGCCTTGTCTTCGGCGTGTACTGCAACTGGCACTTTTGCCTTGCAAGCATATTCGAAAGCCGTTAACAATGCGTTATTGTCGTCTATGTTGACTCCACCTATCTGCTCCAGAAGATACAGTTTGAAACCCACGGCGCCGGTTTTCACGATTCTAGGAATATCATTCACCTGTGTTGGAAAAGCCGAGTTGAAAGCTACGTTGACGAAGATGCGGGACTCGGCCATTCGCATACGTTCCCTCAGGGTCTCTACACTCATAGTTACTGGTCGATTGTTGGGCATGTCGACAATGGTTGTGATGCCGCCTGCAGTAGCGGCGCTTGTTCCAGTCGCGAAATCCTCTCGGTAAGCGAGTTGCTGGTCTCTGAGGTGGACATGTGAATCGATGAGTCCAGGTAGGGCTAGGTTGCCTCTCAGGTCGATCTGGGTCGCGGCTTCCGGAAGGTTTGTCTTCTTGGCTATTTTGATTATTCTACCTCTGTCGATGGCTATGCCAGCTTCGATTAAGCCCCTGCTTGTGTAGATTTTGGCATTGTAGAGAACCATGTCGACGGGCAAACGTGCTACTCCTCAGGCTGAAGCGTTTTCCTTCGAGAAGTTGAAGGCGGTTTTTCCACTTAAGTCTAGTGATTTTGGTTTGCGGATTAGAAAAAGAAAGGTGTGGAGAAGGTTACTTGTACGGTATGAACTCTTTTCCAAGTAGTTCTCTGCCAATGACGATGCGCTGGATGTTTAGGGCTCCTTCTGCTCCGATCACGTAGGACATTACTCCGCGCCAAGCCATGTCTAGGGGGCATTCCTGTGAGTAGCCGTAGGCTCCCATCCAAACCATGGCGTGTTCTGCAGCGTGCATGGCAAACGGTGGGATCTTGAGTTTGCATGCTGAGATGTACTTGACGACTTCGAGCGCGGACATTTTGCCCTTGTATCGTTCGTTGACCATCCAAGCTGTTCGGTAGAGTAGAGTTCTGCTGGCTTCGAGTTCTGTCCAGTCGTCTGCTAGTTCGAATTGTATGCCTTCGAATTTTCCGATCGGTTGTCCGAATGCTTTGCGTTGTTTGATGTAGTCCATGCCTATTTCGAGTACTCTTTGAGCTACGCCGACGCATACGGCGCCGATGAGTATGCGTGCGAGGTCGAAGCCTTCCATGGTGGGGTAGAAGCCTTCGCCTTCTTTGCTCAGTCGGTAGCTGTCGGGTATTTGGACGTTTTTCATGCTGAAGCCGCCGGTTGAGATGCCCATTCTGCCTACGTCGTCGAAGCGTTTGGTGACTTCGACGCCTGGCGCTTTGATTGGTATGTAGAATCCGGTTAAGCCTTTGTGTGGTGCTCCTGCTGGAGCTGGTGATGTTCGGGCGGTTATCCAGTAGCCTCCGCCTAGTGTCTGGACTTCTTCTGTGCCGCTTATGTACATTTTTTCTCCGTTGATTATCCAGTTGTCGCCTTCTTTTTTGGCTGTGGATTTGAAGCCGGCTACGTCTGAGCCTCCGCCGGATTCTGTTGTGGCTATGCCTATGAACGCGTTGCCTTTAGTCGCCGGTCTGATCACGGCGTTTCTGACTTCTTCTGAGGCGTATTTGTCGACTACGTAGCCCCAGCTTGATTGGACTAGCCAGAATACGGGTACGGCGCAGCTGATGTCTGCGTAGCCTAGTTCCTCGGCTGCGATGCAGGCTGTTATCCAGTCGGCGCCTGTGCCTCCGTGTTCTTCAGGTGCAGTCATGATGAGTAAGCCTAGGTCGGCCATTTCTTTGACTAAGCCTTCGGGCATTAGTCCGGTTTTGTCCATTTTTCTGACGGCTTCTAGGTTGAGTTTTTTCATGCACCATTCGTGTATGGCTTTGCGGAATAGCTGTTGTTCTTCGGTGTAGCTGAAATCTATCATGTTGTTTCTTTCTCCTTTCTATGTTGAGGGAAAGCTGTTTTAGTCTATGATCGCATATAAGATTTGTCGAATTGTGTTCGTGTGGCGGTTCTAGGGTTAGTATGAGAGCAGAAAAATTTTTTTTCGGTGAAAGTTAGACTTTTTTTTGGTGCGTCTTAGGGCTGTTCGTGTTTCTGTACGGCGGCTTGGGCTCTGTTTACTTTTGGTTTGTGGTGCGTTTCAACATGGTTAGCGTGACGTTTGCGTATGTTGACTACCTGTGCGGGAAAGATAATTTCAGAAGAGGGGGGCAGGCGCCTTTAGCGTCTTCTTCTTCCATGTTGTGGGTGCGGGATGCGGGTGAAGGTGTTTGGACGTCGTCGTACGACTGTTCCAAGTGACATCAACGCCTACGATGTTTGCCGAGGCGTGTTTCAGTTCATGAGTCGTTAACTTTCGCTTGGAAACCGTAATAATACCGAGCTGGTTTCTGTTTAGAAGTAGTTATCTGCTCTGGGTGTTTGATGACTACTACTTCCATGTAGGTTGCTGGCTGTGCGGCTGTAATGCTCAACCGCTCTTGATGGCATCATCAAGCCCGTGCGTTGTTTGGGATCCATTCTCTGGTATGGACATAGTATTTCCGCGGTCGGTAATCTGTCGTCTATCTCAGCCAACCTAAGATGAGCGTACATTGAAAACCTTTATAGGGTGAAAATACAAACAACATCAGATTGTGGAGTCCCTAAAAGCTGTGCTGAGAATCTTCTCGGTTATGTCCCTCTTGTGGTTAGCCGCCTTTCTTATCATGCTATTTTTCTTCCCATTGATCGAGCCTCAATCGATTCAACCACAGTTTTCTTTAATGTATGCTTGGAACTTTTTCTACGGCATGAGTCTTTACATCATTTTGATCAGCACTCTTTCCACTCTGGTGTATATTGCTTTCAAACCTCTAGGAAAAAAATTTAGGATTTTCGCCATCACGTATTTCTCAGTTGTTTCGGGTGTATTTGGGTCTTTAGGAGTGTACTCCGTATTCAAAGGAAACCCCGGATACCCTTTGTGGATGATTCTCATATGGCGAAATTGGTGGTTTTCATTCACCTTTGGGATCGTCGCCCTCTACT
>Ga0315314_1004273_pt1 | contig 10790 bp, 10 predicted proteins | sample TDP9_MG_FD_203631 | JGI IMG/M metagenome (GOLD analysis project Ga0315314, IMG submission 203631) | Freshwater sediment microbial communities from Lake Towuti, South Sulawesi, Indonesia - TDP9 | ecosystem: Environmental > Aquatic > Freshwater > Lake > Sediment | place: Indonesia: South Sulawesi... | reverse complement strand
TCCTTCAAGCCTCGGCTGGCTCATACACGAAGGCAAAGCACCCCGAAAAAAGCGAAGAAGTTCAGCGGCTTCTGGAAAGCGCCAAAGAAAAGCGACAACTTGCTATGTCGCTAACTGAAGTGTTACACGCTCCAACGATCGCCTCAACAACGACCTCTTTCAGCACACCAACCCAAACCCACGAACAAGCCGTAGGCCTTGAAAGATTCGAACATGCAGACATACAAGCAAATCTGATTATCAGAGTGAAGGAGGTAAAGGTTGGGGAGGATACAGATCTAGAAATAGAGTTGGTTAACGCAGGAAAAGCACCAGCCCTAGTGGTTAAAGTTGAAGAAATCATTCCGGAAAGCTTTGAAATAAAAGAAGTACCCGAAAAATACAGGATTGAAGACCGCTACCTCAACATGAAAGGAAAAAAACTGGATCCGTTAAAAACGGAAGAAATAAAAATAGTTGCCAAGCCATTGTCCAAGGGCATGTTCACCATGAAACCACGAATCCTCTACTTAGACGAAACTGGCAAGTACAAATCCCACGAACCAGAACCAGCAACTATAACAGTTAAAGAGCTTGGAATAAAAGGCTGGATTAAAGGAGAAAGGTGACAAACCATTGCCTAAAAAACCTAAAGCTCGCCATATTTCTCCCTGACTTTTCTATGTAAAATCTTCCCTGTTGCAGTTCTGGGCATTTCCGAGTATTTGATGAATATCACTCTCTTTGGTCTTTTGTACCCAGCCATCTTGCCCCTACACCATTCAATAATTTCTTCCTCAGTGGCGTTTTCACCGTCCTTTAAAACGACAACTGCTATGACAACCTCACCCCACTTGTCGTCTGGAAGCCCTATAATGGCGACATCGCGCACTTTTGAATGTTGGGAGACTAGTTCCTCAACCTCTGACGGGTAGACATGTTCGCCCCCAGTTATTATCATGTTGTCCTTTCGGTCAACAATGTAATAGTAGCCTTCCTCATCCCGTTTAACGAGGTCGCCGGCGCTGAAGAACTCGCCCTTAAATGAGGCTTTGGTTTTTTCAGACATTTTATAATACTCATCGAACATCATTGGACCTTTAGAATAAAGTTCTCCAATTTCCCCGACTTTAACTTCGCAACCATTATCATCTAAAAGCTTTATTAAATCCACTCCCAAACATTCTCTGCCCATTGAGCCGATTTTTCTTAGCTGGTCTTCTGGCTTCAGTATTGTAACGAGTCCGGCTTCTGTAGAGCCATAAGCCTCATAAAGCTCAACGCCTGGGAAGCATTCCAAGATTCCAAGTTTTGTCTTGCTTCTAACTGGAGCAGAGGAGCACAAAAGCTTGTGTAGCGAACTTGTATCGAATTTTCTGCGCGTTTCTTCTGGAATTTCTAAAATGAGACTGTAGTGAGTTGGGATAAGTGATGTGAAGGTTATTTTCTCTCTGTCAACAATCCCCAACAGCTCAACAGGGTCGAAGCCTTTGTCTCTGCCAACAAATAAAGACGCACCGATGTAAAGGAATAGGAGCCCATAAAAGGTTGAGTTTACATGGAAGAGAGGCATGATAACCATTCCATTATCCTTCTCTGAAAAGCCGAATTCTACAGCATTGACGAGAAAGAATGCGGCGTAAGACTGGTGGGAGCGAACGACACCTTTTGGGACTCCTGTTATGCCAGAAGTGTATATTTGAACCCACGTATCCCTGCCGTCAACCTTGACTTCGGGATTGTGGTCCGGAGAATTAGCAATCAAATCTTCATATTTCACGTAGCCCTTTAGTGTTGATTCGCCAACAACTATATACTTGTCCTCACCGATTTTTTTCAGTCGTGGTCGAATTGTGTCTATTGTTTTTACGAATTCTTCTTGAATAATCATTGCTTTAGCGTCTGAATTATCTGCAACGTACTCAATTTCTCTTTCAACGAAGCGCCAACTGATAGGTGTGACAACAAGTCCAGCCTTTGCAAAGGCGCAGTAAATCTCAACAAATTCAGTGCAGTTGTAAAGCATGACAGCAACTCGGTCGCCTTTACGCAAGCCCATGTTTAATAAGCCGTTAGCTAGTTTGTTTGTTCTAGTGTTTAGTTCGGAATATGTCCATGCTTTGCCGTACCAGTCCTTGACAGCCAGTTTTGAGGGGTGCTTTTTGGAGTGAACGTTCAAGACTTCTCCCAAATTCAGCCAAGCCATTGCATTTTTTCACCCTTTGGCAAACTAAGATTTCTGTTGGAACTTTAAAACATTACTAATCCAAGAAAATATATACCTCTATCGCCCTCTCCTCTACATCTGAAAGGAGGATTAAGATGGAAATTAAAAAAGTAGCTGTCCTTGGTGCAGGATTAATGGGTCACGGCATAGCCCAAGTTGCAGCTCAAGTGGCAAAGTATGAAGTAAGCCTCAGAGACGTAGAACAGAGATTTCTGGACAAGGGCATGTCCATGATAAACGACAGCCTACAAAGATTTCAGAAAAAAGGAGCTATCACAGAGAACGAAGTTAAAGAAACTTTGGCGAGGATTCATCCAACCCTAGACTTGAAAGAGGCTGTTGCCGATGCAGACCTAATTATTGAGGCTGTTCCAGAAAACCCAAAACTGAAAAAAGACACTCTCTCTGAAGTTGATATATTGGCGAAGCCCACTGCCATTATAGGTTCAAACACCTCTTCAATAAGCATCACAGAACTTGCCTCAGCCACAAATCGACCCGAAAAATTTGTTGGATTACACTTCTTCAACCCACCGCAACTAATGAAACTAATAGAGATTATCCGTGGAGCAAAAACCTCAGACGAAACACTAAACACAATAGTCGAAGTCACCAAAAAAATGGATAAGGAACCAGTCGTGGTCAAAAAGGACTGCGCAGGCTTCATTGTGAACAGAATTTTGGTTCCAGCCTTGAACGAGGCGGTTTCTCTTGTTTGGGAGGGAATTGCCGACCCAGAAGACATAGACAAAGCAATAAAGCTCGGACTAAACTGGCCCATGGGACCGCTGACGCTTCTTGATTATCTTGGAGTTGACACAACTCTTTACATAGCCGAAGTTTTGCAAAACGACCTTAACCCAAAGTACAGCCCATGCCCACTATTGAGGCAAATGGTTCGAGCGGGTCTGCTTGGAAGAAAAACCGGTAAAGGCTTTTATGACTGGACCCAAAAGTAAAGGGAAATCTGGTGAAACTTATGGAATTTCAGAATACTCTTTACGAGAAAAAAGATGGAATAGCAACCATAACCATAAATCGCCCAGCAAGTTTAAACGCCATGAGCGTAGAAACAGTCCAAGAGATTTTTGCGAGACTTGAAGACGCAGAGAAAGACGAGAATGTAAAAGTCGTTATAATCACTGGTGCTGGTGAGAAAGCCTTCTGCGTCGGCTTAGACCTGAAAACAGTGAGGGACGTCACGCCAGTAAAAGGCGTAGAAACCGCAAGACTTGGACAAAAACTAACTTTGGCAATTGAAGAACTTGGAAAGCCCGTGATTGCAGCCATCAACGGCTTCGCCCTCGGCGGAGGACTAGAACTGGCAATGGCGTGCGACCTTCGAGTAGCCTCGGAGACCGCAAGAGTTGGACAGCCAGAAGTAAACGTTGGACTGATTCCAGGCTGGGGAGGAACACAGCGTTTGCCAAGATTGATTGGAAAAGGAATAGCTAAAGAGTTGATATTTACTGGAAAGATGATTGACGCCAAAACTGCCCAAGCAATGGGCTTGATTAACATGGTTGCGCCTTCGGACAAGCTCAGATCAGCCGCTGAAGAACTTGCAAAAGAAATTATGAGCAAGCCTCCAATAGCCATAAAACTAGTCAAACAACTCATTAACCGAGGCACCGAAACAGACCTGGGGAATGCACTGATTCACGAGGCAGAAGCCTTCGGGGTATTATCTTCAACCGATGATTACAGAGAGGGAATAACAGCCTTCACAGAAAAAAGAAAACCAGAATTCAAAGGAAAATAAACCATCGCATTTTCGATGGTGGCATTAATGAGAAAAGTCGCAATCGTCGGCGGAGGAGCCACTCAATGCGGTAAACGCGAAGCAAGCTGGCGAGACCTAGTGCAAGAAGCTGGAAAAACGCTGTTTCAAAGCGTGGACAATATTTCTCCAAAGGATGTTGACTCCTTAATAGTTGGAGCAGCCCAGCCAGAACGGTTCACTTTTCAAGCACATGTGGCTCCTATGGTGGCTGAATATTTGGGAATAGCTCCCAGAAAGGTCTTGGCTAGAACTGAGCTGATGTGTGCTTCTGGGCAGGCTGCAATTCGTTACGCGTGGGCTTGTGTTGCAACCGGCATGGCAGACATCGCTGTTGCCTTTGGCGTTGAGAAAATGTATATGCCTGATATGGCTGAAGCCCAAACAAACATGACCTGCGTGCTTGATAGAGAATGGGATGGCGTAAACGGATTATCAGCTCCACCGTTTTTTGCTATGACTGCTCAACGGCACATGCTTGAGTTCGGCACCACGAAAGAGCAGATGGCATTAGTTTCAGCTAAGAATCATCACTATTCCACAATGAATCCAATAGCCCATTTCCAAAAGGAAGTCACAGTTGAGGCTGTTTTCAAGTCTCCCATGATTTCTCCACCTCTGAACCTTTTTGACTGTAGTTCCATGACTGACGGGGCTGCTGGAGTGATTCTGGTTCCGGCTGAAGATGCAAAGAAATACACAGATGCGCCTACGTACATTATTGGCAGTGGACAGGCGAACATTGGAAACGTCATAAACGGCTTAGCCAGCCTAACCGAATGGGTTCCGCTGAAGATGGCTGTTGAAGAGACTCTGAGAACAGCAAAGATAACAAGAGACGAGATTGACATCGCAGAGGTGCACGATTGTTTCACGATTTCAGAACTCATGGAATACGAAGCGTTCGGCTGGTGCGAAAAAGGCAAAGGCGGGAAATTCATCGAGGAAGGACAACCCTACATCGGCGGAAAGATCGCTGTAAATCCGAGAGGCGGATTACTCGGTTGCGGACACCCATTAGGCGCTACGGCTATTCTTCAGACTCTGGATATTCTTCAACAATTTAGAGGAGAAGTCCAAAGCGGAAGACTTGTCAAGGATGCTGAAATCGCAGTTGCCCACAACTTAAGCGGACCCGCAAACGTTCACAGCATTATCGCTTACTCGAGGAATCCATGATGAGCGTCAAAATCAATAAAATTAAGCGTACAGACATGATTAGGCTTCCCAACATGCTGGACTTCTACCCATTGGAAGACGAAAAATCCACAAAAATCAGCAAATTCTTCCAAAACCTCAAAGAAGGCAAGTTAACAACAACAAAATGCAAAAGCTGCGGAAAACTCTTATGGCCTCCACGAATTATCTGTTCAGAATGTTCTTCTGAAAATCTCGAATGGATTGACTTAGGTGTGGAAGGCGAATTGTACGCTTTCACCGAGATGAAACTCGGCGCTCCCCTTGGTTTTGTTGAAGATTGTCCCTTCTGCATAGGTATTGTGAAGATTGGGGGCTTGCTGATTTCAACCAGAATTGACGATGCGAGATATGAGGACCTTAAAATCGGAGAGAAGGTTAGGCTTAAGATAGTTGAGTTGGAAGACGGAAGAGTCTTCTACAGGTTCTACAAAGTTAGAGAACAATAGTTTCCTCTTTTCTTTTTGGGTTTTGCGCGAATAATTTGTGTCTACTCCAATATTGGCACAAAGGAAGCGTGCGCATCGAGAAAAATTATATCTAAAGAGGACCTACTTCAGTTGATTGAAATGAAGTCGATTCGATCCTTGAAAATTACCACTCTCGCCGAAAACATGGTCCAAATGGGAGCTTTAAGCCACGGTTTAGGTCAATGGGGGCTCTCCTTCTTTTTGGAGTTCGTGGACGCAAGAGGCGATGAGAGAAAAGTAGTATTCGACACGAGTGCCAACAAGAAAGCGTTGATGTACAATATTAAACTATTGAAGAGCACGCACAAGGTGGATCTAAGTAATGTCGACTGTGTCGTTCTGAGCCACGGACACTTTGATCATACGGCGGCTACGGTCGAAGTGGTTAAGGCTGCTGGAAACGTGAAGGTCTACGCGCACCCTCATGCTTTTCTTCCTAGATTCTTCGAGGACAAAAAAGGGAAAAGGCGAAAGATAGGACCTCCTAAAGGAGAGGGATTAGCCGATATTGAGAGAGGCGGAGGAGAGGTTATACTCATGACAGAGCCAACTGAGGTGGTTCCAGGACTCTGGACCACAGGTCAGATTGAAAGAGCAACGGCATTCGAGAGCGTGCTAAGTCTTTCTAAGGGAGAAAGATTGATAATAGTCGTCGATGGGGAGGAGATTGACGATCAGATTCTCGATGACCAAGCTCTTTGGATGAATGTGGAGGAAGTGGGACCGGTTGTAATAACTGGTTGCGCTCATGCTGGTCCTGTAAACACTCTCTTACAAGTGCAGAGGCTGGGACGATTCAAAAATGTATATGGGTTAGTGGGTGGCACCCATTTGGTTGGACGTTCAGAGAACTACCTTAAGAGAACAGTAAGCGACCTAAAGCATTTCGGATTGGGATTGATTTCGCCCTGTCATTGTACAGGTTTCAAAGCTACGGCGGTTCTTTGGCAGAATTTCCCCGCTACTTTTGTTCTGAATTTCTGTGGCAGGATAATTGAAGTAGGAAAAGAGCAGAAGCCACGCATAGTCTGACTACTACAGATTTTTTCTTCAGCTTTCAACAATGAAATTTGGTCCTTACTTTTTCTGCACTTTCTTCTTAGGTCTTATGTAGATCGTCTTGTATTTACCACAATCTTGGAGTTCCAAGCATTTTTTACATTCTTCACTTGTTTCGTCGAAAACAATTGGCTCCAATCTGACCTCATAGCCAAGTGATTTATAGAGCACTACTGCCTCGCTTAGCCTAGGCTCATCCGCCACAAAACGTTTTGTCCAACCCTGCTTATCAAGTTCCACATCTCTGCTTTTAGCCTTAGAACATTTTCTGTTCATTTCTTACCAAAAAATACTGCATTAAGCGTTCTGATAAAACTATCTTTAAAAGGTGGCTAATACAAGTCTTCTTCGATTTCAACGTTTTGTTCAGGCATTTTTCCATGCCTTTTAATAAATTGTTGAAGTAGCTCGCTCTCCCTTATCGTGAACATCTTCGCCTCTTCGATGATGAAGTATTTTGCTTTTTTGTTTGTTGCAAGCTGTTGTTCCAACTCTTTTCGCAAGTTCAGTGTTCCTTTGATGTAAATGGTTTCCTTCTTCTCGTTTAAAAGGAGGTAAACGCCTTCTATCTCAGGAACCGTCTTTAGGCTTTCTTCTTTGAATGGTAACCACTTTTCCGGCGGTTGGGGGGCCTGCTGAATGCACAATCTTAAATCGCATCTTAGGCAACGATCTGCCTCTTCCTTAGCCATTTTCTCGTCGTATCCAAGTTCAACTTCGAAGAAGTTTCCTCTCCGTTTTTCAATAGGCAGAGATGGCATTGGAACAGATTGTTTGTAGGCGAACCTCTCCATTTTCCCAAGCCATAGATTCGGCTTTTTTGGTTCCACAAACCTATCTTCGAGGGTTTTTGTTCCTCCTAAATACTTGTCAATGGCGAAAGCAGCCTGTCTCCCTGAAGCCAACGCTTCAACGATTGAGCCTGGACCCTTTATTATGTCTCCGCAAGCAAAAACGCTTGGAATGCTCGTCTCCATTGTAGATGGGTTTGTTTCAACTAATCCTGCCTGTGATATCTTCAACGGGTTTGTTGTCTGCCATGAAAGGTCTGGGGCTTGTCCAATTGCAAGAATAAGTGTGCCAGTTTCCATGGTTGTTCTTTGGTTTTCGTCAAATGTTGGATTAAATCTTCTGTCCTCATCGAACACTGAGAGACAACGCATAAGCTCGACTCCTGCGACTTTGCCGTCTTTGCCCAAAATCTTCCTAATCCCATAAGAGTTGTGGATTTTTACTCCTTCTTCGAGGGCTTGGTGAATCTCCCATGTAAAAGCTGGCATCTCCTCGGCTTTCTCTAAGCAAACAAGTTGCACGTCATCTGCTCCAAGCCTCAATGCTGTGAGGGCAACATCCATTGCAACACTGCCACCGCCAATCACCAGAACTTTTCCCTTTAAGCCCGGAGCTTTTCCAAGTCTAACATCTCTTAAAAAGTCGAGCCCACCAAATATGTCATCAAGGTTGGAACCTTCAACCTTTAATTTTCTACTTACCTGCAAGCCCACAGCCACAAGAACCGCACCAAAACCTTCCTCCTTAAGAGCCTCAACTGTAAGATCTTTTCCAAGAACGACGCCCGTCTTGATTGTCACGCCAAGGTCAACGATTTCTTTGAGGTCTTTTTCAACGATTTCCTTCGGCAAGCGGTATTCTTGGACTCCGTAACGCATCATTCCACCGGGTTCAGGCATAGCCTCAAAGATTGTTACAGCGTGTCCAAGTCTAGCCAGATAGTAGGCCGCGCTTAATCCGGCGGGACCAGATCCTATTATGGCAACCTTCTTCCCAGCTGGGGTTGCAGCCGCTATTTTTTGTTTCCATGTTCTATCATCGTTTTCCATTGCGAAACGTTTTAGGCTGCAAATTGAAACAGCCTCGTTGACTTCTCTTCGTCTGCAAACCTTCACACACGGGCGCGAACACGAGTGGGCGAGAACGTTTGGCAATGGCAGTTTTTCCCGTACAACCGCTGCAGCCTCAGCAAAACTGCCCTCACAGATTAATTGGACATATCTTGGAACATCAACCTCTGCAGGACACGCATACTTACATGGAACCAAGTCAATTTCACGTTTTCCAGCCTTTAACGGCTTGTCTGTTAAGGCTCCAGTCGGGCAGACCTCAACACAAGCTCCACAGAATCTACAATCAGAATCCATAAGTGTTGATGCAGTTGTTCCAACAAAGACTTCTCCATTTTTATGAACGAAGCCTACTGCTTCGACACCGCGAAGCTCTCGGCACGCTCTCACGCAGCGGGTGCATCCAATACATAGGTTGTAGTCTCTCAAGAAAAGGGGGTCATTCTCTATTTTAGGCAGGTTTTGTGGAACATAACGAGGAGTGTCAGCTCTGATTCCGATGTATTCTGCAACCCTTTCCAGTTCGCAGTTTCCAAACTTTGGACAGCAACGTTCAGCCAATGGCACATTTGTCGAGCAAGGCTCTCTTGTACATCCCTCCTTTTGGGCGCAGATCAGACATGCATGCGAGTGTTTGGCTAAGATGCGCATTAGCTGAGCTTTTCTTGCCTCTCGAACATTCTCGTTTTCAGTGTAAACCCTTATTCCATCAGAGACAGGTGTGCAGCATGCAAGTGCAAGCTCTTCTTGACCTTCAATTTGGACCAAACATAATTTACAGCCATCAAACTCCTTTCCAACAGACTCGTTTACAATTTTCTCGTTGCCACGATAAACAGCTTCAATAGATTTAATCTTGTTGGGTGCTACTAAGTCGGGATGATAACAAATGGTTGGGACATAGACATCTATTTTTCTAGCAGCTTCTAGAATTGTGGTGCCCTCTTCAGCCGCAGCCTCGATGTCGTTAATAAAAAGTTTGACAAATTTTGGGATGAGCTTTCCCTACCAAGAATGCGTTATCGCCTTTGGTTCACATGCCAATGCGCAAGGAAGTCTTCTTTCACCGCTCACTGGCTTGCACGGCGCACAGCTATACTTAATTTTCTTGCGATGCTCTTCCGTTACTGCCGCCATTTGTCCTCCTTCAATGTCGAATTCATTACTGATAAGTTCGAGAACTCCGTATGGGCATGCTTTGACGCATTTTCCACAACCATCGCATTTGTCAGTGTCAATGATGATGAAGTAGTCTCCAGAGCCATCTTTATACCCATAATGAGCCTGCATTCTGTTTCTTCTCCTGTTTTCTAACGCATACCTATCTGCTTCTCATAAAGTGCCTTTGCAAACGACGCAGCGCCTATAGCTCCAGCTAGAATCGGGTCAAGTTTGGGCTCAAGGGGTTTAATTCCAAGGTTTCTTTCAAGTCTCGAAACTATGCCAATGTTCTTTGCAACTCCACCAGTGATTACGAAGTCCTTTTCGATTCCCACTTTCGTCAGTAGGTCTATTATTCGGTCAACCATTGCGAGGTGATAAGCGGCTGCAACCTTTTCTTTGGGCCATCCTTGGCGAAGTAACGCTACAGATTCAGCCTTTGCGAAAATTACGCATGTGTTGCTGACTGGCGGGGGCTCTTCTGTGACGGTTAATGAGACTTTTCCAACCTCTTCTATTGGAATTCTAATCAAATCCGCAAAGACTTCGAGACCTCTGCCTGTTCCAGCCGCGCACTTGTCATTCATGAGGAATGACATGACCTTTCCTTTTTCGTCGCATCTTATAGCCTTACAGTCTTGCCCTCCAATGTCGAGCACCGTTCGAACTGATGGTCCATAAATGTAATGGGCTCCTCTTGCGTGGCATGCGATTTCCGTTATTGTCTTGTCGGCGAAGGGAATGTTCACTCTTCCGTAGCCAGTGCCAACAACCTGATGCAGATTTTCGGTTTTTAAGCCTGTTTCGTCAAGAGCCCAATTCATCACTTTGATTGCAGTTTGTTCGCTTACTCCACCCGTTCTCGTAACTGCATAAGCATAGAGTTCTCCATCAAGCATGACAACGGCTTTGCTGCCTACGGACCCTATGTCGATGCCGGCTGTGACTATTTTTGCCTGATGCCAATCCATGCTTGGCTGCGTATTCCTATATTCTCGCCATCTCCAAAATTCATCGGGTTTTTCACTCATTTCTGTCCCCCCATTTCAAATGCA
>Ga0315314_1004272_pt1 | contig 10792 bp, 8 predicted proteins | sample TDP9_MG_FD_203631 | JGI IMG/M metagenome (GOLD analysis project Ga0315314, IMG submission 203631) | Freshwater sediment microbial communities from Lake Towuti, South Sulawesi, Indonesia - TDP9 | ecosystem: Environmental > Aquatic > Freshwater > Lake > Sediment | place: Indonesia: South Sulawesi... | reverse complement strand
TCGAGCGGCTAACAGCCGCGAGGTCATAAAGGTAGTTATCCAGGTTGGAAGTGAGAGCGAGGATGTTTGAGGATGTGAGTGAAGCCGATCTTGAAGATGGACGGCACGCGTTGATGGGAGGAGGTGTGGGAGCCGAACTTCCGATCATGATCGCCCGCGGTCGGGGTGCTCTCGTCTGGGATAAACGGGGCAAAGAATATATCGACTGCACATCACAGGCTTGGAGCCTGAACGTAGGCTACTGCCACCCCAAGGTAATAGCAGCTGTCGCAGAGCAGATCAAACTGTATACGCATGTACGGACCTCCTTCGAAACGGTTCCGAAACTCCTGCTGGCCAAGAAGCTTGCGGCATTGGCACCGGGAAATCTGAAGAAGGTAGCCTTCTCGCTGACTGGTTCGGATGCAAACGAAGGCGCCATGAAGTTGGCGATGCGAAACCGTGACGGAGACACATTCGCCGCGTTGTGGGATGGCTATGGTGGCAGGACCTTAGCAACAATGTCGATGTCCTGGCCGCATCCAAACAATAGTCGTTTTCGGGCTTGGATGGGACCGGTGGTACGTGTGCCAGAAGCGTATTGCTATCGCTGCCCCTTGAAGCTTGACTATCCCGGTTGTCATCTGGCCTGTGCAGATCTGGCTAGAGAGACAATAGAGAGAGGCGCGAATAAGCCGCTGGTGGCGCTGATGATGGAACCAGTTCTGGGGAACGGAGGAATGATCGATTTTCCATCTGAATATTACTCAGCAATGCGCAAACTATGCGATGACTTGGGAATGCTCTTGATCTACGACGAGATCCAGACAGGTTTCGGACGGGTAGGAGCATGGTTCTCCGCACAACTATACAGGACGACGCCCGATATCCTCGTGATCGGGAAGGGATTAGGAGGAGGATTCCCACTCTTTGGGTTCTTAGCACGCGAAGACCTTAAGCCCTTATGGCCTGGAGACCACTCATTCACCTTTGCCCACTTCCCGGTCTCAATGGCAGCAGCACTAGCGTCGATCCAAGTGATCGAAGAAGAGCGTCTGCTCGAGCGTGCGCAGAAGTTGGGAAAACACGCGACAACACGTCTCAAAGAGATGCAGGAGAAATACAAATTGATAGGGGACGTACGGGGACCAGGACTCATGATCGGGGTTGAGCTGGTCAAAGATCGCAAGACCAAGCAACCTGCACGAGAAGAGACCCACCGCTTCGTGACCGAAGGCTTGAAGAGAGGAGTGATCTTCGGTGAGAGCAAGTACGGGGGATTAGGCAATGTAGTCAAGATCAAACCACCATTGGTAACCAAGGAGAAGCAGTTGGACGAGGCTCTGGATGTTTTCGAGGGGATCACAAAGAAATTGAACAGCGAACTCGCAAAATAGGATGAGAATCCTAAAGAACTACGCGCGATGCGGATCATGGAAGGCAACAGCGTCTCTCATTCCTACGGCAGCATGTAGAATAATATTAGCATCAAAGGAAAGATTCTTAAGACTTCGAATCGAATACATAATAATGAAAGAGGGCCCGTAGCTCAGCACGGTTAGAGCGACAGGCTCATAAGCAATCACGATGATGAGAGACCTGTTGGTCCCCGGTTCAAATCCGGGCGGGCCCACTATTTCAGTGGGGAAGGTTCTATCCAGTCTCTTATCAAGCTCAGAGTCTAAGGCGATTCTCGTTTTCATCTCTTCCAGTTGTATTGGTGAAGATTGTCTTTCCCTGCCTACAGAGAATAGCGACCTACGAGGTAGAGCTCAGAGTCTTCATTGCTTTGTCAACTGAAGCGTTTTCTCGTAGAGATTCTTTGCTGCGTATGTCCTTCTGTTGCCTTCAGCTGCACAAGCTGACACGCATCTGGCACAAGACCACTCTGGAAACAGTGTCCCCATCTGTCCTCTCTCTTCGCAGCACCGACCAAAGTCAAACTGGAGGCTTCCATTCCAGAATCTATGCGTCTGCTTTGCAATTCTCTCCGGGAATCTTCCGTCTTGGGAGGGAACGGAGTTTGTCTGAGCCCCGGAAGGACAGCAATCGACACATCTTCGACATCCCTTATCGCCATAGGGTATGTAGGAGCAAAATCTGTACTTGTTAATTTCCGGGTCAGTGTTTGTGAAATCGAATAGGTTAAAAAGAAACTCTCTCCATTTTCGAGTAGGATAGATAACGCCATCGCTGCCATCTTTAACTAGGTCTTCTTTGTCAAATACGATGATGGATCTAAGTGGTCCAACAAGCCTCTGAACCTTTCCACCAACAAATTCGTCTCTAAAAACAATCCTTGAGATCCCGAACTGTCCAAGCCCTATAAGCGCAGCAATACTTTTTTGGGGGTAGTTGCCTCCTTTAGACGGTCCATGGGAAACCCCTTGATGTGTGAGAGGTATGGCTTCTGTAGATACATTCTTGACGTTGTCGTTGTTCATCGCCAAGACCACGCTGCTATCCGCTACAAGGTCTATGGCTGCTCTGCTGGTAGCTCTATCGATCATAAGATTCACATCTTCGTACATTCTCGCGAACATGTGAGAGGACCCCCTCTCGTTTCCGAGGATGATCTGAGTGTAATCCTCAATGACTTTGGGAGAAAAAGGCAGCATCACAGAGACTATTACTGCCCGATTGTAGTTCTTGAGTGCAAAACTGAAGGAACGGGGGATCTCAAAGATTGTTTGCCTACCATATTCGTCAACCCTCTCTCTTCTCCGATTAGCATAAAACTCCCAGACCTCTCTCAAGCCAGCGGGATAGAAACCGACAACAGCTGGATTTCTCAAGCCTTCCCACAGGTCATAGTCCAAAGGAACATTACCAACAGCCAATCTAACCGCCGGCTGACCGTTCTCGTCTACAGCGTATTTTATCCTATCTCTACTCCACTGAAATTGCGGCTCTTCCTGCAGCTCCACAATCTTCTCCCTGAATGCTCTTGTAAGCTCTCCGACCGTAGCCTCCGTTCTTACCATAAGAAAACCTCTCTCCAATTTGATTTTACCATGTGATCAACGCACACAAATAAATCTTCTCTTGATGTTGACGACGACATTTTCCTAACATAGATAAGTAGGGGGTGCCCCTGCTGGGAGTATCATCAAGAATCGGGTTCGAGAGAATTATAGAGATGCCAAGAAGATATTGAGGGCTCAAAAAAGGAACAAGAGGATTGTCTGCAACCTGTCACTTAGCTGGTGATCAATGAAGGTAAACGAATAGGCACCGGCACCCCGTCAGGACAACGGGTTTAGCCGTCATTCTTTCAGCGTCCGCAGTAGTGCCGACCGGGACTTCTAGGAGTTAATGAGCACAGTTTCAAAACGTTCTCAAAACTTTAAATATTGTTCAGAGGGTTCTTCATATGTGGGTGATGACGGGTCTGACCCTGCTGATTTGGTGATGTAGATCTTGAGTGCGGAACCCACGCTAGATAACGAAGGTCTCTGATGACCAACAATGCTTATCTTATGAGCTGGACCCTAGAAACCTAATCGTGATAGTCGGATGAGAGTTTCTAAGAAGATTGATGTCATCCCATTGGCCTTTGAGAGCTTAGGCGTCAGATCAATGTGCACGTACGTTGAGACTCCTGACATCAAGATTCTACTGGATGCTGGAGTCTCGTTAGGACCAAATCGGTTTGGTCTGCCGCCCCATCCCAAAGAGTACAGGACTTTGAAAGAGAGACGTGAGATGATGCTTAAGGTTGCCGAGAAAGTTGATGTCGTTACGGTCAGCCACTATCACTTCGATCATCAGACCCCCTCCTATACTGATTACGCCTATAACTGGTCTTCGGCAGAGATCGCAGACAGGATCTACAGCGGCAAGGTCGTGTTCATGAAGAGCTATCGCTCACATGTGAGTTTCAGTCAAAGACGTAGGGGATGGATGTTCGCAACGACAAGCGGAAAGAAAGCAGAAAGGTTAGATACGGCCGACGGGAGATCTTTCAGATTTGGCGATACAACCATGACATCTTCTCCCCCAGTCGCCCACGGTGAGGCGAACTCCAGTCTTGGATGGGTGATAATGACCACCATCGATTACAATCAAAGTGAACGAATTCTCTTCACATCCGATATTCAAGGTCCAATGGACAGCAGAACTCTCGGGTTGATATTAGCCGAGAAGCCACACCTTGTGATAGTCGGGGGGCCACCTATATACCTATCAGGGATGGTGAAGCAAGAGAACATAGACAAGGCTTTCAAGAACTTGCAGAGGATCGCTGAAGAGGTCCGAACAACGGTTCTCGACCACCATCTTCTCAGAGATGAAGGATGGCGGGTCCAAACTCAGCCCGTTTTTGACAAAGCTGCAGAAGCTGGGCATAGAGTGGTCACGGCAGCCGATTTCATCGGAGAAGAGAATCGGTTTCTAGAATCACGAAGGAATAAGCTCTTCGAGGAAGATCCTCCTTCGGAGGAATTTGTCAAGTGGACAAAGATCCCTATCCTTAAGAGGAAGCCCATACCTCCTCCGATTTGATGCTTATCGCCTCACATAGATCCTCATGTCTTCGATTGAGGCTGAGGGAATCGGCAAATCCTTCATAGTTACCAGTCCGTGCGGAGCATTCAAGACTTTGGGGATCGAGTTGATAATTATGGCTACTGTTCCGATGTCGCCGTGTATGCATGGGGTTATCTTCTGTCGGATCTCTGGTGTTCCGTAGATCGTGATCGCGTCGTACTCTTCATCAGCACCGATGTAGGCTTCGAAGTCCAAGACCAAGACGGGTTCTCCGGCTCTGATTCCAGTAGCTCTCTGTCTCAAGCCAGCTACATGAAACGGTTCGACCTCCATGGCTTCGCTTTTCTCTCGCTTTTTGGCTGTAACTGGCTCAACTGGATTCACTTGGATTTTTTCAAGTTTCCATCCTAGTGCATCAGCAATCATTGCTATCGATTGTTCGAGTCCGATATGACCGGTTATCGCTTTGGTATTCGTCTTTTCTCTGAACTCTTCGAGTGTGAGTCCGGCTCCTATCTTCCTTTGGAATGGAACCCGCCTCCCGCCTGCGTTCATAACTCTTTTTACCTCTATTTTTTTAACTTCCTTGCACACACCTGTGAGAACGATTGGCAGCGCGTCCATCACAAAACCCGGGTTTATCCCTGTTGCCAGAACCGTCACACGACGCTCTTTAGCCAATCTATCAATCTGTTCGGCTATCTTCGCATCTGTGATGTATGGGTACGAGAGCTCTTCGCATGTAGAGATCACGCTTACTCGTTTTTCTATTACCTCAACTATCTGAGGATATACGTTCCTAAGGAATGATGAGGTTGCATGGACGACAATATCGATGTTGCTCTTGGATAGAACAGACTCTACGTCATTTGAGATGGGAATTCCGAGACGTTTATCTGCACGTACCACTTCTCCCAAGTCTTTTCCTACCTTATCCTTTGCTGTATCGATGGCTCCAACGATCTGTACGCCTTTCCTTCTGAGGAGCTCATGAGCTATGAGACTGCCTACAGCGCCTACACCGTATAATACGACTCTTACTTTCTGTGGTCTTGACAATCTTATGTCCTCCTGATCGCTCGATTCCAATCGGTCTTTAGAACTCAGTTGACCGTCACTATAAATCTTTGTGGTCTCTATAGTGCAAATCGGGCGGCAACGTATGATTGCTTGTATTGAAGACTTTGGGCAGCCTTCGAGCGAAAGATCAAAGCACCGGTTGGTTTGAGCAAATACGTACACCGCGAACCATGTGGTAACTAACATGGACAACTTTCTGCCAAGTTTTATCGACGAGGGTGGACGCATCAGGAGCTAATCGTTGACAGGTTGCAGGCACATGGTTGCAGAGAACCTTGATGTGATGCGTGCAAATGCGAAAGAAAACGTAACATGCCTATTTATGGTCCTCAACGGATTGTATACCTAGGTGTAATTGCGCTGAGGGTAGTGACGCGGCGCTGAGCGTTGTCTGTAGCATCTGAGGGGCCAAGATTTGAAAAGGTATGATCTTCCGACTGGAATGCGATATTCCACTCTGAAAGAGAGGAAAGATTTCTACATGGCTGAGTTTGACATGGAACATGTCGGAGGATGGCTTAGAGACGTGATGGAGAAACCGATTTTCGCTGTGATCATCGGGAGGCATACAAGGATCTGCCGTAGAAAGTATCGGGAGGACGCTTCGGCAACTATCCTCATAGATGAATACAGAGATCTCAGTGACGTGAAAGATCAGATCCTAGAATTCCTTCCTGAGTCCGTCTATTATGACAGGAATGTCTATGATGAGAAGGGCAATGTCGTTGGTCAAGAGATGGCTTTCGATCTTGACCCCGAGAATATGACATGTCCAGTGCACGGCTCTTTAGAACAGAAAATGAAAAGAGGCCAGGGATTGAGCTTCTGCAAGTTAGAGTTGAATATGGTCAGAGATGAAGCCTTGAGGTTGTACGAGGAGATCAAGACAACATTCTCGCGGGTGAGGATAGTATATTCAGGCAGAGGTTTCCACATCCATGTCCTCGACAAGGACGCGTTTGGGTGGAGCTATGATGAGAGGAGGAAGCTTTCTCAGGATTTGAAGGCCAACGGCTTTCTTATAGACGAGTGGGTTACGTCTGGAGGCATGAGGTTGATGCGATTGCCGTATAGCCTCCACGGTTTGGTCTCCAGAATCGTGACTCCTCTGGACATAGAACGTTTGGGAGAATTTGAGCCGACTACAGACCAGAGATGCATACCTAATTTTTTGAAGTCGTCTTTCTAACCTTTTTCTATTGCTCATTCACTTAATTTTTGATTTCTTGCGTGCCATCAGCGAGCATACACGTATAGTTGCTGTCCACATCCTCGGAAAACCCGCTTCTGAAAAGAGTCGATGGAGTATGCCCAAGTTCGGGCTCGCCTCTTATGGGCGTTCTCCGATATGGTCTCCCTCGTAATAACTCTTATATCGCCGGCTTAGCCATATCATCGGAAAGATGATGCAGAACCCGATGGAAGACAACAATAAATTGAGAGCACTGAAGCTCTCAACAATCGCGATATCAAGTGTGGTTCTTATAGAACTTTGCTTAGGTCTAGCCGTACGCAGTCTAGCTATTTTGAGCGACGGGTTACACGCGTTATTTGATGCCTTAACGACTTTTGTGCTTCTTATTACAACTCGCGCCTCTTTGAAACCTCCGGATGAGGAACACATGTATGGTCATGAGAAACTCGAATCCGTAGGCGGGCTAGTGGGAGGAGTGGCTTTGATAGGCTTAGCTATATCGATACTGTTCGAATCAATTCTCAGGCTCATGGAAAACAGGCCCTACATCGTCTCGGAATTGCAGTTCGCCGGTTTCTTTGCCATCGGTTATACGCTCTGTATAGACTTGATTAGAGTTGCAACATTGAGAAGTTCCGGAATAGGAGAAAGCTTCACGACTAGGGCTGGGCTCTATCATGCCATCGCAGACCTGGGTTCAACGCTAATTGCGCTTCTCGGATTCGGGCTGGGAACTCTGGGATTTCTTCACGGAGATGCCTTCTCCTCGGTAATCTTGAGTATTTTGTTGGCTTTTTTGAGCGTTAGACTTGTTTGGAGCACTGGAATGGAATTGAGCGATTCAATATCAAAGGATATGGTGAGAAAAATTGAAAATGAAATATCTAGTGTGGGCGGTGTTTACAGATACGAGAGATTGAGGGTGAGAAAGTCTGGCGAAAAAGTCTTCATCAGAGGGACGCTCAAGGTGCCTGATTACGTAGGCCTTGAAGAGGCTCATGAAATATCAGCAAAGATCGAATCGAAGATTAAGGGCGCTGTCAAAAATGCCGATATTGCACTTCACATTGAACCAACAGAGATGGGAGAAATGCCGATAGAAGGGTTGATCGAGAGACTTATTGCTGCCGTGGACGGAGTAAAGGAAGCACATGACGTGAACACCGCTTACGTGGATGGCAAGCTGTACGTAACCTTGCATGCTCAGGTAGATCCGGAGATGTCAATAGAAGAGTCGCACGAGATAGCGGAGAGAATTGAAAGAGCAGTGACTGAGAATGTCCGAGGTGTTGAAAATGTCACTGTGCACATGGAACCCTACACCTCCGAGCTGAAGAGAGGACGCGCGATAGACGAAAGTGAGGTGAGGCAAATTGTTGAGAAGGTTGCTGAGAATTATCGACAGGACTTGAAGATAAAGAGAATAGTGACATATGTTGCTGGTGACAGGCGTCACATAAATATCGACTGCATTTTCAGTGGGAGAATTTCGATAGACAACGCGCACGAGATCGCGTCACGATCGGAAGATCTGATAAGGCAACGGTTTGCGGAGACAGTTGTAACAGTCCACATGGAGCCGAATCCGAGCGAAATTACGGGCTGAAGGTCTATTTTCAAACGATGCAATGGTCCGTTTTGGAGGAAGATTGCTTTCAATTCGTTTTCTCGCATCTTTGTTCCCACCTTAGGGATCGCAATCAAACAAATCTATCTGGGATTCTCCCCTATCCAAGATTGAATCATGCCGCAGGAGGTCTCTTCTTGAGGATTCCTTCAATCGCGTGTGATGTTCGCGATGAGAGGGTTTGCGAATCGCAGGATATCGGCTGTCTTCAGCTCGAGCAACTTGTTCCGTGATCCCCCACCACAGTAGACCGTATCATGCTTGAGGATGGACTCGTCAAAGACCGTCCTCATTCTAGTCCTATGTCCGATTGACGGGGTTGCCCCCGGGGGATAACCGCTTATCTCCTCAGCCTGGTCAAAGGGAACTAACTGCACATGTTGAACCCTAAGTGCTTTGGCTGCGGCTTCTAGGTCGACTCTTTTGTCGCCGGGCACAATTAGGATGACAAATTCGCCTTCGTTTGTCTTTGAAATGAGGTTCTTCGTTATCCGACGCAGTTCGATTCCGGTAGCCTCCGCTGCATCGGCTGTGTGGATTGTCTCAGTTTTCTCGATGATGCGATACCAAAATCCATTCAGTTTTAGGAAACGTTCTAGGTCCATCAGATCGACCTCGATTAGAAATGTGATTCAGACAAAAATACTTTATCGTAGGTTGGCCAGAATCGATCTGGATCTTTTGGGTGGGAAGCGCGCACTGATTCAGTCGCAATCAACGACTATTCGGCTAGAGAGAAATAGACATGGAAGATAAATGGAGGTCGGTTACTGTATTTCTCAATTGCCTTGCTTGTTCAAGGCAATCTAGTATGAATTATTAGTGAGAGACCGCTATGTTATATTTGAAGAGGATAACAAGGTAATGATGGAACCTGAAAGATGTGATGTGCTTTCGGAAGTGAAAGGTACTAAGATCATCAGAGTTAACCCTTGTGAACCAGACCTTGGGCTGATACGTGAAGCCGCGAACACCATAAGAAGGGGCGGCACGGTCGCATTCCCAACCGAAACGGTGTACGGGCTCGGCGCTGACGCCTTGAACCAAGAGGCGGTTACTAAGATATTCGAAGCCAAGCAGAGACCAGCGGATAATCCCATAATAGTCCACATATACAGCGAAGAGGATGTGAAGCGTTTATCAGCAGAGGTTCCGGTGCAGGTAGCCGTTTTGGCCGAAAAGTTCTGGCCTGGACCGATCACGATTGTCTTGAAGGCGGCGAGTATGGTGCCGAGGGTGACCACGGGCGGACTCGATACGGTTGGTATAAGGATGCCAAGTCATAGGATCGCTCGCATCCTGCTCCGTGAGTCGGGTGTCCCGATCGCTGCTCCAAGCGCCAATGTTGCAGGCAGACCGAGCCCGACCAAGGTCGAGCATGTTATTGAGGATCTTGCAGGTAAGATAGACATGGTAATTGATGGTGGTCCGACGAATGTGGGGGTTGAATCCACAGTCATAGATCTGACGAAAAGCCCTCCAGTAATCTTGAGGCCGGGTGGGACCACTGCCGAGGAGCTAAGGAAGGTTCTAGGGCCGCTTACTTTACACCCGAGTGTTCGAGCCGAAGGAGAAGTCAGGATAAACCGTGCATTATCGCCCGGAATGAAATATAGGCATTACGCTCCGAAAGCTGAGATGTTTCTCGTAGAGGGCGAGGCGGATGCTATTGAGTGGAAGATCGAAGAGATTGCCAACGAATACGTGAGCCGAGGCAAAAGAGTCGGGATACTATCATTCGACGAGAACAGACTCGCACATATCCGAGCCACAGTGAAATCTCTCGGAAGTAGAGACGACCCGGAGACAGCAGCCAAAAATGTCTTCAGTCTCCTGAGAGAATTCGACAAGGAAGGGGTTCAAGTGATAATTGCTGAAGGAATGTCCGAGAAAGGTTTAGGTTTAGCCGTGATGAATAGATTAAGGAAAGCTTCTAGTCATAGGATAATCAAGGTGTAAAATAGTTGGCGTGGTCGATCTCTGTGAGGTTTGGCGTCCACGAGTCATGTGTGGAAAGAGGTGAGGCTGAGGAATGGTTCTAGTAGTTTCTAACACCCTCGGAAAACGTAGAGAAGAGTTCATTCCCCTACGCAAGGATGAAGTCTACATGTATGTATGTGGACCAACTGTCTACGATTTCATACACATAGGCAATGCGAGAGCATTTGTTGTGGCTGATGTTGTGCGGAGATATCTTGAGTACAAGCGGTATAGGGTACGGTTTGTCAGCAACGTAACTGATGTTGATGACAAGTCGATTAGAAGAGCTAAGGAGATGGGCATAAGCCTACAGGAGCTAGGAGAAAGATACAGCGACGCATACTTTGAGGACATAGCCGAACTGAAAATCATGAAGGCTGACATCAGTCCTAGGGCAACCCAACACATCAGCGAAATAATCGACTTGGTCCAAACCTTGATCG
>Ga0315314_1004271_pt1 | contig 10793 bp, 10 predicted proteins | sample TDP9_MG_FD_203631 | JGI IMG/M metagenome (GOLD analysis project Ga0315314, IMG submission 203631) | Freshwater sediment microbial communities from Lake Towuti, South Sulawesi, Indonesia - TDP9 | ecosystem: Environmental > Aquatic > Freshwater > Lake > Sediment | place: Indonesia: South Sulawesi... | reverse complement strand
CCAACGCCATCGCCCCGGAACGGCGAGCACAGCTAGAGGCCCTACGGGACCAGACGAACCCTCGTCATTTGCGGCAAGAGATCTACGACCTGATCGACTACATCTCCTCCTTGCCTGGCGCTGTCCCCGGGCAAAGCGAAGACGTCTATCAAACGCTGGGATTCCTTGCAACTCTGCAGATAGGAGCAGACAGCCCGGTAACATTATCTTTTGACCGAACGATCCCATTTCGGTAACATTTTCATTTGACTTGACACTGGTCCCGCGCCAAATTTTTAGGCTTGTGTGAGATAAGGGCGCTCTGGCGATTCAAGAGTGCCCCTCCAAGCGGCTTTGAGGCTACAGGCCAGCGGCGTCTAAGACAGCGGGGACAAGCCTCTCCCAGCCGATGGGCATGATGTGCACCCCCTGGCAGAGGTCCTTCATCTCCCTGATGAGCCGGGCGGCGATCTCGATGCTCTTCTGCCTCCTATCCGTCGCCTCGTCCATTTCCTCGATGAGGTCCTCGGGCACGTGCACCCCGGCCACATTGCTGTTCATGAAGCGAGCCATACCAGCCGACTTAAGGAGCACGATGCCCACCATAATCGGTACGTTCAAGTGCCTGACCTGCCCCATGAACCCCTCGAACTTCCTGGGCTCGTAAACCGCCTGGGTCTGGAAGAACTGGGCCCCCGCCCTCACCTTCCTCTCCATCTTGATGATCTGGGGCTCGAGGGGCTCGGCTCCAGGGGTGACCACCGCCCCCAGGCAGAAATTCGGTTTGCCCTTGAGCTCCTTCCCCGCCAAGTCGTAACCCTCTTGGAGCCTCTTTGCAGCCATCAACAGGGAGACAGAGTCGAGGTCGAAGACGGGCTTGGCATCGGGGTGGTCGCCCAAAGCGACATGATCACCAGTGAGGCAGAGGACGTTCTCGATGCCCAGCACGTATGCACTCAGAAGGTCCGACTGCAGGGCAATGCGGTTGCGGTCGCGACAGGTTATCTGGAAGACGGGCTCTATCCCCCGCTTCTTGAGAAGGTGGCAGGTGGCTAGCGACCCCAACCTCATCACCGAGCTCTGCTGGTCGGTGACGTTCAGGGCGTCCACCCTGTCCTTCAATAGCTCGGCGACCTCTAGCATCTCCTGCACATCAACCCCTTTCGGGGGGCCTATCTCCGAGGTGACCAAAAATTTGTTATCGGCGAAGAAATCGGTGAGTTTCACTTGATAACCTCGTCCAAAGGTTTCAGTTCTGAGATGAACATTTTCGTCTCCTGCTAAATTGATTTCTAAAAAACCTTTAGAAGCCGATTTTCTTAAGCCGCTTTTCCACCCTTCTAAGCAGCTCCTCGGGTGTCACGGGTTTATCAATGTAATCCTCGGCCTCTAACATGAGCCCCTGGGTCACCGAAAAGATAGTCTCACCCCATCTTTGTGATAGGCTGGTCAATATTATGACCGGGATTTTAGCCAGTTGAGGGTCGCCTTTGATTTCCTCACAGACCTTAAACCCGTCTTCGCGAGGCATTATTATGTCTAAGATGATCAAATCGGGCTTCTCTTCCCGCGTTTTCTGCAAGCCCTTGTCCCCGTCGTAGGCTGCAATTACCTCATAGGGTTTGCTCTCCAGAACCTTCTTCGTTGCGCGCACGAAGTCGGGATCATCGTCAATGATGAGGATCTTGGCTTTCCTTTCCATCGCTTTACTCCTTTCAGGCAAGGGAGGAGGAAGAGAGATCTTTTTATCTTCTTTCCAAAAGCTTCCTTACCCGGTGTAACAAGTCCACCGGCCGAATCGGCTTCTCCACGTAGTCGTCAACGTCCATCTCCAAGCCGGTCTCCAGCTCGTAGCGCCGGCGGCTGGCGTCCTCTCGCACGGCGGTCAGAATCAGGATGGGTATATCGTCGTACTTGGCATACCTGGGGTTCTCCTTCAGCTCTCGGACAACGCCGAACCCGTCCAGCTTGGGCATGAGGAGGTCCAAGATGATCAAATCGGGCTTATCCTCCTTGATCCTCTCCAGACATTCCTCCCCATTCATGGCGACAGTTACCCGATAGGCTTGGGTCTCCAATATTTTCCTGAGCGCCTTGACGATGTCGGGGTCGTCGTCAACAACCAAAATCTTGACTTGTTCTTCCATCCCCTTCTACTCCTTTGATCTCTGTATGGGCTACCTGGATCATCTCCAGCGCCCTTTCATCACAGTCCTTTCTCTCCACGCTTTACTGCGACTTCTAATTTTTTTCCGGATGAGCCCTAGCAGGTCACCTCACCCTCTTACAATAATGGCCTGGGCATCAATTTCGCCCTCTCTGCGATGACCGGGACTATATCCTCCCAGCCAACGGCCATGATATGGATGCCGTGCACGCCCGGTATCTCTATCAGTTGCTCGATGATCTCCAGGCATATCCTGACCCCTTCTTCCTTGGCGTCCTTGGCATCCTCCATCCGTTTCACTATCTCGTCGGGGACGACCACGCCAGCGACGTAGTCCCTCATGTAACGGGCCATGCCGGCCGACTTCGTAGGTGTTACCCCTGCCAGGATGTGCACCCTCTCGTCCAGCCCCATATCCCGCACCATCCCCATGAACTGTCTGAACTTCTCCACGTCGAAGATGACCTGGGTTTGGATGAAATCGGCCCCCGCCTCCACCTTCTTGGCCAGCCTTATCACCCTGTACTCAAAAGGGTCGGCATAAGGGTTGGATGCCGCTCCGACGAAGATGGGCACATCCCCCTGGATATCGCTCCCGCTCAGGAACTTCTTCTCGTCGCGCATCTTCTTCAGGGTCTGGATGAGCTGGATGGAGTCCAGGTCATAGACGCCCTTGGCGGTGGGGTGGTCGCCGAGTCTCTGGTGGTCGCCGGTGAGGCAGAGGATGTTTTGAACGCCCAGGGCCACGGCCCCCAGCACATCGCTCTGGATGGCCAGCCTGTTGCGGTCCCGGGTGACGATCTGCAACACCGGCTCCACCCCTTGTTGTTTCAGGATGGTGCAGGCAGCCCAGCTCGACATCCTGACGATGGCCGTCTGGTTATCGGTGACGTTCACCGCGTCGCAGCAGAACCTGAGCAGCTCGGCTTTCCTCTCGATGACCTTCCGGCTTGCGCTCTTGGGAGGACCAAGCTCGGCGGTGACGGCAAAGTGGCCGGCTTCTAGAATTCTCTCCAGATTCGACCCTGCTTTCATCGGTGCATCCTCCGTTGATAAGGTAGCCTAGTGGCAGCGCTTCGGCTGAGCCCCTCAGGGCGAAGCTTCGGCGTTGAGCCCTTCGGGCTTGAGCTCCTTCGACGCTGAGCGTCTCAGGACGCGAAGCGCCTCAGGGCGAAGCCTCAGTCGAGCGCTCACCGAAGCCTTGTTGTCGTAATGGGCGAGAACAGGTTCTTGCGTCGAATCAGCCTATAGCTTCGGGTTTCCTTTTCGGCAATGTGAAAGTGAACTTGCTCCCCTTCTCGCTCTCCGGATACGGGCTCTCGGCCCAGATCTTACCCTCATGGGCCTCGACGATCTTCTTGGCGATGGCCAGCCCTAACCCAACCCCCTTAGTCTCCACGCCCTTGCCCCGATAGAACTCCTCGAACATCCTGGGCATGTCCTCGGGGGAGATGCCGATACCCGTGTCCATGACCTCTACCTGGAGGTGCTCATCCAATTCCCTCACCCTCAAGGTTATCCTCCCCCCCGATGGGGTGAACTGGACGGCGTTATTCAGCAGGTTGGTGAGCACTTGCACCAGGCGGCGGGGGGCAGCCATTATCTCCGGCAGGCCCTCGGGCACCTCCGCCAAAAGCCCCAACCCTTTCTCCTCAGCCAAGGAGCGGACGTTCTCTAGGGCATCCTCCACCACCTCTGTCAGGGAGGTCTCCTCCATTTCCCGCACGATCTGACCGGCTTCGATGCGGGTGGCGTCTAAGAGGTCGTTGATCAGTTTCAACAGCTCCTCGATCCTCACGCTGCTCCTCTCCAGCATATCCCGCTGCTCGTCGTTGACCTCCCCGGCGAAGCCGCCGAGGATGATCTGCAGGTAACTCTGGACAGCAGCGAGAGGGGCCTTCAAGTCATGGGAGGCAATAGCCAAAAAATGGGTCCTCAGCCTGTCCAGCTCGATTAGCTTCTTGTTGGCCTCCTCCAATGCTCCGAGGTCTATCAGGCAGCGGTCCTTCAAAGAGGCTACCTCCCGTTGCCTCTTCCTCAGCTCCCCGGCGATGGAGGTGGCCACATAAGTGGAGGTGTACAACGTGCCCGCCAGGGCGGAGAGGGTGGCCGCGAGGTAAAGCTTATGGTGGCAAAGCTCCTGAGCTATGAATCCCTCCAAGTGGATGTGGGGAATGAGTCCAACATACTCCAGAACCGCCAGCGAGCAGAGAAGGAAGAGCGCCAGGGTGGCTACCTGATAGGCCGTCTTGTAGGGAAGCAGCACACTCACTATGATGATGTGGAAGACAGAGAGGAAGATGAAGGGGTTCTCCACGCCCCCCGTGAAATGGACTAGCGCGGTGAGGGCCACTAGGTCAATGGCGCTTTGCAAAAGGACGGAGCTCCTGGCTTTAGGGATTATGGAGGGGGCGCTCTCGCGGGCCAGCTCCTTGGCTTTGAACCAGAAAAACAGGTTGTAAAGGGCGATAGTGGCCGCGATGACGAAGACCGGCGCGAGGGGGATGCCGATGTGGAGGATATATTTGGCGGATAATGCCATGGCTACCAAAGCCATAACACCTATCCATCTGAAGTTGATGACATAATAGACTCTTCGGATGAGGGTGGCCTCCTCTGGCGTATACTCCTGCGCCAGTTCTTCTCCTCTTAAGGATTCCATCAACTTGGCCGTGGTATCCCTGAGCCCGGAGGCGATCACATGGGAGAGCCTCTTCATCACCTTGTAGCCTATGTGGCAATCGGCATCGAACAGGCGGCGCAGCTCGGAGCCGTCTATGGCGAGGACCTTGGCCTTCTCCACGCATTTCGCGGAGAGGGTGAAGGTATAAGGCTCCACTAGGGCTGACCAACCTAAGGTGTCTCCCCTGGTTATCAAATTAACCGTTGTGTGCCTTATCGGCGCATGGGGCCAAGGTTGAAGCTTCATCTCCAGGGCGACCTTCCCCTCCACGACGACGTAGAGGTCTTTCGCTACCCCTCCCTCCTCGAAGATCACCTCCCCCGTCTCATAGGCCTCCTCCCTACAGAGAGCGGCTATCTTCTCCAGCTCGTCCTCGGTCAGCCCCTCAAAGATGGGGAATTTTTTTAAAAGCGGGATCGAGACCATACCCCTCCCCTCTCCAGTTAGTTAGGTTCTACCACGCCCCTCTCTGCAGACCAACCCCTGACGCTGGATCGCACCCCCATGTCTGCAGATCTTCCCTTATCACCTTACGCGGCCCACCATGGTGGCTGGTGGACCAGTCTTTGGGGGGTGTTATCTCCGCCATCTGCTCCAACCGCCCCAGGGCTTTAAGGCGGTCGTAGATGAGCTGCCAGGCGCATTCCACACTGGGGTCTATCTCACACTTGCCGTTCTGGGAGCCGCCGCAGGGACCGTTGAGCAGGCTCTTGGAGCAGCGGGTGATGGGGCAGATGCCGGCGGTTCTGTCCAAGATGCAATCGCCGCAGCCGACGCAACGCTCGCTCCATACTCCCTGCTCCGAGGTGACACCGATGAACTTGGTGTTGAGCCCAGGCAGGATGAGCGCCTGAGGGAATCGCTCGGCGAGCATCTGCACGCCCGCCCCGCAGCCCAGGGAGAGGACGGCGTCAACTCCCGCGATGGCCTCCTCCAACTCAGCGACGTATTCGGGCTCGCATTGGCGTTGCACGGTGCGTTCGATTGTCTCGACGGGGTCGCCGCCGAGCTTGCGGGCCATCCGTAGCTCTGCAGCAAGCATCCCCACCTCTTTCTCTCCGCCGGCGAAGCAGACGGTGGCGCAGGTCCCACAGCCGACGATAAGGACATTCCTGCAGCCAGTTATCATACTTTTGATTTCCTCAAGAGGCTTTCGTTCGGCTACAATCACCTCTCAAACCTCCCTCCAAAGTCAAGATAGGGGGTTCAGGGGGTTACCCCTGTCTTCTCCCTCAGGGGATTAGGCCCCAACTTTCGGATTCTCTCCGTCATCTCCCTGGCAATCTCAGCGAAGCGGGTTGCTTCCGCCGAGGACAGGAAATACATCTCCAGGCGCTCCCCGCCCAGGCCAATCTCGTCAAGGATGCCCTTGATGTAGTTAACCCTCTTTTCAGCTCTCAGATTACCTTCCAGGTAATGGCATTGCCCCCTCAGTCAACCGGCCACGAAGACACCATCGGCTCCTTCTTCAAAGGCCCTCAACAGGTAGAGGACATCCACCTTGCCGGTGCAAGGGAGGTGGATGATTTTGGCGTTGGCCGGATACTGAAGGCGCATCGAGCCAGCTAAATCGGCGGCTGCATAGGCGCAATAATGGCAGCAAAAGGCTAGGATTTGCGGATCAAATTCGCTCATAGAAGCACCTCCGCAAACAACGCCTCCTCTTTGGCCAATATCTGCTCGTCCCGATAGTGCGCAAGCTGGATGGCCTTCGCCGGGCATTCGGCGGCACAGGTGCCACAGCCCTGACAGCGGGCTATCTCTATCTCGGCCACGCCACGTACCCCGCCGACCCCCACTTTCTCAGGGTTGATGCAGGGCACGTCGTAGGGGCAGACCCGCACGCAGGTGAGGCAGCCGGTGCATTTGGACTCATCAACGACAGCCACGGGCCCGCCGACCAGGAGCTTCTCCTTGGCCAGGATGGTGGCGGCCCGCGCAGCGGCGGCATGGGCCTGGGCAATGGACTCTTCAACGAATTTGGGATAATGGGCCAGGCCGCAGAGGAAAACCCCATCTGAGGCGAAATCCACTGGCCGGAGCTTGATGTGGGCTTCCAAGAAGAAGCCTTCTCTGCTCTGGGGCAGCTTGAGGAGCTTACTCAGCTCATCATGCTCCTTGGCGGGCACCACGCTTGTGCTGAGGACGAGGAGGTCAGGCGAGAGGATAATGTCCCTGTCTAGGATAGGCTCATGGACGCGCACCTCTAAGCCGTTATCAACCTGCCGCACCAAGGGCTTGTTCTCGTCTATGTAGCGGATGAAAATTACCCCTTTCTCCCGGGCGCGGGTGTAGTAGCGTTCCCAGAAGCCGTAGGTGCGGATGTCTTTATAGAGGATGTAGACATCGGCTTCGGGGTTCAACTCCTTCACCTTCAGGGCGTTCTTAATCGCCACGGTGCAGCAGATGCGGCTGCAATAGAAAGGCACGCCCTTACTGGCATCCCAGGGGCCAACGCATTGAATCATTACCACATTTGCAAATTGCAAATCGCAATTTGCAATCATCTCCTCGAACTCCCTCTGCGTCACCACCCTGGGATCCTGTCCAAGCAGGTAGGCATTCCCCCGCCACTCCTCGGCACCGGTGGCCACGATGGCCACGCCGTGCCTGATCTCTCGTTCCTTGCCGTTTTTCCTCAGCTTGCTGATGAAATTGCCCACAAACCCCTTCGTCTCCACCAACTTGGTTTCTTTGAAGACGGTTATCAGGGAATGGCCTTCGACTCGGGCGATAAGGTCTCGCAGGTAGGCCCGGGGATCAAGACCGTCGAGGGTGTAGTGGATGTGGCGCAGGTAGCCACCCAGCTCCTTCCCCCTCTCGATGAGGTAGACGGGGAAGCCCTGCTCGGCCAGGGCCAGGGCGGCGTTCATGCCCGCTGCCCCCCCGCCGATGACCAGGGCATGGCGGTTGAGGTCGAGGGCGACCCTCCGCAGCGGCTCCAACCGGCGGGCTCGGGCCACCGCCATGCGCACCAGGGCCTTGGCCTTCTCCGTGGCCAGCTCCGGCTCATCGGAGTGCACCCAGGAGCACTGGTCACGGATGTTGGCCATCTCGAAGAGGTAGGGGTTGAGCCCGACCTCTCGCATCGTCTCTTGGAAGAGGGGTTCATGGGTGCGGGGGGTGCAGGAGGCCACCACCACTCGATTGAGGTTGTGCTCGATTATCTTCTCCTTGATGATTTCCTGGGCGTCCTGGGAGCAGGCGTAGAGGTTGTCCCCAGCATAGGCTACGTTGGGGAGCATCTTGGCGTATTCTACGACTTGTGCGACATCCACTACCCCAGCGATGTTGTTGCCGCAGTGGCAGATGAATACGCCGACGCGGGGCCCCTGTCCCACGACGTCGATCTCCGGCGGGTATTCCTTGTGCTCAATCAGCGTCCCCCGTGCCTCGGCAAGGAGGGCCATTGCCTCAGCCGCGGCGCCGCTGGCCTCGATGACGGTCTCGGGGATGTCCTTGGGCCCGGAGAAGGCGCCGCACACGTAAACCCCTGGCTGGTTGGTTTCCAGCGGCTTGAAGGGCTCCGTCCGACAGAAGTCCCGCTCATCCAGCGCAATGCCCAGTGCATCGGCCAGCTCCCTTGCCCCCTCCGGCGCCTCCAGGCCCACGCTCAGGACGACCAGGTCGAACTGTTCCTCCCGCAGCTTGTTGTCCTCAGTCTCGTAAAGGAGGAAGAGGTCGTGGGAGACGGGATCTTCGGTGAGATAGGGGCGGTAGCGGATGTAGCGGATGCCCTCCTCCTGGGCTCGTCGGTAGTAGTCGTCGAAGCTCTTGCCGAAGGCCCGCACGTCCATCATAAAGATGCAACACTCCACGCCAGGCAGGTGCTCCCGGGCCAGAATGGCCTCCTTCGTGGCATACATGCAGCAGACGGAGGAGCAATAATCGTGGTCTCGGTCTCGGGAGCCGACGCATTGGAGGAAGGCGATGCGTTTCGGCTCTTTGTCATCGGAGGGGCGGAGGATGTGGCCCCTCGTGGGGCCGGAGGCGCTAAGTAAGCGCTCGAATTGGATGCTGATGATGACATTGGGGTAGCGGCCGAAGCCGAACTCCTCGGAGGGGGAGGGGTCGTAGAGCTTGTAGCCGGGAGCCAGTATCACGGCGCCGACCTCTATCAGCCTCTCTCGTCCGGTCTGCTCGAAGTCGATGGCTCCCGCCTGGCAGGCTTCGAGGCAGGTCTGTTTGCACCTGCCCCGCGTGAGGTAGACGCAGGCTTCAGGGTCAACAATGGCCTTCCGGGGCGTAGCCTGAGGGTAAAAGATGTAGATGGCAGCCCGCTTACCCATGGCCTCATCGAATTCGGATGGAATGCGGCCGTTGAGGAGGCAGGCCTCGGCGCAGGCTCCGCAGCCGGTGCACTTCTCGACATCCACGTAGCGGGGTCTCTCCTTGACGGTGACCTCAAAGCGGCCGGCCTCTCCCCTGAGGCCGGTCACCTCGGCATTGGTAAGGATTTCGATGTTGAGGTGGCGGCCGCACTCCACCAGCTTTGGGGAGAGGATGCATATGGCGCAGTCGTTGGTGGGGAAGGTCTTGTCGAGCTGGGCCATCCGGCCGCCGATGGCCGGCGCGGACTCGACAAGGTAGACTTTAAAGCCTGCTTCCGCCAGGTCGAGGGCGGCCTGGATGCCGCCTATTCCCCCGCCCACGACCATCACCGCGCCGATTTTCTCACCCAAAGCCATAATCCCTAACCTCCATCAGCATCGCTTGCACGATTTTGGGCGATGTCTCTCTCAGCTCCAGCGACAGTTCCACCCCCAAAATCAGGCTCATCTGGTGGGCAGATATGAGCGCCCCCGGCTGGGCGGCGATGTCCGCCGTGGCCAGGTGGCTCGAGCCCGGCTCGCCTCCAGCCCGCACAGCATTAACCACCACCTTGTCCGCCCCTCGACGAGGTAAGGAAGGTCGGGGGGGCCTGTCCAGCACCTCCCCATTGTCAGGCAATGACATCGCCTGCAATGCGCGAGCGACGTGGACGCCGATGCCCTCGTCCTTCAAAAGCAGGTTGCTCACGCCTAAAATCATGAACCTCATCTGGCTTCACATAACCCGAAACTCGCCTAAGCTCCTCTCCTTTGGCGTGAGAGCTTATTGTCCTGCAACCCCTTTGTGTTCAAGGATAAGCCTGGCTGGCTTTCTCGCCTTTGAGTAGTCTTTAACCTGAGGGGGCATCGATATCAGATTATCTAGCCGGCCGATCTCCTTCAATCGCTCACAGATCAGGACCCAGGCGCAATCCTTTTCCGGATCAACCTCGCACTTGCCGTTTTTAGCGCCTCCACAGGGCCCATTCAGCAATCCCTTGGCACAACGAGTGACCGGGCAAATGCCTCCAGTTAGATCTAGAACGCACTCCCCGCATAGGGAACAATACTCCTCAAAGTGGCCGAACCTCTGGGTGGCCCCTAAGAAGAGGGTATCGCAGGCGGGGTGGACGATCTTGCTGGTGGCCTCCTCAATGGCCTGTGTCCCTACCCCGCAGGCCATCACCAGTAAGGAGGAAGCTCTCCCCACCCCTTCTTTTCTTTTGCGAAGCTCTTTCTTGGCCTCCAGGATATGGCAGGCGGGGTCCAAGACCACCCACCCGGCGACCTCCTTACCCGCGGCCTCCAGCTTCTCCTGCATCTCCTTGACCTGCTCTTCCCCTCCCGTCTGGCAGAGGGTAGCACACTCCGCACATCCCACCAGAAAGACGCTCTGCTCCCCCTCCAGCGCTCGGAGGATCTCTTCAAAGGGTTTTTGCTTTGTGATGATCACCTGTTTCCTCCTTCGGGATGGGATATTGGCTTTCACAACCGAGTTTAATTATACTACCTTTGCTTAATTTATGCAACTTAGCCTGTTTTCGACACTCAATTCCGACGCAGGGCAGTACGAAACTAAGCCCTGAACCGGGAACGATTGCACCTTACCAATCGAGCCACAAGTCCGGGTCTGGAAGGCTGTGTAAGGGTCCTG
>Ga0315314_1004270_pt1 | contig 10793 bp, 13 predicted proteins | sample TDP9_MG_FD_203631 | JGI IMG/M metagenome (GOLD analysis project Ga0315314, IMG submission 203631) | Freshwater sediment microbial communities from Lake Towuti, South Sulawesi, Indonesia - TDP9 | ecosystem: Environmental > Aquatic > Freshwater > Lake > Sediment | place: Indonesia: South Sulawesi... | reverse complement strand
TGCGAATCTTCGCTCCAGACCGAGAGACCGCATTTAGGATTCTAGGCGAAGGTGTGACAGGATTCGTGATCAATAGACACAGGTTTGGACAGAGACTTCTGAAGCAGGCTCTCGACGCCAGGGTGACGCTGCTCGATCAGACAAGAGCTATCGCTCCCCTGCTTCGAAACGGATGTGTCACAGGCATTGAAGCGGAGCAAACTGATCCCAAGGGTAAAGTTGAGATCCCTGCCTCCATCACTGTAGACGCCAGCGGATATTCAGGAGCAATAAGAAGTAGACTACCACGTGACTTCGGATTCGAATCGACCATCAGCAGTGACGATCTGATTGTAGCGTACAGAGAGATCCGCAGAGACGTCTCATGGGGTTCCGACCTTGGTGAGATCTATCTCACTCAGGAACTGGCGCCAGGAGGCTACTACTGGATCTTTGACAAAGGCAACGGAAAAGTCAATGTGGGCCTTGGAGTACAAATGACAGAGAAGCATCCGAACCCAAAGGAACAACTATACAGGTATGTTCTCTCTCGGGCTCCCTTCAAAGAATCGAAACCGGAGCAAGGTGGAGGAGGAGTAGTTCCTACACGCAGGCCAATGGACTGCCTCGTCTCAAACGGCGTGATGCTAGTGGGAGATGCCGCATGCTTGGTGAACCCCATTCATGGAGGCGGAATCGGCCCATCGATGCTGAGCGGAAAACTCGCAGCCGAAACAGCTATCGAAGCCTTGGAGAAACACGATGCGGGAAGAGAGGCACTTTGGCAATACAATGTCAGATACATGCAGAGTTACGGAGCCAAACAGGCCAGCCTAGACATCTTTCGTCTTTTGCTTCAGAGTACATCCGACGGCGAGTTGAATTTCGGAATGAAGAACAGACTTGTGATGGAGGAGGACGTATTGAGGGCAAGCTTGGCAGGTGATCTACGGCTGAGTGCCAGAGACAAAGCTGAAAGAGCGTTGAGAGGAGCGGGACGACTTGGACTTCTACTAAGGCTTGAAAAGACTGCAGCCAAGATGCGAGAAATAAGAGCCCTGTATCAAGATTATCCCCCTCCAGAAGAATTCGAGCATTGGAAACGTAACACTAATTCTGTCTACGAATCATTGGCGGATTGAGAACGAGACTCAGTAGGCAATCCACTTGTCTGATAGTTCGCCGGTCTTCCTGTCTGTCCAAGTTTCAGTCTAGAATCTGAATAGATGCGAGAGAATGAATTTTAGGACAACATAGATCTCGTGGAATCCTGCTTTGCTTGCCCCTTTCTTCCTGTTCACGAAGTTTATGGGCACCTCAGAAACTCTCAGCCCATGCTTCTTCGCCACATAGATTGTCTCGATCTCAAAAGCGCCCATACTTCTGTTCTCCTGTGTCTCTTCAACCACCAGTCTCGCGGCATCTCGGCTGTAGATCTTGAACCCAGCCGTCGGATCTTTCGCAGACAATCCAAGGAGCGTGCTTGCCAAGAAACACGCCGTTCTGCTCGCGATCCTGCGCGTCAGCTTCCATCCCTTTGTTCCCCCTCCCGGAACATATCTTGAACCAATCACGATGTCAGCATCTTCGTTGAACATAGACGGGAGATACGATGGGTCATGGCTCAGATCTGCATCCATCTGCAGGAAACGTTTAGCATCCTCGTCCTTCAATGCTTCCCTCAGACCGTCGCGGATGGCGCTGCCAAATCCAAGCTTGCTCCCTCGTTGAAGTACAGATATGTTCCCATAGATCGAGTTCAATGACCGAAGAATCGCCTCCGTTCCGTCAGCACTTCCATCATCTACAATCAAAACACGAGAGATCTGTTCCTTCAGAGTCTCGAGTCTTTCGACAAGTGCCTTGATGCTATCTGCCTCGTTGTATGTTGGAACAACCGCGACAGACATCATCCACACCTCTATTCTCAGACGCATACTGGCCAACTGGCTTTGATAAGTCTGATCCAAAATCATCCAAGCATGCCTCGTTCACTGAAGAGAAGCAACAGTTAAGCCCAGTTGGCGACAAAACATGTTCGCGAGTCGATGAGCCGTGAGAACAAGAGTCGGCGTGGCTACGCGCAATCCTCTCAAGGTGGACGCAACGAAGACAGCTTTTGGGATCTTCTTCGATGAAGTGGAGGTCCATTCATTCAAATCTCGTTCAGTGCTGCAGAAGCAACCCGTAGACGAGCAAATCACGAGTTGCGCGATATTGAGGGCAAAGGAGGCGATCAACCATGGCTATGACTACGGAGTTGGAATCGAGGGAGGGCTACTTCATCGCGGAGGAAGAGCATACTTCACCGGATTCTCCGCAATAATCTCGAAAAGTGGGGAAACGCATGGTGCCTGGGGCCTTACTTGGGAGTGCCCACCAAGCCTACTTGAAAGAGTAGAACGTGGCGAGGAGCTCGGAACCATAATGGACCAGATATTGGGAAGAAGTGGCGTCAAGACCCATGAAGGAGCAATAGGAGTCTTCTCTAAGAATAGGATAGATAGACTTCGAGTGACTACCGACTCAGTGATTGCAGCGTTGATACCGTTTGTAAACCGAGAATTCTACCCTCAAGATCAAGGTGGAGCGACTTGACACGACATCCTCTCCTGCGGTGAAGAGGCTAGAAAGACTTAACAAATTCAGCAAGAATATGATCCATGTCCAACCTTGGAACTCAAAATAGTCAAGATCGAAGCACCAAAGGATGCACAGCTGATCCTTGGTACATCTCACTTTATCAAAACTGTTGAGGATCTTTATGAGACGGTTGCAGGCGCCGTTCCTAATGCGAAGTTTGGAATAGGCTTCTGCGAGAGTTCCGGCCCCTGCCTAGTCAGAGCAGAGGGAAACGACGCAGAACTGAAGGAACACGCCAAGAGGAATGCCTTCGCCATAGCTGCGGGCCATAGCTTCATCATATTCCTCAGAAACGCCTATCCGATCAACATTCTGAACGCCGTAAAAATGGTTCCGGAGGTTTGTAGCATACATTGCGCTACAGCAAACCCAGTTGAGGTCATCCTAGCTGAGACTGAACAGGGAAGAGGCATCCTCGGAGTAGTTGACGGGTCAAAGTCGAGAGGCATCGAAACGGAGAAGGATGCCGAAGAAAGGAAGAGCTTTCTCAGGAAAATAGGCTACAAGCTTTGATCGATACGCTCGACTCCCTGTCGCAGACTAGTGTCTGAACTGCCTCATCCAATGCGAGATAGAAGTAAGTTTGCTCAATTGCGATCCATAGGCCGAAGTCAGTATGTCAATGGCTTTGTCGGGCAATCCCTGTTGAACGAGAACTCTACGAAAGGTTGCCTTAGCCTTTCTGGCACCCCATTTGGCATAGATAAGGGCACTGACACTGCTCAACGCCAGTCTCAAGATCTCTGTCGCAGCCTTGAATGTCATCTTGACAGATGCCCATTTCTCTCGCATGCCCAACAGGTCCTACTCTTCCTCTTCTTCTAGTTCCTTCTTCATCTTCGCAAGGATCGCCTTCTTGATCTCCCTGCCGACATCTTCATGACCTTCCCGGTCGTGAGTCTTGCGCATGAATTCTCCAACCTTGGAGAAGATCCCCACATAGTCCTGTGTCATCTTGAGGGCAACATCGTCCGGGATGCCTCCTGCCTTCAACTCCTTGTAGTAAGCACCCACAGCTTTTCCGATGCTTGCTGCGGACTCCTCAGAGAAGACGCTTTGAACCAGACCTTTTATGAGCTTTGGCACTCGTTCAGAGACAGCCTCCAAGATTAAGGCGACCTCTTCTGCGTCCATCTTTCTCTTTTCGCTTCTTTCACTCATCGTCATCACCTCACAGTGGCTTGGAGAAGACTTGTCTGGTCACTTCACTTATTCATTCTGGGCAATTGTGATCAACTGTTGGTCACTCGGCTAGCTTGTAGACGTGCCCCCAACCTGTTGCTTTCGAAACTACTCCTCTTGCTTCCATCTTCCTTAGTCGCTCACGAATTATCCTTCGTGATGCCTTTCCTCGTTCAGCTTTGACGATTTCAGTCATCTGTGAAATGTTGAGCGGCCCTCTGAGAGCCAGAGAAATGACGATTGTTCTTGATATTTCGTCCTTTGCGATATCTTTGTTTTTCATGAGTTTTCGGAGGGCGCCTATCCTCTCTACGAAGATCAAGGGCTCACGGTAGAGCTGCAGTCCGCCTTCCAATCCTCTAACAATGGATGATAGTTGCGGAGATTCTAGCATCACTGCAGCCTCGATTATCTCGAGTCGCTTCATTATCTCTGAAAGCTTCTTGTTTAGCGTACGTAGCTCTTGCCGCGGGTTCTCTGACATCGAAGCGCCTCACGGTTAAGCCATAGGTTCAATCTGAAAAGGCAAGTTTTCGAACCGAACTATGTTGGTCAATCTCCTTATCAAAGTTCGCCCGCGTTTCTTGCATGACAAGGCTTTTCCATCATCGGTGACTAGCGTTGGAACTGAGGCAGCCCACCTATGCGAAGGTTCAGAATGAAGCAAGTCGATGTATTCACCGACCGTCCCCTTGCAGGAAACCCTCTCGCCGTTATCCTTGATGGAGAAGGTTTGAACTCCGAGGAGATGCAGGCAATAGCTAGAGAGATGAACCTATCAGAAACGACCTTCGTCCTACCGCCATCAAGGAAAGAGGCAAACTACAAGGTCCGAATCTTCACACCAAGAAAGGAAATCCCGTTTGCAGGCCACCCGTCCATTGGAACCGCTCATGCCTTGATCGAAGAAGGTACGATAGCAGTCAAGGAAGGTACGACGACAATCCGGCAAGAGCTAGGCATAGGAGTTTTGCCCATCGAAATAGAGCAAGACAAGGATGGAAGGCACCTCATAACGATGACGCAAGGCCAGCCTAAGCTAGGTCAGATCTTAGAGGATACGCAGAAGGTGGCAGACGCACTTAGAATGACTGCCGCTCAAGTGGGATTCGAAAATCTGCCTGTTCAGGTCTCATCGACTGGATTGAATCAGCTCATGATACCTGTACGATCCTCAGAACAGGTGAGGAATCTTTCGCCTAACTTCGAGCTTCTGAAAGAGTTCGAAAGAAAGCTCAACGCGACAGGTTGCTGTGTGTTTACACTTAGGAAGCCGGACCCCAATGTTCTGGTCCACATGAGATTCTTCGCGCCCGAGGCAGGCGTGCAAGAAGATCCTGCTACAGGCAGCGCAGCAGGAGCACTAGGTGCGTACCTTGTCGCTCACGGAACATTCGGCCCAAAGAGTCCTGTCTCTTTTGCCATAGAGCAAGGCATCGAGATCCAACGACCAAGCAAGATAGCTGTGACAGTGCAACAGGCGAAAGGAACTCCAACTGTCGTGAAGGTGGGTGGAAGCGCGGTCACTGTATTGAACGGCGAGATTGTTCTGTAGCCCGATGCAGTGAGTGCAAGGAGTTCTGCGCAGACCTACGGGTAGACCCCCTGAACAAGCATCAAGAGCAGAAGGCCAAATACGTGTCTCTAGCTCAATGCATCGTCGAGGATGAGACTTTCAGCTAGGGCCATCTCCAAGAGTGTTACCATTAGCCGTTACCGAAACCGTTACCAAGGACCCCCGGGGGGGTGATACAGAATGTGGCACATCCTTCTCAAGACTGCGTGTTTGCGTTTCCGTGTATCTCAGGGACAGAGACGGGTCAAATCGTTCCGCTTGATGCACCATATAGGAAGACCAGGCCCAATGCGATGAGGAACGCGCCGCAGGCCCCCAAGATCATTCGATAGATTCTGTTTGACATGTATCCTCGGCTCTTTCCAACAGACAACGAAATCAATGTGTACCATGAGAGATCAGACATCCAATGTGAGACCATGAATATCGCTACGCCCAGCAGACCGGCGAGTTCCAGTCCTTTCATCGTGAAGACGTTTCCCACAGTAGCCCACCACACGTAGAAGTACGGATTGATTGAGCTAGCCACAAGACCCGCAAGCACTGGTGCTGAGGAAACTAGTGGCGGCTCTTGCCCGCTCGATGTGGTCAGGATCTCAGCATGCCTACTTGTTTTGAGTAGACTGAAACCCATCCATAGAAGGAAGACTCCTCCAACAAGTCCAATCGTTGTCCGAACGATTTGGACTCCCATGACTGCGCTCAGCCCGAGAACGAGTGCGACACCGAAGCCGGTCTCTAGCAAGGCGTGTCCCAATACTATTAGCGGCCCAACCTTCCAACCTTTTCTCGAAGCTTGCAGGACCACGGCGACGAACACTGTTCCGGGCATGAGGGCACCCGAGAGCCCTACAATGAAGGCTGTGACAGACAGCAGACCAAGCTCCTCAAGGCCCACGTGAATCGTCTCCGTGAACTCATGATTGCAATGATTCCCTTCTCATAAACTCTGGCCAACAAGGCTAAGTCGCAGCTCGCTCGACGCAGGCTATTCAAGAAAGAGTTATGTCAATCGGCCCCGGACAGATTCTGGAGAAGTCTTGTCAGCGCTTGAGGCAGAGGCCCTGCCGTCCGAACTCGAAGAGCAGATCACTCATCTCCCGAGAAACAGACTCCTCTACTACGAGGACCCCTACCTGAGAGAGTTTGACGCTCAGGTTCTGAAGTCTATCGAGATCAGGCAGCGTTCATTCGTTGTCCTTGACAGAACAGCATTCTTCCCCGAAGGAGGGGGACAACCCGGAGACAAAGGAACAATCAACGCGGAAGGAGACGACTTCCAGGTCTTAGACACGAAACCGGTAGGCGAGGTGGTCGTACACGTCCTGAACCGACCCCTCAAGAAGGAAGAAATCGCAGCCAAGGGCGTGATCGACTGGCCAAGCAGATATGGCAACATGAAACATCATACGGCAGCGCACATAATCTTCTCAGCTGCAAGATCCGTTCTCAAGGCGCAAGACCTACGATACATGGGATTCCAAATAAGTGAGGACCGAGTTCGCATCGACATCAACCGAGAGGAATCAATAACACGAGACCAAATCCATGAAATCGAGAAAACCGCGAACTTGATTGCGCTCAAACAGCTCCCTGTCAAGACTAGCTTCACGACGAGAGAAGAGGCGGTCAAGCGCTTCGGAAGCAATCTTGGGCTAACCGAGGTTACGCCGACTGGCGAGGTTCGCCTTGTTGAAGTCGGAGACCAAGACATCAGTCTATGCTGCGGAACACATGTGAAATCCACGATTGAAGTAGTCCCAATCAAGATTCTGGGAAGGCTTAGACTTCAGAAAGGAATCGAACGACTAGAAGTGGCTGCCTCGGAATATGGCTACCTAGGCTTCTCAAAGGCTTCTGAAGCCCTTTCAAACCTCACCGATCTGCTTGACACCGAAGAAAGAAATATTGTTCCTCGAATCCAGCAGCTTCTCCAAGAACGAGAGAAGATAAAGGACGAATTACGTGACTTAAGAATGTCGATTGCTGAATCCGAAGCTCTTCAATATCTCTCACATTCAGAACAGATGGGACGATTCAAACTGATTGCAAGAACCATAGAGAACGTTGATTCGAACATCCTAAAGAGAATGGCTCTCAAGATCGCGTATAGTGATCAAGATGCAGCTGCTATTCTCGGGAGCTCAGATACGATAGGTCATGTTGTCGCAGCGGTCGGCGCAAACCTTGTGAAGGAGGGATTGAATCTTGACAGGATTGTCAGGGCTGTTGCCGCTGAAGCAGGATGTAGAGGCGGCGGAACTAGCAACGTAGCACAGACCGGGGGATTCCCTCCAGACAAACTTCATGGGCTCGTACGGAAAATCCAAGACGCTATCGAACGAGAAGCCTCCGGGAAAACCTGACTTACTGTTCCGCTACGGTGAATCCCACATTGGGCTGGAAATTCTTATTACCAGTTCATACAAGGAGACGTCCGGCACTCTACTGATGGTAAGTGAGGAATCTCATTGAGTGAAGTAATTTTTGACGAGTTCAAGAGACTTGACATGCGAATAGGGACAGTTGTAGATGTTGAGAGAATTCCAAGGACTGAGAGGCTATACAAGATCATTGTCGATCTAGGGGATTTGGGGAAGAGGCAGACAGTCTCGAGCCTAGTGGGATACTACGCCCCTGAGGAACTACTATCCAAGAGAATCGTATTCCTGACGAACCTGAAAGCCACCAAGTTTGCGGGAGAACTATCTGAAGGAATGCTGATGGCTGCCGAGAAGGGAGACAAACTAGCCCTACTGACAACTGACAGGGATATCGAGAATGGTGCGAAGATAACTTGAACAACGCTTTATTCCACATGCAACTGTATATTGAATGGTACGCGTCTGGGTGTGATTGATGCCTAGGAAAGGGTCAACAGAGCAGGACATGCTGCAAGTCGTGATGTCTGTTGGAGAGGCGGGGATCCTTCAATCGGAGCTATGGAAGAAGCTGAAGGCAGATAGCCGCGAGGGATCCAGGGCAATCCTTAGACTTGAGAGAAAACGCCTGATAGAGAGAAAGCGTGAACTGCATAACGGCCGGTGGACCTTTCGAGTCTTCTCTAAGCGAAAACTCTCTCGAATCGACAGCGTCCAAGATGTCCCGTGCGCGTTTTGCGACGATGAACCCAAGTGTGGCCAGTCAGCCGTAGTCACGCCCAGCAAATGTCTGAAGCTGACACAGTGGCTGGAGGGAGTTCCCGCTGCGCCTCAGCCTACCGGAGTTTGACATTTGTCCGAACGCTGGAAGCAGGAAAGAAGGAAAGATCAGTTCTACAGGCTTTCTAAGGAGCGAGGATATAGAAGCAGGTCAGCTTTCAAGCTTCTCCAAGCTGTCAGGAAATATCGGTTCATGAAGCGGGGAGACAAGGTTGTTGACCTTGGAGCCGCTCCGGGAGGGTGGCTTCAAGTCTCCAGACAGATCGTTGGAAAGGAGGGGTTCGTTCTGGGCGTCGATACAGAGCCCGTATCGGAGCTTCCTTGGACCAATGTCAAGGCGTTGGTCGCAGATGTGACGAGCGATTCTCTCAGTTCTGTTATTATCAACCACATGGGTTCGAAGGTTGACGTGGTAGTATCTGATGTCTCACCGAAAATAAGCGGGGCATGGGATGTTGACCACACCAAACAGCTGTACCTCGCCGAGCGATCTCTCGAAATCGCAAAGACGGTGCTCAGGCGGCAAGGCAACTTCTTCGTTAAGGTCTTTCACGGGCCAGATTTGAAAGAGTACCGAGACCGCCTAGCCGAGCATTTCGAAGTGGTGAGGCTTGTGAAGCCCCCTGCAAGTAAGCAGAAGAGCTCGGAAATCTATGTGCTTGCCATGGGTTATAGAGGCTAGATCTTGAGCCACAAGATCTTCCTGACAGGTCGACCTGGGGTCGGTAAAAGCACTGTCCTACGAGAGCTTGTTGAAGAGTTAAAACGCCGAGGTTTCCAAGTTGGCGGGATGATCACCCAAGAGGCAAGGGAACACGGCATACGAGTAGGATTCAAAATAACCGACCTTTTGACTGGAAGAGAAGGCTGGTTGGCAACAGTGAAGCAGTCCGCCGGACCCAGAATCGGCAAGTATTGCGTTGACCTTGAAGGGCTCGAAGGCATTGGGGTCCAAGCGATCACGACAGCTCTCCATGACCCACAGGTGAAGGTTGTCGCTATAGACGAACTAGGTCCGATGGAGCTATTCAGCGACAAGTTCAAAATAGCGGTCAGGCAAAGCGTTGCCAGCGTGAAAACCGTTGTCGGAACTATTCATCACAAGGCTGATGATCCGCTACTCCGCGAGATGAGAAATGCACAAGACGTAGGAACAATCACCGTGACAGAAGGAAATAGGTCCGCGCTGCACATACAACTGGCTGAAATGATTACAGGTAAGCAAGGCCTGCCCTAAGTATCCTGACGCTCCTGGCTGTTCCTCTTATGGACAGGATGCATCCCATGGCTGGGACATGTGTCATGCTCCCGGCAGAGGAGATTCCTCTTGATATGCAGGGCTCAAACCTGATCCGGAAAGAGATTAATCTCTTGACTAAGCCATCTGTGATAGGACGCTGAGGGAATGGCAGGTGGGAAATCTGGAGGCGATCTCTTCTAGGAGCTTGGTCTGCGGCGTGGACGATGCCGGGAGAGAGCTAACTCAATAGTTAGCTTCCCGAAAGGCCCCGTAATAGGTCCACTAATCGTTGCAGGCATTTCGATTGAGAAGTCCAGGATGAGTGAGCTTGTGTCTGCAGGAGTCAGAGACTCAAAGACCCTCACGCCCCTTCAAAGATCACGCCTAGCCACAAAGATCAGAACCACAGTTCGCGATGTTTCAGTTGCAGAATTGGCCCCAAAGGAGATCGATGAATTCGTCCTCAAAGGAAAGAAGCTCAGGAAGCTGAACTATCTTGAAGCAATTGCGATGGCGAACGTCATCAAGAAGCTGAACCCCGCAATCGCCTATGTCGACTCATCGGATGTTCGAGCAGAAAGATTCGCGAATGACATTCTGGAACTCCTTCCAAAAAAGATCACAATCGTTTCAGAACATCATGCAGACGAGAAATATCCCGTCGTGAGCGCAGCCTCTATCATAGCCAAAGTCACAAGAGACCAAAGGATAGACGAGATAGGAAAGGTGCACGGAGAATTCGGAAGCGGCTACCCTTCCGACCCCCGGACAATTCGATTCCTCAAGGATTGGTTCAGGAGAAACGGATCATTCCCGGACTTCGTCAGGAGATCTTGGAAGACAGCGAAAATGATTGAGCAGGATACCAGACAGTCGACATTCTAGCGTCGGGCTCCCTTGTAGATCATCGTAACCATAGCGTGATCTCGGTCGAAAGGCTCAAGTCTGAGCACAGATCTCACCGTGAAGCCCCGATTGCTGAGCACTTGAATCTCTCTGTCGAACACATCAG
>Ga0315314_1004269_pt1 | contig 10795 bp, 12 predicted proteins | sample TDP9_MG_FD_203631 | JGI IMG/M metagenome (GOLD analysis project Ga0315314, IMG submission 203631) | Freshwater sediment microbial communities from Lake Towuti, South Sulawesi, Indonesia - TDP9 | ecosystem: Environmental > Aquatic > Freshwater > Lake > Sediment | place: Indonesia: South Sulawesi... | reverse complement strand
TCATCATGCCATGCGAACCTGACTGAAACGTGCTTTGTCATAACTGCCCCTCCCAGTACAAGTTCTGTAAAAATGTTAGTGTTATGAGCATTTTAACATTTTTGTGTGTGATTGTGGGGCCATTTAACGGAATCTTTTGCACCAATGAATATCTTCATTTTAGGGGCTTGATGGTCATGAGGTAAAAAATAAGAGGCAATTACGCAAGATGCGCACGCTGAGCAGATAAAGCGAACTCTTTTAGAGATACTTTCATGGACCATTTACGGAGAATTGCCAAAATACAATAAGCAATTTGACTGAATATTCGGGTACATTTGTAAATGAAAAAGGTTTTTACGGAATATTATGTATCAATGAATCTCATTCTATATCTTTCCAATTCTATTTTGTGTGATTGTGTGGATAAATATGTCATAGAACTTTGCGAAAGCCTTTCTGAAGGAATGCGACAGTATTTGGCAAACAAAACCAATAAAGCAATAAGCGAAATCACCAGAAACGACATAGCAAACGAGCTTTTTGACATAATTCTTGCCGAGATAGATTGGAACCTGAAGTACAAGCTTCCAGAGGATGTTGACTGGGAGTTTTACGTTACGCCCGTTAATGGAGACGAACAGCAAGACTTGGCTAATAAAAATAAAGAGTGATTGTGTGTATTATAGACTTGACGTTTACATAGGAAGCGATAACGATTCGAAAAGGATAGGAGAAGACTATCTCGAAAAAATAAAGAGATGGGCTAATTCTGCTTTTCCTGACGGATACACTTTGTTCAAGGGCGAGGGATGCTATAACGGCATCTCAGAGGATTCGGTTCTTATCAACATTCTTTCTCTCTATGACATTCCTATCCGAGATCGGCTGGAAGCGTTGAAGAAAGATTTGAAACAAGAATCAATTCTGGTCGTGAAATCGGCGGTTGAATATGAATTGGTTTAAGAAATAATGGAAACGGAAAATATATTAACGTGGGTTCCTATTTTAGAGTTAGGTGAAAAAATGCCTTATTCTTTAAGCGAACTAGGTTCTTTAACAAATGAGAAAATAGATCAAATGGTCAAGAAGAAATCTCCAGGCGTCGACGTTCCGGGCGTCTACGTTTTAGATAAATCTTCAACTGCACCGTTTCATGTCGATTATGTTGGTAGATCGGATGACGACTTAAATGCTAGACTGAAAACCCATGTTGGGAGCGTGTATAAATATTTCAAATTTGATTACGCTACTTCCCCTAAAAATGCCTTTGAAAAGGAGTGCGAGCTTTATCATGATTTCGGAGGCCCTCAAGGAAAGCTAGATAATAAGGTTCATCCTGATAGGCCTGCTGGCAGCGGTTGGAAATGTCCGAAGTGCACCATTTTTGGATAAATCCTTTTTTAAAAAAGGTCGCCAATCTAACGGTTTTTTTTGTGAGGGTCTTCGTCTTCAATTCTATCTTTAGGTATTTAGGATATTAAAGCCTTGTGAAATATTATTTTTAAACTATCAATGATTTTTATTTAGACTTAAATTTTTCGTCAATTACTTTTTCGGCACTTTCTCTACTTAATTTTTTAGTCTTTTCTTTACTAATATCCATTTTTGAATTGTATTCTTCTTCCGTGAATATTCCCTTGTCAATTAGCAAATCCCTTATTGCCGTTACTGCATTAGTAGCAAGAAAGGTTAATCCATAACTTTGTTCTAATTCATCTAGTAATTTATTAATTTCTGCTTCTCTATCAAATTTCTCAAGGTCTATCGAAAAATGATATTCATCTGGTTCTTTTTGACCGTTTCTCAAACTATAGCTATGACTATTGTTAGTTACCGTTACCTTAACTGTTTCTCCGCTTTCTTTAGTGAATGTGAGATGTTTCTTTGTCAGAAGTTTTATTAGAGATTCCTTTTCTTCTTTAGTTGGCACATCAATTTTAATTGAAAAATTCTTTCCTTCATTTGTTTCTTCAAAATCATAACACTCGAATTCTATATCATCAATTTTAATCTTCGTGTTTCGTCCACCCCTAAGCTTTCAATACATCAATATATTTAGCTTTTACTAGACCTAAATATTCTCCCACGCAAAGCCCATCGAACATTAATGCAATCCTTTTGCTCTAAATATTTAATCCTTTTGGCTCTAAATATGTAATATGGGGCGTTATTCCTTTCAATGTAAGCTTAGTTTTCTTAACCAAAAATTCATCTTTAATCCATCCATAAGGGCTATTGTTGAACTCCTCATTCAAAGCTTGTAAAATAGTTAGTTTCAATTTACCTAATTTTTCTTCTGGAATAGACTGAATATTAATGTTGCATATGTCTCCTTTTTGGTTCATTGACTGAACCGTACCAGTGGTTTTTCCTGTGTTCGTTTACTATATGAAGCTGATTTACTATTTTTAAGGGTTCTTATTAAAGGATTTATCATGTTAGACTTTTAAACTCCTATTGACTCATTTTCGGAAAAATTATGCATTTCATATCTCAATAAGAACGATTTACTATCAAATCCAAGACTTAATTCGATTTCAATGAGAGGATTCTGTCCAACATGCCAAGAGTACCGGAGCGAGAACGGTCTGGACGCGTGGGGCATTGTCTGGAAGGATGGTGTGCCCGTGTGCGAGCGGTGCAATTCTGTTGTCGACATGTGGGAGAGGTACAAAGACAGGGACAGGCAGAGGTACGATGGATACAACAACAGTTCCGAGCCTTCCGCTGAGGAGGGAGGCGAGGCCGACAGTGCGTAGGGCTTTGTTTGTCTGGACGACAGTAGGGGAAAGAGTGAGAATGAATAGAATGAAGAAGAGAAAGAGAGAAGAAGCCGAAAAAAGAGAAGGGAAATTATAAGGAAGAAACGGGATAGTCGCCTCAGTTCGGTTCTCACTCTCAAAACATAGCCATTTCGTGACAATACAACCTCAACATAGTGGTTCAATGTCCGAAAATCATTACGACGACTATTACAAATGGCTCAGATGGGCGTACGAGCAGACGTACGGAAAAGGGAGTTGGAGCGGAGAGGCGCAGGCGGAGGGAGGCGCACCCGCAGGGCTCGTGCCGTATGAGCCACGGATAAAGCGCTACTGGGACGAAGAGCAGGCTGTCGGGGTACTGGAGGCCGGAGGCCGTTTCATTGGCGTAGCGTGCCTGGCTGCCAAGGAAGTTACTGACAAGGAGAGTTATGTGCGCAGGTTCGGCCTGAGCTTCGAGAAGGATATCCAGTGGCGGGCCGTCTCTGGCTTACTTGATCATCTGTCGCGCAGCCCGATGTTCAAAGCCGTGCTAATCACAACAAACGAACTCCCTTTCATCTTGCAGCCGGACGTACCGGAGGAGCTGGAAGGCAGACGCAACTGGGCGAGAAGAAACTACCATTTCCATAAAGAGAAGGCCGAGACTCTAAGAAGGCACCTGAAGTCTGAAGCTGGCACCCTGGCCGGGCCGTTCCCGAAATATCTGCCGAAACAGATGAAGGAAGAAGAAGACTATGCGCGTAGGTTCCTCGAACAGACCAAGTCGCTGGAGATGCGAATGGCTGACCACCTGAAACCATATTTCCTGATTAAGGACAACCTGTTTGCTGCTGCGCTCTTTTTCTACGTTTACACAGCGCCGAGAGAAGATGCTAGAAACTGTGTTGAGGATATCGTCGCCAGGCGCTATAGCGCACGAATGGAGATGGAAAAGACCTATTTCGTCAAATGCACGGACGTGCGCGACCCGACCATTGTATTCCATCCGGAGTTTGCCCCTTTTTTAGACGAGGTTAGGAAGTTCTGGTGCTTAGCGCTTGCGACGGACTGCGCGGGTTTCAACTCGGACAAGGATGTGGGCGTTGCGCTCAAGGCGATGTTCACAACGGTCCTGGAGCTGCCTACGGAGGAGCCGATAGAGGAGCAGATACATTTTCCGACAAGCGACGTATCGCAGGAAGGGCCGAGGCGGGCGTTCTTAGGCTATGCCGTAAAGTCGGTTATCAAGAAAGAGAACTCGCGGCTCAAAGTTAATTTTCCGCTAGACATTCTGACAAGCCATGCCATTATTTTCGGGAAAACAAGAACGGGCAAGTCGTTCCTTTCTCTGATACTCATCAAAGAGGCGCTAGCGAACGATATCGGCGTCAAAGTGTTTGATCCGCATGGCACATTGGCTGACAGGCTTCGAGAGCACAAGAACCTCACTGTCGTGTTCACTAAAGGCAGGTCGGACATAACGGAAGAGCTCCAACGTGTTTACGACGACGCCTCGAACTGGCCTGAGACGAACGAGCTTAGGCAGCTTGTGGTACTGGACGAGACGCGGCTGCTGAAGGCAAAGAATCTGGCTTTCTGCATAAACGAGTTGGGCAAGCGTGGGGTCGGATTCGTGCTGATCACCCAGTACAGCACAAGTATACCGCCCGAGATCCGAAACGTGGGCACGTATTTCATAATGGCCGTTATGAGCGAGACGGAGATAAAGCGGTTCAAGGATGTGACCCTACATCCGAGTTCCAAACTGATAACCCGGCTTCCGAGGGCCACGAGTTTCATCTTCAGCCCATATTGGTATCCTGAGCCGTTTTTTATTAAACATAGGAAACTTAGTTGATAATTAAGAATTTGGCCTTTCTGATTCTGCCGGGATAACGTAAATAATATATCCTCTTTACATATCTATTAAATAGAGAAGATGACCACGCCGTTACCAAAATGGGTTATGTCCCGATATTCGATCCTTTGGAATAATTTCAAAGATAGCGAATTCAACCATGAATGCGCTTTTAAGACTTTGAAAGAAGATAAAATGACTAGTGTAATACTATCAGAGTTGAGACGAACCGGCTGGCTTGAAATAAAACTCGACCCTAAAGATGCCCGAAAACGAATTTATAGATTGAAAAACCCTGAGCAGGCCATAAACGAAATGGAAAAGAGTTGATGATGTGGATTTGTTCGTCCCAAATAAATTAGCTGAGAAGGTAAAGGCGTGGAGGGAAAGCGATTATCGATGCGAATACCCCCTCATCAGTGATATTTTGAATTATAGTCTTTTAGAATCCGAAAGTGGAGAAAAAACACTCCGTTATTTAAGAAAAGCCCAGTTTGAGGCTTTAGAGACTTACTGGTATTTACGGCTCATTGAAAAGACTCCACATATTTTCAAGCTGTACACCAAGCTCTACGAGGATCCAGTAAAGCTGCTGGATGCCTTAGGGATTTCACTATCTAAGGAAGATTTGATACGCTTACTGAGCGGCGGCAGTCTGGCTTCAATTTTCGAGAAAATCAAAACAGACGACGAGTTCGTCAGGCAGTACAAACTGGAGGCTGTGCGTGAGTCCTTAACCCTTGATTATCCAAGCTATATTCTCGCCCTAGCCATGGGTGCCGGAAAGACGGTTCTCATCGGCTCCATAATTGCGACAGAGTTCGCCATGGCTCTAGAATACCAAAACGACTTTGTAAAAAACGCGCTTGTCTTCGCTCCCGGGAAGACAATATTGGGCGCGTTAAAAGAAATATCAGATATACCGTTTGAGAAAATCCTTCCCCCTAAAATGTACAAGCAGTTTATGAGCGCTGTCAAAATAACCTATACTCAGGATAAAGAAAAGGACATACCGATTATTCGGGGAAGTAGCTTCAATATTATAGTTACAAATACTGAAAAAATCAGGATACAGAAACCAACAGCAAAATTTGTCCCAATGAATTTATTGAACTATAAAGAAAAGGAAAAGTTTGAAGAGGCGCAGGAAATTGCTAATTTACGATTACAAACTATCGCCTCTTTGCCACGTCTTGCGATATTTTCAGACGAAGCCCATCACACCTACGGCCAGTCGCTTGACAAGGAATTGAAGAAAGTAAGAAAGACCGTCGACTACTTGGCCGAAAATACCGAGGTCATAGTCGTTGTGAATACGACGGGCACGCCATACTACAAAAAACAGATGCTGAGGGATGTCGTTTACTGGTACGGTCTGTCCCAGGGGATTAAGGACGGGATATTGAAGGAAGTAAAGGACAGCATCTACTCCTATGATGATATAGAAGCGGGAGATTTTGTTAAGATAGTTTTAGAGGACTTTTTCAAGGAATATGGGGATGTGGCTATATACGATGGTTCGCACTCCAAGATTGCCGTTTATTTCCCACAGACCGACGATTTAGAGGCAATTAGGCCCATTATCGAAAAGAAGGTTAGTGAATTAGGGTTTGACCCCTCAATAGTTCTTGAGGTCACCAATAAATCCGAGGAAAAGGTAAAGGACATGTTCAATAATCGCGTGAATGACCCCTATAATCCGTATAGGGTGTATCTTCTGGTGAACATGGGCACGGAAGGGTGGAACTGCCCGTCGTTGTTTGCGACCGCCTTGGCTCGTAAGCTGAAATCAAGTAATAACTTCGTCCTTCAGGCTGCTTCACGCTGTTTGAGACAGGTGCCGGATAACATAAAGAAAGCCCGTATATACCTTTCAAAGGACAACATCAAGGTCCTCGACACGCAGCTAAACGAGACGTTCGGTGAAACATTGCGAATATTACAGTTCACCAAATCCGAGCTAGTCAAAGAGAGACTCATTTTAAGGAAGACCGAGATTGCGCCTATCCTTATCAAGAAAAAAATGAAGAAAGTGGTTTTCGACGAGTCTAAAGAAAAAGATCTGAAAATATCTCAGCCGACGCTAGGAGTTAAAGTCGCTAAGAAAGTTGTGTATGATGTCAAGGAAAGCGGAGATAGAAAAAGAGTGCTTATGGAAAGAGGCGTAGAGTCAATCGTCCTTTCGGAAGAGTTTGCCGATATCTATGAAATTGCGTTAGAGCTTTCAAACATCTATCGGCTGGACATTGCTAAAATATATGATTTACTTAGGGCAGAATACCCTGACGGAGAAATACCTCTATCGCATGTTATTTCATTAAAAGAACAGGTGGAAATCCAATCAAAGAAATATAAAATCACCGAGGAAGAAGTCGAGGTAGCTCTTGCCATCGTTAAGACCGACGGTTTCCAAGAGGAACAAAAGGACGGAAAAGTTATTTACACAACAGAGATCGTATATCACAAGGATAAAGAAGATCTGTTATTAAGATATGAACGATTCAAGAGCGCGAATAAAGGCGATCTGAGTTTCCATTATTCTCCCTATAAAATGGATGTACAGCCAGAGAAGGATTTCTTCCTTCAGCTACTTGATGCGTTAAACGAAAATCCCGACGACGTTGAGAATATCTACTACACAGGTGCCATTACCAGCCCCGATAAGACGGACATTCTCTTCGAATATCTAGACAAAACCGGCAAGTACAGGGCGTATACCCCAGACTTTGTCATTCGAAAGAAAAACGGAAAAGTGTTGATCGTCGAGATCAAAGCCGAACGTTTCAGGGAAGAACTAAAGGAAATGGCCTTACGTGAAATAGAGAATATGAACAAAGATAAGATAAAATATGAAATATTATTCACAGATGAGGACAGATTAAAGTTCGGTGAATATGACAAAGTAAAGAAATGGGTTTATGGTGAATCAATATGAGTGAGAAAAAAGAGAAAAAAATCAAGATAATCGAGGCCAAAGGAAGGCCTATGCTCAACTGGGTTGGCAAGAAGCCGCTCGATTATGTCAAAGGATTCCCCGCTCAACTTGCGGAAACATTCGATCCAAGTGGAAAGTTTGCCCCCCTTGAAACCCCTTCATTCGAAAAAATCAAGGACAACTGGCAAAACCTACTTTTCCACGGAGACAATAAAGAAGTCTTAGCATTTTTGTTAGAGAACGGTTTCAGAGGAAAAGTTGATTTAATTTATATTGATCCGCCTTTTGATTCAAATGCGAACTATATTCGAAAAGTTGAATTGCGTGGATTTAAGCAAAATAAAAATTTAGAGGGAGAAGATATATCCTTGGGCGAACAGATCCAATATTTCGATATTTGGAGTAATGATAATTATCTAGAATTTATTTATGAAAGGCTTCTATTATTGAAAGAAATACTTTCAGAAGATGGATTTATTGTTGTGCACATGAATGCTGCAAGAGTCCATTACGTAAAAATAATAATGGATGAAATATTTGGACCAATGAATTTCAGGAATGAAATTATTATTAAGAGAATTAGAAAAAGCTATGCTGAAAGTAAAGGTATTACAAGTCTCAATGAAGGCTGTGACTATCTACTGGTTTATTCAAAGTCCACAAATTCGAAGTTACTTCCACCTCTAAGATATTCCCCGAAAGAGGAGCGTTGGCATGGTTTTGATGCCCCTAACATTCGACCTAACTTAACCTACGAACTATTTGGCGAACTTCCACCAGCAGGAAGGTGTTGGATGAAAAATAAAATTGAAGCTGAAAAGATGATTAAGGAGGGGCTTCTGCGTCCGAATCCTAGTACCGGTTGGCCAGAGTATAAATTAGAAGCAACAGAGTTCATACTTAGAGACACACTATGGGATGATATCACTGCATCGGCATTCACAACCGATTATCCCACAGAAAAGAAAGAGGAGATGTTGGAACTAATTCTTGAAATGGCTTCTAAAGAAAATCAGTTAGTACTAGATTGTTTCATGGGTTCGGGCACAACAGCAGCGGTTGCACAAAAAAGAAGTAGAAGATGGATTGGAGTAGATATAAACAAAGGTTCCATTCATACAACTTATAAAAGGATCCAAGGAATTATATCAGAACAATATGAAACGTATGTCAAGGAAAGCAAGCAAAAGAAGCTGAATAAAGAAGACGATAAACCCCTTTACTTCTCGTTCTCCCATTATAAGGTGAACGATTACGACCTGCAATTACTTAGGACCGAAGCGATAGAGCTTGCTATGCAACATATCGGTATACAAAGAATCAAAACGGACATCTTCTTCGAGGGAACGCTTGGCAAGAATCTTGTCAAGATGATAGACTTCAACCACCCCCTAACCTTATTGGACCTTCAATTAGTCCAAGACGAATTGAAGAAAAGGCCCGACGAAAACCGGAACATAACCGTTGTTTGCCTCGGGGAGGAATTGGCCGTTGATACGTTCATCGAGGATTACAACAAGAAACACCCAGTTAACAAGCTAGAAGTCATCGAATTGAGGACCGATAAGAAATATGGAAAATTCCTGATACACAAACCTAGCGAAGCGAAGGTCGACATCAAAAGGAAGGGTGACAAGGCAATCGTCGAGATCAAGAATTTCATCTCACCGTCAATTATTGAAAGGCTGAATGACCCCGAGAGGCTGGTCAAGGTAAAGATACCGGACTTCCGGAGCATGATCGACGTCGTTCTCATCGACAGCGATTACGATGGCAAGGTCTTCAACATCACCTACTCGGATGTCCCTGAGAAGAAGAGCGACCTAGTGGAAGGGAAATACGAGCTAGACATTACCGCTAAGAAACGTAAGATTGCAGTGAAAATCGTAGATATGCTTGGTGAAGAAGTTCTGATAGTAAAGGAAGTCTAAATCAACCCTTCTTCTCTCCACTTCTTTTCAATATCCACGTCAGTTTTACCACAAGCTGGACATTTTTCACTTACTATGAAACTTTCTTCCCTAGTTCTGGTCATTTTTGTGCTCCGCCCCGCACGACAAGCCGTTCTTTTAGCGGAAAAAGTGCTGGGTTTAATCATGACTTCTATTGAACCTTTGCCACAGAATGGACATGGCCAATAGTCATAATTGAGGGAGGGCATAATAGAAATATGTGGTTTTATTGATATATTTTCAATTTTAATACATGCATATATAAAAAAGTCGACATTCTCTATTGCTTATTTCGGCATTTTCGGAATTCTTTACGTCAAATAACGGTTTGTCTAAACATTATCATTTTTTTATAGTGAGTTTTCCAGATGGCACAACCGAGCATCCGATAAACAAATCCGGCAAGAGAAAGATTCTTGTTAGCGTTTGGGATTTTGGCGCAGTTCATCCTCAAAGCGAAAGAAATCACTACCTATACAACGACCATCCTGCCAAGATGCGGCCTGCCCTCGCTAGAGCAATCTTGCAGCTTTACGGCGAATCGCCTGTACTAGATCCAATGGCAGGCATAGGCACTACCCTAGTCGAAGCCATGCTGCTAGGCATGGATGCCGTCGGTGTGGAGCTCGAAGCGAAATTCGTGAATCAGGCCAACAAGAACATCAGGCACATTCAAAAGACCTTTCCGAACGACGTTGGAAACGCAATTTGCATCCAGGGCGATGCGAGAGATTTGTCTTTCCTAAATACAAGAAAAATAAACGCCATCCTGACGTCGCCTCCTTATTTCAACGCTCTTAAGAAAGGCGATGCGGGGCCTCGTTCAGATAACAGGCGGATTTCCTATAAAGAGAGGGTTAGACGATTCCAGGGCCACTCGTGCAATAAGGGAAACATCGGAAACATCCCCAGCTTCGGCCCGATAATTTTCAGCCCTCCGTATTGCGGGGTAATGGATGCTAAGAGGCATGTAGGAGGAATCGCTTCTAGAGACCCTCAGCTAGCTAAAACGGGATTCTACTCTAAAAATGAGAAGAACGTAGGCAATCTCAGGGCTTTCGGCTCCATTGTGTTCAGCCCACCGTACTTTAATTCATTAAACCATGATGAGCTACCAACAAAGACACACGTTGGATATCATAAATGGCAGAAAAGAGGAGACAAGACCATCAAACTTGCATACAGCAAAGATCCCAGTAACATAGGAAACATCGCCGAGTTTGGCACTATAGTCTTCAGCCCGCCTCTAGGAGAATATAACCGAGGCGGAGGCATAGCGAAGAAAGGGTATAATGGAAAATACGGAAAAGATGAAAAGCTTAAG
>Ga0315314_1004268_pt1 | contig 10797 bp, 12 predicted proteins | sample TDP9_MG_FD_203631 | JGI IMG/M metagenome (GOLD analysis project Ga0315314, IMG submission 203631) | Freshwater sediment microbial communities from Lake Towuti, South Sulawesi, Indonesia - TDP9 | ecosystem: Environmental > Aquatic > Freshwater > Lake > Sediment | place: Indonesia: South Sulawesi... | reverse complement strand
CATCAAAATTCAAGGAAGCCGTAATTGATCCTGAACTTAATGATCCACGACCAAATGCGCTCATTCTTGTAAACGGTAAAGAGATTGGTGTCTTGCAGGGATTACAAACCATATTAGACGACGGTGATGAAATGGTTCTTCTCCCCGTGGCACATGGTGGTTAGAAATGATTGCCCAGAGTTTCTTAGTCTTTGTTATCAATCGCTTTGGATTTTAGGCCACATTTTTTCTTTATCAAAGATGTTGATAGGCTTGCGATCAAGAGCAGAAAGGCAAAGATGGCTATCCAGAAGCCAGGTAAAAATAACGTTCTCGTTCCTGCGGTATAAGCCGTCAAGATACACGTTCCGATGGGCATTGCAGAGAAGAGTAGAGTCAGCCCCAAGAACACTGAACTATATTTCCCCTTCACTTCCTTTAACAAGGTAAGAAAACCCAAGAGCAAAGTTAAGATTTGAGACACAAACCATGAGGAGTGAAAATACATCTCTTCATATGGAGGACGGGATTGAGGATATGGATATGGATATATTCTTGCCTTAAAAGACCAGTAGGTAATGAAGTTACCTCCAAGTATACTGCTCTCAAACCATGGCAGAAACACAGAGGCTGCATGAAGCAACAAACCATACGCAAGCAAAGCTTTTGTTATGTATTTCATGGTTTTCGTCTATCTTGGTAAGCAGCGTACATCTTTATAATACTACGTTTTAGAACAACTTCTTCTGACTAAACATTGGCTTACTTTACACTGCCAATAGCAAATGCTAACAGTCCAGTAATGAACCACAAGAGAACAATCTTCTTAACTTTCTTAGCGTTTTCCTTTGAATGATCTTTAAGAAGCATAAGCGAGGATGCCACAAGTCCAAAGTCAGTTATGGCTACTAAGGGAATGAACCACAAGGAGACAATTCTTAAAAGCCAGGGAATTGGAGTTAGCAAAACGGCAAGCAAATAGAAGACTGTCGCCACGATTGCCGCGGTTCTCTCTCCGTAACGCACAGCCAACGTTTTCACTTTTTGCATTTCGTCGCCCTTAACGTCTACTATTCCTTTGGTGATTTCTCTGCCGGTGTTTGAGAGAAAAGCCATGAAGGCGAAAATCAAAACGTTCAATTCAATAGTGTTGGCGACCGCATAGCTACCGTAAATGAAAGGTATCGCAACACAGAGACTCACGAGGAAATTGCCGGGCAATCCGCTGCTTTTTCCACCAGTTGTGTAACTTACGAAGGCTGCCCATGCGATTATGGCTATCAGAAAACAAGAAATGCTCTTTAAATACGTAGTTGCTAGAAAAGCAGTTGCAAAGCCTATTGTTGTGAGAATAAAAGCAAAAGCTAAGGCTTCCTTTGGCTTTATTAAGCCACTTGGAATTGGGCGTTTTGGCTCGTTTATGGCGTCGATTTCCCTATCATAATAGTCGTTTATGGCCATGGATGATGCGGTTAGCATAAAGCCGGTGATGAATCCATAAACAAGATTTAACCAGAGAAGGCTTAAGAGACTCGGGCTTGTGAGTGCTGCACCGACTATAACTGCAAAACCCATCATTAAGCAGTTTATGGGGCGCATTAAGCGTAAATAACCGCCGAGTTTACTCATGATGGTTCAAACCTTACAGTAACGGAAGCTTTCATGAAGTTATAAAATGTGCGATTGGATTCGAAGGCGTGCGCTGAATCCTCAAACCTCTCGCAGATTCGGACAGATTGAAGGCTTATATTTATAGATTATATAGAGCGTTGTAGCGAGTTGAGCAAATGAGTTTCTTAAAGAAACTTAAGGAGAAGGTGACAAGTCCTAAAGCCACTGTAACACTGAAACTTAACAAGAACTCCTATGTTTTGGGAGAAAAATTGGAAGGCACCTTGACCATAACCGCAGAAGAAGAGATTGATGCGACAGAGATCAGAGCCGAACTCCGATGCACGGAGAGGAAAAAGACAAGAAGACTCGAGACAGAGACTAGAACTCTTCCTGACGGGAGACAGGAAACTCGGCAAGTATGGAGAGATCACATAGAAGAGACAGCCATCTACTCTGAAGATCCTCAGGCTTCAGGACCGACGCATCTTTCTGCAGGATACAGAACTGATTTTGCATTCAGCACGAATATCCCTCCAGGTGGGCGAACCAGTTACGCCAGCATAGATGCAGGCATCAAATGGAACATAAAAGGCGTCATCGCTGTTAAAGGACGACCTGATGTCACAAGCCCAATAACCGAAATTCAAGTTGTGGAGGCTCCAGAAGTGGTCATGATGCCATGTGAATATTGTGGTACGCTAATGCCAGAGACGACACTGACTTGTCCAAACTGTGGAGCGAAAAGAAAAGCCTAAAGGTATTTGTTGATGGTGAGTCGTGCCGAATTCGAATCAGCGACTTTCTGCCCAAATGTAAAGCTTCAGCGACAACAGTGGATGCGATTCTCGCAGGGGTCATGTGAGCAGATGTATGTTGCCTACGCGAACCTTTTCTAAGTGTTTTTCAGCGGTCTTGTGGCAGTCGTACGCTAGCTCTCGGCTTGTTGTGGGCAAATCTGTCAGTACGTATTGTGGATAGAAGGCTAAGAGGGTGTAGGGGATTTTTGGGTCTATTTCGGCTATGAACTTTGCTATGTTATAGACCTCCTCTTTATCTACATACCCTGGCACTAGGAGGGTGCTGGCAGTTAGGATAGGCAGTTCGGAGCGTTGTTTGAAAAATTTCTCTCCAATCAGCTTGAAGTTTTCGAGGGTTGGTTTGTTTGAAACTCCACAAAGAGCCTTGTTCAGGTTCTCATCCCAAGTTTTCAAGTCAAACTTTATGTTTCCTCCACTGGCAAGGGATAGTTCTGCCGCTTTTAACGCGGATTGTTTTTTCCAGTACCCGTTTGTTTCCCAGCAGATTCTCAAGATGCGCTGCTCTTTTTCAGCGTTTTCTAATACTATTTGGCTCGTTCTGAGGGCATGAGGCATCTGCGCTGAGGGGTCACCGCCAAAAAAGCATATACACGAAACGTGTGCATCAGCCTTACCAGCCAGGCTCTCAGCGCTCATCACGGGACCGAGTTTTGCGGCTAGGTTTCTGTAGTGCCAGTTCTGACAAAACAAGCAGTCGAGGCTGCAACTTCCATAGAACACGGCAAGGTTGGCATGGTTTGTTTCTGCGCCTTGTTTGTATGCGTATTTTGGGTAGCCTGCACCCGTGCATCCGGGACAGAACCACCACGCGACACAGTTGGTGGGTAGTGGGTCGTAATACCATTGGAGAATCCCTTTTTGTGGGGTTCCACCCATTCGAGTCAGCTGACCGCCAGTGTTGAAGACTAAACCGCAAAAACCCTTACCGTTAATACCGATTTTGCAGTCGTTGGCACACACGCCACATAAGATTCCGTTTGGGTCTTTCGGTGGCTTCGGAGGCAAGCCAAATTTTTGTCGACTTTCTGCATGAACTTTGTCGGTTGTGGCTAACGCCTCTTTCGGTTTCTCTCGAATACATCGGAGGCAGACTCCTAAGTTACTTGAGATGAAGGGCGATTGATCATTGCAAATCTTGCACTGCCCCACCGATTACACCAGATAATGTTAAGCGTTCCACGTTTTTAGTCATTACCCCTGAGAAAAAGAGGGTTTAGTCTATTGCTTAGCTATTATTTCTCAGTGGCACCCATGACGGTATGGCTATTTTTTAGATGGAGCCACGTTTATGTTGGGGCTGCCACACCATGGACAATACCTTGGGTCTTTATTTCCTTCGGTGGACCATTTATAATCGCACTTTAAGCAAATCCAGTTTGTCAAGTTTTTCACCAGCACCTTGTAATGCGTTTAGCCCCTTAAATAATCTGTGCTTCAACACTAGCGAGCAGTTTCCTTAGACTTAAAGGGTAGTTCTCGTGACATTGTATAAGCGTCTTCTCCATTAGCATAATAACTTCTTTCTGTTCGCGCGATTTTGAACCCCATTTTCTTGTAGAGATTTATGGCTGGGATATTGCTCACTCGAACTTCCAGAAAGATTTCCGTTGCGTCATACAAGAGCATGGCTTGCATCACTTCCTGCATCAAGGTGTATCCGATGCCTCGTCTTTGGTATCCTGGAAGAACCGCAAGAGAGATCAGGTGACCCTTTTTCTTTAGCCCTATTATCCCTCTCTCAATACGGCACATGGCATAGCCCACAACTTGGTCGTTCTCTTCCGCAACCACGAAGGTGGCTGGAAACCTCTCGTACAAATCTGTGAAGAAGAAATTGGAGTAGTTTTCTGGCAGACAAGTCCGATTTATGTGGATTACTCGCTCTAAATCGGCTGGTTGAAACTGTCTAATCCTGAAAGTGGTTTGCACAGATTTTTCCCATCGCTAAAATAGTGGAGTGTAAATTAAATATTTACCCCTACTACATCAAACAAAAATCAGTCGAGGTGCGCCCTCACCTGAAAGACCAGGAAAGAGATATCATACGCAAAACCATTCTTGAACTCGTTTAGAAGGGTCATGTGCACTACACGGATATTGAGAAGAAAGCGGTTGGAACATGCCTACGCTTCGCAACATCAAGCACAATCAGAAAACAATTCTATCAGTATCTACTCGCTTATGGGTATGTACAGCGAGTAGGCAGAGGTATCTACAAAATCACCCTAAAAGGAGAAAAACTATTAGAAATTCTGATTTAGCGCGTTGATGAGGATTCGGCTTGATATTCTGGGTATTTGCGCTCTCTGTTATTTGAAAGACCTTAGGAACTCGAGGAACTTTGCTCTCTCCCCTTTACAATTGTAGAAGACATGGTTCAGATAACTTCGAGTCCATCCTATCAAACTGTCTCTTTCTCTATCAACCCACCAGACATATGTCATTCCTAATAGCTCAAAAAGGTCTTGTCTCTTTTTATGTTTGAGAAGTTCTTTCTCTTGGACAGGAGTTAAACCACAAGCCTTGCATTCGACAATTAATCCCGCCTTCACAACAGCAAAATCCGGCTTAGCACCTGGAACGAGTGGCGTTGTAATTTGAGTCAGAATAATGTCATCAGGAAACATTTCTCGCAAAATCTGTAACGTTTCTGCTTCCCATTTCATGCCACTTGACTGCCTACGAACTGCTGGACCATTTGTAACTAACTCCGATTCTCCCGAACGGCTTGTCACTGTCGTCATTTTTCCACTGTTCACTTATTCCAATCAAGGACATAATAGAGCCTTGATGAAACGTTTCCACTCTCCCTCTCTTGTTACCTGCGTTGTGCTTTCTCGAAGCGAAAAAAAGTCCGACCCTAAGTATTTCATGGATAAGTGGACATAATCTGTGCCTTTAGTTACCTCTCTTTCTTGAAGCGTTAGGTAAAGGCATTTGGTATCTTTGTTTCTCGCTCTTATATCTTCAAAGCGAGTATGCTTGGCTCTGACATCTTCCTCAAGTCTCTCTTTGTAATTGACCAAGCCATGTCCTCTTATCTCAATGACAGCAGCAATTGATCTTAAGCTATAGCATGGTGTTTTTTCAGAAGCAATGGGGATACTGCCTTTTTTCACCATGATTAAATGGAACTTTCTTGGGAAACCCTCTATGTAAGGATGCTTTACAAGTTCGAAATCACTGGAAACGTGTTTCTCAAGAAAACTCTTTACTATGTCCACATATCGGCGATGTTTTTCAGTAGTGTGCAGACTTCGGTCATTTCTGATTCTGTCGCTAAGCTTCAATATTTCATGTTGTTCTCTATCAAAGACATCCATTCTGATTATCACCATGACCCTGTGTTTCCTTCTATTTCTCTTGACAATTTATAAGCTTCTATTAATGTTTTATTTGCATGCATGTTATTTGCTTCCAAACGGCTACGTACATCGAGTCAGCCGAGGCATTTACAAAATCACCCAAAAAAAGGAGAAAAACTCTTAGAAATTCTAACTTAGCATTCACGAAACGGCTTATAATCTCAAAGCAAAGGAAAGATGTCAACGCAACTTCTTTTCGATTCCAATAGGTCTCTTATCACGCCAGAATTCCCACGTTTAACCAGCATTCCCATTATGGCTTGATATGGTATAGCTGCCATGGGGATTTTGAAGCGTTTGGGCATAGGAATTTCAACTCTAACAACATCGCAATAGTTGAATGGGTCCAACACGCCTTTTCTTCTCTCAGGATAGTCAAAATAATGGCACTGGCGAAGTGGAGGTAGTGGCTGAGGGCCCCAACGTGTTCGCAGTTCCACATCAATAACTGCGTTTGAGCCGAAGTAATTCTTGAGCATCCTTTTGTTGAAAATAACGCCCAGTTCAAATTTTTCATTCTTTTTCTTGGAAAGCTCTTTTAAAGCGCGATAGAATTTTTCATTAATTTCGAAGCAATTGAGGCATGGAACAGGAGATGGCCTTATGCCGTGACCTGGTGTTCCTTTGACTATCCAGTCTCGTGAATCCGAGAAAAGGTTGATGTAGGCATAATCAGTTTTGCCATAATACTGTTTCTGCTTTTGTGTTTCTTTTTCCTTAATGTAGAAATGGCAAATCATTCTGCGCCAAGGGGACTTCAGTTTTGCCCAGTGTTTAAATTTACTGATATCTTTCATAGGCATCCCTTGCAATAACGATTTCTGCTAAAATCTAATAGCACTGCCTTGATAAAACTTTAAGGATTGCTTGCCCAGTTTTTCTAACATCGTTTTTCCATTAAGGTCTTTTTCGCCAAAATAGGTTAAATTGGGCTTGTTTCTCGTTTTTGTTTTGGGGTCAGAGTCTGTTTGGCAAGCGTGTCCGTTGATGATGTACGCGATGTGATTAATGTTAGCTCAGCTGAGGTTCCAGATGCTAAGGTTTTGAAGATGATTAAGCGTGCTGAGGTTACGCTTGAGCTTGAAACTGGCAAAGAAATTGCCTTCATCATGAATTATGCGCCCTATATCTATGTTATTCTAGGCTCAGGTCCAAACCCACTTGGGGATTAAATATCTACTATAATAAGCTGTTACAATAACATTGTTGAAACGGTTAAGCCCACGTAACGGGTTTAAGTGGGATTTATCACAAGTCCCCATAGAACAAATTGTATGTTGGAAACGTCCAGATGGTGAAAAACAAAAGCAGAGTGATATTTCACGTGGACATGGACCACTTCTTTACAGCTGTTGAGGAAAGAGAACACCCAGAATACAAAGGCAAACCAGTCGTTGTAGGCTCTGACCCAAAAGAAGGTAAAGGACGAGGCGTCGTCAGCACATGCAACTACGAAGCCAGAAAATACGGCATACGATCTGCCATGCCCATCGCCAGAGCGTGGAGAAAATGCCCCCAAGCAGTTTACCTACCCGTCAACTACGACCTCTACAAAAAAGTTTCTTCAAGAATCATGACTATTCTGCGTGGGTTTGCCGACAAGTTCGAGCAGTGGGGCTTAGACGAAGCTTTCTTAGACGTGAGTTTAAAGGTTCAAAACTTAGAAGAAGCCAAGCAATTGGCACAAGAGATCAAACGAGAAATCTACGAGAAAGAGAAGTTGACCTGCTCCATTGGTATAGGACCCAACAAGCTCGTAGCGAAAATAGCTAGTGACTTTAAGAAACCAGACGGCTTGACAGTGGTTGAGGAAACCGATGTGAAAAGATTTCTTTCACCCCTGCCAGTTGAAGAGATGTTGTGGGTGGGCAAAAAGACCAAGCAAAAGCTCAATGCAATGGGAATCAAAACGATAGGAGACTTAGCCAACTTTGACGCGTCCGTGCTCATAGAGAAGTTTGGGGTTATGGGCAGACAGTTGCATCTTTCAGCACAAGGAATTGACAGAAGTGAAGTTCAGGAAAGATGGGAAATCAAATCGATGAGCAGAGACACAACCTTCGAAGAGGACACCTCAGACACCGAAATCATCTTGAAAACTTTAAACGCTCTCGCAGAAGACGTTCACAAGCAACTCGTAAAATCGAATTTCAACTTCAAGACAGTCACGATAAAAATTCGATACAAAAACTTCGAGACACACACCCACAGCAAAACCTTACCCTTCTTGACCGACCGACTCAACGACATTCAAAGAACTGCAAGCGACCTCCTACAAGTGTATTTTCATCCTGACAGAAAAGTTAGACTAATAGGAGTGAAACTTTCCAATCTTGTTTCAAGCGAAAAACAGAAAAAATTAATCTGAGAAGAATTTAGTTCATGCAGTGGCTTCTTCAGCAGTTTTCATGACTGGCAGAGTGAGATTTCCATAGGGCATAGCCCAAACCTTTGCGTTTTTGTCTGTTAAATCAAAGGCATCACGCAAAGCGTCGTTCACCGCTGGTGCCGTCTTCAAATTGAACACGTTCACAGCCAGATAGTCAGGCATCACAGAAACGAGAATTATCTTTACCCGCTGTAACGCCTTCAAAAGATAGTACGATTTATGCCCGCCCAAAACGAAATGTTTCTTTATCTCCTTCTCCATATCCTTTAAAGTCTTGAACTTTACTGTCCAATCGTAGAAGACTTCGTTTCCATGACCTTCTGGACATTCCGCAACTAAAATGATGACTCCGTTTCGTTTTACCGCGTTGAGGGCGTTGTCGATTCCTTTGTAGGCTTGGTAGAGGTTTATGTCCAGTGGATGCCCTCCTGAACTCACGACTACAACGTCTGCTCTTTGTTCGATGGGCACCTTATACATCTCATCCACCGTTTTTACGCCTTCGTTGAAGGCTTGTTCCATGTCTCCAGCGAAAGCCTGAACTATCTCTTGTTTGCTGTTCGTAACAACGTTTAAAATGAAATCAACTTTGGCCAGTTTTGCCGCTTCCACCATGTCCTGATGAACAGGATTTTCTTCCAAGACTCCTGTTCGGGCTTTTGGGTGTAGAAGATTTGCGTGATTGTGTTGTATGGTTTCTGCACCTGAAACGCCTGGTAAGACACTCTTTCTTCCTCCACCATACCCAGCGTAATAATGCAACCCGATATCTCCAGTGAGTATTCTCACGTCAGCGTCAGCAAACATCCTGTTCACATAAACCCTGGTTCCAAAAGTCCCTGTCTTGTCCAGAAAAACCAAGTCCTTAGCCTTATAATCATGATTAACCGCCTTTATTCGGTTCAGAATCTCCTCGCCTATGAGCGATTTCATTTCTTCCGGTGTTACTGGGCGGTGACTGCCACAAGCAAAGATTATAGTTATGTTTTCGTCTTTTACGCCTGCTTTGTTAAGTTGGTTTAGAAGTGGCGGCAGCATCAGGTTGGTTGGAGTTGCCCTTGTGATGTCATCGACAACGACTGCGACTGTATTGTTTGGTTGGGCTATTTGGTCAAGGGTTTGGGTTCCAATTGGATTGTTTAGGGCTTTTTCGATTTCAGCGTGTGGATCCGGTGCTGCTGGCTTTTCTTTTGGCTGTATAGTGCCTAAAAAGTTTCGTGCTGGGATTCTTGCGCAGACCTCGGTTTTGCCATAGGGTAGCCACACATCGGTCATCTCAAGCACATCCTATCGGTTAGGTTGTCTTGGTTTTGGGTGAGTTAAACTTTTCCACGTTCAGAATAGCATAAGTTCTTTAAACCTAATTCATATACCTATCCAACGAGATGACACAGATGTCAATTGAAAGTCTGACTCTTGAAAAAGGCGAAGTTGCCTTTGTCTGGTTCAATCCTTATGCTGGGGTTGTGTTAAGGACGCCAACCAAAACTTTGCTCATCGACCCAGCAGAAATTGACCCAAAAACCTTCGGAACAGTAAACGCAGTTCTCGTCACCCATGAACACGGTGATCATTGTGATCCCTACATTATAAACGACATTCACAAACGAACCAACTGTTCAGTGATCGCAGATTCAACATCCATAAAGAAACTGAGAGACATCGTTTCATCCAACAAATTACTTGAAGCCACCATAGGTTCAGAGCACAGAATTGATGGCATAACCATTCGAGCAGAGCCGTGTAAACATCCAGCCGCCACCCCCGTAACCTACTTGATCACAACCGAAGACAACATCAAAATCTATCACACAGCAGACAGTCTGCCACACCCACAGATGAGCCAAATCGGCCAACGCAGCCCACCAGACCTAGTCTTTGTCACGGTAGGTGTACCTGCGCCGGGCGCCTCACCAAAAACAGGAGTAGAAATCGTTAAGATGGTCAAGCCTAAAGCAGCGGTTCCCTATCACGCACCTACATCGGAACTAAACCAGTTCGCTCAGCTCCTCTCAAAGGAACTCCCAAAAGTCAAATGCATACTTATCGAACAGAAAAAACCGTACAAATATCCTTAGAAGAGGAGGAAGTCTATGGAAAAAGAAAGAGAAGAAATGAAGGCAGAGTTGTGTAAAATCCTAACAAAAATAGGCGCCCTCAAATTCGGAACTTTTAAACTCGCAGGCGGAAAGGTAAGCCCTTACTATATCGACCTCAGAATCGTACCAAGTTTCCCTGAAGCCTTCCAGAAAGTCTCTAATCTCTATGTTAACCTCGTGACCACCGACGTCGGAACCACCAGCTTCAACCGAATCGCAGGAATCCCAACCGCCGGCATTCCCTTCGCATCCATCATCGCCTATCACCTCAAAAAACCCTTCTTCTACATCCGCCAACGCGTAAAGTTGCACGGACGGGGAAGACGAATTGAAGGAATAGTGATGCCTGGTGACCGCGTTTTGTTGGTTGACGACCTCATCACTTCAGGAAAGTCGTTGAGAAACGCTGCTGTGGCAACTAGAGCTGAAGGCGGTGTAATCAATGATGCGGCGGTGCTGGTTGATCGAGAAGAGGGCGGAATAAAGAACCTTGCCAAGGATAACATCAAACTTCATTACTTGCTGAAGGTGAG
>Ga0315314_1004267_pt1 | contig 10798 bp, 11 predicted proteins | sample TDP9_MG_FD_203631 | JGI IMG/M metagenome (GOLD analysis project Ga0315314, IMG submission 203631) | Freshwater sediment microbial communities from Lake Towuti, South Sulawesi, Indonesia - TDP9 | ecosystem: Environmental > Aquatic > Freshwater > Lake > Sediment | place: Indonesia: South Sulawesi... | reverse complement strand
ATCTGCTTGGCAGTCTCCAAAATCTCTTTGTTAATATAAAGACAGGTCGATTTCTTGTTTCCCATTTCGCCACACGCTCCTATATGGTATCATGCGTTTCCCGATATTTAATGTCCTCTAAGGAAAATGCTGAGGCGGTCGCGCGCGAGTATGCATTACACAAAGTTTCTGTAGAATAGACTGGACCGAAACCCTAATCCTCTACTACGATTACTCCTATATGGTGACTGAGTTGGGTATGAGAAGCGCTAAGAAAAAGCCAATGACCAAGAAAGAAAGAGCAGAGAGAAGAAAAAAGCACAAGGAGAAACGCTCAAAGAAGTAGTTGTTTTTAATTGATAGATTGAAATTCCATAATAGATAGTTTCAGCAGTTCTCGCACCAAACTTCAAAGTAGCTTCTAGCATGGTCGCAGACTGGACATTTCACAGGGGCTTCAATCCCCTCATAAACGTAACTACAGTTTCTACATTTCTATTTGATAGGTGGGCGCGGCTGGAATACCACAAATCCCATAAATAGGTATTCCAAATGTTGTTCTGGAAAAATAATGAATAAAGATAATAAAAGAGAAATGAAAGATATCTTTCCTGTTTTTCTGATGGGTGGTCTATTCGTTCTAATCCATGGTTTGGCATTGTTGATGATAAAACCGTTTGAAGCCGCTGAAATGTTTGTATTTGATAACCCAAGTGATCCAATGAACTTAGTATATTTCTTTTTGACATTATTACTTTTTACAGTCGTAATATTATTGATTTCAAAATTTTGGAAGAAACAATTAGTAAAGGGCATTATTCTAGGAGCAACAGGATATTTTGCTTTCTATGTATTTTATCCTTTGTTGACTATTGTGGTTTCAGAAGTGTCGTCATTAGGTTTCTCCATAGCAGCCGTAGCTATTCTAGTTATAATGCTTGTGAAGCGTCCTGAATGGTATGTAATAGACATATGTGGTATTCTAATAGGATCAGGTGCTATTGCAATGTTAAGTATTTCATTGAGTATCTTTCTAGTGATTATTTTGCTTATCGGATTGGCGATATACGATGCAATATCGGTATACAAAACTAAGCATATGATTGATCTTGCAGACACTGTTTTGGATCTAAAATTACCTGTTATATTGGTCATACCAAAAATCAGAAAGTATTCCCTAATTAAAGAAACAGAGAGTTTGAAAGAAAAACTCAAAGATGGAGAAGAACGGAATGCATTTATCACAGGACTGGGAGATGTTGTGATGCCAGGAATTTTAGTTGCATCCACCTTTCATAATATTACGGGTAACGGTCTGCTAATTGCCTTATCAGTAATGCTTGGTACGCTTTTTGGTTTTACGGTACTTATGACATCTGTCATTAAAGGAAAACCACAAGCAGGACTGCCTTATCTTTGTAGTGGCGCTATATTAGGTTACTTAGTATCAAGCTACCTATTATTTGGCGAATTCGTTGGTCTTACCTTTCCCGTTTAAGAGCGCGCTTAATCTTAATGTAAACTGAAAGGGTTTAATCAGTTGATATGCTCCTAACGAAGCCTCAAAAAACGTAGCCATTTGTAGCTCAAGCAAAAATCGCCTATAACGTTATTTAAAACGCTCCAACATTTTCATGCTGGATTACCGCATATGGGTTTCTCAACATTAACGGTTTCGTTGAGTATTTGAAATAGCTACCTTCAAGGAGAAACAAATAAAGAAGTAATAAGCAAGGCGGTTTGGTCTTGCTATCAAGAGAAGCCTACAAAGTATATGGATTATATGCTATACGACGTAGGAGCATATCCAGAACCAGCAAAGAAGGACAAAAACAATAACAAGGGCGGTTCCAACAATGTTTGCGTTTATTGGGGAGTTAGGTTTTGGCTAGCAGGGGTAGGAGACGTAGACCCTTTGAAAGTGCAGAGTGCAAGGTCTGCTCCTTGAAGGGCAGCACCTACTGCTGGAGACAATGCCCATACAACACCTGGCGTCAGCGACAGATTGAATGATGTATGGCTTCCCAGCCTTTTAATGCTGGCGCCAAGCGCAAAGACGTATCTGCGCCTAATTGGGTGGGGAAACTACTGAACCCAACCGCAATAGCTGACCGTACCCGCTTGCGTACGTTGTCAGGGAGGCCTCGATAGACTCTCCTGTAATTCGCATATCTGTCCAAGAACGCATTGCCAAGATAATCGAAAATTACAAAAGGTTCGTTTGGATACCGCCTGCAGACCTTGTTAAGTGGCAGATAAGCATGTGAAATCTGAATAGAACAAAGATAAAGTTTATATACATAATTTTCCTTCAGCATCAGTAAAAATTTAAACTTAAACCCAAACCCAAAAAATTGACCAATCTGTGTTGTTTTATATCGGAAAAGTTATGTGCTGAACCAAAGAATTATTTTTTTTAAAAAAAAGGTGAACCGAGTTAGCAACAATTCGTTTCAAGGAGTTTGCTGAGTTTCTAGGAGCGAGTTATAGGACGATTCGATTTTCTTCCGTGCTGTGTTTCACCTCGACGACTCTTGTAGGAGCTGTTTTAGCCGGCGCGCTCATCGATTTAGGAATGGTTTGGCTGCTAATGTTCTCGGCTTTCAGCACATCTTTCGCCTTCATCATAAACGATCTATCCGACGCAGAGCTTGATAGATCAGCTGGTGTGTTGAGGAATCCTGTTTCAACAGGCGAGCTGAGCTTGGGGAGATGCATCTCTCTTGCGCTCTCCTTTCTCCTCGCTTCCTTGGTGACTTTGTTCTCTTTAAGCCTCCAAAATCAGTTGCTCGGCCTAGCCGTTATCTTTCTTTATTTCACCTACTCATGGCTTGTGCGAGCGAAGGCTCGGCCAGTGCTGGACATATCATATCACGGCTTATGTCTAGCGATCCTTGCAACTATTGGATACGCGGAGTATAGACCCTTCGACATTACCTGCTTCCTTTTAGCCTCACTAGTATTTCTCCTATCAGCCACATCGCAGATTCTTCAAGAGGTTAGGGACTACGAGACTGATAGAAAGATGGTGAAAACGACGGTCACATTATTAGGCAAGAGGATGCCTCTGATCCTTTGTTTAGCATTTTTTGCGTCCGCCTTCGCGATCTTCCTCCTCTTACTTTTCTACGATGTAGTCCCCCTCGAAATTCTGCTTCTGTCGCCACTAGCCTACTTTATTATAGCTCCCATCATTCGAGCCATACGTAACGAAGAGTATGAAGACAGGATGCTGAGAGAGATCCGAAAGAAGCGGCTGATCCTGATCGCTATATTAATCGCAGTCTTAATCTTAGGGAGTAATTCTTCCCACATGAAATATTTACATTCGACTTAGAAAGGTAAAGATAAGAGGAAAAGAAAGTGATCATGATATATCCAAATTAGGACCCAGTTCCCGATGGAGCTCGGCAACAAGGCGGTGTCCAAAAATCGAAAGAAAAGTATAACTTTACAAGTTTCCAAAACAAAAATAGCTTTATAAATTTTGAAACCTCTCTGCCCCTCCGCAACAGAACCGAGGATAGTAATATTTTTAAATAAGCATCGTGGGTTATGCCCTAGAGCGGAGGTCAAAACATGGCTAAGAAAAGCAAGAAAGAGAAAGCTGCCGGTCGGGAACAGCATAGACAATTGAAAAGGGATAAGACGATGAAGAGGAAACAGAAAAAGATGGTTGGACTTCCTAAAAATTATAGGAAAGGGAAAAAATAGTCTTTTTGTCTTTTGTATATTTTGTGAGATAGTCTGGCGAGATTAGCTTGAGCTTTGAGTATCCAAAACATCTTTGTTTTAGATGCGAGAGATGTACCCTATGCTGCGGTGATACTAAAGATAAGATCAGGTCGATTCTTCTATTGAAGAGCGAAGCTGATCGTATATCAAAGAGGACTTTGATGGATCTTGATAAATTCGCTGAGAAAATCGAAGGCTTTGAACCCTACATTTACCAGATGAGAAAGACTGAGGACGGAAAATGCATCTTCCCAAAGGACGATTTATGCTCTATCTATCAGATAAGACCGCTAATCTGCAGATTCTATCCCTTCCAGCTTAAAAACCTTGGAAATAATAGATACGCTTTTACCTACACAGATGAATGTTCAGGTATTGGAAAGGGACCCCAACTCAAAAGAGACTTTTTCGAAAGACTTTTCGGTAAGTTCATAGAATTAATGAGAAAAAATATTCAAGCAGAAAGTTAAGGAATTGACGAAAAGGGCGCGATGAATTAGAAAAACTCAGGCTTGATTAGCGCGTCAGCATGTAACTGTTTTACCATAAGTTTAAATAAGGCAGCGCGTGAACTGATTGAACACGCAAGAATTAGAGTTCCTAAAGAATGCTAATTCTTCGTTCATCATAATAGGAGGTGCAATTCGATGTCGTATAGAGAAAACCGAGAAATGCACAAGGCCGTATGCGCCGATTGTGGTCAAGAATGTGAGGTTCCCTTCAAACCTGACGGAAGCAGACCCGTATACTGCCGAGAATGCTATTCTAAACGAAGACCCCCAAGAAGATATTAAGCTTATTAGCTAAATCTTCGGTCCGTTTTACGCACCTTTTTCTTTTTATTAATAGTAATAATAAGATAATTGGGGAGCTAGGATACATTCAAGTATACTGCGTCTTATGTAATATTCAGTATGCGCGAGAGGTATTTGGTTTTCACGGGGAGGCCTAATGCGGGCAAGAGTAGCATCATCAGAGAAGTCGTAGGCTTGGATGTGGCAATCGGTAAACGACCAGGAACTACGCGACGGATTTCAAAATATCCCTTGAGTGGCGATTTGGTGCTTGTAGATATGCCAGGGTTTGGTAGGAGGATGGGAGCTTCTAAACGTTTGGGGGATAAGATTAATGATCAGATCATCAAGTTCCTGGAGTCCTCTGCTCAGAGCATAGCTTTAGCCGTCCATGTTTTAGACATATCCACGTTCTTGGAGGTAACGTGGCGTTTGGAGAAGAAGGGTTTTATCTCAGTGGACGTGGAGATGGTTCAGTTTTTGACAGAGACTTTAGGGGAGTTTCCCTTAGTGGCGGCTAACAAGATAGATAAGGCGGATAAGGAGGAGTTAGAGGTCAACCTTGAAGAGTTCATACATCAAATAGGTAAGAGTTATCCATTTGCCGTTGGAGAGCACGTATTCCCAGTGAGCGCAAAGACACGAGAAGGATTGGGCGCTTTGAAGAACTCCATCCACAAAAGGTTGGTGGCGAAAGGATATAGGACGCCATTTAAAGTAGGCTTATAGTTCTTCCAGAAATGTTTAAACCGATTCCCTCTTTTATTTGCGAAAATGTTCAAACTGAGAAATAGCCTTCAATGGTGTTCAAAGCATAAGGCTGTCCAGCGTTGGCTATGTAGAAATTGTGGTTATAGCTTCTCTGAGTCTAAGGTAGAGTCAAGCTTTTCAGAAAAAGGAAGTGAGCAGAATCCAGATGGAGCCTCGGGAAGTGTGGTGGGGTCGCTGGGATTTGAACCCACACTTCCATGGAGATATCTCCCAAAATCCCTCTCTTTTTTATTAAAACGTAAAAAGGTTTGTAGTGCATGCTAACGGAGAATATGCGATCTTAAATTTCTCTTCTGTGTTATGTATGGATAGTTTAAGGTGATTTGATGTCTTCGTCTTTTTTGAGTCGTCGAATCAGGAGGACGAGTGAGCTGCTTAAGGTGGGTGCCTCGGACCAGTTTTCAGAGTATGAGGGGCGGTTTCGGTCCTTGAGAGGTTTGTACGACCGTTTGCTTTCGGACTTTATTGTTTCGGATTTTAGCTATCAGGAAGCTTTTGAAACAGCGCAGAGGTTTTTCGGGTCCACGAGAGTTCAGTTTGCTGGTGTGGACGGGACCATGTATTCGAGGCCTCTCTTCGACTTGATGATCTTTTTCGGCGGGGCCTATGCCGCAACCGGAACCATCGAGTTTAGAAAAGATGCGAAGCCGGTGGTGGAGTATGACTCGAAGTTTCTGCGGGAGGGCGCTGGGGTTTCGAGTGTGGTCCCCATCTACATCAATGAGGTTCCTGACGTGGACCAGACCTTCTTCGACTTGGAGGAGCCGGGAGAGCTTTCGGTTTCTAAACCTTTGATTGACCAGACGATTATTAACAATGCTACTATAGCCAATTGGATCATGAGCTTTGCTGAGTATTATCTAGCGTACAAGTTGATCACGGACCCCGACAAAAACATTCGCATTCTTCTCATGGACCGGGCCCTCTCAGGCGAACGAGCCAGCTTGCTGTATGATACGTCAAAGCGGGAGTTGTGGAAAGCAAAGAGTTCGTTGATCGGTTATGAAGTGGACGATATCACCATTGATGTGAACGACTTAGCTTACGGCAGATATTGCCTTCGAAACCCTGTCCTAGGCCTGCCTCCAGCCAGAGCACGGAATTAAGGTAAACAAGCTCCCTAATGCTCCTCACATCTGCATAAAATGACCATGTTATAGCAAGCCTTACTCGGAATTGCACGATTTTGGAGAGTTAGACGAAGCCCTAAAATCGTGTTCATTGGAGCCGCGATCATGTAACGTAATAGAGATCGAATAACCGTTTTTACACTAACGAGGAGGTGAATTAAATTCTACTTTAAATGGGTCAAAAACTTAATCCGTTAACCTTTTGAGAGAGAGAAAATTTTGTGATATCTACTAAATTTCAAATCTTAACCGATATAAGCCACGTTCTACGTCTACCTACTTTATGGATAATGTCTACGATGTATCTTTCAAATAAACAATGCGGTCGCACCTACCAGAATACTTTGGCGATAACTTTGAACTTATCGCGTTATTCTTGGGCTAGGTTCACAAAAAATATGGTTTCGCACTTTCCCGTTATCAGGTGCGGGAAGTAAGTTCTTTCCGATATGAGATTACAAATTTGAACGCCCTGAAAGGTTGCCGACGTTCTTTGTTTACAGCCGTGAAAAGGAGCCTTATTAATTGGCTGAACGATGCTGGTGGATAACTTTCCAAGAAGCTAAAAACAATCTCTTGAAAAAAAGCCCGTATTACTTTTAACGGAGCGACTGGAGGAATCAAAGAGCAGCGGAATTACCTAACGAATAAAAACGCTTGGCACCGAGGGCTCCAAGGACTTGTCGATAAGTTAATATCTCTGTAGCGATACGTCTCGTAAGTTCATAAGTTTGATCAAGAGAGGGGTCTAAAAAGCCTTAAAACGTGGGATTTTATGAGAGATATATGCGGATTGTGCGGAAAAAAGAAAAACGTTAGGTACGGTACATGGACAACCTGGGGCGGAAGATATTCTACTCCTCAATTTTTCTGCAACCGATGTCTTAGAAAGATGGAAAAGGAAGAAGCGAAGAAAAGGTTACAGCCTTTTCTTCAAATAGCACAGGAATATGGCGTTAAACCCCTAACTCAAGCTGATAAAATAAACGTTTTAGTTCAAATTCTCAAGAAAATGTGCCACCAAAGTGGTTGGTTTAAACTAATGGATATCACAAAAACCTATGAAAGTGAATTGCATCGCGGTGCTGTAGATGTTAGAAGAGTCAGCCGTTTATTGAACACCCTGGGATTTACTCGGAGGGCACGTAAAAAGGCTGGCAGTTACACCTATGTCTTTGTGAACACGCAGTGCCTTAAGGACATGTAAGCTTTATATTTGCTCCAAATAGGTATCGCCTTTTAAGAATAGCCTCTGTTTAAGGCTTTTTTTATACCTCCCTCTTGATCAAACTTATGAACTTACGAGACGTATCGCTTAAGCGGTATTATCTCTAAATCAACCTTAACCCGTGAACGTAAGTGTTTAACTCACTTTGCGCTCTCGAAGGTACGTAAAGATTTTTCCGTGCCCCAGAGGTTCCAAAAATATGGTTTTAAAAATTTGAACAATGAACAGATGAGGAAAGCAAATGAAAAAATTTTCAGAAAAATTTTGAAGGTTAAGGTCAAGCGTCTGACCACTGTTCAAAATCTGGTTGGCGAGGGCTCTAGTATGTTACCTGCCGTGCCCGAGACCATGAATACCGGCCTAAAATTGCGGATTGGCAAGCTATATATCGGAAAATCCGTCAAGAATCTGCACAGTCTGCTCAGGCGGCGATCAATGATATAGGACAATGCGACGCGGAAGAGTATCGTTCGCTCACAAAACAAACACCTTGCATCGCTAGAGAAAGGAGGGAGTGGCTGAGACCATAATCCTCGATCGGGTTTTTGCCTGACGCGATAACTTCAAACTTATCGCGTTAACCAAAAGGGGAGTAGGGAGTTAATTCAGGAACCGTGAACGATGTTACCCCTCACCAAACCTCAGGTGAACAATGAAGGGCTGGAAAGGTATCCTTAACACTCTCCACCCGGCGGCGAAATAAGATCGATGCGCAGGCCTACGATAAGTAAGTTTAATTATCCCATTCTGTCGATTAAAAGGTGATTAATATGCCGACCGTTATAAAGGGTGGAAGGGAAGAAAAGGCATTACTATTAGAGGATATTTTGAAAGAGAATCAAAAGATTTTAAAGGAGTTCGTAAAAACGACAAGACTTAATTACATCGTTATTCTCTTGCAATTTGTAACCATAATAATTGCTTTGTTACGTTGATTGGACATCACGCTAACCGAAGTCCGTTAGCGCCTGGCGGCGAAATCAGCTTTGGGCTCAATTACCTACAGGTACAGCGCCTCAAATACCGTCCAGAATACCCGTATGAGTATAACCACTATTATGGCTCCACCAAAGATTATGATTACGTCTTTCAGTCCCAATTCAAAATTTTCCCCTATTTTTTTTCCTTATCTAATATATTTTGTAAATCTCTGATATAAACACTTAATTATTGAAAATAAGTAAAATGATTATGGATTGTATAAATGTTTAGCTTATTTGGAACGAGAAAGAAAAGAAACCCATTTAAAACCAGTACGAAGAAAATGGAGTGGATGAGAGCAGCGGGTAAAGATCCTTCTGATTGGCGTACAAAATTTGTTAAGACGTCAAAATGCAGAAAGTGCGGTAGACCTTTAACATGGGGTAGTAGAACTTATGACTTTGACCATAAAGACAATAATCCTGCGAACAATAGTCTAAGTAATTGTTATTTGGTTTGTAAAACCTGCCATGGAGCAGCAACGGTAATCAAGAAGAGGAAAATTAAGGCGCCGTTTGGTCTAGTTATGGGTTATGAAACCATAAAAAAGAGGGTTGGGTATAAAAAGCCTAAGAAGAAACCGTCACCTAAAAAGAGATCCAGAACGACCAGAAGAAAAAGAATTTTTTAAATAAAATATTTAGAACGGTCTGTATAGCTCTGGAGATAGGCTTATAGGCTCAGGCGGGTTAACTTCAAACTTAACCCGTTAACCCCTTGGCTAAGTGCACAAAAATTCACAGTAACCTCCTTTTTGCCTGACGGATTAAATTCGAACTTAATCCGTTAACCATAAGCCCGGTGCACAAAAAACCCGGGCGGGTAAACCAGGAGATAACGCAAATTACATCGATTGGCGAGATACTTCAATACTTCAGAACATCAATAGTTCTATTATTACTTCTAAAACTTCTGATTCCGAAGAGAGTAGAGAGTAATAAAGAACTAATTGAAGTATTGAAGTATGGAGGTACCCCTTTAGGTTAAGTGGACAAAAAAGCGGGAAGGCCATCACCCCTTAGAGATGATAACCTTCCCATTTTGGAGATTGTGGACAATTTTCCAGCCATTGCGTAGATATTGCAGAAGGTTTCCTTCATCAATCTCTTCAAAGCATTCGTCGCAATCCGTGGATCCACCGTTTGGCTCCGTCTTTTTAACCAGACGTTTATGAGCTGTCTCGCGTAATGCTATCCCGTAGCGCTTAACTAATTCACGTTCTTCATCCGTCCAAGGCTCCCCCCGCATTGATTTATCCATAAGTTTCTCCGAAAGCTCCTGCCTTCTCTTCAAATCTTCTAAAGATGGTGGCACCTCAATGATGCTTAAATGTGGAATAGCTTTTCTATATTCTTCCAAGCATTTTTCTTCTTCTCCCCTAAAGTAGTTAGCCTCAAGGTATCCGCCTTTGTGCCCTAGGAAAAATTCCCGATATGATGCGATCAGCTGAGCGTTAATGAATTGCGTCTCCGCATATTTTTTCAAGGTATGAAAATGCAATGTGAACCATCTACCCTTCTCCGTTAAATGTGCCCTCTTCAAGAGCCTTTCCCAATGTCCATCATAGCTGGTCTTATGCAGGAATGTTCCCCTTCTACCCTTTAAGGTGCTGGTAAAGAGGGGCGAATCAGGTGTTACATTTTCTCCGCTTTCCCTTCTGTAAGCCAGATAATCAAGCAGCGCACGCTTTGCCTCAGGCGTGGCGTAGGTAACGAAAAATTTGCGCTTCTTAGCAATCTTACGTCCCGATCTGAACTCTTTATCGCCAATTTTATAGGTCTTGGTTATCATAATCCTCGTGATGTCGGGGTAATCAAAATTGACATCTCTGACTTTTAACGTGAGCAGCGTATTCAGCCGTAATCCGCTGCTGGAAGCCACCAAGATAATTGCTTGATCCCTAAGATTAGCCACATTCAATAACCTTCTAAGCTCCTGCTTGCTCGGTATCCTATCTTCCACGATGCTTTCCTCCGCTGGCACGACAACCTTACCCCAATCTACATCGATACCTGTGATTTTTAGCCAAATCCTCAAAGCCTTAAACAAGCTGGCAACCCTGCTACCTGAAAATTTTTCACTTAAGTCATCAATTACTTCGTTAAAGTAATCCTCAATCTCAGGTAACCGTTTGAATGTCTCCAACGCATATTCGGGATCTTGTAGGCCTAATTCCCCGA
>Ga0315314_1004266_pt1 | contig 10800 bp, 12 predicted proteins | sample TDP9_MG_FD_203631 | JGI IMG/M metagenome (GOLD analysis project Ga0315314, IMG submission 203631) | Freshwater sediment microbial communities from Lake Towuti, South Sulawesi, Indonesia - TDP9 | ecosystem: Environmental > Aquatic > Freshwater > Lake > Sediment | place: Indonesia: South Sulawesi... | reverse complement strand
GATCACTGAGAAAGGAATTATCGAGGGAAGCGGACCAGCAGCAGAAAGAGTGCAAAAGGTCTATGATGAATTTATGAAGGAACGAGCTAAATGAGTCCGGGCTGTCTCGATTTTTTCAATTGATCGCCGTGAAGGAGGTGCCCCATAAGCCTACTCAAGGCTTCCACCGCTGTATCCAATCGGGAAAGATCTATAGCTACTGCGAGATATCGTGAAAGAAATGCCAAGGCTACCTTGGCTGCTAACGCATCAGGGTATAGTCCCGGCGTCTCGGAGAGTATGCAGAATCCGCGCAAGCCCCTAAGTTTAGCTGAACCCAAGAGGAGTCCTGCAACCCCAAAAACTCTTCCCTGAATCTTGTCTGCGCCCAGCCTCATCGTTTCCTCTAGCATATCCAGATCCGTTGCAGTGCAGTAGATCTTGGGTGAAGAAGGAACGTAATCTCTCTTCAAGCCGCCTATAGTGATGACCATTCGACTACCACAGCCTTCCGCTATGTCGAGAATCTTGTCGCAAAGTTCATACTGCCCTTGAGCACTTAGAGCCTGAGTATTGCCGAATAGAATTATTAGGTCATGGCTATAGCCTTCGTCGTGAACATAATATAGTTCGTTGAGTGGAGGCGTCGCTAGCCCTTTGTCGGCCGTCAGTGACAGAGCTTGAAAAGAAGACGAGTGAATCTCACAGAACTTCTTGGCTTTCAGTTCGTTGATCAGGTGAAGGCAAGCGATATTGGCAACAAAACCTATTCCTGGCAGCCCCTCGATGAGTATTGGATTATGAAGCTCTGGTTTCTCGACGAATGAAGTTATCAATTCTTATTTGAACCCGCCTAACATTATACTTCAGAACTGACATAAACGTTTACGGCTGCGCCTTGAATGAGTGAGTCAAATGGAGTTTGAAGTCGAGTCGAAGGATGTCCTCGGAAGAATCGGTAGGTTGACAACGAAGAGTGGGGTGGTTGAGACACCACATCTCTTTCCCGTAGTGAACCCGTTAACTCAACCGATATCCCCCAAAGAGATCTATGAGAGAATGGGATGTAAGGCCGTGATGACAAATGCATACCTTGTCAAGAAGAATCTTGAAGAAGAGGCGATTAAAAGAGGTATTCACAGCCTCCTCGACTTTGGAGGAGTAGTAGCTACCGATTCAGGAGCATACCAGATCCTGACTTATGGTGATGTCGAAGTCAGTGCATCTGAAATAGCGATATTTCAAGAACGAATCAACTCGGATATAGCCGTCATCCTAGATATTCCAACCGGGCTAAAAGCGACACGTGAATACGCGCGATGGACAGTTCAAGAGACTCTTAGAAGAGCAGATGAGACGCTTAAATTGACAAAGAACCGCGATGTGCTTTGGGTTGGACCCATACAGGGCGGAATCCATCTAGATATACTGGCTGAGTCTGCGAGAGAGATCGGTAAGCGTCCTTTCGCAGTGTACGCTCTGGGAAGCCCAACTCAAATAATGGAGCGGTACATGTTTGAACGCCTTGTGGACATGATACTCACAGCAAAGATGAATCTGCCCTTGAATAAGCCTTTGCATCTCTTTGGGGCAGGTCATCCATCGATGTTCGCTTTAGCCGTGGCCTTGGGATGTGATCTCTTCGACTCAGCCGCCTATGCGCTATATGCTAGGGCAGGAAGATACTTGACCGAATCTGGAACGTTGAGACTAGATGAGATAGATTATCTTCCCTGTACATGCCCAATATGCGTACGAGAGGACCCCAGTCAACTTAGAGAGATGGAGAGAACACTCAGAGAGACACTGCTGGCGGAACACAATCTGTACGCATGCATGGAAGAAATGAGGAGAATACGTCAAGCCATACTGGAAGGGAGGCTCTGGGAACTCGTTGAATTGAGGGCTCATTGTCACCCTTCATTATTACAAGCCCTCAAAAGAGTGGGACTATACAGTAGCTTCCTAGAGAAACATTCTCCCTCAACCAAAAGGAAGGGGCTCTTCTATTTTGGCCATGAAGGGCTCCCTCGACCGGAAATAACAAGATACAAGAAACGTCTCATGGAGAGGTACAAGCCTCCTGCGAAGGCGAAAGTTCTAGTTCTAGTTCCGTACCAGAACGATAAACCCTATCATAAGAGTCGTCTTATCAGGAGAATCCTCCAAGAGGTAAGTGAGAAGAGAGAGGTGCACTTAGGCGTCTGCGCCGCCCCCTTTGGCATAGTTCCTATTGAAATCGACGATATCTTTCCAGCGTCGCAGACCGAGATGCCATTTCCGCCTGATGAAAAGACCGTCGAGCATACTTTTGAGTCAATCGTGGCCTACATCGCGAAAAGCTCGTACAAGTCGGTGATAATGCATGGAAGATTCGAGCCGTGCTTTGAGAAACTTAGGAATCTTTGTGAGAAAGGTTGCAAAGAGGCGAGAAAGAAGTTTGAGGTTTCATATTCTGGAATTGAATTTTGGACGGATGAAGCCATAGAGAAACTTAGACGAAGCCTAAGATCTGATAAGCTGTCTTGATGATTGAAGGATTCGTACATAAATCTCGACACGTTTCGAAGATATGATCGACCTAGCGAGAGCTTTTCTTATGGAACAAACTTGCTCTTCCAGGCTTCAACATTCCACTGATCAAGTCTTGCTGCCAGTTAAGATTTGAAGGTTGGGCCTCGTTAATGAGATGATCTACCCGTACATACCTTGCAAGGACTTCTTAGTCTGCTTCATCCTCTTCTCAATTTCAATCTCAATTTCCTTCGCGTCTTTCTCCAATTCTGAAACATCTACTTTCAATCTATGGACTTTAGAAATTGCCTTTATCGCGACTGCTGCCGCTCTAGGATCCGGTCTCATCGACGAAGCATAGGGAAGAATAGCTATCGCCGGAAAATTACGCATTTCGTACTCGCTCAACATAACAGCCAGGGGGCCGTACACGAAGAGTTCGGGTTCAAGACTTGGCGCATCGAAGTTTTCGCATTCATGTAGATACGCTTTAGTAGGAACCACTCTCAATTCATGCTTGCTGTCTTGAAAATTCGAGTCAAGACCGCCGATCAGAATCGCATCGCTAAACTTTTGATCGACAGTCCACGATGATAGAGCTTTAGCGAACTCCGCCTCCTCTGAACGGTGCGGAGAGAATTCAAGTTTGACCAAGACCACATTCTTCTTCTTATAGACCTCGAACGGTGTTGCGATCCCTTTGTCAGTTGCTGCGATGAACGGTGGAGGGTAAGCCACCTCGACGAATCCTATCCGTTCAGCCTTAAGAGCGTGAACGAGGTAGGACAAGGCGATGTAGCCCGTTTCTCCTACGCCATGGAACCCAGTTATAAGGGTGCAATGTTTCAGATCGCGCCTCGGAACTCTGACACAGACTGGCATTTGAAATGACCCGGAAGGTTTTCAATTGTGAGCGAATAAGATGATTGTCTCCACCTAAAAACATGCCGATGGAAACAGTTGGAAACTAAAGATTTTAATGCCATCGTTGCCAAACATTTGCACACACGAGAGAAACATACGGGAGCAGTTCTCTAGGATAACGTAATTGCGGAGTTGAATAAAAGAGTCATCGTAATCGATAGAGGCTTCGCGTCCAGTTTGGTGAAGGGAACGAATGAAGATTCGGTTCTTAGGTGCATGTCAAGAAGTCGGAAGGTCTGCTTTAGCCATTAAACTAAAGGAGAAATATATTCTTCTAGACTACGGAGTCATTATGAATCACGAAGTCGGTTTTCCAATGCATATATCTCCCAAGGAACTGCATGGAGTTATCCTTTCACATGCTCATCTAGATCATTCAGGGTTGACTCCCCTCTTCTATATTCGAGGGAGAATCCCGCTCTATGGAGTTGAACCGACGTTCCAGTTGAGCAGTCTTCTAATCAAAGACTTTCTGCATTTGAGCGGATACTACCTTCCCTATGAGTATATAGATCTTCGAACAATGATAGACCATTGCGTAAACACAAAGCACGGTAACGAATTTGCCGTCTCCGACGCGAAGATCACTCTTCTTAACGCAGGGCACATCCCTGGAAGCTCGCAAGTTCTAGTGGAATGTGAGGGCGATCGGATACTGTATACAGGGGACTTCAATACAATCCCAACGAGACTCCTTAACCCAGCAGATCAAGACTATGGAGATCTCGATGCATTAATCATTGAGGGAACGTACGCAGACGAAGACCATACTAATAGACAGGAACTTGAGAGAGATTTCATATCTAAAGCCACTGAAGTCGTCGAAGAAGGAGGGACTGTGCTCGTGCCTGCTTTCGGCGTTGGGCGTTCGCAGGAGATACTCTGCATTCTACGGGCGTATCACTTCGAGTATCCAGTCTTCGTCGATGGCATGGCTGTAGATGCTATTGAACTATTGATGAACAACAAAGAGTCACTTCGAGATCCTGAACTATTCGCTAGAGCCATGCGTGAAGCTGAATGGATTGAGAGGTGGCAAGATCGAAGACGCGCGGCGAAGACGCCTTCAGTCATAGTCTCCCCGGCTGGAATGTTGAAGGGAGGTGCAGCTGTCTTCTATATGGAGTCGATTGCTAAGAGAAGCAAGAATGCCGTATTCCTAGTAAGTTTTCAAATTCCCGGGACGCCCGGTAGCATACTGCTCGAAAAGAAGATGTTCATGCTGCAAGGGAAGCCAAGAAGAGTTGATGCGCTCGTTGAGAAATTCGATTTCTCATCGCATGTGGGGCGACGCGAGCTTCAAGACATTTTATCGAAGCTTGATAAGAATACAAGAGTGTTTGTCGTTCACGGAGCAGAAGAGAATTGCAGTAAGCTGGCATCATGGGCTACGACCGAGCTTGGGTTAAAAGCGACAGCGCCGAGGCCAGGCGATGAGTACGAAACCTAAGCTCTTTTCCAGTATCGCCATTATTCCGTTGGGCAGAGTTGATCTAGAGATCTTGATGTCGCTCTGCAAACGGCTTGAGGATATCTTTAGCGAGATAACTTGCAAGATTGAGACAGCTCTGCCTCCGATGCATCAAGCCTATGATGGTGCTAGGCAGCAATACAACTCGTCCAAGATCCTTGCAGCCCTAGATAGGCTGTCCGAAGACATCGACGCCGACAGAATTCTCGGCGTAGCTGAATTCGACTTATTTGTTCCAAGATTGAACTTCGTCTTCGGCGAAGCCCAATGCCCAGGAAAATTCGCGTTGATATCACTATTTAGGCTTAAACCTCAGTTCTACCGTTTAGATCGTGATGACGAATTGTTCATGCAACGGATTACTAAAGAGGCTATGCATGAGCTCGGACATACTATGGGCTACGGCCACTGCTCGAACCCAGACTGCATAATGTTCTTCTCCAATAGCATAGCAGACACCGATCGGAAAAGCGCGAGGTTTTGTGAGAGATGTGCAACAACCTTTTAGGAGAACCATTAGATTGACCAAGAAATTCAAGGTCAGCCCCATCTACCTCCTACCGGAAATCGGGTCACTATCGCTTACGGGGCTACTGGCCTTTCTAATCGAACGGTCGGAGCTTGAGCTTCCTTTCGTAACATTCTTCCCCGAAACTCCTAGCGGAATTACACTGAACGCATCTATTTTCATCGCTCTAATGGCTATTGTAGCGACAGTCATGTATCTTCTAGTGAAGTACGGTTTCAAGAAGATCGTTAGAAATCTAGTTAAATTGTCACTAATCTTCGTGACATTCATCCTCTTAAACTGGTATGGCTTCATCGCTCTCTCATTCGTGAAAGTGCCGGAGGCTCTGTACGATGCTTCCTTAATCGTCGGGTCACTTGTATTGACTGCTCTTCTGATCTTCGCTATCTATAGAACGAGAGGAGCTAGCTACATGGTCGCTGTTACAGTAATAGGAGCTCTAACAGGGACATTTCTAGGCGTTTCTGTTCCTATGCTGACCGCTATCATCTTACTGTCGGCCCTGACGATCTACGATTTCGTTGCCGTCTACAAGGGCCCCATAGGTAAAATGGCTAAGAATGCTCAGCTCGAAGAATTCGTTGGCGCTGTCTTCACCTACGGTGATTTAACGATTGGAATGGGAGACATAGTTTTCTACTCGATGCTCTCAAGCACCGCAATGATGAATTTCGGAGTTTTTCCCTTCATCGCTACCTCAATTGGCATAATCATCGGCGCGTTCTTAGGATTCAAGATGCTTGAAACTAGAGAGATTTTTCCAGGCCTCCCTTTGGCACTGTCGATAGGTCTAGCTCTTCTATTTGCGTCCGCATTCATCCAAAGAATCTTAGGGTAGGATGTGACTACATCGATCTGAGCCCGTCTTGCTTATGTTCGATCCTTTAGAAGTGGCGTATCAAAGGCGAATTGACGTTGCGCATATTGAAGGCATCCCAATCGAGTATCTCAGAAGCGATTAAAGTAATCAAGATCGGCGGTCTACTGATATATCCAACCGACACCGTTTACGGTCTTGGATGCGCCCCTTTTAACACACTTGCAGTCAAACGATTGATAGACGCGAAAGGACAAAGAAAGAAACCTCTCCCCATCTTGGCGTCCGATATTGAACACGTGAAAATTGTCGCTGAGGTGACTGAAGCAGCTGAGAAACTCGCGAGAAAGTTTTGGCCGGGCCCGCTAACGATTGTCTTAAAGAAGAAACCCCGGCTACCTCAAACGGTTACCTTCGGACGCGATACCGTGGGCGTTAGAGTTCCAAACCACCCCGTCGCCCTTGAACTGCTCAGACGGTGCGACGGTCTGCTAATTGGAACTAGTGCAAATATCAGTGGAAAGAAGTCGACGGCGACCGCTGAGGATGCTGCAAATCAGCTCGGCGATAAAGTTGATCTCATCTTGGATGGAGGCCGAACTACATTGGGGAAGGGTTCAACGGTCATCAACCTGGCAAATCGAAGATTCAGAGTTGAGCGAGTAGGACCAATCAGTCTGAAAGAGATTGAGTCTATTCTAGAATGAATTGCTTCAATGTATCTTTCCGAAAAGCTTAGAAACCTTCCAGCAAAACCAGCCAGCGAGATATGCAACCCCATTGAGGAATCTGAGTATAGGAAGCAGCATAATGCCTCTTCTATCGCCAGTTCTCTTGGCGACGCGAACAGTCGAAGGAAAGAACCGACCTACACACAAAGCCAGGAGACTCGGGAAAAGAAGAATCATTTTTGCATCAAGCAACGCTAGGGTTGGAGAACAAAGGGTGAGTAGAGTCAAAGCGAAACAAAGCTTTATCCTCGTAGTTAAGACTTCTTTGTGCCTCTCTACAAGCTGAGCAAATCCGATTCCCCAATGAAAACGCTGATTGAGAAAGCTGGAAAACGATTTCGGGTTGACCGTCCGAGCGACAATAGCCGGATTGTAAGTGAAATCGAATCCCATCTTGCTTACCCTCAAGAATAGATCTACATCCTCTCCAGCTTCAGCGCTTTCATCGAAACCGCCAGTTCTAGTCAAAGCCTCCCTTCGATAAGCGACATTTGCGCCAAAAGGCCACTTTCTCTCAACCTCATTCTGCATCAACTCGATAGCGTTGGCTATCGAACTGGACTTGTTTATAGCTCTGACTGCTCCACCAACGCAGCCAATTCTAGGGCTTGTAAAACAGCTCAGCAACCTCGCCAGCGAATTCTGGTCAAGTACGCAGTCCCCGTCAACGAAATATACGATGTCACTTCTTGCGTTGGCCAGCCCAATATTCTTCGTAGCAGATATGCCATTATGATCTTTTCTTATTATCTTGACCCTCTCGTCCGTTAAGGAGGCATCCAGTATACTGTTTGAACCGTCGGTCGAGCCGTCGTCCACCACTATTAACTCGAAACGAACCCCTTCTTGAAGAAGGACAGAACGTATGGATTGAGCTATCGTTTCCCTTTTATTATAGCACGATATCACCACTGAAACATCGGGTTCTGTCATGTCTTAGCCTCTGTGACAACAGCGAGACGGTTAAGCATCAAGATTTTCAAAGAGGTAATTAAACAGTTTTCTTGAAAGAACATGTGTCGGCAAGTCTAAGTAAGTCCTGTTATAGTATGACTCAAATGAAGGGGCTAGTTGCACGGTTGCTGGAGGACTTTAACCTACTAGTTTCAACTTCAAGGGGAAATGAGAGAAATACCTGCAGCGAAGTATGGTACCTCCTCGGCGAACTAGGAGATAAGGATGCTCGAGTTGACGTGACCCCGGCAATAGGTCTCGTCGTCGCTAAGAGTATTCTTGACCCCGTAGATGTGGTTCACAAACTCAGAATGATCCTTAAAGAGAGACCTTGGGAATTTAGGTATACTCTGAAAGTAACCCCAGTTCAGAGGGTAGTTCAAACGGATATTGAAGAGATAAAGAAAGTTTCAGCAGATCTCGCGCGTGAGATAACTGTTGGAGAGACCTTTCGGGTCAGCGTGGAGAAAAGGCACACGAATATATCTGGGAGGGAGATTATCGAAGCAGTTGCCAGTCGCATAGATAGGAAGGTCAACCTCGAGAGGCCAGACAGAATAATACTTGTTGAGGTCTTGGGTAAATTCTCAGGAATATCCATTCTAAGACCTGACGATATTCTCTCTACGGAAAGAGAGAAGAGATCTCTTTAAGTCTGGGTCGCAAGTATAGCCATCCTTTCTATTATTGAGTTTTTCAGCGCCTTCTCAATGGAGGTTTTCCCGGGGGTTGTCGTAGCGAGTTCTCTTTCGGAGATACTGTAAACTTTCTTTAGCGCCTCTATTTTCGTCCTGGACCAAGAATCGAGAACTCCTTCGTTTTCCTTTCCTTTCGTAAGAGAGAGAACCGTCCCTACAAGATTTTCAAGTTTTCCTCTGTCCTTCGAAACCGCCACTAACGCAATCCTCCTCGGGCTCTCTTTCAATCCAACTATTTCAATAGCACTCTTAATCTGTCTCTGAGCCGATGCAAAAAGTAGGATTTCCATGGGTAAACCTTTGCATAAGTTAGTTTTCTGCTTGAAAGCGTTCAACGCATTTAGCGACGCGAAAAAGAGGTGTTCTGCACCAGCAACCCTATCCGGTCTTAGCGCCTGAACTTCAGTAGCCGGACTCTTTCTTCTCAACTCCTCAAGAAATTCTTCAACCTTGCCTACTTTTACACGTTCAATTACAGTTATCAAAAGATACCTCTCGAATTCACTAATCTCGTATATCAAACCTTACGATTCACCAGTAATGATCTCAACGAATCTCTTCACTATCTTCTCGTCCAGTCCTCCCTTCTTCAGTTCGTCGACGACCAAGCTTAGAGGCTTTCCGTTCTTCTTTGCTCTTTGAACGAGAAGTTTGGTAGCTTCAAATCTCTCCCAAGGAAATATTACCCACGCCGATGTCTCCTTCATGTAGTAGTCAGGTTTCACTATGCTGTGGGGCTTGCAGTATATCGTCGCGATCTTTATTTGTGAAGCGCCCTTTCTCGTCAGATGTCTTCTTGCGACTTCAAGGCTTCTTCCGGTGTCAGCAACATCGTCGATTATGAGCACCTTCTTCTTGTGCACATTCACTGATATCGGTTGGGTAATCACGGGCCTCTTTGAGGTCCTCCCTATGTCGACGTAGAATTCAATCTTCATGTTTGCTATGTTCGGGTTCTCGAGCAAGTCCGATACAACCCTCGCAGGAGGCCAGCCTCCTCTCGAAATCCCGAGGAGAACATCGGGTTTGAATTCGGACTTTCTGACTCTATTGGCAAGCTCAATTAACATCTCGTAGATCTGCTCCCAAGTGGGGACCTCGTAGATTACAGGTTTAGACATAGTCTTCATCCTTTCAGTCTCAAGCTGAATCATTCAAATCGAGACATGTCCCAACTTAATCCTGATCAGCGACCATCCTATCGCTTCTCGTTCCTGCTTCTGGGATGTTTTAGAAAGCTAGCCAGAACATTTAAGATTTGAGATAGCGCCCAGTTTGGTCGAAAGTTCACCAAGTGGTTGTCTCGCCAATACCGAGAATGTAGTTCGCCACGACCTAGCTTTTATAAGAGTAGTTCATCCCCTATGCATAGAGGCCATCAAGTTTACGAGCAAATGGGGTCAGTGAACCCTTAAATTGACCCGTTGCATACTAATGAGTGATGATGTGGACTGACCTGCTCGGAAGGGCGAAATGCCCGATGTCGTGATGAACCTCCACTGATGTCCTTTCGATCTTAGAGGCTCGCAAAAGAGGGTGGCGGCCTCCTAGCCGATTATAGAATAAGTACATAATTTGCGGAGAACGGGCTTTCTTGGCGTAGAAAAGATTGACGCTGTGGAGACCTTCTGACAGAAAATCTGCCTCTGTGCTCAGGAATTATACTGATCAAGATTAGGGCACTTGCCAGGGCACTTGGAAACAGCTTTAATTCTTGAAGAAGCTACTTTACTTTCGTTGGCGCTTTGAATTGGAAGAGACGTTGTATGAGATTGAAGCTTCCAGGTTGAAGAGAGGTGATCGAAGGATGCGAATTTTTCGGTCGATCAGTATATTCATTTTGGAGATGGTGTTCTTGTTGGGGTTGTTCATGGTTTTCGGTCTATTGGCGATCGCCATCTTCCTTCTCGCTGTGATTCTCTTCCTTCCTTCACCCGCTGTGATAGTGCCTGCTAGGTATCGAATAACGAGCGCCGGAGTAATTCGCGATGAGGCTAAGATGATCCCCTTCAAAAGAAACTATAAAGTTAGGATGAATGAGAAGAGGAGGTTCGTCTCGATGCTTCACAGTCGAAGAGGAGAATTTCTAAGGCTCTATACCCCTGAGCCGAGCAGAGTCCTTAAGATAGTTTCAGAGTCAATTTCAACTTCGAGAATCTAAAATAGAACGGATTGATGGAAGC
>Ga0315314_1004265_pt1 | contig 10804 bp, 9 predicted proteins | sample TDP9_MG_FD_203631 | JGI IMG/M metagenome (GOLD analysis project Ga0315314, IMG submission 203631) | Freshwater sediment microbial communities from Lake Towuti, South Sulawesi, Indonesia - TDP9 | ecosystem: Environmental > Aquatic > Freshwater > Lake > Sediment | place: Indonesia: South Sulawesi... | reverse complement strand
TGGCGCCCGCCACATCGCGCGCTTCGACCCTCGCCGCTCTCTGTTCTCCGCCTGGCTCTTCGGCATCGCCCGCCGGCAACTAGGGCTCGAACTCCGCCGCCAGCGCCGCCGCAAAGCTGTCCCTACCTCCGCGCAGGTCCCGCTGGAGACTCTCCGCGAGCAGCCCGCCTCCGGCGACATGGCCGCCACCCTCGCCGCCCGCATTGAGGCCCAACGCCAGGTGGCCAAGCTCAAGCGCGCGCTCTCAGCGCTGGAGATGGAGGTCCTCACTCTCCATTGCCTGGATCGGCTCTCACTCAAGGAGATCGCGGGGATGCTCGGCCGGACCGAGCGAGCCATTGACTCCCTTCTCCACCGGGCGAGGGAGAAGGCCAGAGAAAGGTTGGCGCAAGATGACTGACGACTTCGATCGCAAGTTCGCTGATCTGATGGAGGCCGCGGCGCCCTCGCCTCCCCTTCGCCCCGGATGGCAGGCGCGTGCTCTCGCTGCGGTGGCGCGGGCAGCGCGCGGTCGCGCGCCGGCGCGCCGCTGGCTGGCTACTGCCGTGACCGGCCTACTGCTCGCGCTGGCCCTCGGCTTCCTCCCCTATTCCACCGCCGGCTCCCCGCGCCTGACCGGTGCCGGTCAGCAGACGGCCGCCGCCCTTGCGGCCGAAACCGAGCGTGAACAGACCGCCCGTCCGCCCAGCGAAGCGGTGCCGGAGGAGCAATCCGCAGAGGAGAAGCAGCTCGCCCCTTACCGGCGCCGCGCCGTCGAGTTCGTCCACAGGCGCTACCCGAATGACCCTGACATGCTCCTTGCGGCCGGCATGCTGACTGATGACAGGCAGACCGGCCTTACCCTCCTGAGGAAGGCCCTGGACATCAGCGATTCACCGGCCGCCTGGTCTGCCTACGTCTGGCGGCTGCGGGAGAGTGGGCCGGTGTATGAGCGTCTTGCCGGCTACACCCCGGATCCGAGCGATCCCAAGCAGATGGCTGAGGCCAGACGTTGGATGGCGGAGGCGAAGCTGCCCGAGCGGCTGTCGCCGGAGGAGACGGCGCCCATCCTCGCCGCGATCAGGGCCTGGGAGAAGCGCGAGCCGGAGAACGCGCTGCCGCTCGCGGTGGAGATGTTCTACCGCTATGGCCTTCACGAGGATGCCCGGGCGCTGGAGCGTTGGCGGGCCGCCGGCGCCCTCCCGAGGGTGGAGGGCCACCAGCGCGAACTGCTCAGGGTCGCAGCCCTGCTGCTCACTCGCATGGGAATGCGGCCCTTCGATGCCATATCGGTGGCCTATGCCGCCGACCCGGCCGGCTTCCGGTACTTCGGCTTCCTTCGCCAGTGCGCCCGCATTGCGCAGTACGAGGGTCGGCTCGCCCACCTGGAAGGACGCCCGAAGGATGCCATCGCCTGGTGGGACGGCACCATCGCGATTGGCCAGCATATGATGGACTCCGCAGACTCAGTCATCGCTTTCCTGGTTGGGGTAGCCATCGAGGGTATCGCTGCCAGCCCGACGTGGAAGTGGACCGCAGTCCCTGACGAGGCGACTGGCCGTCTGAAGGGCCCCCTCTTGGGCGGACGAATCCTCTACGGTCCTCAGCACGCGTTCTACGTCAGCCAGCTCGGCGAGGCGGCCGACGTGAAGGTGCGGGACCAACTCGTGCTCGCCAAGGCGCGTTCCATGCTGTTGAGGGAGGCCGGGAAGCGGGACCTGTACGGCGGAGATCCCCGGATGCGCTTCCTCAAGCCGGTGGCCGGGGCAGCGCTCGCAGTCTCCTTGCTGGTCGCCTTGCTGCCGGTCTTCGCGGCCTTCGGCACCTGGCGGCGCCAGCAGGCCGATGAAGCTGCTTCCCTGCCTCTCGCGTGGAAGCTCACCATCGTCGTGCTCGTGCTTGTCCCGGTGGTGGTCGCCGCCCTTCTCTTCACCCCGTTCGGGGAGACAACTCACGGCCGGCCCTCGTGGCTGGCCGGCGCGCTGGGCCTCGCGTTCCTGCTCGCCATCCTGCTCCCCTTGATCGCCGCGCTGACGCGCCGGCAGCCCGCGGCGCGGCTGCGGACCGCCTGGCGCGGCAATCTTCGGCAGACGCTCCCTGTCACCATCGCCGCCTGCGCCATCTTCTCGCTCTCGTTGGGGATCGCCGGGAAGGTGATGCAGGTGAGCTGGACGCGCGCGTGGCTGAAGCAGCCTCCCGACGAGATGGCCCGGGTTGTCGAGCAGCTTGGTTCCGCCTGGACCCACCCCCGCATCCCGCCTGACTCCTGGCGGGCCGAATACCCGCCACCGCCCCAGGAAAGGGCTTCACAGGGCATGCGAGGGAGGGGCAGGGGGCGCCGCGGGGCCCTGGGCGGGACCCCCGGGCGGCTATCGCGCCAACCGCGGACCTTTCGCCGTTGACCTCGGCCCGCCAACATGGTATCTTCTGAGCAGCGAAAGGAGGTGGTGTGCTATGTTACATAAACCCCGAGGTGGCTGTCCCTAGAGGAAGCCACCGACGCACAGGTGACACCACCTGATCAGGGACAGTCACCTCTACGGGACCCGCCTTCCGGCGGGTCCCGTTCCATATGTCAGGCAGTGGAGGACAAGCTACGAGGCCCGCCCTCCAGCGGGCCTCGTTCTATCTCATAGGCATCGCCGGCGAAGCGACCGGGCAGGGCAGCTCAACCGCGCGGATGCCTCTGAGCTAGACCAACACCCCTTCTCTCCACCCCAGCCTGACCAGCTTGATCTTCATCGGATCCGCGGTGCCCAGATGGTACTTCTGATCCGCGGCGGCGAGGAAGAGGGGTGGCGGGCTCAGCGGCCACGGCTTCTTCCGGTAGCGATCGCGCATCTGCTGACACAGGTGGAGCGCCACCGTGTCCGCGGCCACCGGGTCGGTGGCCAGCAGCACACCGCGGTAGTCGGCCTGGTAGCGCGGGTCTATCTGGGGCCCGGTGCCGAAGTAAGGGGAGAGCAGATCGAGGACCACCAGCCGTGTCTTGCCCTTCACCTCCGGCCTCAGCCAGATCTGCCCGAGCTTTGCGCAGTTCGCCTCGTGGAAGTCGGCCGGGGTGGGATGGAAGTTGATGTAGTTCTTGATGGCGGCCGCGAACCCCGTCAGCGGATGCGCCTTGAGCGAGGCCACGTTCGTGAGGGCAGTGCATCCCCCGGCCGGCACGCCGTAGTCGTTGGTGTGGATGCTGTCGGGCGCGATCGGCACTCCGCGCAGCCCCGCGGTCACGCCGTCAATCACCTCCTGGCCGGTGGGCACACGCATCCACCCACAGCGGGAGTACTTCACGCCGACCACGTCTGAGGCGCGGAAGAGCGCCTGCCACGCGGCCGCGCCCTTCCTGCCAGTGAGCGTCTCCACGCCCTGTGCAACCATCCGCGCCACCACCTCCGCGTTGACCGAGCCGTCTGCCCCTCTCGCTTTCGCGTCTCTCACCAGCACCACGGTGGCGACTGGCTTCTTCGCCGCAAAGAGTGGCTGTTGTGCCGCCTCCAGCACCCTCCACCCTGCCAGCCCCGCCAGCGTCACCAGCCCGGCCTGTCGCAGGAAGTCGCGGCGAGTGAGGCCATAGTCACGATCCGCATCAGTCATCTTCAGCACCTCCAGAGATGCGCGCGACCGCGCTATCCAGCAGCGCGGCGGCGGCAGACGCCTCTGCCGCCTCGAAAACGCAGACCAGATGCAAGTCTGCGGAGTGCACGGCTACGAACTGCCCTCCCTCCACTTGTCCCACCACGCGGCGCTCTTGCGCGTCGGCCACCTCCAGGTATCGGTTGGTGAATGCCTTCCAGGCCGCCCGACGCCGCGCGGTCGTCGGATAGCGGACCACCAGCAGCCTGGCCTCTCCTCCCGCCACCGAGTAGTCGGCGAGTACGGCTTCGGTCTCTGGACTCAGGCCCAGCCAGTTCTCCTGCGACAGGTAGTAGAGCTGGTTCAGGGTCATCTGGGTATGGAAGTAGGTGGCGCTGTCCGGCAACAGCCCCTCGGAAGGAAGCAGCGCGAGCAGTTGCGGGGCAGGCGCCTGGTCGGGGATTGCCTCCGCGATGCGCCGGCCGAGATCGAGCACCGCCGCCCTCGTCTCTGCCGTCTCCCTCTCTGCGAGGACGCGCACGAACCAGCGGCCCTTGCAGAACCGCAGCAGCCCCGCGCCGTAGCGGGCCAGTGACCCGACTGCCACGTGCTCGCCGGTGGGGTCCACAGACAGCACCCCATAGGCGTCATCGCTGGTGCCCATGTCATAGGCCTCGGCCGCGATCTCGGGCCGGTCGGGGCCGCGGTAGTAGCTCACCCACACGCGTTGAAACCCGTAGGCGAGGTAGACCTCCGCGCCGCCGTCTATGAAGTCGAAGAGGTCGCTGCGGTCGAAGGTCTCCCGGTGCATGAGCTGGCGGGTGGAGGCTGAGCAGGGGAACAGGGTAGGTGGGCCGGCTGAGGGGCCGACCGCGAGCGCCAGCGCTACCACGAGGCCCACCAGGCTGAGATGCTCAGGCCCCATGGCACCCGGTCACTGACTCGCTTGCAGGCGTTCGCGCAGCATCCTGTTGACCAACTGCGGGTTGGCCCGCTTGCCGCTCTTGCGCATCACTTGCCCGACCAGGAAGCCGATTGACCTCTCGTTGCCGGCGCGGAAGTTGGCCACCGCGTCCGGGTTGTCGCGGATCACCTCCTCCACCGCCGCGGCAAGCGCGTCTTCGTCGCTGATCTGGCCCAGGCCGACTTCCGAGACGACCTTGTCCGGCATCTCCCCGGACTCCACGATCCGCGCGAACACCGTCTTCGCGGCCGGCGCGTTGATGGTGCCCCGGTCCAGCAGGGAGACCAACCCGGCCAGCGCCTCGGGCCGCAGGCGAGCGTCGGCCGCCTGGCAGCCGCGCTCGTTGAGGAGACGCAGGAACTCCCCTGTCAGCCAATTGGCCGCCGCCTTCGCGGGGGCGCCGCACTTTGCCGCCGCCTCGAACAGATCGGCCAAGGCCTTCTCCCCCGTCAGCACCCCGGCATTGTAGTCAGACAGGCCGTACTCCTTGACGAACCTGCGCCGGCGCGCCAGCGCCATCTCCGGCAGCTCCGCCCGCACCCGCGCGATCCAGTCATCGGCGATCACCAGCGGCACCAGGTCCGGCTCCGGGAAGTAGCGGTAGTCCATCGCCGTCTCCTTAGTCCGCATCGGCTCGGTCCCGTGGCGCGCATCGTCCCACAGCCTGGTCTCCTGCACCAGCGGTTCGTTGGCCTGTAGTGCGCGGGTCTGCCTGGCGATCTCGTAGCCGACCGCTGCCAGCACCGCGCGGAAGCTGTTGAGGTTCTTGATCTCCACCCGGGTGCCCAGCTCGGACGACCCCTCCGGCCTGACCGAGACGCTCGCCTCGAAGCGCAACTGCCCCTGCTCCATGCGGGCCTCGGACACGCCCAGGTAGAGCAGCGCGCTGCGAATCGCATTCATGTAGACCTCCACCTCGGCCACCGAATGCATGTCTGGCTCGCTCACGATCTCCAGCAGCGGAATGCCGGACCGGTTGAAGTCCACCAGCGAGTGCACTCGATCATCTTCGGGGTGCAGCAACTTGGCGGCATCCTCCTCCAGATGCACATCGCTGATGCCCACCCGGCCGGTGTCCCCGTCCACGGCGATCTCCACACCGCCGTCTCGCCCCAGCGGCGCGCGCTTCTGGGAGATCTGGAAGTTCTTGGGCAGGTCGGGGTAGTAGTACCCCTTGCGCTCGAAGATGCTGGGCCGCGCGATCGTGCAGTTGAGGGCCAGCGCCACCCGCAGCCCGTACTCCACGACTTCCCGGTTCAGCATGGGCAGCGTTCCGGGGAATCCCAGGCACACCGGGCACACCTGCGTGTTCGGCGGCGCTCCGGCCGCGGTCAGGCAGCCGCAGAACACCTTGGTCCGCGTGCTCAGTTCCGCGTGCACCTCCAGCCCGATGCTCGGCAGGTACTTCGCCAATGCTCCCTCCCGACGCGGCCCTATGGCCCCGGCCTGCCCGCGCGGCGCGTGATCTCCACCTCTGCCGCCTCCACCGGGCCGCCCACCGGCGGATGTGGTTTCCGCACTCGCACCGTCACCTCTTCAACCGGGAACCGCTGCAGGACTCCCCTCGCGATCCGCTCCGCGAATGCCTCCAGCAGCCGATACGGCCCGGCCTCGTTGGCCGCGCGCACCACCGCGAACAGCGCCGCGTAGTCCACCGTCGTCCCCAGGTCATCCGTCTCCCCGGCCGCCGAGAGATCGCCCGCCAGCTCCACGTCCACCTCAAAGCGCCGGCCCACGGCCCTCTCCTCCTCGGTCACCCCGTGGCGCCCGTAGAGCGTGATGCCCAGCAGACGGATTCTGTCACCTGCCACCTGTGCCCTCGCCTTCGCGCACGGGAGGGCGGGCTCTCCCCCCCCCGCTCTCGCGACCCGGTCGCTGAAATCGCCGCACCCGCGCCTCTGTCACCAGCACGTCCACTGGCAGGTCATGCTCCCCGTGCGGCACCGAGGCGACCACCTGCACCTCCATCCCCAGCCCCACCCTCGCCGCCCCTGGCACCTGGCGGAGGAATCGGTCATAGTAGCCCCCGCCATACCCGATCCGGTAGCCGTTATCTCCCCACACTGCGGCGGGAACAATCACCACCTCGACCTCGTCTAACGCGGTGACCGGGCAGCCGGCCTTGGGCTCCCGAATGCCGTGCGCGCCCGACGCCAGGTCCTGGGCCGGGCTGCGCACCTGGCAAGGCAAGAGCCGGCGGGTCCGCGGATCGGCGCGCGGGGCCAGGACCCGTTTCCCCTCGCCCAGCGCCCGCTCGATCATAGGCAAGGTGTCAATCTCGCTTCCGAACGTCACGAAGAACATGACCGTATGGGCATCCTGGAACTCGGGCAGCGAGAACAGCCTGGCCCCAGCCATCGCGCTGTGCTCCGCAACCTGCTCGGCCGGCAGGGCCTCTCGTCTGGCGAGGATGGCGCGGCGCAGATCCGACTTGCGTTCCATGGCGGTTTCCGGCTATTCTAGCGTGTGCCGCAAGCGCGCGCAACACGGCGAGGCGCCGCAGGTGCGTCGCCTCAGTGGGCGCGCGCCCGGAGGAAAGGAGGCCTGGGGATGAGGTTCGACCAGGGCAGGCGGACCCCGTGGGTCATGGCGTCTCTTGCCATCTTGGCTCTTCTCGCATCCATGCTCATATGTGGCTGCAAGAAGAGCCAGACCGAGCTGGCGGCCGAGCAAGGGGCCCAGACCACCGCTGGTGCCGGCAGAGCCGGCGGCCGGATGGGAGGCATGGGTCGCCGTGGCGGGAGACGGGGAGGTATGGGCGGCGGGATGGGAGCCATGGGTGGCGGCATCACGGCAGGCGGGGGAGGAGCCGCGGTGGAGGCCCCCCCCGCCCCGGCCCCGGTGCCTGCCGGACCAGTCGTGATTCCCGAGGCCGAGAGGGTGAAGAAGATCAGGGCCTTCATCGCCATCTACGGCCCCATCACCATCGCGCACGAGAAGAACTGGAATGGCTACATGCTTGAGTGGGCCGTCTTCAGCCACAAGGGCCAGAGCGTGAAGATGCCCCTGAGCATGATCATTGATGCGCCGGAACCCAAGGAGCTGGAGGGCTACTTCCGCATCTATCCCAACGTCGGCGGCTTCAACAAGGGCACTCGCCAGTGGAAGATAACGGCCACCTCCGCGGTGCCCCCGGCCCCGGTGCAGCCGGGAGCCAAGCCCAAGCCTCCGGCCGCGGCGGCGGAACCCGGCGCAGGGGCGGCCGCCCCGACTCCGCGTGCCGGTCGCGGCCAGCGCCCCGCGGATACCGGCGCCCAGCCTCAGGCAGGCCGAGCAGGCAGAGCAGCCCGTCCCGCAGCCGGAGGTCAGCAGCCACCAGGCGGCGCGCGCGGCGGCCGCGGCACGGAGGGCAGGCGAGGCGCGAGGCGCGGCTAGGCCGGGCCATACTGCGAAGACCAGACCACGGGCGGTCCGCCGCGGCGGACCGCCCGTGGCTCATCCCGCAGGCAGTCTGGCCCCTGTCAGAGGGGAGCGGGCACAGCGGCCCCGCCCTATAGCGGAATGCGCGCGCTCGCGGTCAGCGCGTCGGCCCGCTCTCGCTCGCTGGGCGTCAGCTCACCCTCTTCCAGGACACATCCAAACCACTTCCCGAAGCCGCGGCGGAGCGCCGCGGCGACCTCCGCGTAGCTGATGTGGCGCCCGGCCGCCTCCCACAGCCCGACTGCCTCTGGCGGCACAGGCGTGCGGAGGAACACCTGCTCCCATTGCTCCAGCCTGATCCTCAGGGGAAGCGAATTCTGCTGCAACAGGCAGCCTCTGCGCTGCACCTGGGCACTGCCCACCAGCTTCGGCCCTCCCACCTCCACATCGCAGCGCGCCTTCACCGCGAAGCAGGCCGGGTCCAGGGCCGCCCGCGGCTTCGCCGACCGGCCGTCTCGCTCCACCAACTGGGCGGTCAGGCCGAGTTCCGCCAACGCGGCCACGATGCCGCCCGCCAGCGCACGATAGGAGTCCATCACCCCACTGGTCCTCAGCATCGCGGTGGAGGCCACCACGCTGAAGGTCACCTCCTCCGCCGTGTGCAGGATCGCCCTTCCCCCGGTCGGCCGCCGGACCACATCCACGCCCAATCGCCGGCAGGCCTCCAGGTCCAGGCTCGACTCCGCGCGCTGGAACTTGCCGAGTGAGACCGCGGCAGGCTGCCAGGCATAGACCCGGAGCGTGGCCGGCGTCTCCCCGGCCGCGTGCGCCTCCAACATCGCCTCGTCAGTTGCCATGTTCCCCGCGCCGCTCTGCGGGCCGGAGTCAAGATAGCGCCATGTCGGGCCAGCGGGCGGGGCCAGGCCCCTCCCTGCAGGTCGGGTCGTCACCGCAAGCTCTCGACTCGGGCCAGCGCGTCGCCCGCGTCCCGGCACAGTTCGGCTCCCGCATGCGCCAGTTGCCGCTGCAGGGCGATCGCCTCCCCGTCGGCGAAGTCCCGGCCCGCCATCGGCGGCTCATCAATCACCAGCACCCTGCGCCCTGCGCCCCGCGCCCTTACTGCGGCCTCCAGGTTCGCGAGATTCCCGCGCCCGAAGGGTGCCGCGGTCACGATCACCACTTCCGCGGCCCGCGCCAGCTCCACGTTCCGGCGATAGGCCTCCTCTCCGATGGCGGAGAAGGGCGCTTCCTCGACACGCGGGAGGTCGAGAGCCTCCGCCTCCACCTGGTCGCTGTCCGCCACATTCACCACCCCCACGGAGACCGCGAACCCGAGCCGGACGAGCTGTCGCATCAACTCCACACCCGTTCCCGCTCCGCAGATGAGATGCACCTTCGTCTTTCGCGTTGGGGCGGCCGAAACGGGAAGCCGGGACAGCAAGGTCACATATGGCCGGCCAGTGGCCGGATGCAGGCGCACCTGCACATCTGCGCCATAGGCGGCCCGGATGTGAGCCTCACTCACTACTTCCCCAGGCGACCCATGGGCCATCGCCCGGCCCCCCGCCATCAGGAGAAGCTGGTCGCAATACTGGCTCGCCAGGTTCAGGTCGTGCAGCACCACCATGGTGGCCAGTGGCTGCTGGCTCGTCAGCCGGCGTGCCAGGTCCAGGATCTCAATTTGGTGGGCGATGTCCAGGTGCGCGGTCGGCTCATCCAGCAGCAGTACTTCCGGCTCCTGCGCCAGCGCTCGCGCAATCATGCACCGCTGCCGCTCTCCGCCCGACAACGAGGTGATCGGTCGGTCTGCGAAGACGGCGGTGCCGGTGACCGCCATGCATTCCTCTGCGATCTCGTAATCTCGCGATCGCTCGATCCCGAACCGCGAGAGGTGCGGCGCCCGCCCCATCAGCACCACCTCGCGCACCGTGAACTCGAACCCGACCCCCCCCTCCTGGCGGACCACTGCCAACCGGCGGGCGAGCTCCCGGGTCCGCAGCCGTTGGATGTTCACCCCGTCCAGCAGCACCTGCCCGCGCAGTGGCGGCAGCACGCGGCTCAGCGCGCGCACCACCGTTGACTTCCCCGATCCGTTCGGCCCCACCAGGCCCAGGAACTGGCCGCGGGCCAGGGTGAGGGTCAGCTCCCGCACCACCGGCTCCCGGTCATACCCCAGGGTCAGCCCTAGCGCCTCCAGCACGCAGCCCCCTCTTCCTCAGGCCACCTGCGGCCTGGTCTTGAGCAGGTAGAAGAAGAAGGGCGCGCCCAGCAGCGAGGTCAGCACCCCGACCGGGAACGTCTCCCCCACCGCTCTCGCCACGGTGTCGGCCCACACCAGGAAGCTCGCGCCCAGCAGTCCCGCCGCCGGCAGCAGCACGCGGTGATCCGGCCCGAACAGCTTGCGCGCGATGTGCGGCACCACCAGCCCCACAAAGCCGATGATCCCGCTCACCGATACTGCGGCCGCGGTCACCAGCGCGGAGCAGGCGATCACCCCCAGCTTCAGTCTCTCCACCTCCACGCCAAGCTGGCGCGCCCCCTCCTCTCCCAGCGCCAACAAGTTCAGGTCACGGCCGTAGCTGCATAGCGCTACCCCGCCGGCCACCACCAGCAGCGCCGTCACTCCCACCACCGACCACGGTATCTCCGGCGACAGGTTCCCCATCAGCCACAGCACGATAGTGCCGAGATCCTGCCGCGCGAAGGTCATGATCACGGTCACCAGCGCCCACATGAACGACCCGATCACCACGCCCGCGAGGATGAACCCCTCTCGCTCGATCTTCCCCCTCGCCCGCGCCAGCCACAGCACCAGCGCCATGGTCAGCGCGCCCGCCCCGAAGGCGATCGCGCACTTCCCCACCCCCCCGGCCAGCATCCCCACATGGGCGACCATCGCGATGCTCGCCCCCAGTGCCGCCCCCGCTG
>Ga0315314_1004264_pt1 | contig 10804 bp, 14 predicted proteins | sample TDP9_MG_FD_203631 | JGI IMG/M metagenome (GOLD analysis project Ga0315314, IMG submission 203631) | Freshwater sediment microbial communities from Lake Towuti, South Sulawesi, Indonesia - TDP9 | ecosystem: Environmental > Aquatic > Freshwater > Lake > Sediment | place: Indonesia: South Sulawesi... | reverse complement strand
AGCCTATCGTCCTAGTTGGAGGCTTTCCAAAAGGACACTTTTCACAGGCAACAGTCAAGCTGGCAGATGAGGTTGTGCGCATCGACAGGGAAATGTTAGAAACGTGGACTGTGGTGTCTAGAGTGGTCTACGAGTTTGAACGCACCCTCTCACTATCCGAGAAACGACTCTAACGTCAAATACAGAAACCCAGACTGGCTAGTTTCACACGCCCTTGTGCGTCGATAAGGCTTTATATAAGAATCCAGTGTTGTTTGAGGGTTGAACAGCCTTGGGCGTCAGATCGTTCCTGAGTTCGGCTGCAAAACTATTAAAATTGGCTAAGAAACCGGGCAGAGACGAGCTGTGGCTATCTGTAAAAATCTGCATTTTAGGCATAGCCGCAATAGGCGCCGTGGGCTTCTTGATCAAGTTGATGTCGGCTGTGCTCCAAGCGTGGAGTGGCGTCTAGAAGGGTTCCGGTTATGACTGAGCAGCAGAGAAGGGTTCCAACCTCGGTTTTTGCCGTTCGGACCACGGCTGGGCAGGAAAAAAACGTGGCAGACATGATTGCCTCAAGGGTTGAAACCACGAAGCTTCCGATAAAGGCTGTTCTGGTGCCCGAGATGATGAAGGGCTACGTTTTCGTCGAGGCTGAGGGACCCCATTTTGTGGAGCAAGCCATCTCTGGCATCAAGCACGTGCGGTCCAGAGTGCCTGGACTTGTGGCGTTTTCAGAGGTTGAACGCTACATCGTGGTCAAGCCCATTATCGAGGAATTGAACATCAGCGACATCGTGGAGGTTGTGGGTGGACCGTTCAAGGGTATGAGAGCAAAGATAACACGCATAGACAAGACCAAAGAAGAGGTAACCCTTGAACTGCTCGAAGCAACGTTCACTCTGCCCATCACGGTTCACGCAGACTACGTGAGACTGGTTGAGAGAGCCAAGCAGGAAGGAGAATTAGCGCATTGAGTGAAGCCAAAAAAGTTGTCGAAGCCCTAGTGGCGGGTGGACAAGCCACGGCGGGACCACCACTCGGACCAGCCTTGGGTCCGTTAGGCGTCAACGTACTAGCCATAGTCAACAAAATCAACGAGGTCACAAAGGACTACGCCGGCATGAAAGTGCCCGTTAAGGTCATCGTGGACACTGAAACCAAGGAATTCGAGGTTACTGTTGGCACACCGACCGCTTCAGCACTGATAGTCAGCGAGTTAAAGATAGAGAAGGGCTCAGGTTCACCCAAGGCTCAGAAGGTAGGCAACCTAAACATGGAGCAAATTGTCAAAATAGCCAAAATGAAGCGTGTTGAACTCCTGTCGCCAACCATAAAGAGGGCGGTTAAAGAAGTCTTAGGCACCTGCGTCAGCATGGGCGTCACCGTGGATGGCAAAGACCCTAGGGAAGTTCAAAAAGAAATCGATGAAGGAAAACACGACTCCATACTAGAAAAGGTAGAGGAGTCACCCACCGCATAATGTCCGCACTTTTGAACGCTTGTTTGCAAACAGCGTTCTTCTGTTTAAAGTTTAATAGCCTTTAACACGCTTCACTACAAACTGGGGTTTGTTATGGAAGAAGAGAGTTGGCGTCCTCCTGAATGGATGTATAGAAAGAGGCGACCTCCAAACGATGACGCATACTTCGAAAACATGACCCGCGTCATTTTTCAAGCTGGCTTAAGCTGGAAGATGATAGACAAGAAGTGGCCAAACTTTAGAAAAGCCTTCGAGAACTTCTCGATTGACAAGGTCTCACGATTCAAAAATTCTGATTTAGAGCGCCTCATGAAGAATGAGGGCATTGTGCGAAACAGGGTCAAAATTACAGCTGCAATTCATAACGCAACAGAGTTTAAAAGCATCGAAAAGCAGTGTGGTTCGTTTCAAGCCTATCTGGACAGTCTTGACAAGTCCAACAATTATGCGTTAGTTATTAAGGAGTTAGGCAAAAAATTCCAGCGTTTGGGTCCATCCTCCGCACGAATCCTCCTTTATACGGTGGGCGAAGACGTAAAGCATTCAGAGGAAAAATAATCAGAAATACAGCCTAAACTCACAACTGCTTAAGCATAGTTATAACAAGATTTTTATAACTGGTTTCCATACGGTTTGAGAACATCGAGGCTCCAACGATGTCACTCGAAACCAAGGCGCTAGTCGACGCGGTCAAGGAAGCCAAGAGCAAGGCTGAGAAGAGAAAATTCACTCAGTCAGTAGAGTTAGTCATAAACCTACGCGACATCGACATGAAGAAGCCCGAGAGCAAGATTCAAGAAACAATCGAATTGCCCCATCCGATTGGAAAGCAGAGCAAAATATGCATCATAGCAGGCGGCGAATTAGCGCTGAAGGCCAGGAGAGCCGGCGCCGACCTCGTCATCGAACGCGGTGAACTGGAAGCGCTGGCTGGCGACAAGAAGAAGCAGAAAGCCTTGGTGAACGAATACGAATACTTCATCGCTGAGGCGCCCTTAATGCCCACGGTTGGTAGAGTCTTGGGTGCGGTCTTAGGTCCGAAAGGACGCATGCCCACTCCAGTTCCACCAACGGCAAACGTAGCTGACGCCATCGAAAAGCAACGCAAGACAGTGCAGGTTCGTCTACGCGGTCAGCCTATTCTGCAGTGTCGCATCGGCACAGAAGACATGCCCGACGAACACATTGCGACGAACATCGAGACGGTGATTAGGCGATTGGAGGGCAAACTGAAGCGAGGCCTCAAAAACATACGGTCAATCATAATAAAGACCGCGATGGGACCGCCGATTGAACTGAAGGTTTAGGATGAAAACAGCCATGTCCCGACAAGTTGTGGTGCAAAAAGCAGCTGAAGTGGAAGAAATCAAAAAGCTGCTACTCGAATACAGAGCCTTGGGAATAGCTAACCTTCAGAAGGTGCGAGCGGCTCAGCTGCAGGAGATGAAGAAGAAACTAAAGGACACTGCTAACATCCGCGTGATAAAGAACACGTTGATGAGGCGAGCAATCGCCGAGTGCAAGGACAAGCCGGGCTTAGAAAAACTTGAGCCCTCGATGACGGGACCTAACATCTTTCTGTTCACAAATCTAAATCCCTTCAAACTGGCTCTTTTGCTGGAGAAAGGCAGGGTGAAGACAACAGCCAAGGCTGGAGACATCGCTGCCATGGACGTAATCGTTCCCGGCGGCAACACTGGACTGCCCCCAGGACCTATTATCAGTCAGTTGAACTCAGTCGGCTTGCCCACAAGAATCGAAGCCGGAAGCGTATGGGTGAATAAAGACACGTTGGTAGCCAAAAAGGGCGACATCATAGACGCTCGATTGGCAGGAGTGCTGTCTAAGCTTAATATAAAACCCGTCGAGGTCGGGCTCATCCTAAGAACGGTTTACGAGGAAGGACTCCTGTTCGCTGAGGAGCAGCTTCACATAGACTTGGATGGTTTTAGAAAAAGCCTAGTTGAAGCCATGTCAAACGCCCTCAATCTGTCCTTGAACGCTGGCTACCCGACGCCCGAGAACATTTCATTCTTACTGCAGACGGCTCAAAGAAGAGCCTTCAACCTAGCTCTAAATGCAGCCGTGCCCACAAAAGAAACCATCGCTGACCTGTTGAGAAAGGCTCACGCTGAAGGGCTCAGCTTAAACGCCAAACTACCCAAAGCTGAGGAGAAGACAGAACCAGAACCGTCCGTTCAGAAAGGTTGAAAAGCAAGAAATGGTGAATTGTGGAGAGGTGAAACCTGAATGAGCATGGAATACGTCCACGCTGCCATTCTCTTACACAAGGCTGGCAAACAAATCAACGAAGAAAGCCTGACCCAAGTGTTGACAGCGGCAGGAATCAACGCTGACCAAGTCAGAGTCAAGGCATTAGTAGCCTCACTAGCCGAGGTCAACATAGACGAAGCCCTAAAGACAGCCACAACATTCGCACCCGCAGCAGCAGCGGCGCCAGCAGCCGCACCAGCACCTGGAGCAGAAGCCAAACCAGCAGTCCCAGCTGAAGAAAAGAAGAAGAAAGAGGAAGAAGAGAAAAAGAAAGAAGAGGCAGCGATAGAAGGCTTAGGCGCACTATTCGGATAGAAAAACAAACTTTTGCCTTACGCTTTCTGTTTTCAACTGACTGAGGTTATCCTTCATTCTTCATCAGGAGTTCAGTTTCTAGACCTCGACATGACGACGCTTATTGTACATCAGTCTTTTTTCAAGCTCTTCCAAAAGCTGTTCTTCGGTAATGTTTGGGTTGTGGTCTCTGATGCCGTCAGCGCAGATTCGCACAACCACATCGGTCATGTTGATGTCTAGATTCACTTTTTCTTCGGGCTTCAACCTTTTTAGATTCCAAGATTTGCTTCGTTGAATTTTAGGGATTGCTTCCAGCAGAAGAGTTGTTTGGTTAACTTCCTTTTTAGATTTCTTCAAGGACGGTGGGTAGTTCTCTTAGGGACTTAATGGTTCGTGTTGGCTGCTCTTCTGGCAATGTTATTCTTTCGTTGTAGCGTTTGTTCCATCTGAAGAGTATGGTTTTCATGCCCATTCTGTTTCCACCCATGATGTCGGCGCTTATTCGGTTGCCCACCATAACGGCTTCTTGAGGCTTGACCTTCAACTTTCTTAGGGCGGTTAGAAATATTCTTTCGTCGGGTTTGTCGTGACCCACGTCTACCGACGTGACTATGACACTGAAGTATTTTTCTGTGTCTATCTTCCGCAGCGCCATGCGCACATGTTCTTCACGTGAGGTAACCGTGTTGCTTATGATGCCCAGCTTGTAGCCTTTCTTCTTTAGCTCCGTCAGAACCTCGTCGAGGTACGGGAGCTTCTTCAACGTGACCTCCCACAGGTGTCTGCCAGCGATGTCCTCTTCGACTACCAGGGTGTCACCGAGGTCAAAGAAAACCGCCCTAATCAACCGAGTTCCCCACACACAACCTTGCCTATAAAACAAGCATGCATTTATATAGTTTCAAGATTGTCGAGGCGTTCTTGCCGAGAAACGCACAAACTTTAATAGACTCATCATGGAAGGTTAAGAAAGTTCAGAGAAGGAGAAACGGGTTTTTAATGGCTAAATCGTGCCCAGCCATCATTGGAGTCGGCAGGACAAAATTCGGCGAACACTACGAGAGGGAACCCGAAAAACTCATAGAAGAAGCTTGGCTGAAAGCCTCAGAGTCAGCTGGGATAGAACGGAAAAACTTGGACGCCGGATACTTCGCCGACTGTTTTCTCCAAATTACCAATAAAATCGGTATAGAAGAGGGCTTCTTATCCGAACTCACCGAACTGCACATTCCCATGGAAAAAACGAGGTCGTTCAGCTCAGCCCTATTGAACGCCTGCTACGCAATTCAGGCGGGCAAATACGACCTTGTCCTAATCGGCGGAGTCGAAAAAATGACTGACCGCTGGGACAAAATCCGAGACGACCTCATGCTCCTAGAAGACCCATGGAGCTACTACGCAGGAAGCACACCCGAAGCCAACCACGAACTCATGCTGCGCGAATACGTAAAGCAGTACCGCATTTCTGACTCGCAATTCGAAACCTTCAACATCGCACTGGCACAAATAGCGGTGAAAAACCACAAAAACGCGCTGCAAAACGAATACGCCCAATACCAACGAGAAATCAGTCTAGACAACGTCCTTAAAGAACGCCAAAAGGCACACAAGCCGTTGGGACTCTATGATTTTGCGCCGATTTCTGACGGAGCCACCGCTCTGATTTTAGCCAGTCCAGAAAAGGCGGAAAAACTATCAGACACGCCCGTTTGTGTTGCGGGTTCGGCATCGGCAACAGACTACGTTACATATCCCGCCCGAGAAGAGAGAACGGGCTTCATCGCCAGCAATATCGCAATGCGAAATGCCCTCAAAATGGCAGATGTTAAAATCAGCGACATTCAAATCGCTGAGCTGTACGACCAGTCTACGTTTCTTGAAATGATTTCTCTCGAAGACTTGGGTTTCTCAAAACAGGGCACGGCGTGGCAGGACATTGCTGAAAGCTTGAAAGAAAGCCAGAGTTTCTACCGAGTTGGTGATAGAGAGCTTTACGTGAACACTGACGGTGGATTAAAAGCCGACGGAAACCCGCTTGGTGCCACGGGAGGAGCACAAATATACGAGGTTGTGAAGCAACTCAAAGGCGAAGCTGGCAACCGTCAAGTGAAAACCGATGCCGAGCTACAGCACGGTTGTGTTTTGGAACTCGAGGGTTTTGGTACGAAGGCTTACGTTCACGTTTTGAAGAGAGGCGAATGAAAAATGAGCAGTGAACCAATCGAAAGAAGGGTCTCGTACATCGGAGACCGACTGCGCGGAAGCAAGTGTGGAATCTGCGGCAAAGAATACTTCAGACCTCGAGACTACTGCGGCAAGTGCGGACGGAAAAGCTTCGGCAAGATGCAAGACATCGACTTCTTCTACGAAAAAGGCGAGCTGGAAGTCTGCACTCTTGTGAAGGAACCAACTAACAGGTTCACCAAACTGGGCGCCTACGTCTATGGAATCGTGTCCTTCGACGACGGAAAAGTAAGAGTACCAGGTCGATTGACAGACAGCCTTCTCAAGGAGAAAGAAATTGATCCAGCTCAATTTGAGGGCAGGGCAGTCGTTCCAAGGTTTAGAAGGCGCTATGCCGTGGAACAAAGCGATGTTATTCCAACGATAGCGTTGGCCTTCACACTTGCAGATGAATACTATCCGTTTCAGGAGCACTTGGTTGTAAAGGCTGAAAAAGAGTATGAGAAACCTGGAATTGTTGGCTATGGAGTGTACACGTCGAGGTTCAGGGTCAAAGAGGGCACAATTGAGAGGAGTGTTCCCTTCATCGATGAAGACTCCATCACGGGGGCTGTTGAAGCTGGCAAAATGGCGTTGATTCATTCTGAAGTTGACCCTGAGCTGGTAGCAAAGATCTACGTGGGTTCTGAATCTAACCCGTATGCGGTTAAGCCCATCGCCTCCAAAGTGGCTCAAGTGTTGAAGTTAGGCGAGGAAGACAGAGCGGAGGGTGTGCAGACCGTTGACGCTGTGGACACAGAGTTTGCCTGCAAGGCTGCCACATGCATGTTTAAGGACGCTGCAGCGCTGGTCTACTACCCTGGTATGCGTGAACACTTTACGATGGTAGTGGGCACAGACAATTCTCAGGCGGCGCCCAGAAACGAGTTGGGAGGCGAACTAGACTTCTTCGTAGGATATGGGGCATCCGCCTTCATTTTCGGCATGAAAGATGTAATCGCTGAGATAGAAGACTGGTGCTCCTGCACATCAGACACACCTGACTTCTGGAGAAGAGACCAAGAATGCTACCCACGCCATGGTGGACGATTCACAGGCGAGCCAGCCTACTTCAAACACGTCACCAAGGCTGCCGAGAAACTCATGGACAAAATGCGGCTTCAAACCAAAGACGTAACCTACTTTGTTTCGCATCAGCCTAACGTCACTTTCCCGATCAAAGTTGCGAGTCAACTCGGCTTTAAGGAAGAACAGTTTATGCCCGGGTTGCAGGTGGCTAAGTTCGGCAACACCTACTCGGGGTCGTCGCCAATAGGCTTGGCAGCCGTCTTAGACGTAGCTAAGCCTAACGACAGAATCATGATTGTGAGCTATGGCTCTGGCGCTGGAAGCGACGCCTACTCCCTGATCGTCACTAACCAGATTCTTGATAAACGAGCTCGGCAGAAGTTCACTATTCGATATCAGGCTGAGAACAAGAATGTAGAATACGTGGACTATGAAACATACCGAAGACTTAAACTAGGAATGTGACGCAATAATATTACTCTAATATCATGGAGCACCACGCATGGGGTTGAATGAAGACAAAGACACGACAACTACGACTACCAGTGCTTCTACGCCTACTCCGACCCGAAGTTTGAAAGACCTGGTCTTACCGTTCAAGATTTTGGTCTCGCCGTTCAAGACGTTTAGCCAGCTGGCTCAAAGCCCCCGTGTGGTAGGGTTAGCGTCCCTCTTAGGGCTCCTCGTAGCGTTTGCTGCCATAACGATATACGCAAGCGCAACAAAAATAGACCTGAACATTAACGATCAACGTACGAGTTTTGTGGTTACCGAAGCCTTCAACGGTTGGTTTGTTTCGTCCGTGACTTCGACGATGTTGAACATTTTATTGTATTGGCTTGTTTTTGCGACTGGTTTGGCAATAATAAGTAGAATGTTTGCTGGGAAACAGACTTCCTTGGCTCTTCAACTTGTTAGCCTTGCATACCTGCTTTCAGTTTTCATAGCCCTGTATGCTGTTCGTTTTGTGATATATTTGGCTCTTCCACCGATACCTTTCAACATTAGTTCTTGGCCGCCCACGAGTGAAGCCGATGTGACTAATGTCCTGAACTTGATGAAAGAAACTTGGGGTCCGCTTCCCGCTTACCAATTCGCAACAATATTTTCTTTCCTTGGATTTGTGTGGCTCCTGATCATGGGTGCAATTGCTGTGAAATACCTGCGTGAGGTCAGCTGGGTAAAAGCCTTCGCAGTCTCGATTATTGGGTTCGCAGTAACGCTCTTGCTTTTTGGGGTGCCACCATAACACTGACATTTAGAAATAAACCATTTGCATGAATACGGGGCAAAATTCAAGAATTTTTAAAACTGTGCAGTGCAGGTTTGTCCGTTTTTGCAGATGTTGCACAACATAATATCGAGTGTCAGATCGGAGCGTTTGCATAGTCCGCACATGAGCCCATTTTGTCTAACGGTCTTGCAGACTTCGCAGAATCCTTGAATTAGTTGTGGACCTTGAATTTTTCCTTGAGCCGCCTTTAAGGCGATTTTGTTCATCATCTTTTGTATTTCTTTTTGTTGGTCGATCCTGATGGCTTGTCCTCTTACGTTGCGGGTGTACTTGCTCACGGCTGTCTGTGTTATGCCAAGAAGGTTTGCAACGTCGTTTTGTTTCATTTTGTGTGTTCGGGTTAGTTCTTTTGCGACATAGGCCCTTACGGCGGGAATCACTGATTTGACTGCGATTTCGCATGGGACCAGCATAATGGTTCTCCGTGGGGAGCTATGGTATTGTGCAGAAACCTATATAAGCATGACGTATGTCATTTCTATCATGACGTATGTCATAGTGGAGAGACAAATGACCGATGCTAGTTGTGATTTCTCCTCTCTCCTCTACGCGGGTGAGGGATGTCAGCTATGGCATACGCCCAAAGTAAAAAAATGGTGAAAAAGCCATGACAAACGAAATCGGCTCAAACCAGCCCGTTCGGAACGTTAGTGCCGCATCATATTTATCTGAAACCCTAAAAAAGGCTGAAACCTACTGCAAAGACTGCAAAACCTCCTCACCCATGGTATGCGTAGAACGCTGTGACGTTTGGCGAGTAAAGAATGAGATTATGTCGGTGAGACAAAAAACAGGCGAAAAGGGACACACCCAAAGGCTGCTCAACACCATAAAAAACCCTAGACGACTAAAACTGCTAGACGCGCTCTGCGAACAGCCCCGCACTCTGCGAGACATGCAAAGATACCTGAAGCAATTTGGGTTTCATCACAGTAGGAGCACAATATCGCGGGCGTATGTTAAACCCTTGATTAACGCTGGACTTGTCCAAGAAGACAACGCTTCTCGTTTCAAGGCTACATTCTACGGGAGAAAAGTTCACGATTTGGTTCACGTTATAGGACGCGAAGCTTCGCTGCCAATCCACTCATGCTGCTACGAAGAAACCGTCGTCAAGAAATTGATGACCAAACCTCGAACCTTCGATGAGCTTGCTGAATCGGTGCCGCGCAAGAGCTTGGCAAGAATCCTCATGAGGCTGCGAACAAGGGGGCTGCTCAATGAGGGGTTGCACGGTGAATACGTCTTCTACAACAAGATCAAGGGAAAGCCCAAAGCCTCGCTTTCGCCCACCGAAAAGAGGATTTTTGACATTATACCATTGGACGGAATCTCTGCCCGTCAACTCTCAGCGCAAGCAAAAATTACGTTAAGAAGAACGTACAAGTATCTGCGTCGTTTGAGGGAGAAGAAACTGGTCTTCGCCTTAAAGAAACCGCGAACCTATTCCCTCACAACGCAGGGAAGAGAAACAGCTGCTCTGCTCGACGAAGTGGAAAGGCTTTCATCGTCTGCTCTGAGCACGCCCATGCCAATTCCTCAGCGCTAGAGCACTCAAAAAATTCCAGAGAGCACTCTTTGCAGATTGACAGCGTTTTCAACGCTTAAATAACCGTCTTCGGAAGTAGTGTTCTAGTCCATCATAAAAGGGGTGCAGATTTGACAGCGGTTTTAGAGGCGGCAAACGTCAAAAAAAGTTACCAGATGGGCAAACTCATGGTCTCAGCCCTCCGCGGCGTGACCTTACAAATTGAAGAGGGCGAATTCGTCGGAATCCTCGGTCCTTCTGGGAGCGGCAAGTCAACCCTGCTCCACGTTCTGGGCGGTCTCGACCGACCTGAAGACGGCGAAGTCTTGATTGATAACATCAGCCTCTATGCGCTGAACGACAGCAGACTCGCTGAAGTGCGCCTACACAAGATTGGATTCGTCTTTCAGTTCTTCAACCTGCTTCCTCGATTGACAGCGCTGAAAAATGTTGAGCTTCCGCTTACACTAGCCGATGTGCCCGAACATGAGTCGATGAAGAAGGCAAAAGAAATGTTAGAATTAGTCGGTTTGGGTGACCGCCTGAATCATCGACCAACCGAACTCAGCGGCGGAGAGCAGCAACGAGTCGCCATCGCACGGGCGCTCATAAACGAGCCCAAGATTGTTCTGGCAGACGAGCCCACCGGAAACTTGGACACTACTACTGGTGGAGAGATAGTTCATCTGATGCAGCG
>Ga0315314_1004263_pt1 | contig 10806 bp, 15 predicted proteins | sample TDP9_MG_FD_203631 | JGI IMG/M metagenome (GOLD analysis project Ga0315314, IMG submission 203631) | Freshwater sediment microbial communities from Lake Towuti, South Sulawesi, Indonesia - TDP9 | ecosystem: Environmental > Aquatic > Freshwater > Lake > Sediment | place: Indonesia: South Sulawesi... | reverse complement strand
CATAGAGCAAAAGTTCTTCCCGCTCCTTAATGGCGGCAACATGCTTCACATATGGCTCGGAGACGCCTCTCCAGACCCTGAGGCGCTCTATAAACTAACCAAGAGAATCTCCACCCAGACCCATGTGGGCTACTACGCTTACACAAAGGACTTGACGATCTGCAACAGTTGTGGAAGGGTGACATCACCCATTTATGAGCAGTGCCCCAGCTGTGGGTCTTCAAGGGTAGAATGGTGGTCGAGGGTAACCGGCTATTACCAAGCAGTGAGTGGATGGAACGAAGGGAAAAAGAGAGAACTTCTGGATCGATACAGAACCAAAATGTAACCTATTAACACTCTTCTGCGAGATGAATATCGTATACGGGGGTGTTCTCCATTCTAGACCCCCTATATAGCTCTCCTTTTTCAGGGATTTCGTGTTGTTGTAGGGTGTGGCTGGTTTCTTATCGGGATATGCTTGTGGTGTGGAGTTGGTTCTTGTCCTATAAGCGTAGGCGTGGGTGTAGCCAGCAAACCTTGCGTCGGCGAGGCAGGGTTAAACAGACTCCTAACCAATTTGATATTGGTTTAGGCTATGATCTTCTTGAAAAAGTCTTGTTTTTTCACGTGTCTATGCGGGTAGACTTTTGTAGCTATAAGTTGGCATCCCGCATCTAGGGTGGCGTCGTCGGCGATCACTGAGGTTTGAAGAATCCTTGTTACATCGGTTGAGCTGGATTTTATGGTCGAATGTCTTCCTATGATGCTGTCTCGAATCTCTGCGCCGTCGCCAATTATAACCCGGTCCATAACAGCCGATCCCTCAACAGTCACGTTTCTTCCAATTCGAGTATAGTTGTCGATGCAAGAGTCCACTATTCTTGCGCCATCCGATATCTCGCAGTGCCTTCCAATCAAAACAGAGCCTCCCAGTTCAATCCTTCCCTCTATGATTTTTCTTAGAATCTCTTCTCTCCTCCGAACAGATTCAATGCTTTCTCCTTGAATCCATACAGTGGAATCGGATATTCTGCCGCCGAAGTCTTGCAAACTTTTCAATTGACCGTGAAGTATACCTTCCATGGCCTCAAGATACCTTTCCGGCGTCCCGACATCGTACCATGCTCCCGTTAAGGCATAGCCATAAAGTGGTCTACCGGTCTCCACGATGTAAGGTATTAAATCGTAACCGAAGTCTAGACGTTTCTGTAGCATCTCTTGAACCGTCCTCTCTTTAAAGACCTCCCTGATCTCCGGAGAGACTAGGTAAAGCCCCGTATTGGCTAAGTTGGACGGGGCCTCCTTCGGGTGGGGCTTCTCAACAAACCTTGATATCCTCATATCCTTATCGATGTCAGCAATTCCGTATCCCGTAACATCGGTTACGGGCATCAGTCCAATCGTCATGAAGGCGCCTTTACTCTGATGAAAGGCTAAGACATTTTCAAGATCAATATCGAATATGTTATCGCCCTGAACAGCGAAAACCGGATCTTTAACACCATAGTATTCAATGTTTATTCTCGCCGAGTCGGCGCTTCCACAATCTTCAACGTTTGGCTGATACTTGATGTGGACACGCGGCTCAATGCTGTATCTGGCTGAGAAACCGATACCCGACTTGAAGTAGTCATGCAAACTTTTATAATTGGTGTACCCCTTTACGCCAAAGATAAAGTTTCTCACTCCCTGCGTAGCCAAAGTTAACAAGGAGATTTCGATAAGCGGACGGTTTACAAGCCTAATACACGCCTTAGAAACCTCGGCTGTGAGAGGTATTAAACGCTTCGCTATCCCGCCGACCGGAATTATGACCCTCAAGGATTCAGGACTATAATCAGCCGAAATACTCCTCCCCTCCAATTACTTGATCACGTGATCACCTTGTCATTTACAAAACCTAAATACTTTATCGCTCAATCTCTTTCTCCTTTGATGCGTCGAATGATAGCTTTCTCCTTTATTGTCAAGGACTTACTTTCTGCCTCAAAGATGTCCTCAGCCTCTAGGCTCGCCCTCTGCTTCCTCATGTCCTGTGTGAGTTCACTCTGTCGCGCCCAGTATGAGTGCCAAGAGAGCCATTCTCACGACGATGCCGTTCCAAACTTGCTGGAAGTATCGGGCGTGTGATGTCTCGTCCACCTCGGCAGCGATTTCCCCAACCCTCGGAAGGGGATGGAGAATGATCAAGTCCTTCTTTGCGTCCTTCAGCATGTTAAGATCGATTCTGTACGAATCCTTCACCTTCGCGTACTCGGCCAGATCCGGGAAGCGCTCCTTCTGAATCCTCGTTACATAAAGCACATCCATTTCGCGCAGGATCGCTTCGATCCCCGTTTTTTCCACCACCTTTATCTTCCCTCTGACGGATTCCAGCACCTCTCTGCGCATTCGAAGAAGTTCTGGCGAAACCAGGTGCAGCCTCACGTCGTAAAGGGAAAGGGCGTACGCGAGGGAATGGACCGTCCGCCCATAACGCAGATCGCCCATTAACGTGATGTTCAGACCGTCGATTTGACCCCGCTCCTTCAAGATCGTATACAAATCCAGTAACGCCTGTGTTGGATGCTCCTCCGCGCCGGAGCCCGCGTTGATTATGGGTACGTCGGCGAATTCGGCGGCGAGTCGAGCTGCTCCCTCTAACGGATGTCGTAACACAATAACGTCAGCATAGTTTTGCACAACACGGACAGTGTCTGCGAGGTTCTCTCCTTTCTGAATCGAGGCAGCTTCCGGTCCAGCAAACCCTATGGCGAACCCCCCCAGTTTATGCATAGCTGCCTCGAAGCTGAGCCGAGTTCGCGTGCTAGGCTCAAAGAAGAGGGTTGCCAGCGTCTTTCCACGAAGCATGTCTGAGCCGCTTTTTGCAACAGGCTCCATAGCCTCAGCTATCTTCAAGATATAATCAATTTCCTCTCGCGTAAAATCCTTAATCGAGATAATGTCTCGTCCCTTAAATTCCAACCTCGTCACCAAACAAACTTTCACAATTCACAAATAACTCTTTTTATCCTTTAAGCGTAATAGTAGTTTAGGGGATTGGTGGATATGGCTAGAAAAACCCTGCGGGTCTCCAAAATCAGGAGCGGCACGGTCATCGATCACATTACAAGCGGTCACGCGCTAGATGTGCTAAAGATTCTGGGAATCACTGGACGCGCCGGGGGGGTTTTAACCGTCGCCATAAACGTTTCTAGCAAGAAGCTCGGCGTGAAAGACGTGGTGAAGGTTGAGGGAAGAGAACTAAACTCGGAAGAGGTGGATAAAATCGCTTTGCTGGCTCCCCACGCCACCATCAACATCATCCGGGACTACAAGGTGGTGGAAAAGCAGAGGGTTAAGCTTCCAAATGTTATACGTGGGATGGTGAAGTGTGTCAACCCTGCATGCGTCTCGAACAGCGGCGAACCCATACTGCCAACCTTCTACGTGGAGAAGGAGGAGCCGCTTCGCTTGAAGTGCCACTACTGCGGCTACATCATGGAAAAACAGGACATCCTTAAACAATTTTGACGCTGATAAGTGATATGAAAGAGCCTACTTGAGGACGACTTTTAACTCCCTGTTTGGAGAAGAAGTATAGCCTTCGCCAGATCGCCTTCCGTCTCTTCTAGGGCCCTCTTCGCCTCCTCCATGCTCTTTCCAGTTTGATCCGCAACAAGCCTAATGTCCTCTTCAGGGATTGCCACTCTCTTCTCAACCGTCTTTTCGGTAATCCTCTCTCCTGTTACTTGGAAGATTTTCTGCCCATGGAGGTCAAGCACCGCAACCTCAGGGTTCTCCACGATAATCTCTTTTGTGCCCGTTCGGAAGATGACTTCTTGAACGTCGGGCATCTGACCCATACTGAGACCCATGCGCTGCATCATCCTTCTTGCCTCTCTAGGGCTTATTCTTCTTCGCATCACAGCCCCCTCATTTACCATAATCCCCACAGGTCTTCTTAACCTCTGCGGCGCCCCTCCGCACCCGCACCGCGACTCCCCTTTTGAAGGCCTTCATCTCCCTCCCAGAAAGCATAGCCTTCCCCACGGCTAAGACCTCGTTTTCTTCATCTATGACGATCACCTCCTCGTGGGGGCGTATCTCATCGTCAGCGTCCATCACGTGTTTGGCAAAAAAGCTCTTTCCCTTAGCGATGAAGGGCGCGGCCTCCTTCTGAACCTTAACCCACAAGCGTGGGCTCTCTGCGCCCTCCATTATCCTTTTGGCTCCCGTGATGGTTAAGGAAAAGAGACCATCGGGCGGTCGTAGGGTGGCCAATCTGTTCTCATCTAGGTACACGTGTCGTATTCTTCCAGTTCTCTTCGAGAGAACGATCCTAACGTCGTCTGGAAAAAGCCTTTCCCCCACACCTTTTCCAAACTGGTAGTTGGCTATGCTTCTGATTCTTTGAAGAGCGCTAAGTTTATCTCGCATTCTTTCACCATTAATTTTGACAAGTATAGAGAAGAACCGGAGATTAAAACAGTTTAGGTGATGGCTTTCGTGCGATGTGAAGTCTGTGGTCGCAGAATTTTTGGGAAGCCCCACAAGGCGGTGATTGAAGGCGCCATCCTGACGGTTTGCGGAGAATGCGTCAAGCTGGGCTCGATCTATTGGGAAACGCGGACTCCACAACGCCGGAAAAGGGTGGTCCAGCCTCCACCCAGAATCTCTAAAAGAAAGCCGCCTCCAATGATCACCGAGGCTTTAGAGCTCGTGGATGATTTTGGTTCACGCGTGAGGCAAGGAAGAGAAAAACTGGGATTAACCCACGAGGATTTGGGGAGGAGAATCGGGGAAAAGGTTTCGGTTCTTCGGAAGATTGAAAGCGGGAAAATGGTTCCAGACCATGGACTTGCGAATAAACTAGGGCACGCGCTTCAAGTTAAGCTACTTGTCCCCACCTCAGAACCCAAGGTCCCCTCAGTAGGGTTGCCCCCTCCACGTGAGGTTACTCTGGGGGAGAGGGTTCATCTTAAGAAAAAGAAGACGGAGGTAGCTGAACGAAAGCCATCATAGTTCAACGGCGACTCCCATCTGAGCGTTCCAGCTTAGATGAGCTTCAAAGCCTTGCCGAGTCAGCTGGATACACCGTTGTGGGGTCACTTGAACAAATTAGAGAATCTGACCCGCGGTATCAGATCGGCAGCGGCAAGACAAAGGAGCTGGCTGAGCTTGTTGCCAAAAAAGGTGTCGAAAAAACGATCTTTGACAATGAACTAAAACCTGTTCAGGCATACAACTTAGCCAAAGTCACGGGCGTGGAGGCTATTGACCGTTTCCAGCTCATCCTCGAAATCTTCGCTCGGAGAGCCTCCACCGACGAAGCCAAGCTTCAGATACAACTGGCCCAGCTTCGATACGAACTGGCTCGCGCAAAAGAGAGGGTAAGGCTGGCCAAGATGGGCGAGCAACCGGGTTTTATGGGACTGGGAGCCTACGAGGTGGATGTTTACTATGAGGCCGTAAGGCGAAGAATCCATTCCATTAACGATAAACTAAGCAAAATACGAGAGAAGCGGCACCTACATCGCACTCGAAGACTCGAGCTAGGCTTTTCCTTGATCTCTTTGGCAGGATACACCAACGCGGGAAAGAGCTCGTTGTTTAACGTCCTCGCTGAGGAAGCGGTTCCAGTGGATCCCGGCTTGTTTACCACTCTCTCCACCACAACTCGAGCGGTAGGTCTCTTCGGGAAGAGGGCTCTGCTCACAGACACCGTTGGTTTTATTGATCATCTACCCCTAACGCTCATCGAGGCCTTTCACTCTACCCTGGAGGAAACCATCTTCTCAGATCTGATCCTCCTCATTGTGGACATAAACGAACCCCACCTAGAGATCGAAAGGAAACTAGATTGCTGTCTCGATACTATCCAAAAAATAGGGGCGGCTGGAATTCCTATAGTAACCGTGCTCAACAAGATCGATATGCTGTCAGAGAGTGAAATACAGCGCGAAGTTGAGATTTTGAAGGACGTTGCACCCAATTTGGTGCCAGTTTCCGCCCTATATGAAACAAACATAGGTTTGCTTAAGCAGGAGATAGCGAATCATCTTAAGGACTATGTTCAGGTATCCTTTTCCATTCCGGTAACAGACGAATCCATGTCCTTCCTCTCATGGCTCTTCAGTCGAGCCGACATACGCGATGTCAAATACGATGGTGGCAGCGTAAGCGTTGTTTTTGAGTCGATTCCTTGGTTTGCAGACAAGGTTAGAGGGCGAGTGAAACAATTTGACGGAATTTTCAATCCGTGACTCACCGAGGGTTGTAGTTTTAAGGTGGGGGCATAGGGAGAGGGACAAGAGGCTCACGGCTCACGTTGCCCTAACCGCCCGAGCCCTAGGAGCCTCTGGACTAATTCTAGTCGACGTTCGAGACGATAAGGTCAAGGCCACAATTGACAGGGTGGTGGAGCGTTGGGGCGGTCCCTTCCTCTTTGAAATGGGAAAACCTTGGAAGCAAGTGGTTAAGGATTGGAAAGCGAAAGGTGGTGTGGTGGTTCATCTCACGGCCTACGGGGAAAACGTTCAGACGAGTGATGTTATGCAAAGGATCAAGGCGGCGGACAAGGATGTATTGGTCTTAGTGGGTAGTCGAAAGGTTCCTACGGAATTTTTTTCTGAAGAAGTTTCTGACTTTAACGTGGCGATTGGAAACCAGCCCCACTCAGAGTGCTCAAGCTTAGCGATTTTTCTAGATCGGTTCTTCGAAGGCCGAGGTTTGTTAAGTGAATTTGAGAGCGCAAAAATAAGGGTAGTTCCTCAACCTCGAGGAAAGAAGGTGCTTAAGGCGTGACCGCCACGGCTTGCGCGGTAAAGAGATTTAAGTTTTACCGACCAACTATTATTGATATGTCTTCGGAGGTTTCTATCATTGTATTTCGTGGACGATGAAACCTTAAGAAAGGTTGCTGAGGTACTTGGCGGCGAAGAGGCCGTCAAAGTCGTTGACGTCCTCAGGATCGTTGACGAAACCACGGACGAGGAGATCGTCTCTCGAACCGGAATACGTCTCAATTCTGTTCGCAAGATTCTTTACAAACTTTATGATCATTCCCTCGTGACGCTGAGGAGGTCCCGTGACGAAACCACTGGGTGGTTCATTTTCCACTGGAGGCTTCAGCCGGATCAATTGGAGGGTTTTATCTTAAATCAAAAGCGGCGCGTCCTGGAAAAACTGGAAACTCGACTTGACTACGAGAAAAACCATGACTTTTACTATTGCTATACGCCGGGATGTCGGAAAATCCCCTTCAAAGAGGCCATGGAGCTTGTTTTTCGATGCCCCACGTGCAACAAACCGCTGATGCACTTTGACAATGGTCGGATCATCGAGGCTCTTACCGAGAAGGTTGAGCAGTTAAGGAAGGAATTGAGTGAGTGAGCCACTGCCTTCCAAACGGAGGGCGCTGAGCCTTCTTGTTCAGAGCGGGTGCTCACCAGAGGTCATAAGACATTGCAAAGCAGTCGCAGCCCTTGCCGCAAAAATCGCTCGAGCCTGCAAAAGGAAAGGGTTAAGCGTCAACACCCAGCTCGTTGAAGTCGGCGCGCTACTACATGACATCGGTCGTTCCAGAACCCACCATGTTGATCACGTCATCATAGGAGCGGAGATCGCCGAGTCTCTAAACTTACCCAACTCGGTGGTGTCTATTATTGAGCGTCACGTGGGTGGGGGCATAACCCATGATGAAGCCGAGAAACTGGGTTGGCCCGTGAAAAGCTATCTTCCTCAAACCATAGAAGAGAAGATTGTAAACTATGCGGATAAGCTGATTGAGGGGTCGCGTAGGGTTCGCATTGAACGAACCATTCAAAAGTTTTCTGTTGAGCTCGGTGGGGCACATCCCTCCGTTAAGAGGATGAAAGAGCTGCAGAACGAGTTTTCGTCTCTGATAGGGGATTTCGATGCCGAGGGTCACCCTACTTGAAAAGGTATACGGCCCCGTTTCTTCCAAAATGCTTGAGCCCATCCTTTCATCACTCTGTAAAGGGCTTAAGGTTAGTCTGGGAGTTGTCGGCGAAACGAACCGTGGATGGGTCGAAATCGAAGTCTCCGGCGAGGATGAAACCGTCGCCTTGCGTTACCTCGATCAAAAAGTGGGCTTGGCCCCATCTTCTGTGAACGAGTTGAAAAAATTTTTCACCATTCGAGGAAAGATAGTCTCTTCTGGAAAGAGTAGGAACGAGCTCTATATGGATATAGGGATCTGTGACGCTGCAGTTCCTTTACAAAGTCTTCAGGCTCAGCTCGCTGACGGGAAAAAGCTTCCGCTTCAACGTATAATCGAACTCTTCTGCCTCTATGATCATCTGCCCTTTGAGGTTAAGATAGTTGGCCACGTGAATGCTGAAAACGAACGTGTTGTTGCCGTGCTTTCGGAAGCGCAACTGTCTCAGATTACACGTTGGATCCGCTCCAATGTTGACCGACTAATCGTTTTAGGAGCGCTCTCCCCCCATGTCGAACGCGAAATAAAAGCGTCGAAACACTGTCGCGACATCATCAAAATCGAACAGCTGGGACTGCTTGAACACGCCATTGTTTGCAAGCTGGGAACCGAAGCCGTAGGGCTCATACCAAAGCTTGGACCCCTACTTCCCACAGCCACGCTTGCACCGTTCTGTCCAAGAAAAATACAACAAATCATCCATAGACAGTTTCTCTAAGTTGCCAACACTTCCTCCTCTTCCGTCTAAACCAGTCTTCTGTATGATCAAATATGATTAGAATATGCGTGTATCCTTGGTTCAGTGAGTGGTGGGCCGGGCAGGACTTGAACCTGCGACCTCAGCCTCGTAAGGGCTGCTTTAGGTCCAAGATGTCCTACCACGCTAGACGACCGGCCCTTCATATCTTAATTAGGTATGTATAAATAAGGTTAGCGCGTTGCACCACGAAGTATGAGTTCCCATAGCGACCGAATGGGAACATTTTTAGGATACTCGCGCCTTCAAAGAATAATCGAAAAGGCGGGGTTGCCCTAGCCTGGTAGGGGGCAGACAGACGAGGCCTAGGCCTGCTAAGCCTGTGGTCCTTTGGGCCGCGCGGGTTCAAATCCCGCACCCCGCGCCAAGTTCATTTTTGTGCTGTTTTAGCGATGAAGCATTATATCATCTCGATATCGGGTAAGTTTCTAAAGTGCTGGTCGCCTGTAACCAAAATTAGATTTTTAAACTGGGAAGATGCATAGACGATTGCGTCAACTGTATGAAGTTTGTATTTTTGTTTGATGTCTGCTGCTAGGAGCGCTATTTCCGTATTTATGGGAATGATTAGGCATCTGTCTACAATAAGGTCGATTCTGCTTGCGGGGTCCTTTCCCTCCCTTAAGTACCTTGATTTAATTTCGGGTAGGCAAATTGCTGGGGTATAAAGAGGTCCCTCTCCTTCGACGTACCCTTTTACCTTAACCCCTCGTTTCGAACCCATAAAGTACTCTATCCAAGCGAAGGAGTCAAGGGCTTTCATGTGGTTCTTCCTCGTCTCTTAAGCCTTCAATTGTAAGCCACGGGTCAACACCAAACATGCTCTTATCACTGGTGAAGAGCTGTTTCATGAGGATTTTGTTTATTGTTTCTGAAATCTTTCTTCTCCCAACTTTCTTCATTAGATATTCATATATCTCGTCTTTCAAAATGATGGTGGTCTTCACGGGCATATTTTCACCGTAAATGTAATACATCTATGTAATATTTATACGTTGTTAAACTTCCCCAATTTTGCGCGTCATAATCGTATGGCGTTGATCACATGGACTGACTTTTCGCACATTATAAGATTACTGAGCCTTAACCAAGGAAGGTTATTTGTGCTTTCTTAATTCCTCAACAGCTTCAGTAGCCGCGGACATGATCATGTTTACATCCGTGGAGTACGTTAGCATCCTCACGCCCCTTTCCTTCCAGTACAGGAGTTTCTGAAGGTCTCTGACGTGAATCCCAGAAGCGATATTGTGGCGCTTGCAGGTGTCCACCACCCTCTGGATGGCTTCCACCATTCTGGGGTGGTCGAACTGTCCAGGGACCCCCAAGGAGATGGAGAGGTCGTGGGGGCCGATGAAGGCTGCGTCCACTCCCCTCACCGAAACGAGCTGGTCTACGTTCTCTATGGCCCTCTTTCTCTCGATCTGGATGACAATCATGGTGTTTTCGTTGAGCCATTCAATCCAATCTCCCACCTCTGCTTTCTCATAATTCGTTGTTATGGCCCTTAAGCCGTAGCCTCTCACGCCCCATGGTGGGTACTTGGCCGCCTGAATTATCTGTTCAACCACTTCTCGGGTCTCCACCCGGGGGATCATGAGACCATCGGCGCCGGCGTCTAGAGCGCGGGCGATGAGATGGTACTCGGCGTCTGGGACTCGGACTAGGCAGACCAGATCCACGGCTCTACACGCTCTCACGATGTCAACTACTGTCTCTAGGGTGAAGGGGGAATGTTCGGTGTCGATAAAGATGAAGTCGAAACCTGCCGCAGCCATCATTCGAGCGATCTCTGGTGTCCTAAACTCCGTGATCATGGTTCCAATGACCGTTTTTCCCTCCCTCAAGGCTTGTTTAACCCTGTTCTTCTTCATGAAATGTTCCCATTCCCTTAGAACATGATGGTCTGATGACAGCTCAATAAAAATCTTCGCATCGTACATCTGCGAGTTGATTCTTCTAAGGTTGGTAAAGTTTTATAGCCTCGGGAACCATCAAATATTTTTGGGCGGCGGGCCTTAGGCGGGGGGCTAGGGGTCCCCTGAGAGGCTTCGGCTTCGACCGTAAACCCTCTATAGGACGGGCTGACAGCTGGGGTGAGGCGTCAAAGATCGTCAGGTCCCTCAGC
>Ga0315314_1004262_pt1 | contig 10806 bp, 9 predicted proteins | sample TDP9_MG_FD_203631 | JGI IMG/M metagenome (GOLD analysis project Ga0315314, IMG submission 203631) | Freshwater sediment microbial communities from Lake Towuti, South Sulawesi, Indonesia - TDP9 | ecosystem: Environmental > Aquatic > Freshwater > Lake > Sediment | place: Indonesia: South Sulawesi... | reverse complement strand
ACAAACTTGCCGCAGCTGGTCAAAATCCCCGACGACCCTAGGTAAGGAGGGGTCAAGCTCTTTTACCACTTGGATACGTTGTTGTTTAATCAAGTGGGCAATGAGATCACGAGCTTGGTCAACAACCTCGTTAAGGTCTAGTATGCTGAGCATTGGCGGCGATTGTCGAGCGAAATCCAAGAGGTTTCGGACCAACCTAGTGCTGCGAATGAGCTCTGCTTCCATTTTCAATAGATAGTCAATGACTTCAATTTTGTCGATATCATCACCCTTAATCCTCTTGGTTAACAATTGGTTATAGAGGAGGACGCCAGACAGAGGGTTATTAATCTCATGAGCAACAGCGGCTGCCATCTGACCCAGAGAGAACAATTTCTCGGCCTGCATTAGCTGCTGCTCGTTTTCTCTTAGTTTGTCGTAAGATTCGGCAAGCTTCTGGTAGGCAATACTCAATTCGGCGCGAGCCTTTTTTTCGCTATCAAGCCGATTAAGTTGTGTCGCTATCAACATACTGATAAGACCGGCAAAGATGACAAAGAGAAGTGACCTAACCAACGGAGCAGCGTACGGGCTACACAAAAAGGGACGTGGCAGCACAACACATAGGAAAAGAAGCGAAGTACTTATGGCTCCCCTGCCCCTGAAAGCTACAGCGGCGTATATTATGGGGAATAAAAACAAAGCCCGATGTATGTCGTGAGGATAAGCGCAGGTAAAGAAGCCCCCGAAATGAGCTAAAGGAGTGTGTCCCGCATAGTAAAAGAGGGTAAGAACTGCCATTAGAGCAGCGATTATCCAGAAGTGAGGGCTTCGCACACCCCTTCCATCATAACTCCGCAACGACCACTCAGTAGTTTTGGCTACCAAACTTTCTATCCGAGATCGCGAAGTGTTTTGAGCAACAGAGAGTTTATGCATGCCACCCCCCGTTTAGTTCCTGGAGCACCATATCAGCAACTACGGGAATTATTTCCTCTACCCGACGCGTGCATCTGTCACCGAAAGTGGTCACGTCCTCCACTTCGACGGCAAAAATAGTAATTTGTTGGGGTAGGGCTAAGCCAAGCTTGCTGCCCAGCTCGAGAGCAGTGGCAAAGTTTATATCGTGGGGTGCACTAGCATGCCGGCTGGCAGCCAACGCCTCAGGCTCAAGCCGATAAACTTGCCCCACTTTTCCCTCCCTAGTCTGAATAGCATCAATAACTATAGCCCTATCATAGCCAATTAGCAAATCTAATAAGCTCAGCCCGGCTAAGCTGGTCTCCATCACTGTTATTTCCTGTTGGTTAAACCTGCCGTCCAAAGCTCGGACAACATGAAGACCCACACTATCATCACTAAGGAATGGGTTGCCCAGCGCCAAAACTAACGTCTTCACTTCACACCTTCCCAGCAAGCTGCAGCTATTCTTGTCTCAAGTAGCTTAAAACGAGCAATGCTGGCTCAGCTTCTCCACTACCTCTCTCTTACTATTGTAGATAACTATCTCCAGTGGCATTTGACCCGGCAGAGAATGGGTAGCACAAGCCATGCACGGGTCATAGGCACGATAGGCCATTTCTATCAAGTTGAGCAGCCCTTCACTCACCTGTTGCCCCGCTTTTATAACTGCCTGGGCTACCTTCTTCATAGAGAGGGATATCGCGGCATAATTATTTCCGGTAGCCACTATAAGGTTCACTTTCTGTACGATGCCGTTTTTATCGGTTTGGTAGTGATGGTAAAGAGTTCCACGAGGAGCTTCCACAACCCCAACACCCTCATCTGGGGTAGCTGTGGGTATAACGCGGACATTGGTGTCGGTGATTTCTGAGTCCTGGCACAGCTCTAGCAGTCTTTCGGCAGCATACAGGAGTTCAATAAGTCTCGCCCAATGCATGGCTAAAGTAGCGTGAACCGGCTTGCCCCCTAGCGTGTCATACATTCTCTCGTACTCCTCCTGTGCCAGAGGGGTAGCCATGCCATCGGCAACATTTAGCCTGGCAAGGGGGGCAACCCGGTATATGCCGCTATCATCTCCCTCCACCAAGCCCTTCCAGCCTACTTTCCTGAGGAAAGGAAATTTAAGGTAGCTCCAAGGCTCGGTATGCTCTCCAACATATTCGACATATTGTGCCGGCTTAAACTTGGCTACTTCCTTGCCTTGAGCGTCAACCACCCGAATATCTCCGTCATAGAAGTTTACCTTGTTGTTAGTGTCCACCATTCCCATATAGTAACTTCTCATAGTGAAGATTGGGCCCGTGATCAAATCCACGTATTCCTTATTACCCAAAACCATATCGTGGAAAACCTTGACGGAAAATTTACTGAACTCCACTAAAGAGCGAGCCTTCTCCTCAAAGTCTTTCCTCTCTTCCTCGGTTATAGCCTTACTCATACCACCAGGAAGACCACAAACAGAATGTGTAGCCTTACCGCCGATAACCTCCTGAATGTTTTGAGCATAGGCACGGTTCTTAATCACCTCTTTGCCGGCGTCAATACCCACCTTGTCGATAACCCCAAAGATATTCCTTATAGCCGGGTTAGCAGTAGGCCCCACCACAAAGTCTGGCGCAGCCAGGGCGTAGAAGTGGGCAATATGGGAATGACACATATGGGCTGAATAGTAGAGTTCCCTTAACTTCTTGGCGGCAGGAGGAGGATTGACATGGAAAACAGCATCCACAGCTTTGCTGGAAGCCATATGGTGAGCACCAGGGCAAACGCCGCAAATACGAGGAGTGATGCGGGGCAATTCTTCCACCGGCCTTCCCTCACAGAACTTCTCAAAACCCCGAAACTCGGGGATTCTCACATAGGCGTTAGCTACCTCTCCCTTTTCATCGAGGAAGATATCTATCCTGCCGTGGCCCTCTAGTCTGGTGAACGGGTCTATCGTAATTTGCCTCATTGCTTAACTTATCCTCCCACCTAATGCTATAGACGCTTTCTCTGGAGCATAGAAGTTGACATGACGAATCTATTAAAGGTACCTGCCGGGTCCACTACTTCAGTCAACATCCTAGCAATAGCCCCCTCGTCATTGGCCTCATATATGGAGGCTAGAGCGCTGAGCATTTTGGCTCCTTGGTCAATTACTCGCGGAGGTGGCCCAAAGCAGCCGCGGCATGGCATATTGGCCTTGATACATCTTTGCCCGCAGCCACCTCTGGTGGCTGGCCCCATGCAGATTAACCCCTGCTCCAGAAGACAGCGCTCGCGGTCAGGGGTTATTTCATGTGGACGGTATATTCGGGTGATCTTTTTATCCTCCTTAATCCGGTCGCATTCTTCACATAAACTCTTATCGGAAGCAATGATGGTACCAGCAGGTGGAAGCTGCTCGCTAGCTAAAGCGTCTACTACCTTGTTGGTGAGCTCAACCGGTGGTGGGCATCCAGGTAGAAAATACTCTACTGCCACTACCTGATTCAAAGCTAGCACTGTATCCCAGTATTCAGGGAGTTCCAGCTCACCCTCAGGAACTTTAGTCAGAGTCTGTGGGGAAAGGTGGTCAGTATTGACATTAGTAGGGGCCTCAATGTAGGCTCGCTGGAAAGCTTCGTCTCGGCAGTTGAAATTTCCCAGAGAGGGGATACCACCAAAACAGGCACATGATCCATAGGCTACTAGAGCCTTAGACTTAGCCCTCAGTAGCTTAGCTATATGATCCTGTTCAGAATTCCTCACCGCCCCATTAAACAGACACACGTCAATGCTATTATCTGCCATAGCCTCCACATCTTTATATTTAAAGTCAATAGCCACTGGCCAAAAAACAACATCGGCAATCGCAACTACATCCAATATCCTTTCGGCTATGTCCAGTATTGCCACATCGCAACCACCACAGCTAGCTGACCAATAAACAGCCAATTTCAATTTAGCCATAATCCCTCTCGCTAGTCATAGTCCAGTCAAAATATATTTAGCTCCCCTCTCACACAATATTAATCAGCCCCGTTCCGCGACAACGGGCCAAGCACCCTTACCTGCTCAGTTATCTCGTTAACAATCTTCTTGAATCGATCTCCCTCCGAGGCAGAAACCCAGTCCAGTCGAACTCTCTCATCCTCTATGCCAAATTGTGCCAGCATTTTCTTGAGTAAGGCGATACGTCTAGCAGCTTTGTAATTCCCCTCAGCATAGTGACAATCACCGGGATGACAGCCGAGAATCAGCACTCCGTCCGCTCCCAATTGCAGGGCTTTGACTACCAATTGTGGGTCCACTCGGCCGGAGCACATCACCCTCACCGTCCTCACATTGGGAGCACATTTCATCCTTGATGTACCTGCCAGATCAGCACCCCGATAAGCACACCAGTTACACATAAAGCCCACTATTTTGGGTTCAAAGCTCATGCCAGCATCCCCTCTAGCTCAGCTACGAGCTGTTCAGTGGTGAAGTGCCTGCCGCTAATGGCTCCTGAGGGACAAGCAGCAACACAGACACCACACCCTTTACACAAAGCCTCGTTAATGTTAGACACCTTCTTCTCTTCATCAAAAGTGATGGCAGTATAAGGGCAGAGGGTGTTGCACGTTTGGCACCCAGAGCAAAGAGCTTCGTCAATAACTGCCGTCCCTGCCTCCAGTTCTACTTTGCCCTTAGTGATCAAAGCTAGAACCTGAGCAGCGGCTGCCGAAGCTTGAGACACCGTATCTGGAATATCCTTCGGCCCTTGGCAACAGCCCACTACATAGACTCCGTCAGTCATAGTAGCCACCGGATCCAGTTTAGGGTGACGCTCTAAAAAGAAGCCGTCAGCCTTTTGACTAATAGAGAAGGTCTGAGCCACCTTCCCTGCATCTTGTTGCGTCTCAATAGCAGTGCAGAGGACAACCATATCAGCAACCACCTGCGTTGCCTTACCATTATCTGGGTCTTCGACAGAGATAATCAGTCTTTCTTGGGTTCCCTCTTTTCCGTTGGTGCTGGTTATGTGTTGCACTTTCCCCCGAACGAAGTTAATCTCCTCATGAACCAGACGTTGGTAGAAATCTTCGTAGTCCTTACCAAAGCATCGGATATCAGTGAATATCTGATGCACCTCAGCACTTGTCTTTTCCTTGATAAGGTGTGAGTGTTTCAAGGCATACATACAACACACCCGAGAGCAATACTCATGATAGTTTTTATCACGGCTACCGACGCAGTGAACCAGAGCCATACTCTTTGGCACAGAGCCATCCTTGAGCCGAATGTTGCCTCCAGTGGGGCCAGTAGCATTGCACAGCCTTTCAAATTGGAGCCCAGTAATCACATTGTCAAACTTACCATAACCATACTGAGTGATAACCGAAGGGTCAAAGGTATCATAGCCCGTAGCCAGGATAATCGAGCCAACTTCCACTTCTATGGTTTCATCCTCCTGCTCGAAATTAATAGCCTTTGGCGTGCAGAATTCCTCACAGATTTTGCATTTGTCGGTGGTAAAATGGGCGCACTTTTCACGGTCTATTACTGGAACATTAGGGACAGCTTGAGGGAAGGGAATATAAACAGGAGCCCTTGCTTTTAAGCCCATGTCAAATTCAGAAAGGATTGGTATTGGTTTTTTCTTGGTAATATCCTCAAGTTTAATTGCTCCCGTGGGGCAGACAAAAGCGCAGGCTCCACAAGCTAGGCACATGTCTAAGTCTATGTCCAAGGTCACCTGAAATGGGGTCTCTACTTTACGGTCAACCCCACGACCAACAAAGTTAATTGCACTTACTCCTATCCTTTCTTCGCAAATCCGGGCACATAAGCCGCAGAGAATGCATTTTTCATCGGCCAATTTGAATCTCGGTTTTTCAACCCCATACTCCCGAGCCAAATCCTGGATTACCTTCACATTTGGGCATCGAGCCAGCATTAACTCGGTGAGCATTCTGCGTATTGTAATAACATCAGGAGATTTGGTATTCACTATCAGCCCGTCTTCAACAGGGTAGTTGCAGGAGGTAACAATCCTACTCCGGCCACGGCTTATTATCTCAACGGAGCATAGACGGCAAGCACCGAAAGGAGAAAGAGCCGGGTGATAACAAAGTGTAGGTATATCAATGCCCACGCTTTTCGCTGCTTCCAAAATAGTCATTCCCTCCTCAGCCTTAACTTCTCTACCATCTATCTCTATAGGGATTTCACTCATTTTGCTCTCCTATTTCTTACCCCTGACTAAAACCCGCTTTTCCTCAGGGGGTGGTGCTGGGACCGGCTCACCCGAAATTTTCTTAATTGCGTCAAACCGAGGTGGGCAAACATCAAGGCAAGTGCCACACTTAGTACACTTAGCCTGGTCAATAACGTGAATTTGGTTCTTAGCGCCAATTATAGCCTCCTCAGGACAGTCCCTGAGGCAAATCAGACAGGCTTGACACTTGTTGGGGTCAATATAGTACGAAACTAGCTCTTTACATACCAGAGCCGGACACCTTTTCCCCTCGATGTGGGCTTGATACTCATCCTTGAAATAACTAATAGTGGTCAATACTGGATTGGGGGCAGTCTGCCCCAAGGCACAAAGAGAAACCTTAACCATTACACGGGACAATTCTTCCAGAAGCTCAACATCCCCTTTCTTACCTTTGCCCGCGACAATATCGTTTAGTATCTCGCGCATATGCCTTAATCCCTCACGACAGGGGATGCATTTCCCACATGATTCATCGCAAAGAAAGTCAACGAAATAGCGAGCCACATCCACTACACAGGTATCTTCATCCATAACAATCATTCCGCCGGAGCCCATCATCGAACCTAGTCTGGTCAGCTCGTCAAAATCTACAGGGGTATCAAGGTATTGCTCAGGAATAATACCCCCCGAGGGACCACCGGTTTGCACTGCTTTAAATCTCCTGTCCTTGGGGATTCCTCCGCCTATCTTGTAGATGATATCTCTCAGAGGGATGCCCATAGGCACTTCCACCAATCCAGTATTATTCACCTTGCCCACTAGCGAGAAAATCTTAGTTCCCTTGCTTCCTTCAGTGCCAATACTGGTAAACCACTCGGCACCATTGTTGATAATAAGTGGCACATTAGCCCAGGTCTCCACATTGTTTAGATTGCTTGGCTTATCCCAAATGCCCTTTTCAGAGGTGTGAGCATATTTAGGTCTTGGCTCTCCTACCCTACCTTCTATCGCTGTCATCAATGCGCTGGACTCACCAGAGACAAAAGCCCCGGCACCACGATGAACACTGACGGTAAAGTCAAATCCCGAACCAAGGATATTTTGCCCGAGGAAACCATATTCTTCAGCTTGCCTAAGGGCAATGCTTAAGTTTTCCACTGCCAGAGGGTATTCCTGGCGCACATAGATAAACCCTTCGTGAGAGCCAATAGCACAGGCACCGATAACCAATCCCTCAAGGACGCTGTGAGGATTCCCCTCCATGAGTGACCTATCCATATAAGCACCTGGGTCTCCTTCATCACAATTAACGATAACGTATTTTGGCTCTCCTGGGGCATCCCTCGTTGTTTCCCATTTCCTCCCCGCAGGAAATCCGCCGCCACCACGACCCCTCAAATTCGCCTTCTTCACCTCTTCCAGAACTTCCTCAGGTGTCATATCAAAGAGCGCCTTAGCCAAGGCTCGGTAGCCACCAATGGCAAGGTAATCTTTTACGCTTTTAGGGTCAATCCTTCTATTGGGGCCAAAGACAAGCCGCTCCTGGTTCTTATAAAAGGGGATTTCAGATTCGTAGGTTACCTTTTCGCCAGTAGTTGGATCGGTGTAAAGTAGGCGGTCAACAACCTTCTTTTCTTTTACCGTCTGAGAGATAATCTCAGGAACGTCCTCGGGCTTTACCTGGAGGTAACATATCTCATCAGGGTAAATAACCACAATAGGACCACTCTCACAAAAGCCATGGCAACCAGTTCTCCTGAAATCTACCTCAGTCTTCAATCCTTCTTTTTCTATCTCCTGTTCAATAGCAGTCGCAACCTTTTCCGTACCCGTAGCATGGCAAGCGGTGCCAGAACATAGCGTAATACAAAGCTTATTTGGGTCTCTCTGGGACAATATTTCTTGCCTGAGCTCCTCTAATTCAGTAGGCGAGTTTATTCGTGCCATTTCCTCTCCTTAATCATAGCTCTCCAGAACCTCCTTAACCTTCGCCGGGGTCAATTTGCCATGATAATCTTTATCAACCACCACCACCGGTCCCATGGCGCAACAGCCGAGGCAATTAACCCTCTCCACGGTAAACTTCATATCTGGCGTTGTATCACCAGCTTTAATTTTTAGGGTTTCCTCTACCTTATCCATGATCCTCGGACCGCCCCGCACGTGGCAGGCAGTACCCAGGCAAACATTCACTACATGCTTTCCTCTTGGTATCAGGCTCATGGCTTTATAGAAGCTAGCCACGCGATATATCTGACTTATCGGAATCTTTAGTCTTTCATTTATACGCAATATGGCTTCCTTAGGAATCCAATTGAATTCGCTTTGCACATCCAGCAGTAACTGGATTAAAACTCCCTGTTGAGTGGGATATTTACCTATAATTTCATCGACTTTCTCTGGAGCCATATTCTTCCCCTTTTTTAACTTGAGGTACATATCTTACCGGGCAATTATTGCAACATTCGTTACAGCCGGTGCACTTCTTTTCATCAACGTACCTTGCCTTCTTTCTAATCTTGACCTTGAAATTGCCAATATAGCCTGACACTTGTTCAACCTCGCTGTAGGTAAGCAGCTCGATATAAGGATGCGAGCCCACATCACTCATTTTCGGCGTGAGGATGCAGGCTGAACAATCCAGAGTGGGGAACGTCTTGTCCAGTTGAGCCATATGCCCTCCGATGGAAGGCTCACACTCTACTAAGTAAACCTTATGATGAGAGTTGGCAATCTCTAGAGCTGCTTGAATACCAGCAATACCTCCTCCTACTATAAGTGTATTTGAATTTACAGGGACTTCCCTTATCTGAAGGGGCTCATGACGAGAAACTCGCCACACCGCAGCTCGCACCAACACCTTAGCTTTTTCAGTAGCCTTTCCACCATCCTCGGTTGCCCAAGAGCACTGTTCCCGAATATTAGCCATCTGGAATAAATAACGGTTTAGGCCAGCCTGCTCGCAAACCCGACGAAAGGTAGGTTCGTGCATGAGAGGAGAACAAGAGGCAACCACCACCCGATTCAGTCCCAAGTCCTTGATATCCTGCTTTATCATATCTTGACCAGGTTCAGAGCACATGAACTTATAATCTCGGGCGACTACGACTGAATCCAGACTGCCAGCATACTGGCTTACCTGAGCTACATCTACTGTTCCAGCAATATTGCTGCCACAATGACAGATATATACGCCTGTCTTTACCTCATCCATATCCATAGTAACTCCAATCCCTTAGACTTTAGATTCTATCATGGTTGTTCTAAAAACTGTGAAATCTGCTCTAGGGTGAATACCGGGCCGTCCTGGCAAACATACTTATCACCCACATTACAGCGGGCGCACTTACCTAGGCCGCATTTCATCTTAGCCTCTAGTGTAGTAACAATTTGGTTATCTTTAAAGCCAAGCTCTTTTAATACTGCTAAGGTATAGTGAATCATTATCGGCGGGCCACAAGTAATAGCGATGGCATTATCTGGCGAGGGCGCTACCTCTTTCACCACATCGGGAACCAAGGCCACTCGTTCTCCCCAGGACTCATCACCCCGATCAACGGTGAGCTGCAGTTTGGTTCTAGGCGCTTCCATCCAAATCTTGAATTCTGGAGCGAATACTAGATCTTGAGGTGTACGTGCTCCATTTATGATTAGCAAATTTCCGTAATCGTTACGCTGTTCCAATATTTTGTTAATCACCGGCCGTAAAGGTGCCATCCCAATACCACCGCCAATGATGACCATATTCTTCCCCGTGTAATCCTCTAAAGGAAAATAATTACCAAAAGGCCCTCTCACTCCCAGCACATCCCCGAGCTCTAGTTCATGAAGGGCTCGGGTAACTGTGCCAATGCGTCGCACAGCAAACTCCAAACCATCGCTACGCTGAGGTAAAGACACGATGCCGAATGGGGCCTCACCTTCTCCAAAGGCTGAGAGTAAGGCAAACTGTCCCGGTTTGTAATCGAAGCTAGCTCTTACCGCCGGATCCTTTAGCTCTACCCTCAAGAGCTTGACGTCAGGGGTCAACTTGACAGCACTCTTGAGATTTGCTAGATATGGGATGAAGGGGTTCTCAAGAACCACTTTTGGCCTCCAGCTGCTCGAGGTCGCTCATGACCTCGCGAATGTCTATATTCACTGGGCACGAGTTAACACACCGACCACAGCCAACACAAGCAATATCGTGGAACTCCTCTGGGAAATATAAGAGCTTATGAGAGAAACGCTGTCGCAACCGAGCCCCCTTTGTAGCCCGGGGGTTATAACCCCCGGCGATGCGGGTAAAATCAGCGGATTGGCAGCTGTCCCAGCTCCGCACCCTTTCTAGGTTCTCCTTACTGGAATAGTCCCGCACATCGAAGCAATAACAGGTAGGGCAGACATAGGCACAGATGTTGCAGTGCAGACATCGGTCAGCGAGTCGTCCCCAGTAGGGGTTATTAAAGAATTCTCTTACTGCCTGTGTAACCTCCTTGGTGGGGACAGCTTGAAGCTTAGGTGGCGGAGGCAATGCCTCCTCACTCTCAACAAGGGCTTGGGGCAGTAATGCCTTACCTTTGTCAGTAATAACCTGAACAATGTAGCCATCCTCAATCTCAGTTAGCAAAATATCAACATGACTCGAATCATTAGGTGCACTGCCCACGCTGGTGCAGAAGCATTCTGGTTGGGCCTGGCGACAGGAGAGTCCAATA
>Ga0315314_1004261_pt1 | contig 10806 bp, 9 predicted proteins | sample TDP9_MG_FD_203631 | JGI IMG/M metagenome (GOLD analysis project Ga0315314, IMG submission 203631) | Freshwater sediment microbial communities from Lake Towuti, South Sulawesi, Indonesia - TDP9 | ecosystem: Environmental > Aquatic > Freshwater > Lake > Sediment | place: Indonesia: South Sulawesi... | reverse complement strand
CGAGCCTACCTGGGCTACGATCGACTCAACTCCGTGGCCCAAACGGTAGTCCTCAACCAACTCTATGACAAGATGTGGCTCTATTACAACTTCTTCCAACCCGTCATGCGCGTGAGGGAGAAGATCGTCCTCTCAGGAGAGGGCCAACCTACACGGATCAAACGGCGGTATGACCATGCCCGAACGCCATTCGATCGCCTATGTGAAACCGATCTGCTCCCTGAAGAACAGAAGGAGCAACTCCAAATTCTTCGTGACCAGCTCAACCCTCGACAACTCCGTCAAGAGATTTACCAACTCATCGATCATATCTTTCGTTTGCCTGGTGCCGTTCCAGGGGAGACGGAGGATGTTTACAAAACCCTATCTACACCTCTTCAGAGCCGGAAAGGAGAGGGCATCCCGGTAACATTATCATTTGAACCAATAACTTCAGCTCGGTAACATTTTCATTTGACTGGACACGCGGTTGAAAGTAGGTATAAAAGCCCCTCCCATCTGCCCTGGCACATGGCAGGTGCAGGGAAGGCAACCCTCCGCACTCTCGTGGCCATAAATACCCTTGGTCTCTAAGAGTCGAGGAGCCGAACCCTCGAGCGGCTCGGCTCCTCATGCAGAAGCGGCAAACGGTCCGCCTCCCATCTTCTGCGTGTCGCAAGATACCATAGAGAATTCGGCGGGTCAAGATGACTTTGGTACTAATACCAGCCATGATACCTTTAAAGACAAAGAGAACCCCCCAGAGGGCTCTCTTCATCGGTTTCGATAGGAAACCAAGGGGTAGATCTTGCGACCTTTCCCATCGCCTTCCAGGCTAGTGGCTGGGTCGCCCTCGATAATTCTCACCTCCCAGAGCCCCAACGGTTCGTTCGATAGAAGACGAGTTACTCACCTCTGGCGAAGCCATAATATACCTCTTTGCCTAGGCGCTCCCTACTCCTCAGGCGATGAGGTCATTAGCCCCCCAGAGATCAATAAGAAGCAGGATGCGTATCTAGGCCCCTGCCTTCATTAAGGGTGTGATTTCCGTGGTCAGCCTCTCGAAGAAACTATTGGGAGGCAGATCGGGACTCACCCCATAGGCAAAGTCCACTATCTGGGCCCTCAGTTGTAAACCTACACCCTCGATGGCGATGCTCTTCCCCCTCTCTACCAAGACCGCCTCTCCCCGATCCTTCATCTTCTCTCGCATCCTTTCATCGCCATAGGCGTGCTCGCTCATCAGCACCTTGGTCACCGTCTGCACGTTTTCGGGATCGGTCTTGTCGAAGAGCCAGACCTCGAACGCGGTGATCTTGTCCGGAGGCCCTTCGCCTATCACCTCCGAAAAGCCCACCCCACAGGCTCCATAGAACTCGCCAGCAGGGGTCTCGATATTGAAAGAGGTATCGTAGCCATCATCTCCCAAGGTATAGGTGGTCACGAACTGCCCCAGAGGGGCTTCCTCTGGCCTCTCCCAACTTATTAACTCCTCTTTAGGCACGGGGCGTAAGGGAGTCCTCTCTCGCCGTTCTCTCCAACGGGCCAGCGCCACTCCTCCACCCACTACCACCAGAGCCACAAGGAGAAAGAGGGCCAAGACTAGGCCCAAGGAGCGAAAGATAGAAGGGCCAGGGGCCACCGGTGCAGGCGTGGGAGTAGCCTCCGGCACAGCCTCAGGCAGGGTTACCCCCGCTGCCCTAGCCAGGTCTCGCAGCCTTGTTGCCGCGGGGAGATCGCCCTCTTCCTCCGCACGAACGATGAGGGAGGAGATGATCTCTCCCACCTCGCCCTCCTCAAAGCCTTGCAGTCGCTCTTGAGCCGCCTTGTCGTCTTGATTAAGACTATAGGAGTCGGCGACCATCAAGATCCAAGCCTCCTTATGGCTAAGACGGAGGTCTTGGGGGTCTGTATCGTAATATTGCACTGGCCAGAGGCCCCAACCGATGGCCAACCAGCCGATAGCCAACCCCACGAGGAAGATAACCACCCCCTTTATGAGGTTCGCTCTTCCGATGCGGTCGATATACTCCATCTTTTAACCCTCCTTCTCTAGCGATGGCTACCTGAGGAGTATCGGCTCTTTGGAGGCCTTCGTGAGTACCTCCGCCCCCTCCTCTCGAATGACAACCATATCCTCGATGCGGACCCCTCCCCAACCAGGGATATAGATGCCCGGTTCCACGGTAAGGATCACACCCGGCTGGAGTTTCTCCTCCGACGTTGAAGTCGCCTTCGGATTCTCATGTACGGCTAGGCCCACGCCATGACCCAAGCCGTGGCCGAAATATTCTCCATAACCTGCCTCCTCGATCACCTGCCGAGCCAAACCATCGGCCTCCTTGCCTTTCATCTCCGCTCGGATACCCTCCAGAGCGCTCCCTTGGGCCCTTCTCACTAGATCATAAATCTCTTTAAATCTGGCATCCGGCTCACCGAGATAGATAGTGCGCGTCAGATCAGAATGGTAACCTTCCACCTGGGCACCCATGTCAATCACTATCGGCTCGCCTTCTTTGAGGGGCCGCTCCGTGGTCTTAGCATGGGGCAAGGAGCCGTTGGGGCCGCTGGCTATTATGAGATCGAAGGCTATCTTCTCGGCACCCCCTTGCCGCATGTAGACCTCCGCCTCCCAAGCCACCTCTCGCTCGGTGAGGCCTGGCCGGATATACTCACAGAGGTGGGTGTAAGTCTCGTCAGCCAAGGCTACAGCCTTCCTTATCACCTCGATCTCATCCTGGTCCTTGATGGCCCTTATCTCCTCCACCAAACCGCTCGTGGCCACCAACTCAGCCCCTTCTGAGGCACGCACCCACTTTTGGTATCGAGCGAAGGTCAGATGCTCGGCCTCGAACCCCACCCGCTTCGCTCCCACCTCTTCCAAGAGGCCTGGGAGCGCCTTGACCATCCCTTCATCCCAGCCCCTCTCCATCTCGTAGAGCCGAAACTCAGGGGCCTCTCTCTTCGCCTGTTCCAGGTAGATGAAATTGGTCATCAAGATAGAATCATCCCCTGTCATGAAGAGCGCGCCCGGTATTTCATCGGGCTGCGCCAATGGTCGGAAGCCGCTCAAATAGAGGCTGTTCTGAGGCTGAGTTACGAGGATGCCATCCAGACCTTGCTCCCTCAACATCCGACGCAACTTCTCTACCCTGGCCTTTCTATTCATCCCCTCTCCTTGTCTTCGCGAGCCAAAGGGTGGGATTTCATATAAACTTCCCGCGCCCTCCTCTGGCTCACATGGGTATAAACCTGGGTGCTCGATAGGCTCGCATGGCCCAGGAGTTCTTGCACCACCCTTAAGTCCGCCCCGCCGCCCAACATATGGGTGGCGAAAGTGTGGCGCACAAGGTGCGGCGTCACCCACTTCAAGCCCGCTTTTCTAGCGCAGCGATCCAGCATCGACTGGACACCACGCACAGATAGGCGCTCTCCAGAGCGATTGAGAAAGAGAGCACTCGTTCGTCTTCCCTTCAACAATTTCGGACGTCCCTCTTTGAGATAGAGGTCTAAAGCATCCCGCGCCGGTCGCCCCAGAAGCACAATCCTATCCTTGTTCCCCTTCCCTCGAACCATCGTTTCACCCCGGGCAATCTCCACGGTACCCGTATCTAGCCCCACCAATTCGCTGATCCTCATGCCAGTGGCATACAAGATCTCGAGGATAGCCCGATCCCTCTGGCCCAAGGGCTGGGTGGTGTCAGGAGCCCGTATGATGGCTATTATCTCCTCCGGTTTCAGATAGCGAGGAAGACGCTTAGGCATCTTCGGCGCGGAGATGGCCGCCATGGGGTTGGATTTCACCATCTCTTCGCGTTTCAGCCACTTAAAGAAAGAGCGCAACTCCGATATCCGTCGCCTTACGCTAGCCTTGCCGTAACCACGAGCGTTTAGCCAGAGAAGGTAGCGGGTCAAAACCTGACGATCTATCTCTTTAAAAGAAACCTCCTCCCCCTTCAAGAAACGGAGAAACTCGCCTATCTCCCGGCGATAGTTCCGAGCCGTATAGGGAGAGGCGTTCCTCTCGATCAAAAGATAGGTGATGAACCGATCTAAGTACTCTTCCATCATCCCTATCTGCGACCCTTTCGTCTAGGAAGGGTTCTGCGACCCCGTTGATCCCAAGGTTGCGACCTGGGCCTTCGCCTGCTCTTGGCGATGCGATAGCCCCCGCCTTTCCTCTTCACCCCATGCCCTCGCTTTTAAACCCCCCTCTTATGGCTTCATATTCAGGGGCTTTCAGTTCTTTCCTGGGCAGTTGAATCCCGCACTCGATGCACTGGGCAAGCCTCCGCGAGGCGATGGTCAAGAGGCCACCGCATACGGGACAGGGCTGAGGAAGAGGCCTCCGCCCCACGGTGAAGTCGCACGCCGGATAGTTAGCACAGCCGTAGAAACGCCGCCCCTTCCTAGACCGTCTCTCTACTACCTCCCCACCACAACGGGGACAGGTGACCCCAACCTTCTCCAAGTATGGTCTCGTGTTTCTGCAGTTGGGGTAGTTGCTGCAGGCTATGAATTTCCCGTATCGGCCGAACTTGAAAACCATAGGGCCGCCACATTCCTCGCAGAGTTCGCCTGTAGGCTCGTAGGCGATCTCCACCCTCTCCATTTCCCCTTCGGCCCGCTCTAACGCTTTTTCAAAGGGTTGATAGAACTCCCGAAGGACGGGAACCCTCTCCTTCTCCCCGGAGGCTATGAGATCGAGTTCCTCTTCCATCTGGGCGGTAAAGCCCACATCCATAATCTCCGGGAAATGCTTTATCAAGAGGTCGCAGACCAAAATGCCCAATTCCGTGGGCTGCAACTGTCTATCCACCCGCTCCACATACCCCCGGGCCTGGATGGTAGAGATGATAGGGGCGTAGGTGCTGGGCCGGCCGATCCCATACTCCTCCAGCGCTTTCACCAAGGTGGCTTCATTATACCGTGGCGGCGGCTTAGTGAAATGTTGCTCTGGGATGAGGCGGAGACAATCTAGAGGCTCTCCCTCGGTCAATTCTGGCAAAGGTTCCTCTTCCTCTCTCTGGATTTCGTAGACCGTCAGAAAACCGAGGAACCTCACCACCGACCTGGAGGCCCGGAAGAGATAATCCTCCTTTGCCATCACATCTACGGTGGTCACCTCGAAAAGCGCAGGCGCCATCTGGCTGGCCAAAAACCGCCTCCATATCAGATCATACAACTTGTATTGGTCACGGGTCAAGAACCCCTTGATGCTCTCCGGTTCCCTATAGAGAGAGGTGGGACGGATCGCCTCATGGGCCTCTTGGGCCCTCTTAGTCCTCGTCTTGTAGTGGGGCGTATAAGGGGGGAGAAAGTTTGCCCCAAACTTTTGGCTAATATAACCTCTCGCCTCTTTCTGGGCCGCGGCGGCGACGTTCACCGAATCGGTGCGCATATAGGTGATGAGCCCTACCGAACCTCGCGTGCCTAGATCCACCCCTTCGTATAGTTGCTGGGCCAGTTGCATGGTGTGCTTGGCTGAGAAGCGGAGGCGGATGAAGGCATCCTGCTGCAAGGTGCTGGTGATAAAGGGTGGAGGTGGTCTTCGCTGCTTCTCCTCCCTCTTCATCCGCTCTACAATATAGGGAGCCCCCTCCAACTCCTTCAGGATGAGTTGAACTTCTTCTTGGCTTTCAAGTTTGACCTTCTCTCCCCGCACCCGTTCGAGTCTGGCTCTAAATGAGTCTCGGGGCTCCTGCCCCCGACTTTCCTCCTTGGCCAATTCGGCCTCTATGCTCCAGAACTCTTGGGGAACGAAGGCTTCGATCTCCCGTTCCCGCTCCACGACGAGGCGCAAAGCGACCGATTGCACTCGACCTGCCGAGAGTCTCCCTTTCACCTTTCGCCAAAGGAGAGGGCCAATCTTATACCCCACCAAGCGGTCCAGGATCCGCCTTGCTTGCTGGGCCTCGACTAAGCGCATATCTATCTCTCGTTGGTGGGAAAAAGCCTCCTCCACCGCCCCTTTGGTGATCTCATGGAAAGCCACACGATGCACGGGCACCTCTATCTTGGCCGCCTCGATGAGATGCCAGGCGATCGCCTCCCCCTCCCGATCGGGGTCGGTGGCTAAATAGACTTCAGCCGCCCCTTGGGCGGCCTCCCGCAACTCCTCGACTATCTGGCGCTTCTCACGAGGCACACGATAGGTGGGGGCGAAATCGTTCTCTACATCGACACTTAGTTTAGACTTGAGCAAATCCCGCACGTGGCCAATAGAAGCCTTGACTTCATAACCTCGGCCCAAAAACCTCCTCATGGTCCGCGCCTTAGCCGGCGATTCAACTATCACCAATTTGCCATCGCTTTTTGATGGCCCTTTCTGCCTCCCTTTGGGCTTAGCGGTGCTCTCAGGCTTGGGTAGCGAGGCATGGGCAGGGGTTCTACCTATCCTAAAGATCTTGGTTCCGCAGACGGAACAAACACCTTTGGTCCCCGGCTGTCCCCTCTTGGTATAGATAGGTTTGGGCTCTTTCACCTCTCGCTTAGCCCTACACTTGATGCAGTAGGCTTCCACTATAGGAGCTCTTCCCTCCGCTTCCTTTGGAGTTCGGCTACTAAGGCTTTCACATCTCCGGTGCGATCCCGAGAGCAGATCAAGATAGCGTCCTCGGTATCGACGATGACTAGATCCTCCACCCCTATGGTGGCCACCAACCGCTTGGGGCTGATAACTAGGGTGCTCTTGGTATCGAGTCCCATATGATCTCCCATGATCACATTGCCTTCGCTATCAGCGGGGAGGAGTTCGATGAGGCTAGCCCAACTCCCCACATCGCTCCAACCGAAACTGCTGGGGAGGACCGCCACCTTGACCGCCTTCTCCATGATGCCATAATCTATCGTCTCTGGCTCCACCGATTCCCAGACGCTCTCCAAAACCTTAGACTCTTCGGCACTCCCCAGAGCCTCTTTTATCTCTAACAACTGAGCATATAGTTTGGGCATGAGCCGCTCTATCTCGCCTAGAATGGTATCCACCCTCCAGATGAAGATGCCAGAATTCCAGTAGTAATCACCGGATCGCAAGAAAGCCTCGGCTGTGCTCCGGGCTGGCTTCTCGGTGAACCTTTTTACCTTGTAGACCTCGTGGCCAGAGACGGACGCCAGATAGTCGTCGGTCTGGATATATCCATACCCGGTCTCCGGGCCACGAGGCTGGATGCCTAAGGTGACCAGATACCCCCCCTCCGCCACCTTGGTCGCAGCCTGAAGGACACGGCGGAACTTATCCTCCTGAGTAATGACGTGATCGGCAGGGAGACAGATCATCACCTCCTTGGGGTGTGAGCGGGCCAGGTGGATGGCAGCCAGCCCTATGGCCGGTGCCGAACCCCGCCCTGCTGGCTCGGCGATGAGGTTTCCCTCCGGCAGATCAGGGAGTTGCTCCCGAACCAGGGGGAGATAAGAACCGGCAGTGACTACTAGGACCTTCTGCGGGGGGACAAGGGGCAAGATGCGATCATAGGTGGCCTGCAACATCGTCCTCCCCGAGACCAAGTCCAAGAGTTGTTTGGGGCTATCCTTGCGGCTGCGAGGCCAGAGGCGGGTCCCTGCCCCTCCAGCCAATATCACGGCGTACATCTTTTCCTCAATCGACAAGATATCTAACTTTTGCTTCTCGGGCCAGGATGTAGTTCATCCCCCCCACCTGGCGCACTAACCCCTTCAGTTCCATGAGAGCCAGGGTGCTCGTCACCTGGGCAATGGGCAAACCGCTCTGGCGACCTATCTCATCCACATGGACCGGCTCCTGGGAGATGAGGCCAAGGATCATAGATTCAGTCTCATTCTCGGGGAGGATCTCTTGCACCTCTCGGTGCTCTTGAATCATGGTTAAGTTCAACTCCTCCATTATATCCTCCACCGAGAGGATCAGTTTTGCGCCCCCTTCTTGGATGAGCCTGTTCGTGCCTCGACTTTTTCTAGCCACGATACTCCCCGGCACGGCAAAGAGTTCCCGCCCCTGTTCCAGGGTATAGTCGGCGGTGATGAGGGCCCCACTCCGCTCGCCAGCCTCTACGATAACCGTGCCCAACGCTAGACCGCTTATGATGCGATTGCGTGGCGGAAAATTCCCCCCCTCGGGAAGGGTGCCTAAAGGGTACTCGGTGAGCAAAGCCCCCTCTTCTATGATAGCCTGGGCCAGTTTAGTATGTTCTGGAGGGTAGATGATGTCTATCCCACTCCCCAGGACGGCTATAGTCCGACCTCCCGCCTCCAAGGCAGCGCGATGGGACAAAGAATCGATCCCTCGCGCCAAGCCGCTTATCACCGTGATCCCGTTCCGGGCCAAATCCCCGGCTATCTGGTCTACTACCTGTTTACCGTAATGGCTGGGGTTCCGAGTCCCCACTACCGCTACTGCCCATTCATCTTGGGGGAGTATCTCCCCCCTCACATAGAGAAGGGGGGGTGGGTTGTGGATATGACGGAGCCGCGGGGGGTAGTTTTCATCCTCCCAAGTGATAACCTTGGCTCCAGCCTGGGCCACCTTGGTCTCCTCCTCTTCGAGGGAGATCTCCTTGCGAGTAGATATAAGGCTCTCCAGAGAGCGTCTATCTAGACCCGCTTCCCTCAACTCCTCGGAGTCCGCCTGCCAAGCGCTCTGGAGATCGCCGAAATAGTCCATAAGCGACCTCAACCGCGCTGGCCCGATGCCCGGAACCAAATTGAAGCCGATCCAGTATTTTAGATCTGTCACCCTATCACCCATAAATATCTTATATATGCGTCAGCATAACATTACGGCTGGCTCTCTGTCAAGACAAGTTAGAACATCCCTTCCAGAGGTTCAACGATGAGCCTTCCCCCCTCCAGATCGACCTCTTTAACCACATCCTCTATGGCAGGAACGAGTATCTCGCCTCGCTCTCCCTCCACGACATAGACCTCATTGGCCCCGGTGAAAAGGACCTCCGAGACCTCTCCCAGATGCTCTCCCTCGCTCGTCCAGACCTCCAAACCCACTATCTGGTAGATATAATACTCATCTTCTGAGAGGGGGATCGCCTCCTCCAGTGGGACCTGCACCAATTCTCCTCGAAGTTTTTCTGCGCTATTGCGATCGGCACACCCCGCTAACTTGAGGATGACCCACCTCCCATGCTGCCTATGCCCCTCCAGCGTCCAGGACTCATCGCCCAAGTAAACCCTCTTCAACTCCCGGAAACGATCCGGGAAGTCGGTGAGGATCGCCACCTTCAATTCGCCCCTCGTGCCCCAGGGAGCCACTATCTTGCCCACCACCAGATAACGAGGCACCCTACGAGCGGGGTGCCTCCCTGACCTCCTAGGAAGCGAGAGGTGGCCCCTCTCCCCAGCGGCCTCGCTGGCCATCTTCATACGATCTCCAGGATAGCCCGTTTCCCTTGTCGCATAGCCGCCACTCGAAGGAGGGTACGCATAGCGTTAGCCACTCGCCCCTCCTTCCCTATTACCCGCCCCATATCCTCCTTAGCCACCTTCACCTCGAAGATGACGGAGCGAACGCCATCTATCTCCCTCACCTCTACTTGATCAGGGTTTTCGACCAGGGACTTGACCATATATTCTACGAGCTCCTTCATAGGTCTCTCCTCACTGGGTACCTTCCTCCAGGATCTTCCTTATCTCCTCCAACGACTTGGGGCCTAACCCGGAGATATTAGACAATTCGCCTTTCTCCAACCCCTCTTTCAATTCGCTTACCTTGGTTATCCCCGCCGTGATCAGGATATTTTTCACCCTGGCCGGTAGGCTAAGTTCATCTATTTCTGCTGGCGCTTTCGCCTCGGGTACGAAAACCTCTTCTAGCGGCTCTCCCGCCTTCACCCGAGCCCATCTCTCCGAGATGCCCAGTCTCTTTAGAAGTCTAGCCACTGCCCCGCTGGGCTGAGCGCCCCGCTCCAACCAATATATGGCCCGCACCTCATCTATGCGTACCGTAGGTGGCTCGGTGCGAGGGTTGTAGTAGCCGATAGTCTCGATGAACCTCCCATCCCGGGGTGTCCGAGAATCGGCCACCACCACCCGATAATGGGGCTGCTTCTTGGCCCCCATGCGACGCAAGCGTATCTTTACCAATTCCCCACCCCCTTCTTTCCAAATATAGAGGAGATATCCAGTCGACCAAAGGTTAACTGTTTCATCATTTTTTGCATCTGGCGGAACTGACCCAAGAGTTGGTTCACCTCTTGGACGGTGGTCCCTGAACCCCTTGCGATCCTTCGCTTCCGACCCCCGCTGATGATACGAGGGTTCCGCCTTTCCTCCGGGGTCATAGAGTTGATTATGGCCTCGACCTTTTTCATCTGTTGATCGGTAACTTCCTGGGGAAGTTGGCGGCTTAAGCTAGAAAAGCCGGGAATCATCTCCATCAGTTGACTCAAGGGCCCCATCCGCTTCACCTGTTGCAACTGCCTTCGGAAATCCTCTAGGTCGAAGGTGGCGGTGCGCAACTTCTCTTCCACCCGGCGAGTCTCTTCCTCCTCAAAGGAAGCCTCGGCCCGCTCGATGAGGGACAGAATATCCCCCATCCCCAGGATACGGGAGGCTAAGCGATCGGGATGAAAGGGCTCCAGGGCAGAGGTCTTCTCCCCGGTGCCCAGGAATTTGATGGACACGCCGCTCGTGGCCCGTATGGAAAGGGCTGCTCCTCCCCGGGCATCCCCGTCGATCTTGGTCAAAATGAGCCCGGTGAGGCCCACCTGCTTGTGGAACTCCTGGGCCAGGCGGACGGCATCCTGTCCGGTCATGGCGTCAGCCACCAAAAGAACCTCATCTGGCGAGACTCGACCCTTCATCTCCACCAACTCACTCATCAGTTCCTGGTCGATATGG
>Ga0315314_1004260_pt1 | contig 10807 bp, 9 predicted proteins | sample TDP9_MG_FD_203631 | JGI IMG/M metagenome (GOLD analysis project Ga0315314, IMG submission 203631) | Freshwater sediment microbial communities from Lake Towuti, South Sulawesi, Indonesia - TDP9 | ecosystem: Environmental > Aquatic > Freshwater > Lake > Sediment | place: Indonesia: South Sulawesi... | reverse complement strand
TTCAGAACTTCATTTCCCTTCAATCGGAAGTAATCAGCCATTTGGCGCGCTTTCCGCTGGGGTTCGCCATTAAGGTAAAGCTGGCAGGCGGCAACACCGGCAGCGCAAAGCAGAGGATTGGCATTCCACGTTCCCGAGTGTCTTATCCATTTATGCGGCGGGCTTTGTGGACTTAGCGTCTCCATTATGTCAGACTTGCCCACAAGTACACCGCAAGGAAGACCTCCACTCACACATTTGCCGAGAGTTGTCAGGTCAGGTACCACGTTAATAAGCGATTGCCAGCCCCCAGGAGCATCCCTGAAACCAGTCACAACTTCATCGATAGCGAAGACAGTGCCGTATTTCTTGGCGGTAAGTTGTATCGTTTTAACGAAGTCGGCTTCCCATGGTACTTGCCCATCCATAATGGCACCTCCACCCTCTATTATGACCAGCGCGTATTGTCCGGTGGCTAGTTCTGACTGTAACCTAGGGAGGTCGTGCATCGGGATAATAGTTACTTCCTTTGCCACTACGCCAGCCGAGCCAGCGGGTGCTGACTCACTGCCCCAACCGTGAAAATTCTCTTCAAAGCGGAGGATTTTTTGTCTTCCGGTGAAGGCTCGTGCCACTCTCACCGCCAGCAGATTGGCTTCCATGCCAGATGAGCAGAACTCTATTTTCTCAGCCATCCGTATCATGGTTTTTATCAGTCTTGCCCATTTGATTTCAAGTTCGTGGTTTTCTCCGTAGTGGACGCCTTTGGTCATCTGGTCTCTTACTGCCCGGACTACTGCCGGATGGCTGTGTCCGAGAATCAAGGCGCCGTGTCCCAAAACGTAATCTATATACTCATTACCATCTACGTCCCACTTACGCGAACCCTTGGCACGGACGCAGTAGGGCCGGAAGGGGTCAAGGATGCGCGAACCATGAGTTGCGCCGCTGGCGGCGAAATACTCTAAAGCCTCCTCATGCAATTTCTGCGATTTGAGGTGAGCTTCTAGGAATTCCTTGGTGAAGTCGTTTGTACCTTTCGCACTGGTCATTTAAGTCGCCTCCTTGCTTGAACTCACCTTGTCACGAAGCAGGGTAGCCGTAAACTGCCACTTTGGGGCGCTCTTGGCACTAAAGGTTCTCGTTAACCTCTTTAATCGCTCTGTCTAATATGCCGAGCCCTGTGTCTAACTCATTCTCCCTAATTACCAGAGGGAAGAGTATTCGGATGATGTTGTGCAGCACTCCGCAGGATATCAAGATTAAACCGTGTTCATGGCATTTCTTCATTACTTCCTTAGTCTCCTGGCTTGCTGGCTCTTTGGTACGGCGGTCTTTCACCAGCTCAACTCCGATAGCACAGCCAAGCCCCCGGACATCGCCAATCAAATTGTATCTGGACTTCATCTCCTCAAGTCGGCTCTTAGCTATCTTGCCCAGTCTAGTTGTCTGCTCCAACAAGTTCTCCTCCTTAAGTATTTCCAGCACTTTCAGAGCCGCAACGCAGGCTAAGGGGTTGCCACCGAAGGTGCCACCCAATCCTCCCACGTCAACCGAGTCCATTATTTCTTTTCTGGCGATGGTGGCTGACAAGACCAACCCCCCGCTCAGACTCTTGCCAGCAACCAGTATGTCCGGTATCACGCTGAAGTGGTCTACCCCCCACATCTTGCCAGTACGCCCCAGTCCACTCTGGATTTCGTCGACAATGAGCAAAAGCTCGTGTTGGTCACAGAGACGTCGTAAACCCTTGATGAACTCCGGTGGTGGGGCGATGCAACCGCCTTCGCCCAGGAAAGGCTCCACTATGATTGCGGCTGTCTCGTCGGCGGAAATATGGGTCTTGAAGCCGTCTTCAATCAGTTTGACGCAGTACTTGCCGTATTCCGCATCAGTGGTCGGAAAGGGAGCTCTATAGGTGTATGCGTAGGGAAAACGCTGGATGCTGGGGTCAAAGGGACCGAAGCCAGATTTGGACTTCACTGAGCCGGAGAGTCCCATTGTTAGCCAGGTCCTGCCGTGAAAAGCGTACTCAAAGGCAATGATGCCTCGTTTTCCGGTATACTTCCGGGCAACTTTGATGGCGTTCTCAACCGCCTCGGCACCGCTATTGGTCAGTAGAACCTGCTTGGGGAAGCTGCCAGGTGTGATTTCCACCAGCTTTTTGGCTAATCGCACATAAGACTCATACATTGTCACATTGAAAGAAGTGTGCAGGTACTTCTCTGCCTGCTCTTTGATTACGGCGATGACCTCCGGGTGGCAGTGCCCGGTATTGAGCGCCGAGATGCCACCGGCAAAGTCTATGTACTCATTTCCGTCAACGTCCTCCACTATCGCGCCACTGGCACGCGAGACAAAAATCGGAACGAACTGGGAGACAGCTTTGGGAACGTATTCGTTTCTTATCGCGAACAGGAGCTCAGACTTCTCCCCTGGCAATTTCCTGTATTCACCGATTTTCCTAGGCATACTCTCTCTCCAAAGATTGGCTATTCAACCGCATATTTACTGGTTTGTGTCATGGCGGGATAGGCTTTGGTCGACTTGCTAGTTCCAGCCTCAGTCCATAGTTATTCCCCCATCAACGTTGATTACTTCGCCGTGAATGTATTCCGAGTCGTCTGCTGCCAGAAACAGCACGGCGTTAGCGACGTCCTGTGGTTTGCCGAGCCGTCCCATCGGGATACTCTGGCGTATTGACTCTTTGGCATCATCGGGGACAACCTCAATCAAGGGTGTCTCCGTTGGACCTGGGGCGACTGCATTGACATTGATTCCATAGGCAGCAACCTGCCGCGCAACGCTCCTGGTTAGAGCAATGACTCCCCCTTTTGATGCTGCGTAATGTGCCCCCGCCCAACCGCCGCTTCCGCGTTTGCCCGCGATAGACGCGATATTGATAATCTTCCCTTTGGTGGAGTGACGGAGCATAATGCGTAGGGCTGCCTGGATACACAAGAAGGTGCCCTTGAGATTGATGTCTATGACCTGGTCCCACTCATCTTCAGGGATTTCGGTAATGAAATGGCCGGCAATCACGCCGGCGCAGTTTACCAGTATGTCCACACCGCCGTACTTCTTTTCAATCGCTCGAAAGGCTTCGTTGACCTGTTTACTGTCGGTGACGTCCGCTTCAATGCCAAATGCTTCCCCACCAGAGCTTATTATATCGGCAACGACTTTGCCAAATGCCTCTTTATTCCGGTCAATAATGGCGACTCGGGCACCCTGGCTCCCAAAGCAGCAGCTTATTTCTCGTCCCATTCCGCTTGCTCCGCCGGTGACCACGCAGACTTTCTGATTAAACATCGCAACCTCTTTCCGAATAATAACTAACCCCGGAGAGTCTTGGCAATATCTTCCATAACGTAACGCAAGGTCGACCTAAAGGCAACAGGACCGGCACCCGCTATGTGCGGAGTCAGAACAACGTTGTCCAGCTTGATGAGTGGACTCTCCCGTGGCAAAGGCTCATACTCAAATACGTCTAGTCCTGCCCCGGCTAGCTTGCCTAAGGACAGAGCATCGGCCAGCGCCACACTGTCAATAATCCCCCCTCGGGAAGTATTGATTAGTATCGCTGAAAGCTTCATAGAAGCAATACGGTCCCGGTTCAGTAAATGATGAGTAGCAGGAGTGTGCGGTAGGTGCAGACTTACTATGTCAGCTTCAGCTAATAGTTCTTCGAGTGAACGATATGAGATGCGTAATTTCTTCGCCTGCTCATGTGAAATTGGTCTACGTTTATAATAAATAACCTTCATACTGAAGGCATTCGCACGCGCGGCTACCTGAGCGCCTATCTCACCCAATCCTATCAAGCCAAGCGTCTTGCCAGACAATTGTATCGCTGGGGGGATGGCAGCCCAGTTGTAAGCATACGAAAATTCGCTTGTTTCCTGTGGTGTCATTGGAGATAGCCAGCGCCCCTCTTTCACAGCCTGGTGCGCCTGCAGCAAACGCCGCGCCACCGCCAGCATCAGACAGAACGTGTGCTCGGCAACCGAAGTGGCACTTGGAAGAAGGACCTTGCGCACCTCTATCCCCGCATCCGCCGCCGCCTTCATATCAATGTTATCAAGCAAAATACCCAGTTTATATATGAGTTTGAGATTGGGGTGTGAATGAAGAAAGTCGCTGGATACGGTTGCATTCTTTACTAAGATTGCGGAGGATTCTTTAGGTATCTGAAGGAATCCACTGTCAGGGTGTTTTGTCGCTGGTATCAGTTGAAGACCGCTCTCTTTTGCCAGGGTAGAGACGAAATCCAAATCGGCTCCGCCCACGCCATCCATTAGGGCGATAACTACTTTCTCTGGTGCTACCATATTCTGCTTCCTAGATTGCCTGCGTAACGGCAAGGAGGGCTATCTAATCATGTGCTGGGGTAACCACAGGGTAATCTCGGGAAAGACTGTCAAGATAACGAGTGATATCAACATCAGGAAAAAAAAGGGGAGTGCGTACCTTGCCGCTCGACCGAGATCTATTTGGGCTAGCTCCTGGATAATAAAAAGATTGAAAGCCACCGGGGGCGTAATCTGCGCGATTTCAATCAGAACCACCAGCATAATTCCGAACCATATCGGGTCGAAACCCATCACGTTGACCACCAGAGGATAGGTCACTGGAAGTGTGGTCACCAGCATGGAGAAGCCATCAAGCAAGCAACCCAGAAACACGTAGAACACACCGAGCAGAGCCAACAAACCCCAGGTGGAAATTCCTGAATTTGCGACTGCCTTAGCTATCTCATTTGGTATTGACATAAAGGTCATGAAAACGGAAAGGAGAGAAGCACCGGTGAGAATCAGAATTACCATGCATGTCGTATAGGTAGTGCTGTACAGGCATTGCTTGAGAGCTGACCAAGATAGACTCCTCCTTGTCAGCCCGATGACAATAGCGCCCAGAACACCGATAGCAGAAGACTCGGTGGCAGTCGCCCAGCCGAGATAAATACTGCCGAGGACAGCCAGTATCAAAAGAATGGTGGGAAGCAGGAGTACGATGGACCGCCTTCGGTCGCTCCAAGTAAATACTTCTTTGCCCGGAGTGATTCCCGGGTCCAGAATTCCCCGAATTGCAATATACTGCATGAATATTAGCGCTAGCATTATTCCGGGCAGAATACCGGCAATGAAGAGTTGGCCTATTGAATTTCCAGTGAGTGACCCATAAACAATCATTATGATGCTTGGCGGAATAAGGAACCCCAAAGTCCCGGCGCCTGCCAGCGAGCCTACTGAGAGACCGAGGTCGTAGTTGCGCTTCTTGAACTCGGGCAGTGTGATTCTGCCTACCGTTGCTGTTGTGGCAGCGCTGGACCCGCAAACGGCGGCAAAGAAACTACAGCTCAAGACATTGGCGTGCAATAGTTTCCCCGGGAGTCTGTTCGTCCAGGAAGAAAGCCCGCGGAACAGGTCCTCAATGGCACCGCCCTTACTGAGAATGTCGCCCATGAGAATGTAGAGAGGTAGCGCTACCAGTTCGGGCTTGTTGTTGGTATTCCAAATGGCGTTGCCGGCGATGCTGGACACGGAAAGATTGGTGAATAGAATCAGGCCAATGAAACCGGTGGCGATTAAGGCAATCCCGATCCAAACGCCGCTGAGCAAAAGGGTAAAGAGGATTACCATTGATATTGTCAATATGAGCCAGACGTTCATTTACAGACCTGCTTTCAAGTCCTCGTCCGCAGCCAATCGCTTCCTGGCGACAGCAATTCCCTGGGTGAGTAAGGTAATAGTAAGCAGCAGGGTGCCTAGGAACACCACTGCCTGGGGAATGAACAACGGTGTTGCCCTGGGGGTCAAGGCTATGGCGTGGGTTTGAAAGTTCTTCCAGGTTAGTACGCCGAGATAATATGTGGCATAGCCCATTAAAACTGTACCGATAAAGAGGCAGGCAGCGTTTAGTATCCTAAGGGCTGCTGGACGCAAGCGAGAGATAATAATGCTTATCCTAACGTGTCTGCCTTCTACCAGCGTGTAGCCTAGGCCGAGAAACATGGCGCAGAAAAAGTAGGCTGAATACTCGTCTGCCATCAATGTTGACCAATTGAATATTTTGCGACCGACTATCTCGACCAGTATGAGCAGTTCCATCAGGACAAGCATAACACCACTCAGCGTTCTGCCAAGTGTCAGCACTGTTTTCATGGTTACCTCTTTTGTTGGCTAGGCTGGCCATCCGGGAATTTGGTACTGCCGTCTCCCTGAATAGCCAGCCCAGCCTGAGCCCTTTTCAGGCTATCTTACGACTGCTTTGTAGTACTCGTCAAGGATGGGTTTCATGTCGGGTGCCGTTTTCAGCATGTTGTCCCAGATGGGCTGTGCGGCTTTCAGCATTTCAGCCTGAAGCGTGGGTGGGGGCGGGTTAATTTTGACACCATTCTGGGGCATGATGACACGGGTCTCCATGTCACGCTTCTTGGCAGACAGCCACAGCATGTCTTCAAGCTCCAGTGCCGAATCAAGCAGGACCACCTTTTGCTTATCGGAGAGCTCATTGAAGGCAGCCATGTTCACGCCAATTGCGGTCAACGAAGTCCCCCAGACTAGGTCAGTGACTTCCTTGATGCCTACTTCCCACACCTTCACATCAACACCGGTCTGCAGTGAGGTCACCAAGCCGTCGGCAAGTCCTCGCTGGAGTGAGGTGTAAAGTTCAGCAAACGGGATGGTGACAGGAGTAGCGCCTATCAGCGCAAAGAAATCAGACATGTTCTTTTCAAAAGTCCTGACCTTCAAACCCTTGAGGTCGTCCAGCTTGGTGATGGGCTTCTTGAACTGGAAAACGTTTGTCGGATAGGTGTACATATTAATTAACTTGATATTCCAGTTGTTCTTGAGCTTGGCTATCCAGTGGGGTCTGGCGGCTGCTTTAAGGAAGAGCAATTCTTCATAGTTGCGGGCAATAAAGGGCAGCATGGACATGCCAAGCATAGGCTCTTGGCCCATGACGTAAGTCCCGAGGAACTCAGAAATCTCAAGGCCTCGGTCTTTTAGCGGCTGGAGTATCTCGGTGCCTTTGAAACCGAGCGCTGACCCGGGGTGTACCGTTATTATTAACGTACCGCCACTTCTCTGCTTGACCATATCAGCGAATTCGTTGTAGCGTGCCACAAAGTGAGAGGTAGGCGGCTCAATGCTGTGCATCTTCCACTCCACCTTCTTCTCAACAGGAGGTTGTGCTGGAGCTGGGGCAGGAGCCGGGGCTGGGGTCGGCTTGGGTGCTGGAGCTGGTGCCGGGGTTGGCGCTGGTGCCGGGGCGGGTGCTGGAGCTGGAGCAGGTGTCGGTGCCGGCTTGGCGCAGGCGACAAGTAACAGTCCGGTCACCAAGATGGCGACCACCACAAGCGATAGTAAGTTCCTACTTTTCCACTTGTATTCACCAAATGTCATCTCTATCCTCCCTAACATCTTTGATAAGACCACAGTAACTAACGCACAACGAGGGTTTTACTCTTCAAGTATTCTCTTATAGATATCACCCCCTTTTGCCTTCGGGATTAACGCAATGGAGAGGTTTTTCTCCCTGCAGGACTCGCACAATATCTTCACAAGCCACACGGGCGATAGTCGCGAGAGCTTCATAGGTTGAGCCCGCCATATGAGGCGTGACAATCACGCTGGGCATACTCAACAGTGGGTCTGAGGGCACAGGAGGCTCCGTTTCCATGACATCTAAAGCGGCACCACCCAGATGTCCGTTTCGTATGGCTTCATAAAGGGCTTGCCCGTCAAGAATTGGGCCTCGGGAGGTATTTATTACCAATGCCCCTTTCTTCATCATCGCCAGTTCTTTTGCGCCAATCAAATGCAATGTCTGCTTATTGAGAGGAACGTGCAGAGTGAGTATATCACAGGACTTCAAAACTGTGGCGATATCGGCTGGTGTCGCTCCGGATTTCTTAATAGCCTCTTCTGGTAGATAGGGGTCGTAGGCTATGGCGGACATCCCAAACGCAAGCGCCAGAGCGATGACTTTCCTTCCCACGTTACCACAGCCCACGACGCCGAGCGTTTTTCCCTGTAACTCAGCACCTTTCCAGCGAGCCTCCTCCCATTTCCCTTGATGCTGTACCATCCACGAGGACTGCGGTATTCGGCGCACCAGAGCCAACATCAGACCGATTGCCAGCTCGGCGACAGCGTTGGCATTTCCGCCCGGCACGTTCGTCACCATCACGCCAGCTTCGGTCGCTGCGGCAACGTCAATCTGGTCAACACCGGCGCCGTGCACGGCGATAATGCGCAGCTTGGGAGAGTTCTTGATAACGCGGCAGCTGATGACACCCGGGCGGACAAAGAAGGCAGTTGCGTTTGTCAGTTCGGCAATGAGTTTGTCTTCTTCTTTCTCGCTCAGTGGTCTCATCGGCAAGTCAACAAGGCGGTAGTCAGCCGTCCCTTTAAGAGTCTCGGCAACTACCTTTTCATTGACCGGGAATTCCGCGCTAGAACTCACCACAACCAAGGGCTTATTCTCTACACGCATTCTAGATTTCCGTCCTTCACCTTAAGGGTTTGTCTATTAAGTTTGAACTCCTTATTTCTGAGGATTACTTTACCATCAAGCTCAAGAGTTGGTGATTTCATAACGATATCAATATGTGCTTTGCCGCTTATGCTGGAACCGAAGGTGCGTCCTTCTCCCAGCCCGATGTGAACAGCTCCGAATTCGCCCTCGTCCTCAAGTATGGCGCCCCTGCCCATTCTGGCTTTGGGGTTCATGCCTATGCCCAGTTCAACGGGACAGAACATGTTGGGGTCATCATAGTCCTTCAGGAGTCTATTGAGTTTGGTAGCGTCCTCTCCACCTTGGATTTCTGTGATACGTCCCCCTTCAAAAACCAAGGTGACTGGCTTAGCGACCTGACCACCCGGCACAATCACGCCGTCAACAACCAAGGTGCCTGAGGTCGTTCCCTCCAGTGGTGACACTGCCGTCTCAACGTCAGGAGGCACTGCCAGAGCTCCCGGCTTACGGCACAACCCCGTTTGGTCAACACTCTTACGACCAGCCAATGTCATAGATAGAACAGCCCCCTCTCCTGACATCAGTCTCACTTTCTTGGCGGTACTCAACTGCCGTCCCATCTCTTCCACGAATTTACTCAGTTCAAGAAAGTCCACCTGAAGAGAGCCGTCCGTGAATATCTGTTCGGTGCAGGCAGGCAGGCTCAGGGCGCGAGTTCCCGCTTCTCTAGCTGCCCGGCGGGCTTTGGTGTGGGTCAGGGAGTAGGTAGTGGGGAGTATGACCGCGGCAGCACCAAGCATCGCTCTTGCCGCAGCTTTCGTTGGCTCTTCTCCATGGCGAGAACGCGGAGACATTACCAGAAGAGTTGTCTCGGCGCCTCTGTTGAGAACGGCCGAATTCAGCATCCTGGCAATGGCCTCCTTGTTCGTGTCGGTCACGATAGCTATGTCTTCACCAGATTGAACGTTAAGGCACACGTCTATCAGTATCTGAATGCTCTTCTCCAAACGGGCCTTAGCCACGTACGCCTCTCCTGTTTCCAGTTATCTGAAGTACTCTAGATGCATTTATTTCTTTTTCTTAGAAGCCGCGTACCAAGCAAGCGCCTTATCTGCAACTTCTTTCATCTGCGCAGCAACGGCGTCTGACGGCGGTTCAAGAGGGAGACGAGCCGGTCCAGCGGAATGCCCGGTCATCGCCATTAACTTCTTGATCGGTGCCGGGTGATTTTGTCTAAAGATAGTCCACAATATCGGAACCGCGAAATTGAAGTGGATGTCCATAGCGCGCTGGATGTTATTCTGCTCAAGCGCGTCCCACATTTCTACAACGGGTTCGGGTCCCCCAATCTGTGTGGTGACGGCTATGTCTCCTTGACCGCCAAAGAAATACATGGGTACCGTCATATCGTCATCGCCGGCGAGAATAGCAATGCGGTCGCCGACGTGATGGACACGCTCAATGACCCAGCCGATGTCTCGCTGGCACTCTTTCAAGCCCACGACGGTGGGAATATCAGCGAGACGAGAGAGAAGCTCGAGGTCTAGGTCAATTTTGGTACGCCCCGGATTGTTATAGAGGATAATCGGAATGGAAGTTTTGTCGGCAATCGCTGCAAAATGTTTATAGATTCCCTCGGCGCTCGGATTTACGTAATACGGCGTTAAGACCAGTGCTGCTGAAGCTCCCGCTTTTTCGGTGTTCTTTGCTAGGTCAAGGGCGTGTCCGGTACTCGCTGCCAATATTCCGGCGACTACGGGGACACGACCAGCAGCCGTTTCTAAGGCGATATCCAAGACCTGTTTACGTTCGGTATCGGTAAGATTAACAAACTCACCGCAACCCGCCGTGACCACAACCCCGTGGATACCACCTTTGATTTGCCACTCCACCAATCGGCGAACTCCCGCCTTATCCAGTTCTCTACTCTCCGTGAAGGGTGTGACCATAGCCGTGTATATTCCCTTGGGGATGAACTTGTTGTCTTTCGTTTTGAACCGACCTTGCGCCTTTGGTCTCACGTTTTTGCTCCTTCCTTAAATTTTTTCTGCTTTTTGCCTATGCCTTGGTTATCTTCTCCGTTTGGCTCTTACTAGGTGAAATGTGCCCTGGGACGGTCACAGCTAAAATAACCGCCTTGTTCCCCATATCCGCCCTATTGTTACACAATTGTAAGAATTAGGCTCTTGCAATTTGGCGATAAATGTGCTAAATAAAATAGGTTTCTATTATATCAGCGAAGCTTTGTTTTTGTCAATGGTCCTTTATTGAAAAATTTTAACAGGATTGCCTGTCAGAGAGGACCTTTTTGATCAGAAAATCCTCACGATTTAGTTAAGAAAGG
>Ga0315314_1004259_pt1 | contig 10808 bp, 8 predicted proteins | sample TDP9_MG_FD_203631 | JGI IMG/M metagenome (GOLD analysis project Ga0315314, IMG submission 203631) | Freshwater sediment microbial communities from Lake Towuti, South Sulawesi, Indonesia - TDP9 | ecosystem: Environmental > Aquatic > Freshwater > Lake > Sediment | place: Indonesia: South Sulawesi... | reverse complement strand
GAGCGTGGGCCTCTTCGTCCTCGTACTAGCCTTGCCGCTTGCGCAGGCGAGTCCGCCCGGGCCTGATGCGGGGCGGTTCATCGTCGGCCTAGGAGAGGCGAGCCAGGCGCCGCCGTGGGCGGAGCTGCACAGGTTGGGGTACGCGCTCGTCGGAGCGAACGCTCGACTGGGCTTCCTCACTGTCGAGGGGCCAGGCGGCGCTGCGAAGCTCGCGGCGCTCGCCTCGCTGACGGGCGCAACCTACATCGAGGAGGATCGGCTGCTCCGGGCCTCCTTCAGCCCTAACGATCCACTCTTCCCGCAGCAGTGGGCGCCTTCGGCCATCCACGCCCCAGCGGCGTGGGATCGGACTGTGGGAGCGTCCTCTGTGATCATCGCTATCGTGGACACGGGAATCGACTACGACCATCCCGACCTCGCTCAGGCAGTCTGGACGGACGCTTCAGCCACCCACGGCTACGACTTCATCAACGGAGACACGGACCCCAAGGACGACCATGGACACGGGACCCACGTCGCAGGGATCGCGGCGGCAAGAACCAACAACGGCCTGGGGATCGCCGGGATCGCGCAGGCTTCGATCATGGCCATCAAGGTCCTCGACGCGGACGGCTACGGACCCGAGAGCGTCGTGGCGACGGGAGTCCAGTGGGCCGTTGACCAGGGAGCTCGGATCATCTCCATGAGCCTTGGAGATCCCCAGCGCTCCAAGACCCTCGAGCGCGCCGTGAACTACGCGTGGGCCCGGGGCGCCCTCCTCGTCGCAGCTGCAGGGAATGGCTACGGGGCGCAGGTGGAGTACCCTGCGGGCTACTCGGCAGTCCTCGCGATCTCGGCGTTGGATTCCGACGACGGGTTTGCCCTCTACAGCAACGTCGGCGCGAAGATCGATCTCGCCGCCCCCGGGACCCTGGTCCTCTCCACGATGCCCACCTACGCGGTCACGCTCACGGACGATGGGCTGTCCAACAACTACGCCACGCTCACTGGGACGTCGATGGCCACCCCGCATGTCTCCGCTGCGGCAGCGCTCCTCTGGAGCGTCAGGCCAGACCTCACCAACCTCGAGGTCCGCGACCTGCTGCTCTCCACCGCCGTCGACCTCGGAGCGGCCGGGCCTGACCGATACTTCGGCTACGGGAAAGTCGATGCCGCGGCGGCGGTCGATGCCGCCTCGCCGCTTCCCGCCCTCGCCCTCTCGCTCCAGGCCTCGACAAGCGCGCTGGCCAGCCGGGGCACGACGACGCTCATGGCCTCCGTTCAGAGCCCTGAAGGGCCTGTGAGCGGCGCCCGCCTGACGCTGGCGAGCAGTGCGGGTGGCAGCTTCGGGCCGGTTCAGGATCGGGGGGATGGGAGCTATGCGGCGACCTACACGGCCCCTGAAGTCTTTGCGCCAGGGACGACCACAATCGACGTGGTGGCCAACCGATCGGGCTACAAGGATGCCGCTGCGCAGCTCGTCCTGAGCCTCCTCCCGCTCCCGCCGCTCACGCTTGCAGTGAGCAGCAGCGCCTCAATGCTCACAAGCAATCGCACCGCCACGGTCACCGCGCTTGTGACGAACGGCACACAGCCCGTGGAGGGGGCCTTGGTGCAGAGTGAGGTCCCCCAGGGGGCTGGGCGGCTGGGGCCGTTCGCGGCTGTGGTGCCGGGCCGCTATGAGGCGACGTTCACCGCGCCGATCGTCGAGGCGACCACGACGCTCACGCTCATCATCAGCGCGACGCATCCAGACTTCCAGCAAGTGCAGCGGAGCCTCCAGATCTCCGTTGGGCCTTCGCCACTGACCGCCGAGCTCATCGACAGCCCCCAGGCGGGCCGGACCGATGTGGGCACCGGGGAGACGATCGAGCTGTCCTTCCCCTACCCGATGGATCGGCGCAGCGTCGAGGGCGCCTTCCGCCTGCTGGACTCCTCGGGCGAGCCCGTCAGAGGGAGCTTCGCCTGGGACAGCGGGAATCTGCACGTGCGCTTCGACCCGTCGCGGAGCCTCCATCCCGCCTCCTCATACACGATCGAGCTCGCCGCTGGCGCGAGCGACCAGTGGGGGGACCCACTGCAGGAATCCTATGAGGCGACCTTCACCACCGCAGAGACGCCTGAGCGCGCTGCAGTGGCCATCTGGGTGGTCGTGGGCCTCGCCGCAACGGTCATCGTGGGCTCCGCTTGGGGCGCCCTCAGGCTCATCCGCGGCAAGAGCCCGCCCCAATCATAGGTCCTGATCGTGCCGCATCTGAACCGCGTTGGCTAGCAATTGGTGCAATTCCGGGATTTGGGGCATGGACGGCTCACCACCGCGCCTCCCGGGCGAGGAACGAGTCGGTGTAGGCCCTCAGTCGCACGTAGGCATACAGGGGGCGGTAGAACGCGGCCATCACGGGCGCAAGGAGGACCAAGCGCAGGGGTGTGCGCGCCGGCGTGATGGCCCAGGCGGCGAGATACCCCGCCGTTTCGAAGACCGTGTAGACCAGCGCGCTGAGGGCCGCCACACGGACGAGGTAGAGGAACCAGTCCTCCAGCGCAACGGACTGGATCAGGAAGGGGAAGAGCACGGCCACGTAGATCGCGTAGGCCACTCGGAGGTAGAGGATGGCCACGTCGATGTAGATCATGTCTGGGGCCCCGAGCAGCCCCACCGCGCCGAAGCGCCGGTTGAAGAGCAGGTCCTCGTGCTTGCGGAAAGTGTCGAACTCCCCTCGCGACCATCGGAGGCGCTGGCGAATCCAGCCCCCCAGCCGAGTCGGCGCAACCGTCCACGCGACCGCATCGGAGGCGAAGACCACCCGTCCGGGCACCTTGTGGAGCTTCAGGGTGAGGTCGAAGTCCTCCGTGATCGTGTCGATGTCCAGGCTCCCGATCTGGCGCACGGTCTCCCGCCGGAAGGCGCCGAGGGCTCCGGGGATCACCATGATCGTGTTGAGGAGCGCCTGCATGTGCTTGCCCAGCTCCATCGAGACCGCGTATTCGAACGCCTGGAGCCGGGTGAGGAGGTTCCGCCGGTTGCCGACCCGGACGTTCCCCGCCACCGCCTTGACCGAAGGGTCCCGGAAGGGGCGGACGACGTTGACGAGCGTGTCGGTCTCAAAGCTCGTATCTGCATCGACCGTGAGGATGATCTCACCGCGGGCGAAGAGCAGGCCATAGTTGACGGCGAGGGCCTTGGAGCCGCTCGCAGTCTCGCGCCGGAACAGCTGGATGCGCCCCTCCTTCGCGTACGGCAATGCTCGGGCGTAGGTGTGGTCCGTCGATCCGTCGTCGACGACGAGGACCTCCTTCTCCCCGGGATAGGCGGCCTCCAGGATCGTCTCGATCGCCTGGGCGATCCGGTCCTCCTCGTTGTGCGCTGGAATGACGATCGAGATCGAGGGATAGGGCCCCTTCAGCGAAGCCCAGCGGCTCCGCCCGAGCCGCACGGCCAGGACCATCGCGATGGGCCGGAAGATCGACCGGGGAAAGTCGAGGAGGAGCGGGAGTGCCAGGATCGCGAGACCTGCGAAGAGGGTGAACCCGAACAGGTCGAAGAGGCTCTCCAGGAAGGTGACCGGATTCAGGAGGCCGAGGAGATCGACGATCCCTTCTCCCTCCGATCTCCTGCCCCCCTCCCTAGCGGAGCTGGTCGCGGAGGCGCAGCGCGAGCTCATCGGGGGTCCGGCCCTCGATCAGTAGGATCCGGTAGCGCTCGGCGGCTCTGCGGGCCTCAGGGGCCGCGGCAGGGATGGCGAAGACGAGCGCCTGCTTGGGTCCGACGTCGACCGCCTTCGCGTACATAGCGAGCACGGGCTGGGAGGGGACCTGCGCGGTGGCCTGCACGAGATCTGCGACCACGTCCGGAGGGGCGCGCAGATCTCGGCGACGACGTGCGACGAGGTCGAAGTGATGCACGATGCCCGCCTTCCCCGCCGCGGTGGTCTGGAAGGCCACCTGGAAGCCGTGCCCTTCGAGGAACTGGGCGATCGGCGCAAGCGAAGGCGCAGCGGGAGCGGGCTCGATGCGCCGTTCCTCGTTGATGCGGTAGGCCCAGAGCGTCCCCCAGACGGCATCCTTGGTCTCGAAGCTCTCGCCGCACTTCTGGCATCGATGGGAGTCCAGCGGCACCCCGAAGAACTTCAGGCAGTGGCGGCACCGGTAGTAACTCCCGATCTTCCGGTAATCCACCCCGATCTGCTTGAGACGCTTGCCGCACTCTGGGCAGCGCAGGGCCTCCTCGGGTCCGACCTTGTAGCTCTGCATGAAGTCGACGTGGCGGCACTCGTAGTGCTCGATGGCGATCCCCTTGGCGATCTCGTAGCTGTTGCACTCTGGGCAGCGGTACTGGACCTTGGTCCGGTGGGACTGGCAGTGGGGGCAGAGGATGAGCGTGTCCCTGAACTCCCGCAGCACGTACTGGTCCTCCGAGAGCCGATCGAGCAGACGCAGCATCTCCTCAGGGCTCTTGCCGAGCTCACGGTCGAGCTCAGGCCGCAGCTGGTAGGAAGCCTCCGCGAGGACCTCGACCCGGCGGTACTCCCGCGTGAGCTTCTCCAGCAGCTGGAACCTGTCCCGCTCTTGCGCGTGCTTGACGATGTTCTGATCGACGACGAAGGGCAGGGTGTCGATGTAGTCGGGCGATTTCGTGATGTAGTCCGCCGCCCCTCCCTTCAGGGCGCGGACGGCGACGTCTTCATTCCCCATTCCCGTGACGAAGAGGACCGGGACCTGCGGGTGCTTCGTGCGGATCTTCTCGAGGACCTGCAGGCCGTTGAGGCCAGGGAGGATGTAGTCGAGGATGACCACCGCGTACTCCTTCGCATCGAGCATGGCAAGCCCCGAGGGGCCGTCCAGCGCAGAGTCCACCTCGTAGTTCGCGTTGTGGCGACGGAGGACCTCGGCGAGGAACTCAGCGATGTTGGGGTCGTCCTCGATGATGAGGATGTGCGCCTTCGGCCACACCATTCCCATCCAGTGAGGAATCCGGTTCCCCCTAATTATAATCTCGTCTTGAATTAAAGCCAGCCAGCGGTGTCCTCGGACGGTCGGAGCACCACCGGGCTGTCCCGCCAAGGTTTATATCGGGTCGCCTCATACGCGCGGCCTGAGCCTGCCCATGAGCCAACCTCCCGCCGCCCCGGAACGTGAGCCGGGCAGGCGGCTGTTCACCGCGCTCGTCGTCATCCTGCTCCTGTCCGTCGGCCTCGTGGGCTACATCGCCTGGTCAGGTCTCAACCCGTTCAGGTCCCCTCCCACCGAGGTCGCCGAGCTCGGCCAACGTGTGCTTGTCAACTACATCGGGCGATTCGAGGACGGGAGGATCTTCGACACCTCGCTGTACAGCGTCGCGGCCGACGATGCCCGCTACCCGAAGTCGGTCGGGTTCGCCCTGAGGGCTGAGAGCGAGTACGAGCCGTTCAACCTCACCGCGGGGGGAACAGAAGCGGTGCCCGGCTTCAGCCAGGCCGTGGTCGGCCTGGAGGTGGGCGAAGAGGTCACGGTGAGCGTCCCTCCTGAGCTCGGCTACGGCTATCCTTCCCCCGAGCAGATCCGGACGATCCCGCTGCGCGAGGTCCTCCCGCTGCAGTACCAGACCACCATCGAGGCCTTTCTGAACCGGTTCGGGTTCTACCCCCAGGTCGGGCTTGTCGTCCGGGACAACCTCCGCAGCTGGGACCTGCAGGTCCTCGCGCTCGATGAGGCCATGGTCACCCTGCTCAACAAGCCGGTCCTCGGCGGAACGATGACCCCCTACGGGAATCCGGCCGCAAGCCCGCCAAGGGGGTGGGTCGCCACCGTGGAATCCATCGACAGCTCGGCCAACAATGGCACGGGCGAGGTGGTGATCCGCCACCTGCTCGACGCGGCGGATTCCTACCAGATCCTCGCGACGGACGAGAATGGCCAGGAGCGCATCGTCGGAGTCGTCGACGAGGCCGAGGGCACCTTCCAGTTCATCGCTGGAGACCGGAAGGAACTCCAGGGCCGCACGCTGGTCTTCACGATCACGCTCGTGCGCGTCTTCTAGCGCCGGAGACAGCTAGATGGGGGCTCGGAGGCCCAGCAACTTCCTTCCGGCCGCGCGCACCGCTGCACCGCGCACGTCCAGCCAGGCCATGATTCGGCGGTGGCTGACGAACAGGAGCGCGCCCACCGCGAGGAAGAAGCCCGCAAAGACATCGGGGACCCAGTGAATGCCCAGGTAGAGCACCGCCATCACGATGGCCACGACCGAAGCCGCCGTGAAGACGAAGTAGCGCCGCAGCCGCTCGCTCGTGCTCAGCAGAAGGACCGTCGTCATCGTGAGCGCCACATGGCCACTGGGGAAGTCGTTGTCGAGCGGATCCATCGACGTGACGACACGGCCCCACAGCGGCCGGTCGTAGAGCAGGGCATCCACGCCTGCAGGCCCATAGTACGCGGGGGTCTTGACCGGGAAGAAGAGGTAGAACGGGATGAGGAAGAAGTAGACGAACATGACGGCCACGCAGTAGCGCTTCAGGAGCGGTCCTTCATTCCCCACGAGGAGCAGGAGGGGGGTGAAGTACATGATGAAGGTGAAGACCCAGACATAGATCAGCGTGAAGAAGTCGGTGACGATCTCCCTCTCCAAGCGTTCCTGGATGAAGCGGACCGCCTGGCCGCTGATCTCATGCATCCACTCGGTGTACCGCTCCGTCTGGGGCATGTTCACGTAGGCCGAGAGGCGGTTCTCCATCAGCATCGCCGCAGGGACGATCGCGAGGATGGGGAGGTAGACCCAGTTGTGCCTGAGCGACGCGAGGACCGTGCTCCGCCGGAGCCGGGAAGGACCGAGGACCAGGATGAGGCCGAGGATCGCTGCCGCGATGAGCGAAACTACGTACAGCAGATAGAACTGGCCGTAGCTGAGTGTCAGCATGTCCCCGCGCTCCATCTCGGCTGTCGTATATAACTTTTCGTTCCGGGCCCGTGATCCTGCTGGCCAGCGCGGAAACTGGCCGAGCATGTCCCCAGGCTTAAGTAGCCCTCCTTCGATGGCAATGGGTCGAGGCAGGCGATGATCGTTCGCAGCCGTGCCCCCCTCCGGATCAGCTTCGGGGGCGGAGGGACCGATGTGCCTCCCTACCCGGAGGAACGGGGCGGAGCCGTCATCAGCGCCACGATCGACAAGTACGCCTACGGTTCGCTGATCCCGACTGACCAAGCGGGCCTTGAGGTCGAGTCGCTCGACTACGACATCATCGCGAAGTATGAGGACGAATCCGCGCTACGCACCAGCGACGAGCTCGACATCGTCAAGGCGGTCGTGCGGGAGTTCTCGTCCGAGGCGCTCCAAGGCGGCCTGCGGCTCTTCCTCCACACCGACGCGCCGCCGGGCTCCGGGCTCGGCTCCTCCTCAACGATGGTCGTCGCGCTCATCGGCCTGTTCCGCCACTACCAGAAGCTGCCCCTCACGAACTACGATGTCGCGCGTCTGGCCTGCACGATCGAACGGGAGCGCCTCGGGATTCCGGGCGGCCTTCAGGACCAGTACGCCGCCACCTTCGGCGGGTTCAACTTCATCGAGTTCCAGAAGGACACGGTCGTCGTCAACCCGCTGCGGATCCAGCGGGAGACCCTCAACGAGCTCGAATACCACCTCCTCCTCTGCTATACGGGCCGGACGCGCCGCTCCGCCAATATCCTCGAGGATCAGGTCGGGCGGTACACGCGCCGAGAGCCGGAGATGCTCGAGGCGTTGGACGCGACCAAGCGGCTCGCCATCGAGATCAAGAACGCGCTGTTGCGGAACGATCTTGACGGGTTCGGCAAGCTCCTCGACGAAGGCTGGCGTCAGAAGAGGAAGTTCAGCCCCCAGGTCTCCGACCCGCAGATCGACGCGATGTACGGCGCGGCCCTCCAGCTCGGAGCGCTGGGCGGGAAGATCCTCGGCGCGGGCGGAGGAGGTTATCTTCTCCTGTACTGCCCGTTCGACAAGAAGCACCTCATCGCTGCGGAGCTGGAGCGGCGTGGAGGGAAGGTTGTGGAGTTTGGGTTTGAACGAAGAGGCCTCCAGACCTGGGCGGTGGCGTGATGGCTGCCGCTCGCGATCCGTGGACGGAGGAGGCGCGCCGGGCGCTCGAGACGAGCATCGAGGTTAAGCGCATCCTCCTGGAGCGCCAGCTCGATGTCATCGTCGCGGTGGCGAGGCGGATGGAGCAGACCCTCAGGCGCGATCGGCGGATCTACTTCATCGGCAACGGTGGCAGTGCGGCCGACGCCCAGCACCTCGCCGCTGAGCTCGTCGGGAAGTTCTACCTCAACCGCCGCCCGCTCTCTGCCGAGGCGCTGACGACGAACACTTCCGCGCTCACGGCGATCGCAAACGACCTCAGCTATGCGGACGTCTTCGCACGCCAGGTCGAAGGGCACCTGCGGCCTGGCGACCTCCTCTTCGCGCTCTCCACGAGCGGGAGCTCCCCGAACATCCTGGGGGCCCTCAAGGCGGCGCGTGCGCTGGGTGCCCAGACGGTGCTCTTCACTGGCGAGGGCGGCTCAGGGTTGGCTGGCCAGGTCGACGAGCTGCTCGTCGTCCCCTCGCGCGACACCCCTCGGATCCAGGAGGCTCACATCGCCGCAGGACACATCGCCTGTGCCCTCGTCGAAGCCGCGTTGTTCGGCGAGGGCCGCGCCGAGACGTGAGCCGATGCCGAAAGCTGCAGTCTTCGTCGATCGAGACGGCACGCTCAACGCGAGCGTTGAGTACCTCGGAGAACCCGCAGGGCTCAAGCTCCACCCCGGCGTGCCCGAGGGGCTCAAGGCCCTGCACGATGCGGGATTCCTCATCATCATGATCTCCAACCAGTCCGGGATCGGCCGGGGCCTGTTCACCTGGGCGCAGCTGGAGGCCATCCATGTCCGCCTCCGGCAGCTCCTCGAGGCTGGGGGCGCGAGCCTGGATGCGATCTACGTCTGTCCTCACAGGCCCGAGGAACGCTGCCGCTGTCGCAAACCCGAGCCCTGGCTCTTCGAGATGGCGATCGCGAGCTTCGAGGTCGACCCTCATCGCTCCTACATGATCGGGGACCTGGAGCTCGATATCCTTCCCGCGGCCAAGCTCGGCTGTCGGACCGTGCTCGTTCCAGATCCCTCTCATCGCGACAAGACACTCGCTGAACTCTCAAGTTGGTCGGTCCAGCCTGACGCCGTGGCGCAGAGCTTCTCCGAGGCGGTCTCTTGGATCCTGCACGACGCGCGTCAGCGCGGCATCAGCTCCGCATAGACGGCTTCGGTCCGCTCTGCGAGCCCATCCCAGTCGAACTGCTTCGCCCGTGCGAAGGCAGCCGCGCCGAGCCGTTGACGGAGCGCAGGATCTCGGTGCAGCTCTGTGAGCGCCCGGGCGAGCGCCTCCGGGTTTCCGGCGGGTACCAGTCGCCCCGCTTCGCCGACGATCTCGGGGATGCCGCCGACCTGGGAAGCCACTGGCGGCTTTCCCCGATCCATGGCCTCAAGCAGGACGAGCCCGAACGCCTCCTGATGCGAGGGGAGTACGAAGAGCTCGCAACGGTCCAGCAGCTGCCGTTTCTCCTCCTCGCTGACACGGCCGAGGACCTCGACTCGTCGAGAGAGCTCCCAGCGGCGAACCATGCGCTCAAGCCTCGCCTGCATCGGTCCGCTGCCCGCGATCCGGATGGGCAGGGAGGTCAGCCGCGCGGCACGGAGGAGCACCTCGAGTCCCTTCGGAGCGACGAGGCGTCCGAGGAACAGCGCGTAGGGCTCCTCGGAGGTCGCGGGAGCTGGTGAGGGCTCGATCCCGCTCGGGATGGTGCGGGAGCGCTCGGGCGCCACGCCGTGGCGCAGGAGCTGGGTGCGGACATGCTCGCTGACGCAGACGATTCGGTCGCACCGGCGCACCCAGCGGAGGACCCAGAGGTCGTTCAGCCAGCTCGGCAGGCGCAAGAGGCCGACCCCTTCGCCGAAGGTGTTGTGGTACATGAATACGACCGGGACGCGGCCCGCAAAGGCGCGGAGGGCGCGCAGGTAGCTCCGAGCCCAGCGGTAGTGGAATTCGATCACATCCGGCGAGAGGGCCGCGAGCTGCCGTTCCAGGCCCTCGCTCCAGACCATCGGCGGGTTGTAGACCTGCCAATAGTGGGACGGCACGCGATGGACCTGCAGCCCATCGATCCGCTCCTCCGGCAGCGTGCCGGGCAGCTGGCTTGTGACGACGTGAACCTCATGACGGCGGGCCAAGCGGCGACCGATGTGGTAGATTCGCCACTCGATCCCTCCGCGATAGGGATGGAAGAACGGGTTGACATGGACGATGCGCACGGAGGTCACCGAGGTTCAGGAGGCGTCCCACGCTCGAGAAGGCGGCGGTCCAGCCGCCGCCGTCTCAGGATAGCCAGTGTGAAGCTCATCGCGACCACCGCGCCGATGATCAGCAGGGTCACCAGGCTTGCGACGTCGCTCTGGAGGTACTCGAAGGCGAGGCCGGCGAGGCTGAGGAGTACCGCATACTTCGCCACACCTCCGAGGGCCACGAACAGGAGGCTGCGCTGGAGGTTCCAGTTCGCGAACGCAATGAACGCCCCCATGAAGGGGATGACGGGGGCAATGCGGTTGAGGAGGATCGCCCGCTCATCGGAGACTAACAGGAGCCGGCGGTACTGATTGACGCGCTGGCCGATCCACTTCGGCGTCTTCGCCGCCCGGACGAGGCTATAGAGGCTGAACACACCCAAGAGCTCTCCTGCAAGGACCAGGGTCAGGAGCAGGAGCGCCCAGGAGGCCGTAGGATCGGCCCCTTGGGCAGTGGGATCGGCGAGAAAGATGAGCAGCAAAACGAGCTCAGGAAGGGTCGGGAAGACCACGGC
>Ga0315314_1004258_pt1 | contig 10812 bp, 6 predicted proteins | sample TDP9_MG_FD_203631 | JGI IMG/M metagenome (GOLD analysis project Ga0315314, IMG submission 203631) | Freshwater sediment microbial communities from Lake Towuti, South Sulawesi, Indonesia - TDP9 | ecosystem: Environmental > Aquatic > Freshwater > Lake > Sediment | place: Indonesia: South Sulawesi... | reverse complement strand
TGGGGGAGAGTATTGCCGGGGGGGGTATTTATGTATAGTTTACCAATTAAAGGTTGGCCTAGGGATGTAATTCGTCCTCTTGGAAACGAGGTTTCTGATATTATTGAGGATCAGGAGGTTGAGGAATTCTACATCGGAAGAACAAACGACCTCACTGCTGCCAAATCAAGACATGGTTGTGATGAGATTATCGCGCTATACGAAACCGATAACGCAGATTATGCCATTGATGTTGAAAATGTTTTAATTGAGACCTTTATTTCTGATCCAAAATGCAGTAATACTGTGCCTCACGGCGGCGGTGGCGTATCGGATGAATATATAAACTATGTCTATATTGCTCTATGGTATGAGTGATAAAATGCGATGGTTTTCTAACACGGTCTATTCAGGCCGTGACCTCCTCAGAAATGAACCATGATCAAAACTAAAATAGAATACTTCAGCAGAAGACGCTCTTAGAGTCCAACAGCAGGTAAGGGTTGAGAGAGCGGAGAGGTTTTGAATAGGTGTTAAGGGCCTAAAAGTGATAGAAAGTTTGCGTGTTTTCCGTTACACACTATATCCAAAGGAGATAGCTGTGAACTCGATTGGCAAATTAAAAAGGCTTGGGTTAAAAGAAATAAAAAAGATCTGGCCACACGAAGAGAAAGACCTTTCACAATGGATCGCGGATAATATCGATGAGTTAAATGAAGTTTTGAACCTTCAAATTGAAATTGAAGGGAAAGAGGAATACATACACAATTTTCGACTTGATTTAGCTGGAACAGATAATTTCTCACAAATGCCTGTGATTATTGAAAATCAGTTCGGTCAGTCTAACCATGACCATCTGGGAAAACTTATTACTTATTCAGCAGCTAAAGAAGCAGGAATTATGATATGGATTGCCAACGAAATTCAGATTCCACATAGGGATGCTATTGAATGGTTAAATAAAATATCACCAAAGGAAATGACGTTTTATGGTGTTGAGCTGGAAGTATTTCAAATTGACAATTCACTGCCTGCTCCTAATTTTAGAATTGTAGCCGGACCATCCCATTCAAAAAGGACAGGATTAGTTCCCGGTGAAATATCTCCAAGAAATAAACGTTATATGGATTTCTTTGACAAACTTCGCAGCAAGATCCTTAGCATTCAGCCCAATTTTACCTATGCGAAAGCACTACCTCAATCATGGTGGAATCTAGGAATTGGAAGAAGCGGTTTTTCTTTAGCATGCAGCTTTACAATTGACGGGCAATTCAGAGTTGAGATTTATATAGATACGGGGCAAGAAGAATATAACAATGCGGCCTTTGAGCAATTGAAAGAAAATAGAGCGACAATCGAGCAAAGAATTGGAGAGAAATTGGTTTGGGATCCTCTGCCCGATCGTCGAGCCTGTCGCATTTATCTCGCTACTGATGGAACAATCGATGATGACGAGCAAAAACTTACAAAAATAATTGAATGGGCATCTCCACTCGTAATAAAGTTTAGAGAAGTCTTTAGTCCTTTAGCTAAGAATATTCAGTTTCAGGGGTAAATTAGTATGATATAATGAGGTACAAAAGGTTTGACGGGTTCATCCAAATCTTTTGCCAGAAGATGCCCTAAAAATCTAACAGCAGGTGAGGTTTGAGAGATTAGGGAGGAAGGTCTAATGCCTCCAAATAAGGAACTGCACAGGAACGTGATATATTGAATAAGCGGATTCTTTGGCTAATAGTAATGTCTATATCAGGGTGTCATTCGAAAGAGGGTATTCAAATGGCATCAGCAGTGGCGATTCTAAAACTATCCTATAATCGTGGAGAATCAAGTGTTGAAGGCGGAATTTGCGGAGGCGCCTTTTTTATAAATGAAAAAACAGCTCTAACAGCTAATCACCTTTTAAGTACATCGAGCTATAAACCAAATGAGGGGTATAGCAACTGTCAATATTGGCTAATTTCAAGAGGTGGCGAAGTGATCGATCTGAAAAAGGAATACCTCATTGATCTCCCCCAGATTGACACAACCATAATAAAGTTCCCACGAAACCAGGTGATTGGTAACACATTTGAACTCTCAACAGATCCACCAAGGGCAGGAGAAGAAGTATTGACACAGGGGTTTGTTGGAAATGCTATGCCTGAAACAAGCGCGACTTGGGGGAGAAATGGCTTATTGATCAATTCAATAGATTTGGGAAATGTAATCGCTGACCGCCAAGGTTTTATAAAATCGATCAAAACAGCAGACGTCAATGCCAGAGATATAAAAATGAAGAACGTTAAATGTATTGAGTTGTCTTTCCCTGGTATAATCGGCGGGTCAGGTGGGCCGGTAATTAGAAAATCAACTGGCAAGGTTATTGGGTTAATGGCAATCGGTCTACCACCAGATGTCCCAGAGAAAGCATTGCTGTTTGCTGTGTCGGTAGAAGAAATAAACAAGGCAATTGAAATTAAATGACCAAAACCCGGGAAACAGAACACCAACTCCTAAAAGTATTCCGGAAGCTGCATAACAGCATAAGACTCTTTGCGAATCCAACAGCAGGTGAGGTTTGAGAGAGCGGAGAGGTTTTGATGAGTGGTAGGAGCATTCGTTTATCCATCGTTATACGCAATACAGACGGAAGTTTCGACATTCATCGGGAGGAGGTAAGTAAGTGAAGGGTCTCCTGTTACGGGTAGGTATTGACAGAGGATTCGGTGGTTGTTTAGCTCCTATATTTGATGATGGTTCATTTGAGTATATTCCAATTCCGGAGAGATGCGCCACTTCAGAAAACAGAATGTATGCGGATCTTCCTGGAAGAAACTGTAGGACGTTAGCCGATTTCGTCCCTGCAAATCTGCATAATTCTGCACCGCACTTTGACCCTGAATTCGAGACTTTTACATATGGTGATCCAACCCGAAACAAACGAAAGCAGTTACTTAAGCTAGATTCTGGAGACTTACTAATCTTCTATGCCGGGTTAGAGCCAGGAAATGGAATCGACATACCCAGATTATTCATTATTGGCTACTTTACAGTTAAACAAGTATACGACTTTAATAAAATAGCGAGATCTGAGCGTGGCTCTGTAGTTCAGAAAATCCGCAATAACGCCCATGCTAAGAGAAAAAGTATAGATGAGGGGTTGGTCGTTGTTGAGGGAGATCCACAGGAAAGTAGACTGCTCCCGAAAGCCATTCCCTTAGGTGATAGCAGAAATCATGTCATGCTGGACTTAGCACGTATCCTCGGGTACAAAGGTTCTGTTCTAAGGGCAATAGGCCACTGGATAGACGAAGAGCACATTCAAAGAGTTAAGAAATGGCTGGATAGCGGCGTTCCTGTTTTGGTAGAGGAAAACTCTCATCTTTTTTCTTATGTTCTGGCTTCAGACACTGGGTTTGCTCCAAACATAACTGGTGGATACTGTACTCTAGCTTGCTGCAAGCCGAAAATAAGGGGTGCAGCACGAATAGGAGACTGGTTAGTGGGAACTCTTCCCAATAGACTGGGCAGGGATAGATTAGGATACATTATGCGAATCAATGAGATTCTTTCATTTGATGATTATTTTAGAGACGATCGTTTTGGAGATAAGAAACCAAGTGATGACCACCCTAATGGAGACAACATCTACTATAGAATAGAGGGTAGATTCATACAACTCAAAAACAGGCATCATAGCGAAGAACACTTGGATCACGACACACAAGCAGACAGGGTACTTATAAGTTCCCTATTTTGGTATTTTGGAGACAGAAGTCCTAGAATTCCGCCCAGATTTATATCGTCGGTTATAAAGAAGGGGCCTGGTCACAAAAGAGTAAAGAATACAAAAACTGTAAAAGAGTTTGTTTCATGGGTGGGTTCAGAATATCGCCCAGGCATACTCGGTAGACCAAGAGATGGATACAGTGATAGGGGTAGCGAGAGGTGAAAGCTCCCAAGCAAAACTTAAGCACTTTTTCGTTCTCTCTTGGACGCTTTGCGAATCCAATAACAGGTGAGGTTTGAGAGAGGGGCAATGAAAGAGTTGTCATATATTGAACAATTTTTGAGAATGGTATGGAGTAACATTCTGGATCCATATCTATCGGTTTTCATTGTTAGTATATTTGCCAGCTTAATTGCTGCTTTCATTATACATGTCATTGCGAAAATACTGAATAAAAAATCTATCGGGAAGAATGGAATTGACGCGGTTGAAAACTTCATACGTACCTCGCTTGTAATTGCCCGTTCTTTCTGCGAGTTTAATCTTGATCCTGAAAAGGATTACGTAGAAAACAGCAAGAAATTGATATCAGATAATATACCCCGTGAATATACACGACATCTCACCTACTGGCGAATCATGCCACGGCGTACTCTGAAGCTTGCCCAAGTTGTAAAAATCGCTACACAGACTACTAAAAAAGGCTTTGTATGTGCTTTAATAGGCGAACCTGCTTCTGGTAAGACATTCGAGATGGCGAAAATTTTCGCGGAACTTGCTCAGCGTTGGAAACCAGGGAACCCCCTTCCAATTCTCATTTTTGTCAATTCACTTTCTCGTAAAATACTTAGTGAAGTCCTTTCATCTGAAGATCCAAAGATCCAGAGAGTTGTTATACGTTACCTTCGGGAATCTCCAGGCATTGAGCCAGAGTTTCCAAAGAATTTCGTTAATTTACTTGAAGATAAATGGTTAAGTTTGAAACCAGTTCTCCTCTTTGATGCTATTGATGAAACTCCCGATAAGAAAAATTACGAAGACTTGGTTTCATTAATCCAAAAAAGTGCGGAGAGGATGCGGAACGAAGGAACGATTGTAATTTCCTGTCGAGAAGGCGATTATTCTGGACGAGGAAACTTTGTTCAATTGAAAATATTGCCGCTTTCACATCAGCAGATCATTGAGCATTACAAACACGCCGACCCTAAAGGATGGAAAGTAGACTCTACTTTGGAACTTCCGATCGCCAAAAACCTATCCCACTACCTTACTAATGTGTACTTCCTGCGACTTTTCCTTGATTGGGGTCTTGATGAGAATAGGCGAGATAAGCTTCCAGATGAAGGTTCAATCCAGGATCTATTTCAGCCGATGTTTACACGTGAACTTAAAAAGTTCGGCATAAAATTTAGTGGTGAAGAAAAGTATCTGCAAGATGCGCTTGCGCCGATTGCATATGTATTGACCCACCAAGCACTACCAGTGAATCCTATGCAGCAGGAAGCGGAAGAACAATCCAATCGCTCCCCCGGTCTTGCTCTTTATGATCCAAAAGTCCTGGGAGCGATTGTTTCTGCAAATCAGACCGATGTTAAAGCAAAATGGCGCCAAGTCGCTGGGAAGTATGTTGAAGCATTAGTAGCAGGCAGTAAAACAGATTCCTTGGCAGTAGAGCTTGTTGGAGAAATAGGTAAAGCGGAAGAATTAAATCCTTTCTTAAAGGAAATACAGGAACTCAAAAGCTGGGATACCGCGAGCCTGTCCGAATTCGTAGCTAAATGGATCAACTGTTGGGACCCGGAACCGCTAGAAGGGGAAAGAAAAATAGAACTGCCAGATAAGGAAAGAAAAATACTAGCCAAGGAGATGGAAAGATTCTTACAGCAAAAACAGAGCGATACAGAAAGAATAACCAAAGCATTTACGGTTGCTCTCACCTATCGAGCCATAATATGGTCAATAAAGGCAGGCCTATTGCGCGTTGATCCAGAAAATCGGTACATTTTAGCATTTCGTCACCAACGCATACGCGAGTATCTGACGGCTTATTATATCGAGGCTACCGGCTTTGTTGAATTTCTTGAGAATAAATATACCAATAACAGTTGGTGGCAACAAACACTCAATATGCTTGCGGCGATCACTATCAAACCGGATTTTATGCTTGAGAAGGTCCTTCAAGATAAGTCTTCTCGGCATTCTGTAGAATTCGATCCAGAACGTGTCCTTGCTGCAGCACAATGCGCACAATATCTGCCAAGAAACCGTCGATTGAAATGCCAAAAACAGATCGGGCAAATCTGCGATGCACTTTTGGGCCAGGCCTTCCAGGGCAACAACCCCGTGAATCAGGTACTTGCTCTTTCTGAGGTAGGTCCGATGGTTTCCAGCGATCTAATCGTTCCAGAAGATACCTTGACAAATAACCTTACGGCTCTCACTCAAGAAGTTCGGACACGGCATAAAGCGTTGAACGCTCTGTATGCAGTTTTGAGAATCAAACGTCCATCACTCAAAATCTTCTTTAAGGCACTATTCGCGATTATGCTGGGTATGATGTACCATGATCCGGAAGAAGAACCTCAGTCCTTAGACAAAAAGGTTAAGAGGTCAAGACTTGTTCAATTCAGTCTTGGTTTTGCTCATCTAACAGCTTGGATACTAAGGCTCCTTGTGCCACTTGCTTGGGCATTCTGCCTAAGCTGGTGGGTATATTTTGCTTTCATAGACCCGTTGCGCAGTCTAAAATCAATGTCGTTCTGGATTTTGTTTCTTTTCCTGTGCGGATTACTTTGGCATAGAACCAAGATCACAGGCAACTGGTCTTTCAGCTTATATCAGTTCTTGCGGTTTCCTCTTTTGCTACTAATTCAATCACTGCAAATCATCCAACAAGCATTGCGTTGGCTTGGCAAATTAATGTATGAAGTTGCGAGTAAACCGCTAAATCCAATTGCCAACTGGTTACACCAGCGATTGCGGTTATGTATTTACATGATCATTGGAATCGGAATTGTGATCACATCTATAGTTTCTATAAAAGTCTACGTCTATCCTTGGTCTTTAAAGCTAATACGGCAGTGGCATTTTCAAGTTTTCTCTCGGGATCTGAAATATGGAATCGAAAAGTATGAAGAAACTATGAAATCAGCAATCGAATTGCACGACTCTTATTCTCGCGCGCTCAATAAATACGCAGCAGCTATAGTCCCAACCCAAGTTAATCCAGATTACGTAAAGAAAATATACAATGAGTTCCTTAGCAAAAGATTGGATAAACAACTAGATAGTGTAGTAAACCGACAAAATCACTTGGATAGTAAATACTCCAATATTTCTCATCGGTTCGAGATACTCAAAAAAGGCGAGACCAAATTTCCTGATTTCGTTAATGATCTTGATAGTGGTTTTAATAAATTCTCTGAGGTATCCGGTGCAGCTAAACAAAGCGTAACCGCGGCTCAGAAGATTGCTAATACTCCTAGTATGCTCATGGAAAGCCTAAAACTGTATCAGGAGTTGCAGGAAAAAATTCGGAATAGCAAGATAACAGCCGGAAAGCAGTTGGATGAAGCTAGGGGGCGTTTGGATATCGGAAATCTACCAAGAGTATCTGAACAAGCAAATACCCTTGAACAAGAGATCAATTCCATCTCAACGGCATTTCAAGCATGGCTTATAGCGGCACGAAATCTTCCTGAAGTATTTACAGAGGTTATAGATCAATGGGAATCAGATTTGGAGCAGAATATTGATCAAACCCGTAAGTTGATTACACAGCAGTTTGAACTGATAGAGAGGAAGAAAAAGGAGGAAAAGGTTTTAGAGTTACCGCCTGACTTGGTTAAATTCAGTACAGAATTAGAGCAGCTGAAGGGAGATATCGAAACTTTTTCTAGGGACTGTGACGAGTTTCAAATATCCCTAGAACCCCTGAAGGCTGGATCAATCTCGCCACAGAACGCACGCTCGACCTTACACAGTCTGGAAAATTACCCTCAGATGTCCACTGATCTTCAGAAAAACCTGGAAAGTCTCAGGAGTAGAACAAGCGCACTGTTAAAGGAATTTAAGAAGCTTCGCATTAAGGTTTTTGCTTCCATGGGGGAGAATATTGCCAAATGGCATAATGAAGCTGGTATCTTGCTTGATAAACATCACAGCTCTATAGCATCAGAATCCAGACCTGCACTAGCAGAACACAAACTTTCAGAAGCACTACCTATTCTAACTCAATTGGCTTGTAAAGATATACAAGAAGATTACAAATATATGCAACTGAAAATGGAGGATACTGTGGCTAAATTATCAGAAAAGTTTAGAGAGGCAGAAAAACTAAATGCTGATATCGAAACACAAGGTTCAAAGACAATGGCTTTGAAAAGCGACAGTGATCGAATCCTAGATAGCAGGTCCATCCAGACATGGTGGAAACATGGTGGCAAACTTCAAAACAGGCTTAGTGAAATCAATCGCGAATATAAGGAAATCACCTTCCGAATGGGAACCTTAGAACCTGAGCTATTGAATGATATATCGTTAACTAAGGAGCGATTGAACAAACTTTCCAATGAATCCTCAGAACTTGCCAGTCTTATTAAGCAAGTATCCGCGCGATTGCCATCCCCCTACATCAGAAAAGATCCTTGGGCCGAGGGTTTTATGCACTTGGCAGAAGAAATTCGAATGAGTGAACTAGCTGCTCGAGACCTAGATAGAAAGTATAACTCTCTGACTGCAGACTTACAATCAAAGTTTAATAATTTCAAGCAAATCCATAGTGATGTTTCAGCCAAAATTTTTGGATTCAAATCTTGGTATTTTGCAGCCTTTCTTTTGGATTCATCGGTAATAGTAGTAGTTATTGTGTTGATAGGGTTCATAATATATGCCGCATTAAGAGGTTACAGAATTGGACGATTTGTCAACTCATTCGAAAAGGCCCAAAATCGGTCTGAAAAGCGGAACTTCTGCCTTGCCAAAATCATGGACGAAGGATTGATGTCAGTGCGTCTTGTTGCTACGAGGCATTTGGAAAACCTAGCTCTTGATACAGATGACGATCTTAAGCAACTAATCAAGTTCCAGCAAAAGCTTGAGTTACATGGAAAACGTGGAGATAGGATATGTGCAGGTCGCCTGATCGACATTGCCGGAGACATAAAGAAAAGGATTCTAAGAAAGCTATAAACAGCCACTGCATAGTTCAAAATTGCTGTTGGCACCTTGTTACTTTTGTAATAAGAGACCATTTCAAACCGGGGGTAAAACTAGCCTCGGAGGATTAGGGATTTGTAGCAAGTTCTCTTGACCTGATAAAGTTGTAGAGGGTGGAACTATCAACGCCTGTTATTTTGCGATAGATGACTTTGAGACGCCCAAAACCAAAATAGAAACCAACTCCTAAAAAGAATCCAACAGCAGGTGAGGTTTGAGAGAGCGGGAGGCCACATAAAGGAGGCACAAAACTTGTACCCAAAGATATATTTTGAACTTTTCAGACAATCTGATCTGACAAATGAAGTATTTGTGGCAATGTCTTTTGATCCATCGCAGGTCAGAGTGTGGAGTGAGATATTCTGTCCAGCAATTAGACATCTGGATCTAGAACCTTACCGAGTAGACCAAATGAGGATATCCGACTCTATACTAACGGATATTCTAGCAGCGATAAGACGGGCAAGATTGATCCTCTGCGACATATCAAAAATAGGTGGGGTTAGGAATGGAAACGTTATGTATGAGTTAGGTCTCGCCCATGCGGTACGGCTACCGCAGGAAGTGATCATTGTAAAAAGCGATCACGATATACCCTTGTTTGACATAGAAGAGAAACGCGCACACGAATATAATCAGAACGACATTGATAGATCTGTCAGTCTGATATCGGATCTGTTACGTGAAGCACAAAATAGAATAGAAAGGGAAAGAGCAGAGATAGTAAGGAAAACATCAGCCGAATTAGATGACAGTTGCCTCAGGATTATCGATCAGTTTAGAGATTCTTCTGAGGGCTGGCATATCCCTTATGACCAAACAATGGAAAGTGTTTTGGCAAATATGCACTCCAGGTTTGCAGTCAGAAGATTGCTTGAATTTGGCGTTATAAGGTGTGACTATAGTTCAGATAGGCGAGAATATGCCTACCATTGGACCGAATTCGGTCAAGCGTTGATTCGCTATCTTCAACCATCTGGATAACACTGAATAACTGAAACCCCAAAATATGCCCAAAACCAAGAAAATTGAACACCGACTCGTAAAAGAATTCAAGAAGTTATCTCCAGAAGCCAAAGGAGAAGTTTTCGCCTATACAAAGTGGATGAGAGATATCGAAGTCCGGGAGCGGTTGAGAGAGTTCAAAAACAACAATATCGAAAGGCGAAGGAAAGGGTTGTTGCGAAAATTCGGATGACCGATAATTGAGGAGAAGAGGATGGAATCAAGATTAACTCAAGTCTTGGCGATCTGGGGAGCGGTTGTCTCAACCATAGCGATCATATGGAATATCGTCAGGGATATCCGTAATAAAGGACGGCTAAAGCTACATCCATGGATAGGTACATTCGATAACCGGGGTTATTTGGGCATTACTATCACAAATAGAGGTCGCCGACCCATAAGCCTGAAATGCTGGGGCATAGTAAAAGAGGGAGAAGATGACTATTATGAGGATCTAAACCTGACGCTTAAGGAAAGTCAATCTATAGATAGAGACGACCAATCGGCTCTTCCTTTGGCACTTAAAAGTATTTACGTTTTGGACTCAACCGGCAAAAAATGGAAAGTCCGTCGCTGGAGTATTTGGAAGCTAAAAAAGCAGATCAAGCAAGCCAGAAAGGGAAATTCGATGGCTTAACATCATCGCTTTCTCTGCCCATGCCATCTTCGTGCCCAAATAGCGGCTAACATCCCTTATCATGCCCATCCCATGCCGAAAAATCCAGCAATTCTCAAAATCTCTGGCTTGTTTGACACACCAAGTATGGATAGATTGTAAACTCTTTATTCATGGGGGTTTAGGGACTGCTCTGCATAATCCTTCATTATGAGGCGTCGAGCGAAGCCATAGAATGAAGTATCCTCTCCACACCATTCCACATCCAATGAATATCCTACTG
>Ga0315314_1004257_pt1 | contig 10812 bp, 8 predicted proteins | sample TDP9_MG_FD_203631 | JGI IMG/M metagenome (GOLD analysis project Ga0315314, IMG submission 203631) | Freshwater sediment microbial communities from Lake Towuti, South Sulawesi, Indonesia - TDP9 | ecosystem: Environmental > Aquatic > Freshwater > Lake > Sediment | place: Indonesia: South Sulawesi... | reverse complement strand
CATATCTTCAGTTGTAAACCACCTGGATACATGGAAGGAAAGAGCACGAGTTCAACTCCGTTTCTAGCTAAACCTTTCATCACATCCTCGAAGTTCAGATCGAAGCATATTGCAAAGCCAACTGCGCCAAAATCCAGCTTGAAGGTCTTCGGGTCTCCCCCAGGGGTGATGCCCCCCTCTATCTCACCAATTGTGGGATGGATTTTGTGGTAGCTGCCGATGACTGTTCCATCCCGATCTATGAGCACAACGGAGTTGTAGATCTTTGCGTCTTCTTTCGTGACCATGGGACATGCCACGTACATCTCGTGTTTCTTAGCAAGAGCTGATATTGTTCGAAGTATTCTCCCTGAGATCTCCTCAGCTGCTTCAGCAGATTCTTTATGAGACAATCCCAATGTTGGGGAGCATTCGGGAAAACAAGTGATGTCAGGCTGATCGGCTGCAGCCTTCACCAAAAGTTTAGTCATTTCTCTAAGGTTGTTGTCGATGACCTCCTGAATTGTACTAGCTTTTCCGGTTCCCCCGAAGGATATTGAGGCTACACGGACGTATCTTGCCAAGGTCAACCCCTCAAAGCTAGGCATTAATACGGTGAGCATATTTAAAAATCCTTACTTGAACAAAGGTCTCACCGTGTGAATATACTCGTTGCCTCATTTTTCAGAGATATCTCTTTACGTCGATCCCTACTCGTTCAGCAGTCTGAACGATCTCATCCCATACGGCTTGGGGAACTTCGATTCCCTCCTCCAGACGAATCTTCTTAGTTCTGAGTTCGAGGTCCCCTGGAACCAAGATTTCTTTGAAGCCCTGAGCAGGCTTGGAGTTGCGAACAGCCCTGATGAGGTTATCCATCTCTTCCTTGAACTCGGAGACGTCCCGGAAGGCCGCTATATTGATTGCCATTTGAATGACTCCTTGACCGCGTCCGGCTCCAAGGTAAGCTGGACCACGACTTGAAAGGAGGCCGGCCGTTATGTCTATGACCATCGCAAGACCCGTCCCCTTATAGCCAACGACGCCGCCGAGAGGGAGACATGCACCTCCAGCAAAGTAATCTTCCGGATCCGTGGTTGGATTTCCATATTTATCCATGATGTATCCAAGTGGTAGTTTCTCTCCTTTGGCACGGGCCACCATTATCTTTCCTCCAGCACAGACAGACGTGGAAATATCTAGGACAAACGGGGGCTCCTTTCCTGCAGGGACAGCCCATCCCAATGGGCTTTGGTTGAACATCCGTTCAATACCTCCGAAGGGTACAACCTGCGGAGAGGAGTTCACAGCGCAATAACCTATCATCTCATGAGCAACAGCCATCAGAGCGTAGTCCGCCATCCGACCAATATGACCGCAGTTGAAGGTGGCAACAATGCTTACATCGTACTTCTCGGCCTTAGCTATAGCCATATCCATGGTTCGCTTGGCAACTACCTGGCCTAGACCCCATTTTCCATCAACAACAGCTATTGTTGGCGTCTCTCTGACGACCTCGATCTTAGCCCCAGGCTTGACTCTTCCATTTAAGATCGCGTTCACGTAAGTCGAAATTCTGAGCACTCCATGCGAGTCATGTCCAACCAAGTTCGATTCGACTAGAAGGTCCATCACCTCCCGAGCCTCCGAGGATGGTACGCCGGCCTCCTCAAAGATCATGACTCCCAGACGGTGCAATTGATCTGCCGTGAAGACTGGCATATCGTTAACCCTCAGTTTCATCGTGATTACTGCGTGAAAGTATTTAAAGAGTTGTTTGACAATTCAAGGAGCTTGGCTGGTGTTCCATCTTGGAAAAGAAGTTCAAAGTTATGGTAACGACGCAGATTCATCAAGACGGGATCAGACTGTTGGAACCGGAAGCCGATATTGCATTTCCAGATAAGCCTCTGAATCTACTTACACCTAGAGATTTCATAGAGATCGGGAAGGACGCTGATGCCCTGATAGTGGTAACCAACATTGAGAAGGTCACCCGGGAGGTCGTCGAAAATCTCCCCAAGCTTAGGATTATCGCCAGACACGGAGTGGGATATGATAACGTTGACCTGCAAGCGGCTTCCGAGAGAGGGATCTACGTCACTACGGCACCAGTTCTAGATGAGACTGTTGCGGACCAAGCACTTGCTCTCCTACTCTGCCTTGCCAGAAACATATGCAAGGGGCATAACTTTGTGATGTCAAAAGGGTGGAGAGTTAGGGACCCATACAAGTTTATGGGAGCCGATGTCTGGGGAAAAACTGCGGGCATAATTGGCTTAGGAAGAATAGGAACTAGGATTGCTGAGAGAACCCGAGGTTTCAAGATGAACCTACTTTACTATGACGTTGTAAGAAAAAGAGATTTGGAAGACCAGTTTGGAGCAGAGTACAAACCGCTGGATGAGCTCCTCAGAGAATCCGATATCATCTTCATAGCATCACCCTTGACAGAAGAAACCCGTGGCATGATAGGTGAGAAAGAGTTCGCCTCGATGAAACGCTCTACCTTTCTGATAAACGTCGCCAGAGGTCCAATAGTCGACCATGAGGCCTTGGTCAAAGCGCTTCGCGAAGGAAACATAAGGGGCGCAGGTCTGGACGTATTCGATCGGGAACCGCTACCGCTGGACGATCCTCTACTCAGTCTAGATAACGTCGTATTAACGCCCCATCTAGCTTCGAACACGACTGAATGCCGCAGGCGCATGGCAGTAACCGTTGTTGAGGACGTCTTAAGGGTGCTTCACGGAGAAAAGCCAAGATACGCCGTCAATCTGGAGATACGAAATCCCCGAAGCTAACATCACCTATTTATGCGATTGCTCTAACCTTTACCAAAGGTGGGATCATTGAAGAACAGGTTGAAGGAGAGCTTGAGCCGCGGCAAAGTCGCGGTTGGCATGACCGTAAGCATCGGCCACCCCGATATCACAGACATAGTGGGGAAGATGGGTTTTGACTTCATAAATTTCGACACACAGCATACACCATTAAGCATTGAGAGTGTCCAAAGCATGATGCAAGCCATGAGCTATTCGGATTCAACTCCTATCGTGCGCGTCCAATGGAATGACTTCGCCATGATCAATCGGGCGCTGGACATCGGAGCCTATGGTCTAATCATCCCATTTGTAAACACAAAAGAAGACGCCGTTAAAGCGCTTCAGTATGCAACTTTCCCGCCAAAAGGGCTCAGGAGCTATGGGCCTCGTAGGGCCATCATGAGGGACCCCGAGTACATGGCCACAGCAGACGAAGAGATCCTTGTTATCCCTCAGATAGAGACAAAGGAGGCGTTAGACAACATAGAAAGCATCCTCTCACTCGACAGAATCGAAGCATTCTTTGTAGGACCATACGATCTCTCTAGGTCACTAGGCGTCTTCACCCAATGGACCAGCCCGGCCTTCCAGAAGGCCTTGGAGAAGGTTCTGAATGCTGCAGAGAAGACAGGAACCGCGCCTGGGATGCTTGCGCTGACGGAAGAGGTTGAGAGGACAATAGAACGAGGCTTTAGGCTGATAAACATCGGCTCAGATGTGGGCTTCCTCATGCAGACTGCTGCTGAGTCAATTGGAAAGGCGAGGCTAGCTAAGTCGAAACGATGAAGGACTATTTACTGTTTCTGCATTTTTCTGAGTCCCCCATTACTGCCCCGCGCGCTAGATTCTCAACTCAGATGCAAACCCGCTCTTTAGAGACGTATCATCGCCAGCAATTTCCGTAAGAACTTAAGGGCTGTACGCAAGGTTTTACCTTGGCAAGACGCCTGCAGAGAACTCCCTATTCAGGGAGGATAATGCCCAGTGCCCAGATGAGAGCAATTCCGAAAATGAACAAGATGGACTGAGACAGCGACTTCCAGAATTCTTTCTCTTTCTGTATTTCGGGTATCAGTTCAGACGCTGCTATGTAGGTGAAACCTCCAGCGGCAAATGCGATGAGAAAACCGACAAAATTCTGCGTGTTAGCAAGAAAGAAATTTGACAATAATGCGCCGGCGACAGCGGCTACAGCTGCAAAGAAATTGAAAAGCAAGGCCTTTGACCGCGCTAAACCCCCGTAAACCAGCACTCCAAAATCGCCAATCTCCTGAGGGATTTCGTGAAAAGTCGTGGATACAGTGATGGCAACACCTAAAGATATGTCCAGAAAGAAACCCGCAGCAATAACTGTGCCGTCAATGAAATTGTGAATGGCATCCCCCATTAGGTTGAGATAGATAAACTCCCTAACTGTCACCCTTGGGTCTACTTCAGATGCTGGTTCATGACCGTGAATGTGTCCGTGATACCAGTAGATGAATCTTTCAAGAAAAAAGAAAACAAGGAAACCTATAGTTATGTAAAGAACCATAGTCGAGGTGTCCGCACCTGTTGCTAAGGTTTCGTCTAATGCTTCAGGCAACAAATCCAAATATGCTGCGCCCAGAATGGCGCCTGCAGCAAAACTGACAAGAACAAACAGAAGTCTATCTAACGTTTTTTCTCTAAGAGATAATGTAAAAACGCCAATAAAGGACAGCAGACTTACTATAATAGTAGCCAGGATTGAGTATAGTAGACTCATCGGTTGCCGTGCCTCTTTTGTCTGAATGTGATAAGTAATAAATAAAGTTGCCTCAAAGAGACTTCAAGCGATCCCATAAATTGGGTTCAATATGAGATGTAAACTTTTATCCCTGGCAGACATCTAAGATATTTCAGTTCTGAGAGGAGGAATCGAAATCAAAGAAGCCATGTTTCAGGAGAAGCTTGAAGGAAACGTGGTTCACTGCTACTTGTGTAGCCATCACTGTAGAATCAGAGAGGGCAAAAGAGGAATCTGCGGTGTCCGCGAGAACATAGATGGAACGCTGTATTCGCTGATCTATGGTAAACTGATAGCCAGCGCGGTTGATCCTGTCGAGAAGAAACCTCTATTCCACTTTCTTCCAGGATCTAAGGCTTACTCTATAGCTACGGTGGGTTGCAACTTCAGATGCTTGAACTGCCAGAACTACGATATTTCCCAGATGCCTAGGCCCAGAAAACCCGTATATGGCGAAGAAGTAGCCACTGAAGAGGTTGTTCGAGGTGCGAAACGTTTCGGATGCGAAAGCATAGCCTACACATATACAGAACCCACCATATTCTTCGAATATGCCTACGATATTGCCAAATTGGCCAGCAAAGAGGAAATCAAGAATATTTTCGTCTCCAATGGATACATTACTGAAGAAGCCCTAAGAACTATAGCTCCCTGTCTAGACGCGAACAACATTGACCTAAAAAGCTTCAGCGATGATTTTTATCGAAAGACTTGCGGAGCCCGCTTGGAACCTGTCCTGGATGCGATAAGGCTACATAAAGAGCTGGGAATATGGATCGAAATCACAACTCTAGTCATTCCAACTCTAAATGATTCAGAAGAAAACTTTAGAAAAATAGCGGGATTCTTAAAAGGGCTTGACGAGGAGATCCCGTGGCACATATCCCGATTCTTTCCAGCCTATAGACTTCTAGATTTGCCGCCTACACCCATAGAGACTCTTGACAGGGCTCGAAGAATCGGATTGGAAGTTGGGTTGAAGCATGTCTATCAGGGGAATGCGCCGGGTGAAGCGGAAAATACATACTGTCCCACTTGCGGAAAAATGTTGATCCAACGGTACGGATACCAGATAGTTCAATTTAATCTTAAAGGTTCAAGATGTCCATATTGTGGTTCAGAGATTCACGGAGTATGGCGATAGCGAACTTCGAACGTCAACTACTTCAGCACACTAAATGTAGATAGAGGGAAAGATTCGGAGAATATCAAAATAATCTCGTGTCATTTTTTGTTGAGCCAGAAAATATGAATCTTGCCTCCAATAATTATGGGAGGATAAGGACGTTTGCGATGGGTGTAAGAAAAGGAATGAAGGGGTTATCTGTTCGGGGCCGAAACACCGATGGTAAGAAGATGAAGTTTCCTATTCTTCAGAAAATCGGGGAGAAGTCCCTATCGAGATCTTGGCTAAGATGCTTCCAGCCTATTTCAGATATATAGACGATCTGGAGAAGGAAGGAAAGATCGAAGTGTCCTATCACCTTATAGGCCAACAAGATAACCTGCTAATAGTTAATGTAAACTCAGAAGAAGAACTCTGAAGGATAATGAGCGAGGATCCCCTATTTTTTCATAGCAAAAGGGAAGTCCATCCTTTAACCACACGCGAAACTCATAAGAAATACCTGAGGCAACTCTTCGGACATTAGACAAAAAAGAGAAAAAGGAAGACAGCATCAAACGATGTGCTATGCTAAGGATCGGAGTTTCTTGATGAGTTCTCCCCTCATTTGCTCGTCGGCTTGGATTTCTTTTCGTGCTTTCCTCCAAGTAGTAGAACAGCGACCATAACTGGATTGTTCCCCGATGTATTTGTGAATTATCTCGTCAATTTTCTCCCTGTTTTCATCAGTGACCACTACTTCGGCTTCTTTCAAAACTTTATCAAACCACTTCCAGCAACCCATAACGTTACCCCACGATCCTATCTCCACACAGTTTCATATAAACCATTGGGGTTCTTATTACGATTTTGGCGTTTACCATTTTTCTCCCATCCTTTCATGCTTTGATGGTTTTGACTATTGGGTCCTCTATGCCTTCTGCTCGTAAGTGGGCGCAGGCTTTGACGAAAGAGGTTGAGAGGACGATAGAACGAGACTTTGGGCTGATCAATATCGGCTCGCAATGGGGTTGCTCATGCAAACCGCTGCTGAGTCGGTTGAAAAGGCGAGGCTAGATAAGCCGAGGTGATGAAGAACTATCTGCTGTTTTTTGCAGTTTCCTGACAGTTTCCTATTATTCCCCCATCCTTGGAGCCCGTGGAATTCGGAACCTCAACTGAGATAAGTTTTGAGTGCTGTTTTCGCAGCTCCCGTGATGTTCTTTCTGAGGAAGGCAGGATGTGCAAATCTTCTTCTCACTGCCTCTATCTCTTCGCCGTGAACTTGAACCTTGCTTACATCGATCTCGCCCAACCCTTCCTTGTATGCTCTCCAGAGTAAGTCAACAGCGTAGGGGTTGATCCCGATCACACTGCAACAAACAGCATCCACGGTTACCGGGTTAAATCCCGAGAGAATCAAGTCGAGGCGAACAGGTGTTCCCCATACAGGGCCTCGGCCTTCCATGGCGATGACTCCGTCCACAATCGCTGTCGTTCGAGGCAAGATCTTGCAGATATAGAGGAGTACGTCGTTAAGTCTTTGGTGAAAACGCGTCTTTTTCTTGTCTGCTACAACCCCGAACATGTTCTTCATGGCGATGCTGACGACGGAGTTCTCGATGTTGCAGGTCTTTATCTTCGGCACGTTGATTAGGTAGTCAGCTTCAAGCACAGCTTTTGGGAGTCTGATGATTATGTCCGATACCCTGTGCTCCTTACACTCGTCTCTGGAAAGGTTTATAAACTCGGCTCCGCAATCCTCAATCACCTCTAAGATCCCGGTTTTCTTCACCCGTTCATCAGCTGAGCCAGAGTTATTGTCTGACTCTACGACCGCGATCCTTTTTGTTCTTTCATTGACCATCCTCAATACAGATTCAAGTACCCTCGGATCAGTGACCACCATGTTTTCGGTATTCCTCTTAGAACAGACATTCGGCTTGACAACAACTGATGCATCTTCCCTTATCTTCAGGCCGCCGAGAAGTGAAATAGATCTCCTGACAGCCTTTTCAATGTCATTCTCTACTCGGACAACTGAAATCTCCGGTTTTTCTTCCGTTCGCGTGGGTCTCTCATCAAGTAGCCGTAGTGCTTCGTGCAAAGTCCGAACTAGGTTGAAGCCGCTATCTGCGGTAACTCTTGGTTCTGCCGCTCCATTGACAACGTCGACGAAATGTCTATGCTCATTGAGATAGGAGGGATGATGGCCCCTTAAGACATCGAGATATTGGAGCAGTTTTCCACCCATTCGAATATGATCTTCTTCATCCCCTTTAGCAACTAAGACATTGTACGGTCTCCTTAGAAGATCCAGTGAGATGCGCCCGGACTCTCCGATGAGATCGAGCTTCAGTGTCGGGATGAAGCCAGACCATGCCGCCGACAGTTCTGCGCCAACTCCGCCCTCTAGTTCAGCTTCGATATTTACGTCTTGGGTTGCGGTGTGTCTACCTGTGCGCGGCTTGACCGTGAGGACCCTGACGCAAGGGCCTGAAATGTCTTCGGAAAGGTATATCAGGTGAGGAATCTGGTCTTCGATTACGCCTCCCTTTGCATGGGTTCGGAAATCTGTTTTTGCCTTGTAGAAACCTAGGTTTGAGAGTGCGCGACCTTCTATCTTCTCTACTCTTCCTATCTCCCCATCTCTTATTATCTGAAGAGCACGGTCGAAACAGGGAGTGAAGATGAAGTTGTGAGCCGGCATCAGTATTAAGGGCCGAGAAGTCTGAAGCTGTCTGTCCAAGGCTTTTCGAATGGCTCCCATCTCCTCAAGCGATGTCGCCAGAGGTTTCTCACAGAGTACATGCTTCCCATGTCTGAAAGATGCCAGAACTATTTCGGCATGAAAACTAGGTGGTGTCAGGACCCACACCACATCGACCTTGGGCTCTTCTAGCAGGCGACAGTAATCTTTATGAATCGAGGCGTCTTCCAAGTCGAATTTTCTCGCTAGGAGTTCCGCTTGCTCTCGGTTCAGGTCAGCTAAAGCCCGTATCCTTATGTTAGTAAGTGACTTTGTGGCAGGCAGGTGACATGTCTCTGCAACTGTTCCGCACCCGACTATGCCGACATTAACTTCGCCCAGTTGAGACGCCTCTTTCAGTGTTGTACGCTACATGCCCTTTCGTTTCTTCTACGGATAGACTCTGTTTATGAGTCTTGGGAAGGCAATAGCATCCCTAATGTGTTTCAATTTACAGATCCAAGCCAAAGTTCGTTCTACGCCTAGCCCGAAGCCTGAATGTGGGACGGAACCGTACCGCCTGATGTCAATATACCATTTGTAGTCATCGGGATTAAGATTTTCTTCCTTTATCCTAGTAAGCAGTTCATTTAAGTCTTCAATCCTCTGGCCGCCTCCTATGATCTCCCCATATCCCTCGGGAGCCAGAAGATCCGCGGAGAGGGTTACTTCAGGCCTCTCAGGGTCTCGCTTGTGATAGAAGGCTTTGACCCCGGTTGGGAAACGGGTAACAAAGAATGGGGAGTCAAATTTCGATGTCAATCGCTTCTCTTCCTCCCATCCAAGGTCGTCGCCCCACTCGAAGTCGACGCCGTCCGTTCGTAGAATTTCCACCACTTCGTCGTAAGTAACCCTTTCAAAAGGAGGTTGGACCCTGAGGAGCTCTTCAGGCTTTCTGCCTAGGCTTCTTAGCTCCTTCGATGCCTCGTTACTTAATGTATGACAGATGCGCGTCAACAGATTCTCTTGGACCTTCATTACTCCTTCTAAGCTGCACCATGGGATCTCAACTTCTAGGTGCCAGTACTCGGTTAGATGGCGCCTTGTCCTCGACTTCTCGGCGCGGAATGACGGCGCAATGGTGTAGATTTTTCCCAAGCTGGCTATGGCTGCTTCTGCGTAGAGCTGCCAGCTCTGTGTGAGGTAGGCGTCTCTATCAAAGTATTTCACGTTGAATAGGGTTGAGCCACCCTCGCAGGCTGCTGTGATTAGGGTAGGTGCGTGAAACTCGGTATAGCCGTTCCTTCTGAACCATTCTCTGGTTGCCTCCAGCATCCTTGATCGAACCCGTAAGATTGTCTGCATCTTTTCGTTTCTAATCCAGAGATGACGATGGTCCAGAAGAAATTCAGGTCCGTGATACTTCTTGGCGATTGGAAAATTCTCTTCTGCGATGCTAGTAGCCTTCAGTTCTTCTATCGATATTTCGTATCCATTTGGAGCCCTTGGATCTCTTCTTACCGTGCCTGAAAGATCAACAACAGATTCCGGGGGAAGCCTGTTCACTAGTTCAAACTCTTCCTGTTTCACCTTGCCCTTTTTCATTGTGCATTGAATGACTCCAGTACCGTCTCGGATGAGCAGAAAGTGAATTCCGCCGCTGGATCGCTTGTTGTGGAGCCAGCCGTGAATCCTGACCTTGCTTTCTTCGAGACTACCTGAAAGAATAGCGGAGATGTCTTCGATTTCATTCGACAACGGAAACACCTTGCAGGAATGTATTCAACATCGAGCTATTATGATCTACGCTTTAATGAATATTTTGAACAGATTGAGGCACCGCATACTATGACGGCGCACTAGGAATACGTGAGGAACGCATAATGCAAAGAAGCAGGGATAAGAAGTCCTTGCTAGAGATGAATTCCCTGGGAACTTCTCCCGGTGATCAGTCACTTACTCTGGATGTGAAGCGCTTCGTTTCGGACGCATCCGTGACACTAGAATTGTCCTTGCCATCTAAAGGCCCGCTTATCCTAAGAATTGTTCCTACTCGGGTCTTATCACCGAAACAAATCCGCAACTATCCATTGGTAGATGCCTGAGTTAGAAGCCAACTATGCAATTTTTGTGGAAGATTCCGATATTGGGCATATGGTGGCGCAACCGTGGACTAGAAGACACCATTAGTCTTCCGTTGAAGCGTAGAATGACTATCTGGCGCTCTTTCTTCTGCGCCTAATTTCTTTGGTTTCTTTTCGCGTCAAGATCTAATCTGCAACAGGTTCTTGATCAGTAGGATGTGCTCCATTTCTTGACTCTCTTCTATGATCTTGAATTATCCTTTCAACGTCATTAAGCAATTCTTCGATTTTAGATTCTTTCAACCTTCCCAAGGCTTCTCTTAGGCTTAGGACATTGATGTAAGGGAATCCTTCAACCCATT
>Ga0315314_1004256_pt1 | contig 10816 bp, 15 predicted proteins | sample TDP9_MG_FD_203631 | JGI IMG/M metagenome (GOLD analysis project Ga0315314, IMG submission 203631) | Freshwater sediment microbial communities from Lake Towuti, South Sulawesi, Indonesia - TDP9 | ecosystem: Environmental > Aquatic > Freshwater > Lake > Sediment | place: Indonesia: South Sulawesi... | reverse complement strand
GACCCAGAGACAGGCTTGACCTTTGGTCAGATGAGTCTGATTCAGAGCGTCAAGGAGCAGGAGCCAGGCGTGGTCAAGATTGATTTTGTGCCAACCAGCCCATTCTGTCCCATAGCCTTCAAGTTTGCCTTGGACATAAAGACCTCAGCCAAGAAGGTGGCGGGCATCAAGAAGGCGCTTGTTTACGTGCATGGGCACAACATGGAAGAGGCAATCAACCAAACCGTAAACAAGACGGAATAGAGCCGCGCTGACAGTTGCCCTTTAAGGTTACCGTAAAATTCTTCACGACACTGCGCGAAATCGTCGGAAAGAAAGAGGAACAGGTAGAGTTCTCACGTGCCTCTCCAACCGTGGAGTCGCTCTTAAAGCATCTGTCTAAGAAATATGGGAAGGAGTTTAACGACTACGTTTACGACGAACTGGGCAGCGTGCGGGGGCATCTGCACTTTCTGGTCAACGGTCAAAGCGTCACAACGTTAAGTGGGTTGAAGACTCGACTCAAGGAAGGCGACACGTTGGCTATCCTGCCTCCAGTGGGCGGAGGCTGAGGACGGCTGGCTGACTAAACATTTATTAATTGAAGGCGTTGTGAAAGGTTGATTCATTCAACTGGTTGAGGCAGGCTGCATTTGAAGTGTCAGTTCTGCGGCAAAGAAGAGGTTCTGCCCTTTAAGTGCCAGTTTTGTCAAGGGCTCTTCTGCGCAGAGCACAGGCTGCCCGAGAACCACTCCTGCTCTGAGATTGAAAGAGCTAAGGCACCAAGGGAAGAGGCGTCGACCTTCGAGTATAAGGTCACGTACACGCCGACCCGACGTCTAACGGGATTTCGGTTCAGCCCCACTGAGATAAGGCACCTGGCAATAAGCGCCCTACTCGTTTCGGGCGTGGGGCTCTCCATGTTGGGAACCAATCTCGTGGGAATCGACCCAGTGCTGGTGGCGGCTCTTGTAGTCTCGTTTACCTCTGCATTCCTTCTCCACGAAATCGCTCACAAAATCGTGGCGCAACACTATGGACTGTGGGCTGAGTTTAGACTAACTCTGCTGGGCGCTATCATCACGCTCTTTTCCATCGTCTCTCCTTGGTTCAAGATAATTTCACCCGGAGCCGTCATGATAGCAGGCTCAGCAGACAAAGCCACTGTTGGGAAGACCTCGATTGCAGGACCGTTGACGAACATCATCTTTTGCGCTGTCTCGTTTGCGCTTACTTCCATTACACCAACGCGAACGCCAATCTTCTATGTAGCCTTGTTAACCGCGTTTTTCAACTCCTTTATAGCGGTCTTAAACCTGATTCCAGTTGGCATACTTGACGGCTGGAAGGTTTTCGAGTGGAACAAGGTTGTCTGGGCAGTAGCCTTTGCGTCTTCGGCTGCTCTAGCCGCTGCAATCTTTGTCTTGTACTCGAGTTTTCTCTTCTAAACTATTTTTTAGGCTTGAAAATTCTACAGGAGTTCTATGCTTACGAACACTTCTTCGGGCACGCGTATCCTCATGATTCGACGCATGACCCGTTCTTCGGCGTCGATGTCTATCAGCCGTTTGTGGATGCGCATCTCCCACTTGTCCCAGGTTTGGGTGCCCTCGCCACAGGGGCTCTTCAAAACTGGCACACGCAGTCGCTTAGTTGGCATGGGAACCGGACCGACCATTTTGACGCCTGTCTTGTCGGCGATGGACTTCAGCTCCATGCACACCTCTTCTAACTTCTTGAAGTCGGTGCTCGTCAATCGAATCCGAGCTTTTCTCGCCATCGCCCTGTTTTCTCCCTTTGAGTTGCCTTAAATCCCCATTCCATGTTTTAAATACTTTGCGCCTCACACTAGTTGGAAAGCCTCGTTGAACAGCGACACGGAGAGAAAACCACTTGGTTCATCGTAAACTGAGCGTGAAAGCCCTACTCCTAGATTTAGACGGCACCTTGGTCAACTCCAAACAGGCTTATAGGGAGGCTGGAAAAGCCGGGTTTGTCGCTGTTGGGCTCCTTGACTCTAACGATGAAAAAGTCGCTTTTGAGGTTGCTAGAAGGTTGGAGCAAGACCTACACATAGACGATTTATTTACTCAATTCAAAATCGGCGGAGAAGTTGAAGCCCGCTTTCTTCCAGCCTACTTGAGCGCTTATTATTCCGCGGTCATTTCAAAGAGTAAGCTTTTCCCAAACGTTAAAACGACGCTGCAAACTTTGTCACATAACTTTCACTTGGCACTAATAACTCTGCGCTATTCGGCGAGAGAACAAGTCATAGACGAACTCCAACATCTCAGAATCAAACAATACTTCCGAGTGGTTGTCACAGCCCTAGACGTGAAGAAACCAAAGCCAGCTCCAGACGCTCTCCTCGTGGCTGCGAAAAAACTAAACATCGCAATCCACGAATGCGCGGTAGTGGGCGACTCAATCGTGGACGTTCAGGCAGGGAAAGCCGCAGGAGCAAAAACAATCGCCGTGCTTTCAGGGCTGTTCAACCGTGAAGAATTAGAAAAACAGAAACCAGACCTCATCATAGAAGGCATCGATTCTCTACCAGATTTCCTGTGCAAAAACGCTTCCAAAGACCTTAAAATCGTGTTTGGAGCCTAATAGAAACCGAATGCAGAAACCTAGAGGGGGTTAGCTCTCAAGCGTCTTTTTTAGGCAAGGTTGAAAATGGTTAGCGCAGTCGAACCCTGTTCAGGTTTTTGTTCTGCCAGTTGTAGTGCTTGATGCGAGTGGATTCGCCGTAACCACAGGCCGCGCAACGCTTCTTGGTCACGTGATAGGCTCTTCTCCCACAGCGTCGACACCGTATATGGAGTGTCTTGCCCATGCGGCGACCGAAAGAAGGCGTGCCCTTGTTCACCCTAGGCATAAAACCCACTTATCCTCAAGCATAGTCCAATATACCCTAACGCGGCGGCGGAGAAATAAGGATGACGTTGTCCCCTCGGACTATGATGACGCCGAGTTTCCGCACCTTCTCAGCGTTCGTAGTATCCTCCGTTTCCTCCAGAACCAGATTCAAATGTTGGTCGTACCCCTTCAGCCTTCCCCGCAGGCTTTTGCCGCCCTTTAGCCTAACGAGGACAATCTTGCCTAGACTCTCTTCCAATATCTGTGTGGTCATCTCACTCATGAGCAACGCTTCCTAATCGTTTCAAATCTCGCCTTTTATAGGTGACAACCAAATAATTTAAAGGTTGTTGCACCCGAAGAGAACGGTTACCATGTCGGAAATCAAACGCAGGCAGGCTCTCAGAGAAAAAGAGGCTACAAGGCTGCTCGGCGAGTTCTTCAAGAAACTGAAGACAGATATACGAGAGCTACTGGACGCGAAGAAGCCAAGAATAGAGACAGCAGAAACCTCAAATGCCAAAATAGTCTTCATCGATGGCAAGCCCTTGATAGCCAGCCTCAGAGACCTTATGATTCCAACGCTGCTTTTCGAAAAAGCGCTGAAGCTTCTTCCAAAGATCACCGTGAACATGGGCGCAGTGCCGCACATCTGCAATGGAGCCGATTTGATGGCGCCTGGAATCGTTAAAATAGAAGCTAACTTCAATGTTAGCGACCTTGTCCTAATCGTGGATGAACAACATCACAAACCATTAGCAATCGTCACAGCTTTAGTGGACTCGCAGACAGCGCGCACCCTTCAGCATGGCAAAGTGGCGAAGAGCATCCATTACGTAGGCGACAGCCTCTGGAACCAGCTTAAAAACGCTTGAAAAAAAAAGAGTTTTATTGATTTGTGTTACAAAAAATAATACTTATTACTTACCCAACTCTAATTCTTTAATAGGAAACCGACAGCGCAAGGGAAAATGGAAAATGGAAAAGAACCCTGCCAGTTGTCCTGGCTTGTCCCAGTTTATGCGACCCACACCTTCATACGTCAAATGTCCCAACTGCCACGGAGACGTCGAGATATGGAGTGACGAAGAAGAAACGCAATGCCCAAACTGCGGCTCCATGGTTTCAAGGGGCAAAATTCAATCGTGCCTCGAGTGGTGCGAATTCGCCGACAAGTGCAAAGACCTAATCGAGGCGAAGAAGAAAGAGAGGGGCGAATCTTAAAGCACTCTTGCCCTCCATAAGTTTGCACATTTTTGTTAAAAAAATGTCAATTTTCCCAGGCAGGCTTGCTTCATTATTAATTTTCATTCACTTTCTAATTCTGCTTGGGCTTAAATGACGAGACTTACACTAGCCTTGCATGTTAGCGACAGGGACGCATTGATTCATAAAGATTAAGAACTCCATCAAATAGATGTGTAAGCGCCGAACGCGTTCAAAAACAAAAGGAATATAATTGTTAGGGTTCTAAACCTGGGGGAAACGACTTGTCAAAACTCGGCAACACTCTCGGAAAAGTGGTCACAAAAATCAAAAGGACTGAAAAAACAGCGGGCGAAGAAAAAGAAAAAACGCCTGAACCAGCTCGTCCGGAGAAGGTCTACCTGAAGGCTTTGCCACTGCGTGACTTGGAAGACGTGAACATGATTAAGGATGAAGTCAAGCTGGGAAACATACTCATCTTGAAGGTGAGCCCGCTGGCTAAGAAGAGCATAGAGGACGTGAAGCGAGCCGTGAACGAGCTCCTGGAGTTCACTCAACTCGTCGGCGGAGACATAGCCCGCCTCGGCGAGGAACGAGTAGTCATCACTCCCTCATTCATAAGAATCTGGAGAGAAAAAACAGGAACACCCACAGGAGCGCTGCCTACCGCAGCTTAATAGTCTCCAGCAGGCTCGGCACCAAAACCTCGGTTTTGTAGGCTCGACGGAAGAATTCAGCCACGCTGAAGCTCTTGGACTTCTCCCCGTGGCAAACGATGATTCTCTCAAGGCTAGGCGATGTCCTTCGAATGTAATTAACTATCTGTCTCCTGTCCGAGTGCCCTGAGAAACCCTCAATTGATTCGACTCGCAGTCTCACCTTGAGAATCTCCAGTTTTCCTTCGCTGTCCATTACCTGTGTCTCTGTCAGGCCCTTCTGAACCCGTCTTCCCAGTGTTCCTTCGATCTGGTAGCTCACAAAGATTATGGCGTTGCGTTCGTCAGAAGCCAAATTCTTAAAGTACTCTATAATAGGACCACCCTCCAACATGCCCGACGTGGCAATGACCACGCAGGGTTCGCCCTCGATTATCTCCTGCCTGGCGCTCGGGTGCTCAACAATGGTGAAGTAGTCCGACTGAAACGGGTTGACACCCTCGTGCAGAATGCTGTTTCTCACCTCTCTAGCCAAATACTCAGGATAAGCCGTGTGAATCGCCGTCGCCTCGGAAATCATGCCCTCAATAAAAACCGGCGCCTCCTTGATCGCTCCCTTCCGCATGTAACCGTCCAAAATCAACATAATCTCTTGAGCCCTGCCCACAGCAGGCACAGGAATCAAAACCTTGCCGCCTTTGTCGAAAGTCTGATTGATAATCGACGCAAGCCTTTCCTCAGCTTCCAACCTGGAGGGCATAATGTCCTGAGGAGCTCCGTACGTGCTCTCGGTTATTATGGTCTCAACCCGCGGAAATTCTGTAGCTGACGGTTCTAGAAGCATCGTCCTCGCAAACTTGTAGTCGCTGGTGTAGACCACGTTGTGCAGTCCCTCGCCGATGTGCAGGTGGACGATCGAAGAGCCGAGGATGTGACCAGCGTTGTGCAGCGTTAAGCGAATGTCGGGCGCGATGTCGGTGACCACGCCGAACCGTATGGGAATTGTGTGCAATACCACGTCGCGAACATCTTTCTGGTCGTATGGTGCCATCAACCCCTGCTTGCTCAGCACGTCTAGGTAGTCCAGTTGGAGCAGTGTCATGAGGCTTGAGGTTGGAGCCGAGCAATAGACTGGCCCATCGAATCCATACTTGAATAGGAAGGGTAGTATGGCGCAGTGGTCCAAGTGAGCGTGACTGATAACGACGGCGTCCAAGGCGTCGATGTCGAACTGGGGCGCGTCTAATCTTGGAAAGGTGTCGATTGGGTTTGTTGCTCCTGGGTTGACGCCGCAGTCGAGGAGCACGTTGCTTTCTCTGGTCTGGACAAGTATGGCTGACCTGCCCACTTCTTGGAAGCCGCCTAACGCTGTGATTCGGATGTCTCCTATTCCGTGGATTGTTGGTCTGAAGATTCTCTCTCCGACGTTGCGCATTATGCGGTCTCTTTCCTTGCTTTCTGAGTGGAGGAAGTGGCGCATGTGTGCCATGATTTTTGATGGGATAGGAGGGCTCCTGAGGACTCGGGGTCTCCAGCGTGTCTGCTTTATGATTTCGTGCAGGACCGTGCCGTTTTTGCCAATGACCAAGCCTGGTTTTTTGGCTTCGACGATGACTTCGCCGAGGCTGGGGTCAAAGTTTACACCCGTTATCTCTGCCTCTTTTGAGACTATTTCTTGGATGAGTTTCTCGGTTTCTTTTTCTGTCAGCCTCACCGAGGGGTCGGAGCGGACGACTATTCTCTTTCTTATGAGGTTGACGATTTCGGCTACCACGTGGCTTTGTTCAATTAGTATTTCGGGTTTTTTTGTGTACACCGCCAGTGTGGGTCCTTCGAACTCGATGCGGGTCACTTCTGCCTCTTTGGGAACGTGTTCCAGTATGGTCTGACTTATCTCCAGCTTGGTCCTGTCGTAGGCGGTCACGTTGGTTTTTCTCTCCGAGCGCGTCACGAGGCTGCCATTATGTTTCGCTTTTCTTTTTCGTTGAGTTCTCTGTAGCCTTTTTTGTCTATGATTGAGACGTCGTAGCTGTCGCCGCTTGCCGCGTCTCTTTTCATGGCTGAGTCTACAGCGCGTACGACTATGCTCAGCATGTCCTTGATTGTGGCGTCTTGTTTGTACTTGTCTTCGAGGACTCCGTAGGCTATAGGGCTGCCTGAGCCCGTTGCTACGCATTTTTCTTCGGTTATGCTTCCGAATGGGTCTATGGCGAACACGTGCGGTCCAGCGTCGTCTACTCCGCCGATCAAAACCTGCGCGATTAAGGGCGCGTACCGCGACGAGAAGAGTAGGTTGGCGATTAAGCGGGCTGCTGAGCTGACGGGCATGGGTCTTGTGGTGTTGAGGCGGTATAGTTGGGCGTTTGCTTTGAGGATGTCGACTGCTCTTTGTGCGTCGGCGACGGTGCCAGAAATCGTCATAGCCATGTGGTCGTCGATCTTGTAGACTTTCTTGCCCTTGTGGTGTGCCACGAAGAAGCCCATGGTTACCCTTGTGTCAGAAGCCAGGATTACTCCGTCTCGGCAGACGATTCCAACCGTGGTTGTCCCTTTTAGTACTAACTGGTTTGGATTTGTTGTTTCTCGCATATGTTTCCTTCCGTTTTCTCCCGAAAACTTGTGCGTTCAGTTATCCTAAAATCTATTCGGGAAGTAAGCGCACTGTATTCATTGGGCACCCGTTAATTAGCGTTACGGTTGCACTCGCTTCTCTTTTTTACTTGAGCGAAAACTATATCTACTTATTCTATTCGTGCTTAGAAGGGGTTGCCGGCCATAGGGCGTGGGACCCACCCGATCCCATTCCGAACTCGGCAGTTAAACCACGCTCCGTTTTCGGTTGTAGTGTGGTCTTCGGCCATGCGAAGCCGAGAAAGCTGGCTGCCCCACTGTCAGCTCTATACTCGTCAAACGCTCAAAAATCACCAACCAGTAGAAGAAGGCTAAAGGTGCTGAGCCCCTTCTTCTTTTGAAATTAATCTCACGCACAAACATACACAACATTCACTGATGGTCACTTTTGAACGACATCAAAAAACCACAAAACACAAACAGAATTTAGTCTGCTCAAAAATAACAACGAAAAAGCAGCCAAACCCTCTAAGGGTTCGCTTCTTCCCTGCCCTTTTCCTTCTCCTTGACCTCTCGGTAGATTGCGGAAATCATCATTTTTTCGTTGTCTTTCGGGCATGCCTGGTCTGTTTGCTTGAAAACAAAGTCTCCCCGCTGGAACTCCCGCACGTTCTTCAACCCACACTTCCTGCACTGAAGCGTCGTGGACAGAGGCTGCATCTCAACGCTCATGAGCTTCAAAATGCGCTTTCTCGTCTGATAAATCCAATAAACCGAAAACACCAGCGTCACCATGCCCAGGGTCAGCCAAAAACTTCCAGAATCAGCCCTTCCAACCACGTATTCGGTTACTCCAAAATAGATCAAAACGAGGGCAAACAACAGAGGAACCAGAAACACCGCGACCTGGAACGGAGAAGCCTTCTTGGACAGAGAAGCCGTGTTGCTCATGCTTTCACCTACTGCCCTATCCCTATGGTGTTGCCAATGCCCGCGATAATGACAGAATCGCCAGCTTTAGTCCGTTCAAGGATGATCCTCTTGACCCTATCGATAACATTATCGATCGCGTCAACAATCTCCTTCCTCATGGGCGAGACCGCGTCTCCAACGTCCTCCTTGATTATTATAGCGTTCACAGGAACCTTGTGCTTCAGGGCTGCCTCTTCAACCTTGTACTTCTCTACCTCGGGACCACCGATAGCCACTCCGATGCCCTCGGCGACCTCGCCTGTCCTTTCTCCCTCGAGCTTTAAGCCTGCGTCTATTACAATAGCCAAACTAACCCTGCCCTCGTTCTGTTCGATTATCTGTTTAATTGCTTCGCCTGGCTTGCCCACGTTTCCGCCTGGTCCTTCAGCCTTTAAGACGTAGGCAGTTCTCCCTTCGATGGGCACCTGAGCCACGACTACATCCTTTTCAACCTTGGTCTTCTCGTGGTTCTGCATGAGTTTGGCTGCCACCAGGGCTCCGGCGCCGTCGCCTATGGGTTGACCGAGCGTGAAAGCCTTTTGCGCGCTTGCGTAGGCTTCTGCCTCTCGCATTATAAGTGGCAGAATCATCTGTAGCTGCATGATTATGTAGAGGCTGAGCGTCTTCTTGCCCAGTAGGTAGTAATGGCGGATTACCTTGTAGATTATGTTCAATGCCAGCGCTGCTTCGAGCATGTTCTCCAGGTTGTTGATCTGAGTCTCGTCCGCCTTGGGAGCCATCAGCTTTACGTCGTCTTTGAACCTGACGTCTCGAACGTCCAGCAGGTGTTCAAGCCGCCAGATAACACCCGACGGGTCGAGTTCAACGGGTGAGATGGCGAAGTATTCTAGGAAACGGTCGATCTGCGCGGTTGGGTCTCCCTCGAGTTTGCCGAGTTCCTTGATGTTGTTGATTGCGGTTTTGCGGGCTTCGTCGCGCATGAATTTGAGTTTATAGAGTGAGCCTTCGACCTCGCGGACCATTATCATCATTTGGATTCGCTGCCCGTAGAACATGAAGACCACGAATATGCCCAGGAAGATGATTTGGAAGACCCAGCCTAGGACGTTGTCTCCGGTGGGGAAGATGCCCTGAGCCGTAATTGGCAGCGTTGGCAACGTCAGCATGTCATCATCTCCATGTCAACTGAGCTTTCTCGGTATTAAGTTTTGAGGATTTTACATCAACATTCTTTTTTGGATGCTGAAAAGACGTTGAATAGAAATTAAAAGGTTTCGTAGTTTTCGGAACACAATGATATGAATGATATTAATGACTGCGCTGCGAGAGTGTTTTCAAGAGATTTCTGTGCTTGTTAGTGTTGACTGCGCCTTAGTAACACTAACACGTCCATTGCAATGGCTATTGCTGTGTGTGGTGGTAGTGGCAAATCGCGCCCTAGCGCCACCACCATCCTACACTGTAGGGCTGAGAAGTAAATTTCAGAAGAAGAAGGAGATTTTTGCCTTAGCGCCTTCTTCTACTTGCATGAAACGTGAGTGTGCAACATGCCTACGCTTCACACATCAAACACAATCAGAAAACAATTCTACCACTATCTGCTTCTGAACGGTTATGTAGAACGCGTCAGCCGAGGCAAATACAAAATTACGCAAAAGGGAGAAAAACTATCAGAGATCTTGACTTGACGCCGCTCTGATAACGGACGGGTTGCCACTTACCATGATGCATACAAAAAGGAGTTCTGGACTATGAGAAAAGACACACGACCAGAACACATTAACGCCATCAAACTTAGAGGAAACATGAACAACAATAAAATGGAAAGGTTCAACGGAGAAACCCGAGACAGAGAAAAAAACCATGAGAGGCTTGAAAAATGATGCCCCTGTACTCTATGGCTATCAAATCTTCCTGAGCTGTAAAGTAGCTCAGTCCTCAGCTCACCGCTTTCTTCACGAGCGCGGCGATCCTTGCCTCTTCGGCGGCAGTCAATTCCGTCAGCGCGAAGGCGATCGGCCACAGGTGGCCTTCGTCGAGGTTCGCCTCGTCGCTGAAGCCGAGCGTCATGTACCTCTCTTTGAAAATCTCCGCGCCGCGGAAGAAGCAGACGACCTTGTCGTCCTTGGCATACGCGGGCATCCCGTACCAGACTTTCGGCGAGAGGGCTGGCGCGCTGGCTTTGATGATAGCATGGAGCTGCTCGCCCATGGCGCGATACGGTCCCGGCATCGCGGCGATCTTCGCGAGCACGGCGCTTTCCCCGTCTTTCGTCTTAATCGGTTTAGGAGCACTTTTCTTGGGCAATTCAGTTTCACCTCCATAACCTACGTAATTCCAAGTCGGATATGACCTGTCAGTGATATAAGATTGTGTGACTGGAGCAATACAGTAATAACAGAAACGGAACATTGAATATTTTTGTGCCGTATCAACCGAAAGTTTACAAAGTGCTCCGTCAACCTAAGACTTTACAGAACCGAAGTGAATAAGGGTTAATAGGGTCGCTGCTGTTGTGCGGGTTTTTCGACACTGTTCTTCCAGCACAGATTTTTTCGCCAAAACAAGTTAAATTTGGCTTCTTGTCCGTTTTTTCTTCTGGGGCCAGAGTC